>ENA-UEQL01002293-UEQL01002293.1-human-gut-metagenome-genome-assembly--contig:-NODE-2293-length-12820-cov-6.752727_pt1 | contig 12820 bp, 10 predicted proteins | sample MGYA00242905_ERZ507926 | MGnify/ENA primary metagenome ERZ507926 (study PRJEB26167, sample SAMN06115531) | human gut metagenome | host: Homo sapiens | place: China:Henan | collected 2015-09-09...
GTCTCTATGCGTCCTACTGACATGACCGAAAAGGATGGTGTGAAGTAATATCACTTCCTAACAATATACACATCTTAATATTAGCCATGCTTACTCAAAAGGTAAGCGTGGCTTTTTTTGACTTAATATAATGGGGCCTCTCTCCCCAACCCCTTCCCCGACCGGGGGAGGGGTTGGGGAGAGAGGCCCATTAAATTGCAATTTGAAAGCCTAACATGAATTAATACTGATGAAAATGATAGCTCGTTTTATCAAATTAATAGGGAAATGATATAAAAATCATTATTTTTAATGATATATTCCTTAAAATTAGAGTATATTTTTGCAAGATAGTTCTAATAATACTTGAAAATATGCTATCAACCTTTCTAAATATTATATGCTACTCCATAGGAAGTTTGTTATGGGGGGTAGTAATCGGTGCTATTTGTATGGCACTCTTTTTCTTGCTTATTAAAGGTTGGTGGAAAGATGCTGTGATGTCATTGTCAACCTACATTGTAGGAGGCATCTTGGGCATACTCTTGATGTTTCAGTGTACTTTGATATGTGGCTCACTCGCTATTATGCACAAAGCCAATCAGTTTGAAGCCTTGGCCACTGAGGCTGTTGAGCAAATGGTAACGAGTGGGAAAGCTACACTCAACGAGATAGTAGATCATGCAGAAACGCAAGAAGTGATGAACGAAATTGTACGTAATCACCCTATACTCGGCAATTATTGTAATGGTGCTGACTTTTCGGGACACTCGTTGGTAGAACTCCCGAAGGCAATGACTGCGGAACTAAATAATTATTTAACGAAGTATATCGTCAGACGTTTGTTGTGGGCTTTAGCCTTCGTCGTAGTGGCCGCCGTTATCGCCAATTATACCATTTCGAAAGGAAATGGAACGAACAGACATCGAGAGATAGGCAGACGAGGGCAGGACTGCAGTCGCCAGCGCGACCGAAGTATTTCACGACCCAATATGCGTCGCAATAGATACAGACAGTAGTAGAGAGGAAAAGAGAACGGAGTAATCATAAATCTAAAAATACAAACTATATGAACGAAACCTATTGCAATAGCAATCACATTCTTGTTGGATTGGGAGGTACAGGTGGTAAGATATTACGCGAGTTTAAAATGCGTATGTTTGAGGAGTTTCCTGATGCCGAACAACGCAAAAAGCAGCCTGTAGCATTGCTTTACGTCGATTCAACCGACGAGATGATGCCACAAGGAGGTCGTGCCAGAGCTGACTTCCGCGTTTTGGGTCAAGATGCGTCTTTCACCAACAATGAATTTCTTAATATCAAGGCTATCGACGTACCAGCCATACTCGATCATATAGACAATTATCCTTCGGTTAAAGGCATTGTCAATAACGTAAGTGCTGTGCGTTCAGCTATTGGCGCATTAGGCAAGGCTGCTGGACAAAAGCGTCGTGCGGGTCGTTTGCTCTTTGCAGCCAATGCTATAGGCTATGTAAATAGCTTGAACGATGCCTATAGTAGAGTAACGGCTATATCGGGCGATGCGAGCAAAACGCACATTCATATATTTGCGGGTTTAGCTGGTGGAACGGGTTCAGGCTCGGTAATTGATGTGATTACACAAAGCCGAAAGGCCTTCCCCGATGCGATAATTCACGTTTTTGCCATGATCCCAGAGCGAAACTTGCCAAAGGCAGATATGGATCAAGGTCGTTATTATCAGAATGGTTATGCTGCTGTAAACGAACTGAATGCCCTTCAATCTGGTAGATGGAAGCCACAGGACGTTACGGGCTATGGCGAAGCTGACTGCTTTAATGATAGAGTAAAGGGGGTAGCTGATGGTGTAACCATTTATAGCAATGTCAATGAGAATGGGGTGACGGTTAATTCGCTTACGGAGTTGCCCAAGATTGTCAGTGACTACGTGTTCGCTCGTGTGTTCTTCGTTAAGGAAGATGACAAAATTAACGAGGACTTTATCCGTGCTTACAACTACGAAAACATGGACGATTTTGCTTATGAGTATGACGAGAATGGACAACCCGACCCCGAGACAGGTGCTATTCCCGTTGCTCGTACAAAGAAGGTAAATTCGTTTGGTATCAAGCGTGTGATGTATCCCGAACTCCGCGTCCTGAAACATATTACTTATACTGTAGGCGAGAGTGTACTCTACCAGTTCAAATATAACAATTGGCGCGAAAATCAAGGTTATGCTAACGAAGAGCGCAATCGCGACTTCCGTAGCGAATATCTCAATAAGGAGAATTTGCAAAACTGGATGCTCGACCTTGGTCACCTAACGCTCGAAAAGAAGGTATTGCCCAACGACCAAGAGTATGGCTCATTTAATGAATATTGGCACGACAAGGCTATCAATTGGGCTGAAGATGCTAAGAAAGCAAGTTGTCCGCTCAATGAGTTAGATAATATCCTGAACGAAAGCTACGTCAACTTCTTCCGCGAGACGGGTGTTGAAAACTACTTCGCAGCCAAGGAACGCGTTATTCCCGAAATAGCGAAGGAAATACGTAGCCATGTAGAAAAGGAACTCTTTGAAAAGTGGAAGACGGGTGACCTCTCAATTCTTGAACTTCAGAAGGTGGCTAAACTCATCAACGAACGTTTGGGCGAAATTCGTTTGGAACTCGAAGAGGCTACGAAAGAAGAAAAACTCAACTACGAAGATTGTGATGCCGACCGCCAAGCCAATGTGAGCGAGTGGAGCCGATTGGGCGTACTACAGCGTATGGTCGGTATTGGTGCACGACGCTATGCGGAACACCAAAGCATCTTGACTGAATACTATACGTCAAAGACGATGCTCGTGGCACTTGAATTTGCCAAAAAGTTGACAGCTCGTGTATTCATTGAGTTTGGTAAGTTGGACGAGGATATTTCAGCCTTCGGTATGCGCATCAGCGAGGCCATAGCCGAAACCGAACGTTTGGTTACCGCACAGCGTAAGGTAAACAAGGGACTGGAGGATATGAAGAGTGCTATCATTGAGGTGAGTGAAGACGAAACCATGGCACAATTTGAGAGCGACCTCAAGGCCGATAAGATTGATATGCCCAACATCGCACGCCAAATCCGTGAGAAAATTCTTCCGCTTGAGTTTTATACCTTTGGTCGTTTAGCTGATGAGATCAGTGTGAGCGACATTACTGACGCTTTTGATACGAAGTTAGCCGAAGTTGTTCGCACGAAGCATGAAGAGCGAGCTGATAGCGAAAGGAAGGTGCTTGGGCTTAACATCTTGACTCAGTTGCAGCAAAAATTGCGCACCGATGATGATATAAAGGCCTTTGCCGTAAATATTGTGCGTCAGAGTGGCGTATATGCAACCCTTAGTCAAGAGCAAGTACAATTGCATCTGCGCAATAATGAGGGTAACCTTTCACCAACCAATCCTGCCAGCATTAATAAGAAGGTAATATTGGTGTCAATTCCTTCGCCCGATGACAATCCGAGCTTAAAGCGCTTTGCTGATAAATTGGAAGAGGCATTTAAGAACTCGTTCAATCAGTCTGTTGGTCGTACTATGATTACAATCAATCGCAAGAGTCCACGCAAAGACGAATTGTCTATCATTAGTGTTCAGTACTGTTTCCCTCTTCGCTGTGTAGAGTGGTTGAAGAATTACAAAGAACGCTATGAACGCTTCTTACACACGGGCAATCCTGCTACCGATGAGGGCAATGCTATTCTGCTTCATTCAGAGGGTGATGGCGCGCAATATCCTTCATTGTTTGTCAACGAGAAGCCGTTGGAGCAAGCGCAAGCAGCACAATCCCAGACGGTGCAACAACCGCAAAACGGGTTGCCCGATACGGCACCCGTAATGGAAGGCCCTGTTGATAGTCAATCGATTCCTCCTGTTGAAAACCAATCGCTACCCCCTGTTGAGACTGAACCCGAAGTGGCACTTTACATCAATGCAGCAGGCAAGAACTATGGTCCTTACGATTGGAAAACGTGTAAGAAGTTAGTCGAAGGCAAACAACTCTCAGAAAGAACAACCGTGTGGATGAAGGGTATGGCAGCATGGCAGTCTGCAGGTACGGTTGAGGTGTTAAAGCCTCTCTTTGCCCCAGCATCTTCATTGCCTCCTGTTGAGACAGGCCCTGTAAATGGGGATACACCACCCGCTTCCCCTTCTGTAATGTAATAATAAGGTTATGGGGTTATGAGGTAAAAAGTAAGTCTTGTTAATTATCGGCATAATGTATTTTTTACCTCCTAACCTCCTAATCCTTTAACCTCAAAACTAAACATAACATAAAAACGAAATGGCAACAACAAACAATCATAATCGTACACGTTCGCGTTGGGGCATGTGCTTAAACGACACGTGTGAAAAGAGCAAAAATCACGAACGCATTGAAATCGTAGGACGCAAGGACTTCGTATGCCCTGAGTGTGGCAAACCTTTGAAGGAATGTCCTCCTCCTACATCAACTCCTTGGGGCAAGTATGTAGCCATTGCAGCTGCAGTGCTTGTTCTCGGTGGTGGTGGAGCCTACTTCGCGCTTTCTGGCAATGAGGAACCTGCAAAGTCTATTGCTTCTGACCAAACGCCTGAGACTACGGAAGAATCTACTGTTGATTCTGCAGCCGTGGCGCAAGCTGAAGAGGATACAATGCCTGCAGCAACACCTGCTACAACAGACAATGCTCCAACTGAACAGACAGCACCCGCTAAGCCCGAAGAAAAGGTGAATACACCGAAGACCGTAGAAAAAGCGAAGAGCACTGGAACGACTAAAAATCCTCAACCCATCAATCGCCCTTATGGCACCGTGCGTGTAGCTTATGGCTCTTACACGGGCGACTTGCGTAATGGAAAGCCTCATGGTCATGGCACGGTGAAGTTCTCAACTACTTATACCATCAATTCTTCTATCGTAGCTCATGCAGGAGATAGCTATGAGGGAGAGTTCCGCGATGGACGCATCTCAGGTGGCCCCGGTTATTGGTCACACGATGGTGACAAAAAGTACGTTAATCCTTAAGCTAAAAGTTAGATCGCGTGTTTGGAGGTTATGGGACTTCAAAGTCTCATAACCTTGTAACCTTCAACATTACTCCCTCATTTTTTAAGAAAAGTTATGCGAAAGGTAGTATTTCTGTTCATGTTCTTTGCTGCTACGTTACAAGGTGTAGCGAAGCTGCGCTATCATAGCGAATTGTTACAAAGCATGGCTAAGGCCATGGCTTTGTCTTTGCCTGACTCTTTGGGGGTTATGACGGATAATGATTCCACTTGGCAGTATAAGGGGCGTCAGTTGAGAGTGCGCACCAATGCTTTGGGCGATGTGAGCCATATCGGCTACAAAATCTTCCATAATCAAATCGTTGCGCTTTATGAAAACCAAGCCCTATTCGACTTCCTCGAGCGTTACTTTTTGGAACTTGACCTTCATTTGGACGGAAAGACTACGCAACAACGCATGGACGTTGACCGTGTAGTGGTGAAGGAGGGGAGTGTATCAATGATGACACGGGTGAAGGAGACCGATCCCTTGTCTATCAACTATACGCCGCGACGACTGTATACGGTTACGTGGCAAGTTGGTGGCAGGCCGCTGACGCTATCGTTTCCTACCGACTGTCAGTTGATGATGGGCTGTAATGCCATAGAACTTGAAAACATCTTTTCAAGAGATGTGCAACGTATGCCTCTGTGTGTTGACATAGGCGAGGCACTCGCCCCATGGGCGCAAGTGCATGAGGAAAGTTCAGATCAGCTTAAGCAAAAGAATTATGGCTCTTATCTGAGCCACCTCATTGGCAGTCGAATTTATCTGCGCATGCACGATTCGCAGTGGCAACCCGATGTTAGTCCTCGTAGCCCCGTACGTTCGGTGTGTACGATGATGCTGACGGGATATTCTTCCAAGCAGATACCTCTCGACTTAGTGGTCGATCGTTATGGTTATCGCCATGAGAAGTTGCACGTTACTCTCCAACAAATGTTGGCCTATTTCCGTTCAGAGGATTGTCGTGTTTATATTGGCATAAAGGAGAAAACGAATAATCAGTTGACAGGGACTCTCTTTGTGTTGAACGAAAAGTTGGGCTATAACCATGTAATTCCTTTCACCTTCCCCTTATCTCTTCTCAGTGGCGACATTTCTGCACCATTAACGGCCAAAGTCTATGCCTATATCCCATTGCAAAATGTGACAGAGAAGTTCTTTGAAATTACTGACTACAAAGATCCTAACTATGAGAATTAAAACTTTCGCATTGGCCTTTCCTTTGTTCTTCACCTCACTCTGTGCAGTAGGACAAGAAGTAACAGACGTTAAAAGCCAAATAAATCAGATAAAGAAGAATACTTCGGACTATATATATGCTGAAATTACGGCTACCACTGAGCCAGATGCAAAGATGTTGGCCGAGGACTTGCTCTATGAAGAGATAAACAAATGGGCTGCCACGCAACAGAACTTGCAAGCATCGCAAAAGTTTTTAGTCAATAATAAGACAAGCTGCATTACGACGCTCTCAACAACGCGAGGCAACATGTTTCGCTGCTTTATGTACATTCGCAAGAGCGATATACAAAATGCTAATAACGCTGATTTGGTAGAAAATACAAGCTTAAAGTCCGATAGAGATGTTCAGACATCTACTACTGTTACTGTGCAAACTTCTACTACTGCTCAGTCAGACTCCACTTCGCAGACATCTGTTGCAGCTCAAGCGGACTCCACTTCGCAGACTGCGACAACGTCCGTTCCTATTCAGTCAGAGGCTGCGGCTCAACCCGTAGTAGAAGAACCTACGATAAAGGAGGAGAAAGTGGTTACGCAAAGCCGTACGCAGGACGTTACCGAAACGGGTAGTCGTTCGCTTTATCCACAAGTAGTAAAAACATTGGCCACTCTTCGCACCTACAGTGACATGATAGCCAAAGCGCAAGCATACAAAACCTTGGGCGAGATTGTAGAACTTGTTACGAATAAATTCCCCGAAAGCATCGAACAGTACTATTTGGTAATTTACGATCAGCAGGGTCGTGTACAAGCACTGCTTACTCCAGGTATGCAACGTGTCAACGTATGTACGGGCAATGACGATTCTGAAAAGAACTATCATGGCTGCAAGGCTTTCGCATTTAAAGTAAAATAAATATGTAAGGGGGAACTTGAACGTTTCTTTTACATTTTCTTATCCCCTTTAATCTAACATATCGAATTTGAAAAAGATGAATTATTTAAAGCAAATCGTACTCACCCTTTTATTGCTTTTCTGTGTTACCACGATGAAGGCTGTAGATGTCGTGTTTACCACTGACGAGGGAGTAAATCATACATCGGCTATAGAAAATGCAGAGCGCAATCTGGCCAAATTATTGACTGAGATAAATCGAGCACAAGAAGCCAATGAAGACGTGTCGGTAAAGAATATGGCCATGGACGAGTTTTCAAAAAAGTCATTGGTACGTATATGGGCTGTTACTCCTTTCTATTGTGACGACGATGAGGTGGTAGATCGCTTGTGGATATTTAAGAATGGTACGATGATGGCCAGCCACATTCCCCTTATCATTACGCCTAAAGATGAGGACTTTGGTAACGGCACCTACCAGGAGGCCGTCGTTGAATTTGACCGTAGTGGCAACATTACCGACTTCCGCTTTGCCCTTGATGCGCAAACCGCTGAAAGTATGGAACGCTGTGGCGACGTGGCCAGCAAAGAGCAGCGTATGATAATTCTGCAATATGTAGAGCGTTTTCGTACAGCTTATAATCAAAAGGATATCAACACCATTGAAAAGATGTTTAGTGACGATGCCCTTATCATTACGGGTAAGGTGATTATTGCGCGCCAAGGTACGGACCAGTTTAGCTTTAAACCCAAAGTGCAGTATACGAAGCAAAATAAAGCACAATATATTAGCAACTTGCGTCGTGCTTTCTTACGCAATAAGTGGATAGACATCAAGTTCTCACAGATTGGCGAGAATGGCGAAACCTCTGGTTGCTCAGGTATTACGCGTTCACGTAAGAATAAGAATATGTTCGGTGTGCGTATGCGCCAGTCATGGAAGTCAAGCAATTATAGTGATGAGGGCTATCTTTTCCTCCTTTGGGAATTTCCCGAAAATGGTGGCGATCCCATTATTCATGTGCGCACATGGCAACCCGAATACGTCGGTGGTCAGCGTCAAAAGCCCGATGAAAGTATTACTACGCTGGGTGGCTTCGACTTGTAAGATGTGAATATCTCACTAATAAACGATATAAAAGTACACATGAAACGTTTATTTTTAGCCTTTTGGCTCCTTCTATTGCCGATTATAGGTTGGGCGCAGTCCAAATATATCTCTTATTCGCCCATGGGGCAAGAAGACAGAGCAACGGCCAACCCTACAGAATGTGGTGTGCTTCTACTCTCGCAACATGCTGACCTCGTTATTACGCTTACCAACACCAAAGATTACTCCATCACACGATTGGGTAAGCGCCAATTAGGGTATTACGAATACGAAGTGCTTGTCAATATGGCTTCCACTCCTAACCCTACACTCGAAATTGGGCGGCGAGGTGATGTCAATTTCACCAAGTTTACCATGACCCTGCGTAAGGGAGTGTTGCGTGCCTATTTGATAGAGGAAGTAGGCACCCCTATCTTTATGGAGTCGCAAAATAAGGGCAATGACATTGTTCCTAACGAAAAGTTGGCAGAAGTAGAGGTTAGTTCAACGATTGCAGGGTTGAATGTAAATGTTCACCCTGACCTTCAAGCTTCTATCACTACGAAAGACAAATTGGGTGATGCTTCGATTAAGATTACTACGATACAAATCCCCATAGCCAATATTCGTCAACCACAAGAGCACTTGGCACAGCTCGAACGCGAATATCGTGAACGCAATGCTGCGCTCAATGAAAAGAGTAGCGATGCAGACTTCGAACGCGTTGACCAGCTTGAGACTGCAATTAATAAGCAGAGAGAACTCATGAATAGCCTTTTTGCTATTGATGTGTCAGGTCCTGAGACGAACCACTTGAGCATTGATGTTAGCGAGTTGCAACCTCGTGTAAAGATGCGCTATGGCGTATTACAGCTTCGTACCGTTGTGCGTGAACACGTGTCGAAGTGTGCTGGTTTCCTCGAAGAGGGCAGCCGCCTTTATGCTTTGCGCAACTATGATGATGCACGCCGAGCCTTCGCACAAGCATTGACTGCCAAAGATGCACCTAATAGCTTGAAGCCTACGATACAAGCCAATATAGACGATTGCGATAGTTGTTCGCTCTACACACGATATACAACGGCTTCGCTTACCAAACTCAAGCGTTTGAAGGAAGCGGGTAATGTCAGTCAAGCCGATGTGGCCGAATACTATTCTGCTGCGGTAGAATATCTCAAGGTGCTTGATAAATACAACCCTTGTGAATACTATGCCAAGTCAATCACAGCGCTCGAAACGTTTATCAAAGATATGCCTTTCACGCTACGCTTTAATGTCGTTCACTTAACGGCCAATCGCGTGAGCGTAGGCGAAGGAGGCCCCTTTGCGGGCGTTGAAGTGTGGGCTTATAGTGGTAGTAAAACTCCTTCCCCTCAAAGTTATGAGTCGCCCCGTAAGTTTCGCAAGTTGATGAAAGAGCAAGGCGCAAAGTTTGCGCTACTTGGCGTGACTGATGCTCAAGGCATAGTTGATACCGAGATGCGCCGTACTGCGCTTCCTCGCGGTTTCTTCCTTTTGCCCGTTAATGACAATGTGAAGGTGCGTATCTTCTACAAAGATGCTGAAGACGTCATGAGCCAAGCGCAAGGTACTTTCGTTAAACGTCAGTTTCGTGTAAAACTCTATCATAAGTAATTAAATTTAAAATCAATATGTATATGTTTAAGTCATTCTTATCAAAAGCACTGTTAGTCATTCTGATGGGTGCAGGTATGTGTACGGTTGAGGCTTCAGCCCAAGGCTTCTTGAAGAAGGCAAAAGCGGCAGTAAGTAGTGTCACTTCATCGTCAGATGCCACAACAACAGAAGCTGACACAACATCAAACAAACTGAATAAAGATGATATTCCCGTCTATCATTGTGAAATGGTCTATTTGAAGGACGAGGCTGGCAATGATGTACTCAACGCAGACGGTACGAAGGCTTATCGTGTTTATTTGGTTAACCAAAAGGGACAAAAGATAACGTCAGAGGCTGCTGCAGCCCAGAGTAAGCAAATCAATAAGGCTATTCTTACCATTGCTGGTAAGGTAGGTTTGAGTGCGGGTATTGGTGCCTTATCAGGTGGTGGTAAGGGTGCCTTAGTTGGCGTAGCTACGGGACTTGGCATGAGCGTAAGTGATATTATGCTTATTGTGAAGCTCAAGAAGGATATTAACAAACAAAAGAAAGTATTGGAAGCTTATCAAAAGTCATTCGACGAAGAAGGTAAACCTCTTGATGCTTCTGTCGACCCTGCCAAGATTAAGGACCTCTCGATTGATACTAAGAATGCCGTGAGCGATACGGCTGAGAAGTTGAAAGGCGAGCTTCTTACCGAAGCTCCTACCAACGAGAGTATTGATGCCCTCATTGGCGCTGTCACGAAGGGATAATAGCTTAACCGCATCTTTACGAAAAAAGCTCAGCAAAAGGAGGTTGATGTCCTTTTGCTGAGCTATTCTTTTTGTATGTGGAACACAAGTTAAGCAGGTGTTCAAAATTATTTTATACTAAGTGCTTAATGTTTTCTTCCTTGTCACCAGGAAGTAGGTCGATAACGGGAACTTCAACCATGGTGTAGCAACCAGGACGTTGTAGCATGGCAGCACGTGCTACACATACTAAAACTTGACCTGTGAGGGCAGGGTTGTTGATCTTCATATTGAAGTCGAAGAGCTGGTTCTGCGTAATGCCGCTTACGCCCTTGCGAGTGAGGTGGACACCATGGCCCATATCGATTACATCGTCGACAGAGGGAACGAGGTTAACGTGTGTCTCGTCAGATGCAAAGTAAGGATCAGCCTTGATAGCAGCTGCAACCTTCTCAAAGTCATATCCATCTTCGATTTCGATATATACCATGCGGCGGTGAATGCCTTGACCTGTAGGAATTGTCATTGAGAGTGCTTTCTTTACACCTTCAATGGCTTTAACGGCTACGGTGTGGCCCATTGACATGCCTGGGCCGAAGTTGGTGTAAGTGATGCCCTTAGGAGCAATGGCTTGTAACAAAGTGCGAACAACAGAGTCAGAACCTGGATCCCAACCTGCTGAGATGATGCTTACAGCACCATGTTCCTTAGCTACTGCATCGAGTGAGCGGCGAAGGTCTACAATCTGTGTATGAATGTCGAAGCTATCAACTGTATTAATGCCTAAAGCGAGAATGTCTTTTGCGTATTCTTCAACCTTGCGAGTTGGAGTAGCAAGTACGGCTACGTCAACGTCTTTCAATTCACGTATATCCTTTACCACATCATACTTCTTCAACTCTTCGGGGCAATTTTCGACACCCTTGCGGCGTACAATACCTGCTACTTCAAAGTCGGGAGCGGCTTCAAGAGCTTGAAGAGTGTAACGGCCAATGTTGCCATAACCCACAATTGCTGCGCGTATCTTTTTCATTGTCTTATCTTAAATAACTAATAGGTTTTGTTTAAAATCGCTGCGAAGTTAGTTATTTTTTAGCTGAAATATTTTCTTTTTGTCAGAAAATTAGCGATTATTTTACAATTTGTTTATTTCCACCGAATGCGTTTGATAATGATGCGGCCTTTGCGTATAACTTTGGTGTTGGATAGTGCATTGCGGAGTTTACTATCGAGTATAATCAGCGTTACAGAGAAGAGTATCAGTGCAATGCCGAGGGCAATGCGTGGCGTAAGCACTTCGCCAAAGATAAGTATGCCTAAGACGGCTGCGGTGACAGGCTCGAGTGCTCCCATAATGGCGGTGGGCGTTGAGCCTATGCACTGAATGGCCATGGCCATAAATACTAATGAAATGACCGTAGGCACTAAGCCTAACATAATTGCCATTATCCAATCAATGGGGGCATGAAGAGGTTGCAATTCGCCTGTAGGGGTGAATAAGGCATAAAGAGTGAGACATACTAAGCAACTTGTCATGGCGTAAAAGGTAAGCTTTACACTTGACATTACAATGCCGCTGCGATTGACAATGATAATGTAGAAGGCATAAGACAGTGCGGAGACTAAGATGAGTGCGATGCCTGCTAAAGCTATGGGGCGTCCAGAATCGTCTTTGTATAATAATGCGATGCCGCCAACAGTGAGTACGATGGCGATGAGTGAAGGCCATTTTAGCCGTTCTTTAAAGAGTAAGGCCATGAGTATGGCGGTAAACACTGGATAAGCAAAGACAAGCGTTGCTGCTACCCCTGCCGACATGTAATAGAAGCTTAAGAAGTAGGTAAGTGATGATACGGCAAATACAATGCCTAACAGCGAGAGTACGCCTGCTTCGCGTCGAGTGATAGCAAAGCTCTTGCGTTGTAAAGCCATTAAACTCGCTAATAATATGGAGCCAAATAAAAAGCGGTAGAATAGTACGCTATTTGAGTTGAAACCGTCACGATATAGTATTTTGGCGCATATAGGGTTTACCCCATAGCTTACAGCTGCGATGAGTCCGTATAAGTAACCTTTGGCTTGAGTAGAAAGTTGCATGTCTCTGGTTTTTAATTCGTTGCAAAAGTACAATAAAATATTTTTTTGAAAAAAGTAGACTAAAGGTTTGTTAGTTAAATAAAAAGTTGTACTTTTGCACTCGCAATTCGGGGTGTAGCTCAGCCCGGTTAGAGTACGCGTCTGGGGGGCGTGTGGTCGCTGGTTCGAATCCAGTCAC
>ENA-UEQL01002298-UEQL01002298.1-human-gut-metagenome-genome-assembly--contig:-NODE-2298-length-12799-cov-6.825028_pt1 | contig 12799 bp, 12 predicted proteins | sample MGYA00242905_ERZ507926 | MGnify/ENA primary metagenome ERZ507926 (study PRJEB26167, sample SAMN06115531) | human gut metagenome | host: Homo sapiens | place: China:Henan | collected 2015-09-09...
TGCGTGTTCTCAACGCTAAAATCAAAACGAGAGAGCTTGAAAAATATTATTTGTGCTTACTTTACGGCAAGCCGAAAGGCGACGTCGAGATTTGATTTTGCTAATACTGAAATTAAAAACCCCAAAAGTTCCTTGAAACTTTTTGGGAAAGGAGAAACCGACGTTAAAGTAAATAAGACAGCAAAAGCTGTCTTATTTGCAAAGTTCGTCGCGTTTCGACGTGGTGGGCAATAAGGGACTCGAACCCCTGACTTTCTCCACGTCAAGAAGACACTCTCCCAACTGAGTTAATTGCCCGTATATTTTTAACGGTAGAATTATATCATATCGGGAAGGTTTTGACAATTATTTTGCGCGGAAAAAAATAAAATCTTTTTTTTCGGTTTTATTCGGTCGGCTCGGATTGAGCGTCGTCCGTTGCGCCCGTCAGATTTTTGATAAAATCATCGGGAGGCACTTCGACAATCGCAACATAGGGCAGTTCGCTTTGGTCGAGCTTAAAAAGGCGTATGGTCAGGTCTCCCCGTGTCTGATTATCTTTGACCACGCAATTGAAAAGCACGGTTGTGACAAAGCCCTCGCAGCTGACCACAACGGTGACGGTAGACCAATCCTCGTTTACGTTGAGAGCGGTTTTTGAAATTTGAACTTCCATTGTGGGACTTAAACCGTTGTTGTCGGTAAAAAACGACGAACCGCATTCCACAAGCGTGATTTGCGCTTTTGAGACCGCGTTTCCGTCCAAGTCCGTCACTTTAAGCTTGAGAGCGGTCAGGTTTTTGTTTGTGCTTTTGTTTTCTCCGCAGCCCGCAAAACACAAAAACAGACATAAAACGGTTATAATACAAACAAATACTTTAAATTTTTTCATATTAAAATATATGTATTGTTCCTGCGGTTTAAAACGTCTCAACCCGCGCGGCAAAAAATTTTTTTAATACGCACTAACGGTGGCAAATTTTCAATGCTTGTGTTATAATAAAAGAAAAAGGGATAAAAACAGTTTATGAGTTACAATGACAAATTCGCCTTTTGGAAGGCCAACGTGTATGACGAAGAAATCAGAAACGAGTTAAACAAACTCGAAGGCGACGAGGTTGCCAAAGAAAATTGCTTTTTTAAGGATTTGTCTTTCGGAACAGCGGGCATAAGAGGCAAGCTGGGCGCAGGTCCCAACTGCGTCAACATTTACACGGTTGCCCGCGCCGTCAAAGCATACGCGGTTTTTCTCAACAGGAAAAAAGCGCAGTCGGTTGCCATTAGCTTTGACAGCCGCCACAACTCGCAGCGCTTTGCGCAGATTGCATCGTGCATTTTGGCAAACTCCGGTATCAAGGTGTTTCTTGCGCACACAATGCAGCCCACGCCGTTTTTGTCTTTTGCGATTAGGACGCTCAGAGCGGACGGCGGAATTATGTTCACCGCGAGTCACAATCCCAAGGAATACAACGGCTTCAAATTTTATAACAACACGGGCTGTCAGATAAACGACTCTGCCGTGGCGGAAATCTCCGCGGAAATGTCCAAAATAGAATATTTTTCCGTGCCTATGGGAGACCTCAACGGTTGTCTGGAAGAAGAAAAAATCGAGTATATGACGGACAAGATAAAGCGGGATTACCTCGATGCGGTCTGGGAAATTTCTCCGTTGCCCGCAAAGGACGTGAAGGTGATGTATTCGCCGCTCAACGGCACGGGCTGGCATATGGTTCCGCGTATTTTGGAGCGGGCGGGAGTCAAGGAAGTCAAAACCGTTACGGCTCAATCCTTCCCCAATGAAAAATTTACCACCTGCCCGTCGCCCGACCCGCAAAAGCCGCAGACCTTTGAGCTGGCAATCGAGGAAGCCAAGCGGGAAAAATCCGATATTGTCATACTTACGGATCCCGACTGCGACAGAATGGGGCTTGCCGTGCTGCACAAGGGCGAATATGTCGTGCTGGACGGCAACACGGTCGCCGCGCTCATGACGGAATTTGTGCTTTACAGCATGAAGCAGACCAAGAGGATGCCGCAAAATCCCGTTGTAGTCAAATCCGTGGTCACTACGCCTATGATTGACAAAATTGCGGAAGTTTTCGACGCAGAGACGATTGAAACCATGATAGGGTTCAAAAACATCGGTGCCAAGGTGACAGAGCTTGAATTTGACAGACAGCGCGATTTCGTCATGGGTATGGAGGAAAGCTGCGGTTATCTGGTGGGGGACAGAGTTCGCGAAAAGGACGCCGTCGTGGCGTCTTTGGTTGCCGTGCAGATGTGCGCAGCCTTAAAACGCAAAAACCTTACGCTTGTGGACAAATTCAAAAATCTGAAAATGAAATACGGCAATTTCAAAAACAGGCAGATTTCCTATGAGTTTGCGGGAGCCGACGGCGAAAAAAGAAAACAGGAGCTGCTGGATTACGTCCGCACGGCAATAAAAGACGATATAAACGGAATTCCGGTAACGTCCAAAACGGATTTGCGCGTTTCCAAATACAAGGATTTCGGCAGGAGCGACATGCTGATTGTAGATATGATTCACGGAAACCGTTTGGTCATACGTCCGAGCGGAACCGAGCCTTTGATAAAGCTGTATCTGTTTGCCAACGAAAGCGACAAGCAGGGAGACATAGTGCTTGACGCAATGGCGAGGTGGGCGGACAGAATATTTAATTGATTGACAATATTTCCGCTCGATGTTAAAATAAAACATTAAGACAAGGATAAAAAAATGTTTGACAAAACTCCCCCTAAGGGTATGAGAGATATTCTTCCCGAGGATTTGCTGCTTAGGGAAAAAATTTCGGACACAATAAAAGGCGTTTACCGCTCATACGGATTTACGGGAATAGAAACTCCCTGCGTAGAGGATTTGGGACTTTTGACCTCCAAGCAGGGCGGCGACAACGAAAAGCTTATTTTCAAAATTCTCAAACGCGGCGAAAAGCTGGAAAACTCATCCGCCGACGATTTGTGCGACTTGGGCTTGCGTTACGATTTGACGGTGCCGCTCACAAGGTATTTTGCCAACAACTGCGGCAAGCTGCCCTCCGTTTTCAAGGCTATGCAGACGGGCAGCGTCTGGCGCGCCGAGCGTCCGCAAAAGGGGCGTTTCCGTCAGTTCGTGCAATGCGACATCGATATAATCAACGAGGAGTCCTTCCTTGCCGAAACAGAGCTCATACTCGCAACGGGCGAAGCTTTGGAAAAGCTCGGCTTGCCTGATTTTTGCGTGAGAGTCAACGACAGACGGTTGTTAAAGGCGCTTGCCCTTGCTTGCGGCTTTTGCGAAAAGGATTTCGACAAGGTGTTTGTAACTTTGGACAAGCTGGACAAAATCGGCGCGGACGGCGTAGAAAAGGAGCTTTCGGAGGCATTCGGTGCTGACGGCGCAAAAAAGCTCGTCGAGCTTACGGAGAGCCTCGGGGACGAAAACGAAAAGGCTGCGCTGGAAAAGGCCTGTTCCCTTTGTCCCGAAGCGGGAGAAAATCTTGTCAATATTTTCGGCACGGTCAGGGCTTGCGGTTTTGAAAAAATCAGGTTCGACGCTTCTCTCGTGCGCGGCATGAATTATTACACGGGCACGATTTTCGAGATTTCCTACGGAGATTACGGAATTTCGGTGGGCGGAGGCGGCAGGTACGACGAGCTGCTCGGCAAGTTAATCGGCGGCAAAGTATGCGCCTGCGGTTTCAGCATAGGCTTCGAGCGAATTTTCAATATTCTCAAAGACAAGGGCATGACGGTGGACGACGGACAGGGCAAAGTAGTTTTCCTTACGGAAAAGAACGCTTCGCCCGCAGTGTTGTCTTCGGCGTTGTCTGCGGCAGCGCAAAAGCGGACGGAGGGCAACGTGTGTCTTGTTCTCAAAAAAATAAAAAATTTCGGATTTCAGCTTAGTTCGTTGAAGCAGGCGGGATATACGGAGTTTTTCGTTTGCTCGGAACAGGGAATAAAAAAGTTGGATTGACATGAAGAACGACGGTACGCAGCCGATTTTTACACTTAAAGACGATTTGGAAGCGGCGGAGGATTCCGCCGCGCCTTGCGTTGCCGAAAAAACGGAAAAAGAGGTTTCCGAAGCGTCGGTTTCGACGCGGCTCAAAAATTTGTTCGCCGCAAGAAAAAAAAGTTCTTCAAACGAGGAAAATCGGGGAAACGAGCTTTCGGAGACGGAAGAAGCGTCGGCAGACGAGCCGCGGCTGCCTGACGACGGCGACGGCGAGGAAAAAAGCAAAAAAGCTTCCCGCAAAAAAAAGCGCCGCAAAACTCCCGATTTGAGTCTGGCGCAAAGATATTGTCCGCGGGCGGACGAGGGATTGACAAGCGAACAGGTTGAAAGCAGAAAAGAGGACGGCTACGTAAACGAATTGCCGCGCAAACAGGGAAAATCCGTACTTCAGATTTTTCTCGGCAATATTTTCACTTTTTTCAATATGCTGTATCTGGTCATTGCCGTTATACTTATGGTTTACGCCCAATGGACTCAGATTACTTTTTTGATTGTTGCCGTTGTCAACACGGGCATAGCGATTTTTCAGGAGATTAAATCCAAAAAGTCTCTTGACAAGTTGAGAATCGTTGCCGCTCCCGCCGTCAAGGTAGTGCGCGACGGCAAGGAAACGGAAATTTCAGTCGAAGAAATCGTGCTTGACGACGTGATGAAGCTTGAAACGGGCGTTCAGATTTGCGCCGACGCCGTTGTTCTCGAAGGTCAGACCGAAGTAAACGAATCGATGCTTACGGGAGAATCCGAGTCTGTTGTCAAAAAAAAGGGAGATACTTTGTTTGCGGGCAGCTATGTCGTTTCGGGCGCCTGTCTTGCAAGAGCGGACAAAATAGCCGAGGCAAATTATATAGAAGGGCTGACAAGCCGCGCACGGAAATACAAAAAGCCGCGCTCGCAGCTGCTCGGCGGTCTCAAAATCATACTCAAGGTCGTTGCGGTGATTATCATACTGATGATTTACTTTATGTGGCAGACCAATTATACGACATTTCTGGCTTCGGGGCTGAACAGTGACGAGGCTTTTATAAGGGCGCTGACCAACACGGCGGGCAGCGTTATCGGTATGATACCGGCGGGACCTTTCCTGCTCACGAGCATGACGCTTGCGGTAAGCGTTATCAGGCTTTCAAAACGCAAGACAATGGTGCAGGAGCTGTATTGTATTGAAATGCTCGCCCGTGTGGATACCATTTGTCTTGACAAAACCGGCACATTGACGGACGGAACCATGCGCGTGGTGGAGACCATTGATTTCAACAGCGGCTCCCGCTACACTCTAAAAGAAATCATGGGTTCGGTGTTGAAGGCGCAAAACGACAAAAACATGACGTCCAAAGCTTTAAAAAAGCATTTCGGCGCCAAAAGCGTGCTTAAACATACGGCAATCGTTCCTTTTTCCTCCTCGCGCAAGCTGTCCGCGGTATCCTTTGAAAAGGAAGGCACCTTTTTTCTCGGCGCGCCCGAATTTGTGCTCAACTCGAAAAATCAACGGGTTGATTCGTTGGTCAGGAAATATGCCGAAAAGGGTTTCAGAGTGTTGCTGCTGGCGCAGTCGTCCAGCGTAATTTATGCCAAAAAGGACGAGGAAATAAAACTGCCCGTCGTGCGCCGTCCGATTGCGCTGATTGTGATTGAGGACCATATACGCGACGACGCGGTAAAAACAATCAATTGGTTTAAGGAAAACGGCGTAGGCGCAAAGATAATAAGCGGCGACAATCCGTTGACCGTTAGCCACATCGCCGCCAAGGTGGGTGTGGAAAACGCGGAAAATTATATAAGTCTCGAAGGTCTGGACGAAAAAACGGTTGCCGAGATTGCTACGAAATACACAGTTTTCGGCAGGGTTTCGCCCGAGCAGAAAGCCGTTTTGGTAAAGGCAATCAAAAAGGCGGGACACACGGTGGCAATGACGGGGGACGGCGTAAACGATATACTTGCTCTGCGCGAGTCCGACTGTGCAATCGCGCTTGCGGGAGGAAGTCAGGCGGCGTGCAACGCGGCGCATCTGGTTTTGCTGGACGACAACTTTGCGAGCCTTCCTCAGGTTGTTGCCGAGGGGCGGCAGGTCGTGAACAACATACAGGCGGCGACAAGCATGTATTTTATGAAGACTATTTATACGATTGTGCTGAACCTGCTTATCGTCATAGCCAATTACGGCTTCGGGCAAAAGGTGGCTTATCCGTTTACTTCTTCGCAGGTCATGCTGTTGGAAATGATTATCGTCGGGCTGCCCACAACCATACTCGCGCTGCAAAAAAACAACGATATAATACGGGGGAGGTTCCTCGTAAACGTAGCCAAACGCAGTTTTCCCGCGTCGCTTACGTTTCTTGTAGTAACAGTTTCCCTGTACGTCGTGTTTTTGTCCACGCAAAGCTCGGGCTGGCTGTCGGTCAGCATAGGGCTTGACGAGTTTTCCACCATAGCGGTGCTGGCGTTGACCTTCGGCAGCTATTTCGCGCTTTACTACGCTTGCAAACCGCTCAACTGGTGGAAGTCCCTCATGCTTGCGGGAGTGCTTGTTCTGGTGTTGTTGGGCATATTTGCTTTGCCGTGGTTTTTCGGCTACGTCAGGCTCAACGGCGTGGAGATTTTGCTGCTTGTCTCATCCGTTCTTATATCTTTTCCGTTACTCAAATTCAATATGTGGCTTGTCGCAAAAATCGTCAACGCCGCAGGCGGATTTGTCAGGCGTTTGAGACGAAAAGGAGAAACAGCGTGAAAACGGCATTGGTTACTGGGGCGTCGCGCGGCATAGGCAAAGCCGTCGCCCTGCTTTTGGCAAAGCAGGGCTATACCGTAGGCGTCAATTATTTAAAAAACCGCGCGGCCGCGCTGCGGACGGTAACGGAAATTTTGTCGTCGGGCGGCGACGCGTCGGAGCTCCCTTTCGACGTGGGAGATTTTTTGCAGGTCAAAAGCGGAATCGAGGCATTTGTTTCAAAATATAAACGTCTCGACGTCTTGGTGCTTAACGCAGGCATATCGCATTTCGGGCTGTTGGACGACGTCTCGGAGGAGGAGTACGAAGCCGTTATGCGCACAAATCTCAAAGGCGCGTACAATTGCGTGAAGGCAGCCGCGCCGTATATGACAGGCGCGGGCAAAGGCAGCATAGTGGCGGTTTCTTCCGTATGGGGGGAAACGGGCGCTTCCTGCGAGGCTGTTTACTCCGCTTCCAAAGCGGGAGTCGTCGGATTGGTCAAGGCTCTTGCCAAGGAATACGCTCTTGCGGGAGTGCGCGTCAACTGCGTGAGTCCCGGCTTTGTCGGCACGGAAATGAACGACAGACTGTCCGAAAAGGAGAGGGAGGAATTTTTGGAGCAGATTCCGATGAACCGCGCAGGCTCTCCGGAGGAAATTGCCCGTGCAGTTGCTTTTCTCGCCGGCGACGACTCGTCATACATCACAGGTCAGGTTTTGTCCGTCAACGGCGGACTGTATATATAATTATAATTCAACACAACAAGGAGTTCTTTTTATGAAAGTATCTCAGATGCCTTACACAAGGCCGGACAAGGATAAAATCGTCGCGCAGATTGAGGATTTTATCCGCCGTTTCAACAGTGCGGAGAGCGTTGAGGAGCAGTTTGCAATCGACAAGGAAATCGACAAGGTTGTTTCCGAGCTGAGAACAAACCTGTCTTTGGCAAACATCCGTTTCACTCAAAACACTAAGGACGAATTTTACGCAAAGGAGTACGACTATATCAACGAGATAACTCCTGAAATCGACAACGCCTTAAACAACCTCAACAAGTGTTATCTCAACTCCAAATTCAAGTCGGCTTTAAAGGAGCGGATTCCGCAAATAGTATTCACCAATTTCCTCATTTCCGCCAAGAGCATAGACGAAAAAATACTTGCCGACATGGTTGAGGAAAACAAGCTGTGCACGGAGTACGTCACTCTAATGAGCGGCATTGTCGTCGAGTATCGCGGTGAAAAGCTTACTACGGCGCAAATCAAAAAATATGATTCGAATCCCGACAGAGAGCTGAGAAAGGGCGCGTATATGGCTCTCGGAAAGGAAATGAAGCGCAACGGCAAAAAAATCGACGATATTTACGACAAGCTGGTCAAAGTCCGCACGCGTATGGCGAAAAAACTCGGCATGGAAAGCTTTTCCGAGCTGGGTTATCTGCGCATGACGCGCAATTGCTATGACAGCAACGATATAGCGGTTTTCCGCGAAAACGTAAAAAAGTACGTGGTGCCCGTTTGTTGTCAGATAAAGGAAAAAATCCGCAAGGAGTGCGGCGTCGACAAGCTCATGGTTTACGACGACGGCGTTTACGGCAGAGAGGAAGCCGTACCGTCGGGCAGTGCGCAGGATATTGTAGACAACGCGGAAAAAATGTATTCACAAATGAGCGGGGAGACAAAAAAGCTGTTTGAGACGATGAAAGAGAGCGAGGCTTTCGACCTTTTGAGCCGCGAGGGCAAATGGGGCGGAGGCTACTGCACCGAGCTTTCGGAATACAAGCTGCCCTTCATTCTTTCAAATTTCAACGGTTCTTCCGGCGACGTGGATGTTTTGACGCACGAGTTCGGTCACGCGCTTGCCGCCTTCAAATCCTTTGACGTAAACTGCGGCGCTGCGTGGGCTGCGCGTCAGGGGACGATGGAAACGTGCGAGGTGCACTCCATGAGCATGGAGTATTTCGCCCACAGGTGGATGGAATTGTTTTTCGGTGAAAAGGCAGACATATACCGCTGGCAGCATATTGCCGAGTCGTTCTGCTTTTTGCCTTACGGCACAATCGTGGATTATTTTCAGCAGACGGTTTACGATTATTACAATCTGACAAAACGCGAGCGAAACAAGTTCTGGGCGTCAATCGAACGCGAATTTATGCCGTGGATGAGCGTCAAGGGTGTGCCTTATTTCAAATCGGGACGAAAATGGCAGCTCAAAATGCACATTTTTGAAAGTCCGTTTTACTATATCGATTATTGCCTGGCGCAGTTCACTGCCTTCCAATTCCTTATCATGATGAGAAAGGATTTCGACAAGGCGTTTGAAACATATATGAAGTTCTTAAACCAAGCCGGTACAAAGCCGTTTTCGGAGCTGCTTGACTCCGTAGGCCTAAAGAGTCCGTTCAACGAAGAAGCCTTTATTGAAGTTGTGGATGAAATGAAAAAGATTCTGCAACTTGAATAAAGGAGAAATATGGACGAACAAAAAAACACATCGGAAACGGAAATTCAAAAAACAGAGCCTGCCGAAAGCAAAAAGCGCTGCTTTGGTTTGGTGGTCAGACGGCTGGCCAAGCGTTGGTTTATAGACGCTTTTTCGGGTATGGCTCTGGGGCTTTTCGCCACGCTGATTGCGGGGACGATTTTCGAGCAGCTGGGCAAGCTGCTCGGCGGTGCGGACGGCAATTGGATAAGCAATCTGTTTTTGCAGGTGGCAACCGTTGCGAAATTTATGATGGGCGCGGGAATAGGCGCCGGCATTGCCTATTCGCTCAAATGCGACAAGCTTACGATTTTTTCCTGCATAGTCGCAGGTATGGCGGGCGCAAACGCAAGCGGCTGGCTTCCGACGCTTCAAATAACCGTAGGCGTCGGCAATCCGATAGGAGCTTATCTTGCCGCTTTGATTTCCGCGGAGATTTGTTCTCTCGTTGCGGGCAGAACAAAGCTGGATATAATCGTACTGCCGCTTTTGGCAATGCTTGTCGCGGGAGTCGTTGCGGTCACGCTTTGTCCGCCCGTAACCTGGCTTTTGGCAAAGCTCGGCGAAGGCATAGCCCTTGCCACGGAGTTTACTCCGTTCTTTATGGGAATAATAATTGCCGTGGTTATGGGAATTTTACTCACTCTGCCTACATCGAGCGCGGCTATATGGGTGGCTATTGCGCTCAACAATACGAGCGACGCAATGCTTCTTGCCGGAGGCGCTGCGGTAGTGGGCTGCTGCTGCCACATGGTGGGTTTTGCGGTCATGAGCTTCAAGGAAAACCGTTGGTCGGGACTCATATCGCAGGGAATCGGCACGAGTATGCTGCAAATTCCCAACGTCATGAAAAATCCACGCATTCTCATACCGCCCACGCTTGCGTCTGCAATCTGCGGTCCGCTTGCAACCTGCCTGTTCGGGCTAAGGTGCAATGCTTCGGGCGGAGGTATGGGCACTGCGGGGCTGGTCGGACTTTTCGGCACGATAGAAGCGTCGGCAGGCGTCGTGGACACGTGGCTGCTTGTCACGGGCATAGTTCTGCTTATGTTTGTTTTGCCGGCTGTTTTAAGCTGGGCATTCTGCCTGATTTTAAGAAAGGCGGGCTGGATAAAGGAAAACGATTTGAAGCTGGAACTTGCATCCGCAAAATAGCAATCTGTTTGCGGCGTGTTCCGAAAAAATCAGAGGTAGACAATTTTGGACAGCAAAAAAGTAGGTATTTTTTCCGATACGCACGGCAATTTGCCTGCGCTGGAAGCAATCGTGCAGTTGTTTAACAGGGAAAAATGCGACGAGATATATCATTTGGGCGATATGATTTCCATGGGGCCGTATTCGCGCGAGTGCGTCGAATATTTTTTCGCCCATCCCGACATTCAATGCGTCAGGGGAAACCATGACAACGATTTCGTGAGAAACAACAGGGTGCAGGCGGACAAATCTCATATTTCGACGGCGCATAAAAATTTTGTTTTCGACAGTTTGGGAGAAGAGCTGCGCAAAAAAACGGAAACCATACCTTTTACGCTCAGGCGCGAATATTTCGGCTTGAAGGTGATTTTCACCCATTACGCGAGGGAAGCGGACGATTCGGCGTTTCAGCCGCTGGACAAAAATCCCACGCCCGAAAAGCTTGACAAAATGTTTGCACATTACGACGCGGACGTGATTTTTTTCGGTCACGACCACACTCCTATGTCTATGCGCGGCAAAAAACTATATGTTGACGTCGGTTCGGTGGGGTGCCACGCAGGTTCCTTTGCGCGGGGAATTATACTTGAAGTTTTCGGCGACGGTTCTTTTAAATACGACAGTGTAACTGAGCCTTACGACAGGCAGGGGCTGTTTGATGCGATGAAAAAAAAAGCTCTTCCCGACTATGAATTTATTCAAAGTTTTTATTTCAGACGGCAAAACTCCGAACCCATGAAAAAAGATTAAAAAGAAACGGACGGTAAAAAAACCGTCCGTTTAATTATTTATTCGAGGTTCTGCCAAGCAGAAAATCGCAGCTTACTCCGAAAAACCTTGACAGAGCCACGATATGCGACGCTTTCGGCTCGCTCAGCCCGTTTTCCCAAAAGCTGACGCATCCCTTTGAAACGCCTACCTCGTCCGCAACCTTTTGGCTCGTGTAGCCGCGTTCTAGTCTCAGTTTCTTGATTCTCGGACCAAAGCTTTCCATTATCGAGTCTTTCATTAGTTTAACCTCTCAGATGAATATAGTTTATTTTATAATTTAATACGGCAAATTGCAAGCAAAAAATGCCTGAAAAATGTGAAAAATATTTATTGTTAAATAATTTTCGTCTTGCCGCAAGCAAAGTATATATTTGTTTGATTAAAAGTCCAAGCTTTTCAAACCAATATTTTCCATTGACTGTTTAAAGCGATTGATGTTATAATTTAAAGGTATCTTAAATGCGGAGGAAAATATGGGCAGGAGAATACTTGCATTCTTTTTAGGCATGATTTTCGGTTGGATTATTTTGGTCGGCGGCGTTGTGCTTGCGGCTGCAATCATCAAGCCGAAAAGCGCGTCGCCGAATGCGCCCGCTTAGGCGCGAAAAAGATAATTCTGCCCGCAAAAAATCGCGAAGGAATGCAGAAGTATGCCGACAAAGTCGAACTCGTATACGTCAGACATGTATATCAGGCGATAAAACTGCTCTTCCCGTCGGACAAGCAAGCGTAATTTCTCAATCCGACACAAAACGCTCTCCGTGTCGTTCACTTTTACTCCCGCAGGGTTTAACTGTAATCACAAAAAAACAAAAGCCGTCCGGCGGAACACCCGCAAAACGGCGAAGGAGTAAAAAATGAACACCGATAAAATTTACGCAGAGGCAGTGGCAAACGAATATTCCGTCAAAGACGAACGCAAAGTCGTAGCCCTCAGAAAACTGGACCGCAAGGCAAAACGCCCGGCAAGCATATTCACCTATACTTTCGGAGTTATCGCCGCGCTTGTTCTCGGCGTCGGAATGTGTCTGTCGATGAAGGTCATCGGCGACGGTTCGACAGCATGCATGGCGGCGGGCATAGTCATAGGCTTAGCCGGAACAGCGATGGCAAGCGTCAACTACCCGTTATACAAAAAGATGCTCGCCAAAAGCAAAAACAAATACGCAGAGGATATTCTCCGTCTCGCGAAAGAAATCTCCGAAGAAGAATAACCCATGCTGAAAACCGTATTGAAACGCTATAAAACAGATAAACCGTTCAAAGCCGGCGTCGCGCTCGTACGCGGTGCCGGCGTAGACGCCGTATATGCGATTTTCCGTCTTATAACCGGAATTATATATTCTTCGATCTGGTTTATCACACTGGCGGTTTATCACCTCGTACTGGGTGTGATACGCTTATTTTTACTGCGTTCGTACGGCATTGCGAAAAAGAAAGACGACCCCGGGAGAACCGATTACGAATTTTCCCGCTACCGAATCGCGGCGACGGCTATGCTTGCGCTCGAAATCCCCGTCGCGGGAATGGCAACCCTCACGGTAATCACGAACTCGGGTTTCTCTTACCCGGGTTACGTCATTTACGCGTCGGCGGCGTATACGTTTTATATAGCGACAATTGCTATTATAAACGTCGTGAAATACAGG
>ENA-UEQL01002312-UEQL01002312.1-human-gut-metagenome-genome-assembly--contig:-NODE-2312-length-12743-cov-9.625612_pt1 | contig 12743 bp, 11 predicted proteins | sample MGYA00242905_ERZ507926 | MGnify/ENA primary metagenome ERZ507926 (study PRJEB26167, sample SAMN06115531) | human gut metagenome | host: Homo sapiens | place: China:Henan | collected 2015-09-09...
GATAATGCAGAATGAGATTTCCCAATAAGTGTAATCAAGTCTGCAAAATTAATTTGAATATCTGATATTTTTTTAGGTTTTGAAGGTTGGTATGTCATGCTATCTCCTATTTTTTGTATTATATAATAAAATGCTTTGTATGTAAATTTATGAACTTTATTACAAGCAAATGAACTTGTGTGTATTTTAAGTAACACAAAATAATTTGTATGTAATTTAGTAAATATTTTTACACACAAATATTTTTGTATGGTAAAGAGGTAACACAAAACAGGTTTATATTCTTGTGTAATATTTGTGTAATCTGTAAAACTAAGTAAATTATTGATGTTGTTTATCTAAAAATTACTATTATTTTAAGAGCATTAGAAAGTATTGTTGAAAAAGGTACGGAGGCTAATGATATGATATTTCGTAAAAAAATGAATTTTATCGACGAATATCGAGTATAAAAATACCTAAATAAACTTAAGTATAAAAAAGAAATAGATACAATTACCACTTAAAATCTCCTCTAAACAGAGGATTAAAAAGACCGATTTAGCAGTTAAAATGAGAATGGGTAGATTATAAATAATTTTTTGGGAGGGTGGTATGAATAAACTTTTTTCTGATAATGAAGAAATATACTCTTACTTACCTGGAAATGATGAAATGTCTGAATCCATAACTCAAAATTGGACAGAACAAGCTATTGAGTGCTATCAAATTAATTGTGATTGCAAAAAATGTTCACTTGCTCATGGACATTATTCGTTTATTTGTCAAATGCCAAAAGTTATTGACACTTTACTCCAAACTATTGGAGAACCAGAAAAAGAATTAAAAACAGCTTAATAAAAATACTAGGGATATGTTCGAAAACTGTGTGTAATCACAACCTCGAACTAAATTTATAACCTAATCAAAAAATTTTGATTAGGTTTTCGTTTTTTATTTCCCTCTCCAAGGACTCTGCTGAGCAAAACAATTCAGTGAATTGTTTTGTGAGAGGTTTTGGGCGTAAGGGAGAGGATTGTTTTGCTTGTTCAGATTAACCCCTCATCCTAACCTAGGGGAAGGAACACAACTTATTCATTAAAGATACTTCACTCAGTATGACGATAACTAAAAATTTCTTACAACAAAAAGACCTAAGAGAAAATCTTAAGTCTTTTTGTTAAATCATTTTTTGAATACTTAATTTTATTTTTTCACATCATCTTTAATAACAATTAAATTATTCATAATTTTCATTGCACAAGTAGGAAGAACAACGTGTTCCAAACCATCAGCAATACCTATAATTTTGCCTGCACCTAAAACAACTTCTTCACCTTTGTACATAAATTTGTAATCTGTGTCACGGTCTGAACGAATAGTAATTTTTTCTGTCATTGGATTTACCCCTTACAATACTGGTTACAGTCAATTATTATAATTCATTTTTTTAGAAAAATCAAGGTTTTGTTATATTATTTACTTTTATTATGTAATGTTTTATAATTTTAGCAATAAGGATATTTATTGGGGATTTTATGCCAAAAGTTAGTATTATAGTGCCAGTGTATAATGTTGAAAAATACCTAGAAAGAAGTTTAAACAGTTTAATAAATCAAACACTTAAAGATATTGAAATTATCTGTGTAAATGATGGTTCAAAAGATAATTCTCTAAAAATATTAGAAGAATATTCAAAAAAAGATAACCGTATAATAGTTATCAATCAAGAAAATGCAGGAGTATCAGTAGCTAGAAATTCTGGTATGAAAATTGCTAAAGGTCAATATATTGGCTTTGTTGATTCAGATGATTGGGTTGATTTAGATTTTTACGAAAAACTTTATAACACAGCAATAGCAAATGATGCTGATATTGCAGTTGCTGATTTTGTCAGAGAACATCCTAATAAAAAGCCAAAAAGATTAAATATTAAAGAAAAAAAAGTTTATGAAACACCTGAAGATAAATTGTTAGTATGCAAAGTTCATAGAGAAGGTTGCGTTTGGAATAAGATTTATCGCTCTGAGTTTTTAAAATCTATAAATTTAGAATTTGTGGCAGGAATGTTTTATGAAGATAGAGATTTTACAATAAGGTCACTATATTTTTCAAAGAAACTTGTTACCGTTCCAAACACATATTACAGATATTTTGTGAACCCAAAATCTATTTGCAAAAAAGGTATCAATAAAATTCAAAACGAACATTATATTTTAGTAAGGCAACAAGTGCTTCAATTTATAAAAGAACATCATATAAATGTTCCTGATGGATTATACAAAGCTGAAATTTTTAGATACAAATTATTTGGCAAAACAATATTCACAATTAAAGAAAGTATAAAAAGTAAATATATTTTCTTATTTGGCAAGATTTGTATTTTTAAATATTAAAGAGAGGTTTTTATGAATTTAGTAAATGTATGTTTATCTTGTGATGATAATTATTCAAAATATGCTGGTGTTGTAATTGCCTCTATTTTAGATAATTTATCAGAAAAAAGTTTTGCAAATTTTTATATTTTAGATGGAAATATTACAAAAGAAAACAAAGATAAACTTTTACAATTAAAACAAATAAAAGACTGTAATATAGAATTTATACAAGTTGATGAAAGCAAATTTGAAGTTTATAAACAAATAAACACTCACAAATATCTTACTCTGCCTGCTTATTACAGATTAAAACTTTCGGAATTATTGCCTAATGTGGATAAAATAATTTATCTTGATTGCGACATTATTGTAAATTCAGATATTACAGAACTTTTTAATATTCAATTAGGAGACAATATTATTGGCGGAGTTTTGGATGCTAGAGTTAAACATAAAAAGAAATGGAAAAATACAAACTACATTAATTCAGGCATGATTGTTTTTAATTTAGCAAAAATTAGAGAAAACAAAATTGAAGATAAATTTGTTGAATATACAAAGCAAAATACTAAAACTATTGAAACAGGCGACCAAGACGTTATTAATTTTGTATTGAAGGATAAGATACAAATATTGCCAGACGATTGGAATGTACAAGTTAGCGGATTTGCAAGCAGAACAAGTTTCACTAATAAACCTAAACTTATTCACTATATTGGTTGTGATAAACCTTGGGTATTTGCATCAATTACGTTTTTCAAAGATTTATATTTCAAGAATCTTCAACTAACACCTTGGGCTTTAACAGAAGAAGAGAAACAAAAATGGATTATAGAAAATAAAAAAGCATCACGCAAAAAATTCTGGAAGAAAAGACCACTATGTTTTCTTCATCCAAAATATTTGTATGCTTTCTATTGTTCTTATATTAAAAAATAGAATTATAACTCAATCATTTTCAAGCAATTTGCTCTATCTACGGTGATTTGTTTTCCTAGTTCAAGATTTTTTATTGATACTTGATGTTTCAATATTTCCTCTTCACCCAATATAAATGCGTATTTTGCTACTTTTGATGCCTTTTCTAATTGTTTTGTAAATTTCTTATTTGTCAAATCAAATTCAACATTTAAGCCTTGACTTCTTAATTCTTCTGCTAATATAAACGCATCAACTGGGAAGTTAGAAACTACATATGCATCTAATTTTTTTGTTTCTTTTGATGGTAAAAGCGAAATCAATCTTTCCATACCCATTGCAAAACCTATTGCAGGAGTAGGATTTCCGCCCAATTGTCCTACTAATCCATCATATCTTCCACCACCAGCAACAGCATTTTGAGAACCTAAATTGTTTGACTTTATCTCGAAAACAGTTCTATTATAATAGTCCAAACCTCTTACAAGAAGTTTGTTTTCTTTATATTTTACACCCATTCTATCAAGGTATAATTTCAATTCTGTATAATGATGAGAACAATCTTCACAAATAAAATCTGAATTTATAACCTCTTTAATTTCGGGTTTTTCAAAAATTTCTTTACAAGATTCTACTTTACAATCCAACAATCTCAAAGGATTTTTTTCGTATCTTTTTTGACAATCTTCACAAAGTTCATTGAAATATGGTTTCAAAACCGCTTTCAATTTATTTTTAAATTCTTCTCTACATTTTGGACAACCAAGAGAATTAATCTCAACTTCCAAATCATTTAAACCTAAAGCTTTTAAATAATTAACAGCCATCAAAATAACTTCTGCATCAGCCGTAGGTTGTTCAATACCAAACATTTCAACACCAACTTGGTGAAACTGTCTTTGGCGACCAGCTTGAGGTCTTTCGTATCGGAACATTGGTCCGTGATACCACAATTTTACTGGAGCAGATAATCTTGACATACTATTTTCTATATAAGAACGAACCACACCTGCCGTATTTTCAGGTCTTAATGTTATTGAACGTTCACTCTTTTCAAAAGTGTACATCTCTTTATTAACAATATCAGTTGTATCTCCAACTCCACGTGAAAAAAGTTCAGTAACTTCAATTATTGGAGTTCTTATTTCTTTAAATCCATATTGAGAAAAAACTTCATTTGCTTTTTCTTCTAGAAAATGCCACATTTCCATATCTTGTGGCAAAATATCTTTTGTTCCTTTTAATACTTTTAAAATCTCAGCCATAAAATAATTATATTCTTTCAATCCATATTGTCAAAGGGAGTAATAATGTTATAATAAAAACAAAAATAAGGAGGAGATTTTATGAAATTATTACACACAATGATTAGAGTAAAAAATATAGACGAAAGTTTGAAATTTTATACTGAACTTTTGAATATGAAGCTTGACCACAAAAAGAGATTGGAAGATTGCTGGTTATACTTTTTGAACGATGAAGAAGAATCAACTCAACTCGAATTAACCTACAATGACGAAACTCCAAAAGAAGGTTACAATTTGGGTAATGGTTTTGGTCATTTGGCTTTTTCAGTAAAATCATTTGATGAATTCACTGAAAAAATGAACTCATTAGGATATAAATATTTATACGAACCATTTGATTTAAATGGAAAAGGTTCAAAAATCGCATTCGTAAAAGACCCAGATGGCTACGAAATTGAACTTATTGAAAAAGTTGTTTGGTAAAAATAAAAAAAATAATTCAAATAAATTTTAAGTGGATAAGATAAAAACAACTTATCCACTTATTTTATAAACTTACTTTTTAGCCCCAAACCACTCTACTATTGGACGAATTTCACCAGATTCTAAATTATATTTATGAGCTAATTGGCTATTTAAAATTCTATCTATCCTTAAATTTACTCTAGGAATGTAATCTACGTGTAGTTCTTTATTTTCATCGTCGTAATTTTCAGAATAATTCAATCCATAATGAACACATTCTGGCAACATAGTTACACCTTTTACGTCATCATAATAACAAACACCAAAAGTTCTGCAAACCAAACCTCTATACTGATAAACAGAACATTCTCCATTTATCAAAAATGGGCATTTATGCTCAAATCGTTTTTCGCCTTTGTATTCTTTTTTGTCCATCAACAAGTTTCGAATATTTTGTTGAACTAAAATTTTTCTATTTTCTGGCAATTGCAAATAACCTTGAGTTAGATACGCAAATTCTAACTGTGAAAAAGGATACTCACCTATTTCGCAACATAGTGAACATCCTTTGTGACATTTTACATATTTTTTTTGGTTTTCAAAAAGTTGAGAAATTATAGAATCAAAATCTTTCAAAAATTCTTCGTATTCTTTTAGCATTCCAAATTACTTACCCTTAATCATTGTGTAACGTCTTCCAACTTTAATTACATCATAATCCAATTTGCCTTCAATTTCATACATCTCTTTATTTCTAATAATTATAACGTAATCCTTCTTGGTTAAATCATTTTTTACACTATCAACAGTTAATCCTGTATTTGAATTATAATCAACTTTTTCATCATTGTAATATAGTAAAGAATACTTTCTATCCATATTAAAAGAAGATATTTTGTAATTATAATCTTTTGCGTATTTTGCAAACTCTACTAAATCTTGTTGGCCAAATCTATAATCAACTTCAAAAAATTCTTCTGTTGCAAAAGCTGATATTACTGTCATAAATAAAACATAAAAAATGAAAACACCAACATATTTTTTATATTTTACAAATAATAATGACCCTAAACCAAATACAATTAGACAAATCAATGCAAACCATTTAATTCCAGCAATATCATCGTTCAATTGAGCTGGAAGATAATATTGAGTAAACATTGCAGCAAATCCTGCAACTAGACATATCCATCCAAAAATTTGAACTGATATATTTATTGGTTTTTCATGTTTTTTCTTATCAACATAATCTTGCCACATTAAACCTACAATTATCGCTAATGGATAATATATTGGTAAAATATAAGTTGCTAATTTTGTGGAAGAAGAAGAGAAGAAAAACATTATCCAAAATACTGTAACCCAACATAATGCTAATGCTTTATGAACGTTATCCATACTTGAAAAATCAAAATTTCTAACCTTTTCTACATAATGCAATTTTCCCCAGTTCTTAATTTTATCAATAAAAACTGCAATCATAGAAAATATCCATGGAATAAATCCCCATAAAACAACTAAGAAATAATAATAGAATGGTTGTTTTCTACCAATTTCATTATTTGCAGTATTTAAAAATCTATGTAAATGATGTTTTATTATGTATTCATTATAAAATAATGGATCATACTTTTTGAACATTATTATATGCCAAGGTAAAACAATCAATAAAAATATAATAGCTCCTGGAATTATATATAGAGGTTTAAATATTTCTTTAAATTTTTTAGCCATAATTGAGGTGAAAAATACTGTACCAAAAGGAATTGCAATACCTGGAATACCTTTTGCCATGACTGCTAAACCTGTAAAGAAATAAAAAGCCCACCAGTAAAATTTCTTATGATTTTCTTGGCAAAAATAAACTTGAAAATAACAAACTAAAGCTAATCCAACATAAAAAGTTAAAACAATATCTAATATTGCATATTTTGCCAACATAATGAATTCCAAAGATGTTGCTAAAATTAAAGAAGTGAATACTCCAAACCTTCTGCTAACTCTTTTTCTTGAAGTAAAATAAACTACAAAAGAAAAGATAAAACCTAATAAAGCAACAGGAAATCTTGCCGTCCATTCATTAACTTTTCCTCCCCACAAAGCAAAAGACAAACATTCTTGCCAAAAATACAATGGAGGTTTTTCAAAGAAATATTGACCATTAAGATATAAGGTCAAAAAATCTTTCGTATTAAACATATCTCTAGACATTGCAACATATCTTGTTTCATCAACATCCATCAATGAATAAGTACCAATGTTATGGAAAAAGATAAAATAAAACAAAATAGCTAAACCTAAAACAGTTAAAACTTCACTATGCTTATTATAAAAACTAACAATTTTATCCCATATTAAAAATAATTTTTCTTTCAAAATAATATCCCTTCTAAGATAAATTCCCTATAAAAAATTATACTATAAAATTAAACTTTCATCTAATATTTAAATTACCCTTTTAGTATTTTATTAGTTATAACAATACAATATAAATATATATTTATAATAAATAAGATTAATGTTCATGTTAGTAAGTAGTAAATATTTGTAGAAAACTCTTAAAACTATCTCATAATCAAACTTTCACTCTCTAAAACTTTTGTAGAAAACTTTCAAAAGTTTTTAGATAAATTGTATAAAACTTTTTATTAATTTTAAAAGAATAAAAACATGTATAAAACTATTTATTTTCTACACTTTTTATACATAGTTTTGAACATGTGGTTAAAAGCAAAGTATAATGCAAGGAATGGACTATTTTACCAATATTTTTAGATTTTTGTTCTTTATTAATTTTTAAATAATTTAAATTATAAAATTTTATCAAATAATAGTGTCATTTTTTGTCATATGTGAAATTGAATAAAAATTTTTGATGTACTAATTATAATATTTTCAAGTTCTTGTCAAGTATTAAACTAACCCAAGTGGCTAGTCGTATTTTTACTTACGTAAAAGTACGGATGTTTACGTATTTTGAAAAATATGTTATATTAGTATTGTCAGTTAAGGCTCACACCCGAGAGAATAAAAACTCTTAAAAGCCTAAAAACTTTTTGATGGTAAAGCTGTTTGCTGGTAAAATCTGGGTTATTCGCACCATTCACTTTTAGAAATTTTGTTTTATAATATCTGATATGTTTAACATCAACACGGATGATATTTCTGAAAGTTACGATGAATTTAGGCAGAGAATAAAAGATAATAAATCTTTTGCTGTTACTGGATTAACCTCTGTTTTGCGACTTTTTTTACTGTCTAAAATAAAAAATTATTCAAAGAAAAAAGTATTGTTTATAACTTCTTCTGAACAAAATGCTCTGCGTTATCAAAGTGATTTGAGTTCAATTTGTGATTTAAAATCTAGTGTAATGCCGTTTCAAAATATTTCGATGTATGAAACTGTTTCTCCAAATTTGTACGATTATTCAGAACAAATTAAAATATTGCAATCTAAACCAGATATTATATTGTGTCCTGTAAAAGCATTGTTAGAAAAATTTCCTAATGCTGATTTTTTCAAAAAAAATAGCTTTAAGATTAAAATAGGTGATACTCTTGATTTAAAAAAATTGTCACGGAAATTGGTTGATTTAGGATATAAAAAATCGACAATGGTTAGTGATATGTCTGAATTTAGTATTCGTGGTGATATTGCTGATATTTATACTTTGGGTGAAAATCCTGTGAGGGTTGAGCTTTGGGGTGATGAAGTTGTTGATATTAGATATTTTAACAACGAAACTCAAAAATCTATTGAAAAAACTAAAGAAGTAAAAATTTATCCAATATACAAATTTATTACAGCTGGTCAAGAAGATTTAGTTAAAAACATCCAGCAAGATGGAATTTTAGATGATGATGAAATTCCAGAAGAAAATTATTTTGAAGGAATTGAAGTATATCAAAATTTCTTCAATAAAAATCTAGTTTCAATATTAGATTATTTTGAAGATTATACAATCGTTTTTGATGAAACATCTGAAATCTATTCAAAATACGAGTTTTTGGATGAAAATTTTGACAAACAGTTAGAAGAAAATTTAAAACTTTCTGTAATAAAAAAAATAGAAGGAAAAAATCATTTTACGTATGATGAATTTTTAAGAAAAACAACTTATTTTCAAAAGATAGGTTTCAATAATTTCATTGATGGTAATATGGGCGATATTGTTGAATTTAATGCTCAACCGCTCAGAAATTTTGAAGCTGATTTTGATATGATAACTTCTTTTATCAAAGAACATTTAGGTTGGAAAATAATTATCGCAACAGATTATCCTGAAAGGGTAAAAGAAATATTATCAGAAAGAGATATTTTTTCTGTTGAATATGGCGAAAGTATTGTTTCTGGCGGATGTATATTAGAAGATTTTAAAACCGTAATAATAACAGATAGAGAACTTTTTAATAAACGTTCAAAAGAGGTTACTGCTACAAAAAAATCTTATTATAAGGAAAAACCAGAATATATTGAAAATATAAATGATATAAAAGTTGGTGAATATGTTGTTCATACAATTCATGGGCTTGGAATTTACAAAGGTCTTTCAAAACAAGAAATTGATGGTCAATTAAAAGATTATTTAACAATAGAATACGCAAATAAAGACAGATTACATATTCCAGCTGAACAAATAAATCTTTTGTGCAGATACAGAGGTTCTGGAACCGTTAAACCAAAACTTTCTCGAATGGGTGGAAAAGATTGGGAAAGTACAAAAGCAAAGGTTAAAAAAGCTGTTGAAGTTGTTGCTTATGATTTGTTAAGACTTTATGCAAGACGTAAAATGCAACAAGGAATTCAATTTTTGCCAGATACAAATTGGCAAGTAGAAATGGAAGAAGCTTTTGAATACGTAGAAACCCCAGACCAGTTAAAAGCTATTGATCAAGTTAAAAAAGATATGGAATCTTCTCAACCTATGGATAGATTGATTTGTGGTGATGTAGGTTTTGGAAAAACAGAAGTTGCAATGAGAGCAATTTTCAAAGCTGTAACTTCTGGAAAACAAGTTGCGGTTGTTGTTCCTACAACAATTCTAGCTCTTCAACATTATCAAACTATTTCCGAAAGATTTAAACCTTTTGGAATTGGAGTTGAATTGTTATCACGTTTCAGGACTCAAAAAGAACAAAAAGAAACAATAAAAAATTTGGCAACTGGAAAATGTGATGTAGTTGTTGGTACGCATAGACTTTTGCAAGAAGGAATTGTTTTTAAAGATTTAGGACTTCTTGTCATTGACGAGGAACACAGATTTGGAGTTCGTCACAAAGAAAAATTAAAACAATTAAGAGAAAATATTGATATTCTTTCAATGTCAGCAACACCAATTCCGAGAACTCTTTATATGTCTTTATCTGGAATTAAGGATATGTCTGTAATTAATACCCCTCCTAAAAACAGGCTTCCAATAAAAACGTATGTTGGAGAATGGAATGAAAATATGGTTAAAAATGCCATAAACCACGAAATAGATAGAGAAGGACAAGTTTTTTATCTTTACAATAGAGTTGAAACAATTCAAGAATTTAAAAATCAACTACAAAAAATAGTTCCGAACGCAAGAATTGCAATTGGACATGGACAAATGGATGAAAAAGCACTTGAAGAAGTAATTGTAGATTTTGCAAATCATGAATATGATGTTTTGCTTGCAACAACAATTATTGAAAATGGTATTGATATTCCGAATGCAAATACTATGATAATCCACGATGCTGATAGATTTGGACTAGCTCAATTATATCAATTGAGAGGTCGTGTTGGCCGTTCTCAACGTCAAGCGTATTGTTATTGCTTCTATAAAAAAAGTAAAGAAATTACAAAAGATGCTGTTCATCGTTTGAAAGCAATAAAAGAATTTACAACTTTAGGTAGTGGATATCAAATTGCTCTGAGAGATGTAGAAATTCGTGGAGTTGGAAATATTTTGGGTACAAAACAACATGGACATATGATAAATGTTGGTTTTGATACTTATTGCGAACTTTTAGATGAAGCTGTACAAGAAATTCAAGGTGAAAAAGTTGAAAAAACTACTCCTGCAATTGTTGATATAAATGTAACTGCTTATATTCCAGATGAATGGGTTGGTTCATCTGAACAAAAAATGATTGAATATAAGCGTTTGGCAGATGTAAAAAGTTCCACAGAGTTAGATTATATTGTAGAAGAGTGGCAAGATAGGTTTGCAAAACCTCCAGAATGTGTAGAAAATCTAATAAAACTAATTAGATTAAGACTTTCTGCAACTGAAGTTAAAATTTCTGTTATTCGTGAAACTCAAGATAGTATAAGAATTTATACTCCTTATTCAAAAGCAGAATGGAATTTGGTATATAAAGTTTTACCATTAAATTTGGCAAAGAAAATCAAATTTACAGTAGCACCTAAATCTTGTCAAGAAGGTTGTTCTATCTTGATTTTAAACACTTCATATGTAAATTTTAATGAAGTATTTAACATTTTAACTGATTTGTTTTATTATATTCATAAAGTTAGTTACGAATACTAAAAAAAGGGAGAGTGTAAATGAAAGGTTCAAAAGTACTAGCAACATTAATGTTGTCGGCAATGTTATTTACAGGTTGTGGATTAAAAGATCAGCAAGCGATTATAAAAGTTAATGATGGTGTTATTACCTTAAAAGAACACGATGATTTAATGTCAAAACAATTAGCACAATCACCATTTGCAAAAATGTCAGATGCTGATTTGGCAGGTAACAAAGATGGTTTTGTTTATCTAATGACAGAACAAGGTGTTGTTAACCAATTAATTATCCAAAAACTATTAGACCAAGAAGCTGAAGCTAGAGGTATTAAAGTTTCTCAAAAAGATATAGACCAAGCAATCAAAGATGTAATGGATAAAATGGGTGGGAAAGACCAATTAATGAACACTTTAAGAAATAATGGTATTTCTACTGCCGAATTCAAAAAAGATATAAAAGTTCAAGTAAAAATCCGCAGCAACCATCCTCCTAACCACACCGAAAAATAAGACAACGGAAAAAACAACAGATAAAACAAAAAAACAGGAACAGAAAATAACTTCAAAAACAGATTAGACCGTAAGCGGAATACGGTCTTCGGCAAAAATTCAGCAAAAACCAAAATGATCAGAGTCGAAACGAGGGTCTCGACAAACAGTTCGACCCCGATCGATAAATGTAAAAATTCGAACTGTTTGACCAGCAGATCGGACATAAAAATACCGTAGATCACCATGACGACATTATTACCTACCAATAAAGTCGTAATATACATCCCGGAATGCGAAATGAACAGATCGATGAGAGCCTGAGTGACTCCTTTTTTAGACTTATCGATCTCGATCCGTAATTTATTAGAAGTCAGGAAAGCGATCTCCATTCCCGAAAAGAATGCAGATAACAGAAGACAAATCAATATCACCGAAAGGGTTGCTGTCATTGCTTACGTTGTTGCTTTTCAACTTCGATACTACCTGAAATATTCTCAAACACCGGATGATTCAGATTCTGATCGGAATGGAAGCCGTTATTACCTTCGATAATTTGTCCGTCGGCACTCAACTTGACATAACGGTCGGAATAGATCAATTCTTTTTTCATATCCCAATAGAGTAATTCGGTTTCGAGCTTTTTCCCCTCTGCATTGATTATCACCACTTCATTACGCGCCTCCCAAAGCATTTCATCTTCCAGCTTTTTGGCATATTTCGCTTTAATCGAACCGATCATCTTTCCTGCAGGATCATAAGAAAGTA
>ENA-UEQL01002316-UEQL01002316.1-human-gut-metagenome-genome-assembly--contig:-NODE-2316-length-12735-cov-16.065887_pt1 | contig 12735 bp, 15 predicted proteins | sample MGYA00242905_ERZ507926 | MGnify/ENA primary metagenome ERZ507926 (study PRJEB26167, sample SAMN06115531) | human gut metagenome | host: Homo sapiens | place: China:Henan | collected 2015-09-09...
GAGGCACACGCCATTTGATGAATCTCGGAAAACAGACGGTTAAACGGACGGCCAACACGATTTCCCACCGAGGCATAGTTTCTGGAATAAAAGAAGCAGGAAAAGCACTTGCGTATTACGGGAAAAATACGAAAAGTTACTACCGTCTTGTCGCGAAGAGCATACCCTCGGACTTTTTCTCTACTGTTGGGACGACGATCCTTATGTCCGATACGCTCAAGAGGTTTTATCGATATGCGTTTGAATAATGCGGTCAGCGCTATAAATGACCTCAAAGCCATTCTGCTATTCTATCCTGTTGCATTTGTTATCATTCGCTCGAATATTAGCGGTATTTTGGATTACCAGCTAAATAGAAGCGCACTGAAAAAGAGAAAAAAGGACGAAACGGTAAAGGAGTGGCTCTTATACAGTCGTTTTCGGGAGGAGATCCCTAAGGCCATTCTTGTTCTTTATTTTGTTATTCTCGCCGTGCATCCTGCGGCAATGCTGGTGTGCCATGTTGTACACTGTACGAAGGCGTCTGTGGGAATCAGCACGGGAGCGGCATATTTCATACTTTTTTTCAACGCGGCATGGACATCCGTTCTCTCTTTGCTGTTCCGACCGGGTAAAGACAAACGCATCCGATACGAGCGCTGGATCAAGCGCCGGCGCGGACAGACACCGCGGAAAAAGTAACGCGAAACGGCGGTGATGAATACCCCGTGAGACAAAGGCAGTCTCGGCGTTAAGCCGAGACTGCCTTTGCTGTATGTCCTCTTATTCCAGGCCCGGCACCTTCGGGTGCGTGGCGATGCTCTGCGCAAGCTCGGCGTCGGTGGGGATGTAGTCGGTCATCTTGCCGTCGTTGAACGCCTGATAGTCGGTCATGTCGAAGTAGCCGGTGCCGGGATTGAGCAGCGGCGCGGGCTTATTCTTCATGTCCGCGCGGACATTGTACCAATTCTGGGGCATCTCAGACTCAGACAGATAGATCTTGTAAGGAATGTTTTCGGTTTTCATAGTTGTTTCTCCTTTCGCGTTTTAGCTTTCTCCGGGAAAAGGGAAACAAAAAAGACCTTCATCCACAGAGAAAACCGGTTATCGGTTTGATCTCTTGGGACAAAAGTCTGAAAAACTTCTGCGGTGCCACCCAAATTGACAATTGCTTGTCCGCTCATGACGCGCCTGCACGCATCCTCCCCTGTAACGGTGGGACTCCGTCAGCGCCTACTTGCCTTTGCGTTCAGCCTGCCCTCCGCAGTCCATTCGGCAAACGTCTTTCTGCTGCACTCGCACCATCCGGCAGCTCTCTGGGAGAAATCCTGCTTGCTTACTCGTCTGCATCAACGGTTTCATCTTGGCTCGGATTATACAGCGGCCAAACCGGTTTGTCAAGTGTTTTTTTCAGTAAACCGACAAAATTCCTCGGCTATCCAGATGCTTGCAAATGGCGCGCCCATATGCTATAAAAAGCGGAGATATTGCTTATTCGGGGGCCTCGCCATGAAAAACTCCTGCCAGAGGACGATCTATGCCTGCTACGCCGGTTATGTCGTGCAGGCGGTCGTCAATAATTTTGTCCCGCTGCTGTTCGTTATGTTCGAGCGGAGCTATCAGATCCCGCTGTCCAGGATCACGCTGCTCATCACCGTGAATTTCTGCATCCAGCTGGGCGTCGATCTGCTGTCGACCTGGTTTCTTGACCGCATCGGCTACCGCGCGGCGATCCTGCTCTCGCACGCGTTCTCCGCGGCGGGGCTCGTGCTGCTGACGATCCTGCCGGATGTGTTTCCGGATCCCGCGGCCGGGCTGACGGCCGCCGTCGCCGTCTACGCGCTGGGCGGCGGGCTCCTCGAGGTGCTGATCAGCCCGATCATGGAGTCCTGCCCGACGGACAACAAGGAGCGCTACATGAGCCTCCTGCACTCGTTCTACTGCTGGGGCCATATGGCCGTCGTGCTGCTGTCCACGGCGTTTTTCGCTGTTTTCGGCATCGAAAAGTGGAAGATCATGGCCCTTCTGTGGGCGCTTGTCCCGCTGGCCAACGGTATTTTCTTCGCCGGCTCGCCGCTCTATCCCATCCAGAGCGGCGAGACCGGGGCGCTGCCGCTGCGCGAGCTGTGCCGGAAGAAGCTGTTCTGGGTCTTCATGCTCATGATGCTCTGCGCCGGTGCGGCGGAGCAGGCGGTGAGCCAGTGGTCCTCCGCCTTTGCCGAGCAGGGCCTCGGCGTGTCGAAGACGGTGGGGGACCTGGCGGGCCCGATGGCCTTCGCCGCGGCCATGGGCATTTCCCGGGCACTGTTCGGCAGGTACGGCGGGAAGCTCGACCTGGGGCGGTATATGCAGGCCAGCGCCCTTTTGTGCATCGCGGCCTACGGCTGCATCGTCTTCGTGCCCTCGCCGGTCCTGAGTCTGATCGGCTGCGCGGTCACGGGCTTCTCGGTCGGCATTTTCTGGCCGGGGACGTTCAGCCGCGCGGCGGCCTCGATCCGGGGCGGGGGAACGGCCATGTTCGCCCTGCTGGCGCTGGCTGGGGACCTTGGCTGCGCGGGTGGGCCGACGCTGGCGGGCCTCGTCTCGAGCGCCTGCGGCGGCAGTCTGCGTGCGGGCATCCTCGCCGCGCTGATCTTCCCGGCCCTGATGCTCGTCTGTCTGCTCGGCATGCGGAAAACACAGTGACAAACGCGCAGGAGCGCCTCAGCGGCCCTCCTGCGCGTTCATGTCTGTCAGGGAGTATTTTTTGTGCGGCCGCTTTTTGGCCGCGTTCATGTCCTGCAGCGACGCGGGCGCGTCCGGCTGCCCCCGGCGGCAGTTCATGTCGCTTAGCGCGCAGCTGCGCGTATCGTCGTGTGAGATGCCGTTCATGTTTTTCAGGCTGAACGGTTCTTTTCCCTTCGGCATATCAAGCGCCTCCTTTTTGCTGGTTTTCCCGGCACAGAAGCGAAATATGCAGCCCCGCCCGAAAAACAGGCGGGGCGAAGGCTCAATCGCGGCGGCAGTTCATGTTCGTGAGGCTGCAGGTCCTGTCCGGCTGCGCGTTCGCGGCGTTCATATCCTGCAGGGAAGGGGACTGCTCCGGCTGCCCCTTGCGGCAGTTCATATCGTCCAGCGCACAGGTGCGCGCGTCGTCGTGGGACAGGCGACAAGGTGATTGGTCAGGTAGGAACCACTAAGGACGTAAGGGGTAAGGATGGTCGCATGTATGCCATCAAGACATTGAAGAATGGCTACGAGATTACCGACCCAGATGGTGAGAAATCATACTTTGTGTTCGACAAGAAGCACAAGAGTTGGTCATACAGCAAGGATGGCGATATCCGTGAGCTTTTCAGCTTCAACGAGGACGGCAGCATCCAGGCTTGTTTGCCAAGTGGCGAGAAGATCAACGTCCCAGCTGATGCCAATGGTTTATACCAGGTTCGCATGGCTATGAATGATGGTTTGTTCTATGCATTCAACAAGTAAATAATCATAACAATCCCAGCCCGCTAAAAGTCTCTTTTATCGGGCTTTTTTATAATCCTCTTTCTCTTTTCCTAAGCAAGTTCATATTTCTCCGGTCCCAACCAAACTCTCCTTAGAATGTCCAAATGCAAAAAAGTGTTTAATACAAAACAAGAAAGTGCCTTCACCACCCTTCACCCGTAACTCTCTGATCATCAAAAGAATCGCCAAAAAGGTGAAGGGTGAAGGTTTGAAAACTCTTTTTTATATATACGCGTGAAGGGTAAGGGTAAAAACCGAAAAAAGACCCTAGGGTCAAAAATCGGAAAAAACCTAAAATAAAGAATATAATATAAAGTTAAAATATACCCTTCACCCTTCACCTCCCAAAAATCACATCCAAAATTCTGTTCTGCATGCTACAGAAAATCATCAGCAGCAATCTGTGCCGGGATATATAATCAGGAGACAATTCTCTTTCGGAGATATCATTTTATCCTTCGGAGATAATTTTCTATTTATCGGAGATGTTATTTTATCCTTCGGAGATAATTTTCTATTCTTCGGAAATATTTCTTCGAATTTCAAGATAAGGCATAAAAATATAATTTTCGCCAACTTTATTTCCCGAATCCACACAATTGTCACAAATCGCATAGCTATGAAACAGAAAAGAATGTATCTTTGCTGCATCAATCATAAAGGTTGATGTAGTTATGGTCTCGTCATGACTGCCAAATCGGGCTGACGCAAATGCATTACAACCAGTGACATTCATCAAAACTTGCAACCATCTACAATATTTTTCAGTTTTTCTCGTTCATAAAAGTATGAAAAAAAGATTATTGATACTCACAATATGCCTCATCGCAACCATAAAGATGATGGCGCAGGAGTTTACCCTTCACGGCAAAGTGGTAGACGAGAACAACCAGCCACTGGAGTTTGCCATCGTTTCGGTGGCTAGCCAGGGAAAGACTGCCGTTACTTCGCTCAAGGGAGACTATAGCCTAAAACTGCATTCTGCAGACAGCGTGGTAGTCAAATTCTCATATATCGGCTTCAAGACAAAAACAAAAGTGCTGAGAAGACCGCGAGGAAAACAAACCCTGCAGGTGGTACTTCGCGAAGCATCCACCACCCTCGATGAGGTGAATATCAAGGGAGAAAAAATACAGTCGGACCAGATACAGGAGCTGAAGACTAAGGACATGAAGATGACGCCATCTGCCAACGGAAATGGGGTGGAAAGTCTGGTTCAGCAACAGGCTGGCGTGAGTACCCACAACGAACTCTCTTCGCAATACAATGTGCGTGGCGGAGCCTTCGATGAGAACTCCGTATACATCAACAACGTAGAAGTATTCCGCCCATTCCTGGTTCGCAGCGGACAGCAGGAAGGCCTCTCCGTCATCAACCCTTATATGGTAGATAAAATCGGTTTCTCAACCGGAGGATATGCTGCCAAATACGGAGACAAGATGAGTTCGGCTCTCGACATCACCTACAAAACCCTGAAAGCAAAAAGCAAGAAGCCGGTGGTTGAAGGCAGTCTGGCTGCCAGTCTGCTGGGTGCTGACGCATACATCGGTCTGGGAACCCAGAAACTTTCATGGCTCAACAGCGTGCGCTACAAAACTACCTCTTACCTGCTCGGTTCGATGGAAACCAAAGGCGAATACAAGCCAAACTATCTGGACTATCAGACCTATCTGAGTTACCAGCCCAACAAACGCTGGAAACTTGACTTCATAGGCTACATCTCTGATAATCACTACAACTTCGAACCGGAAGACCGAGAAACGAAGTTCGGAACAATGGAAAACGTAAAGAGCTTCAGAGTATATTTTGACGGTCAGGAGAAAGACCGTTTCCTCACCTACTTCGGTACACTCGGCATTACCCGCCAGTTTACAGCCAACACCAGTCTCTCGCTTCTGGGCAGTGCTTTCTATACCAAGGAACAGGAGAAATATGACATTCAGGGACAATACTGGCTCGACGAAACCGAGACCTCAGAAAACCTGGGTGTAGGTACCTATTTCGAACATGCCCGAAACTATCTTACAGCCCGCGTGATGAGCGCCAAACTGATGCTCAAGCACAAGGTGAAGAAACATCAGATAGAGGCCGCAGTAAGCCTGAAGCGTGAACATATCGAGGAGAATTCAGTAGAATATGAGATGCGCGATTCTGCAGGATACAGTATTCCTCACAATGGCAAAGACCTCTATATGGTTTATTCACTGAAGGCTCGCAACGAACTGAATGCCAACCGAATGGAAGCTTACATCCAGGACACCTACCGTTTTTCGGGAGGAACAGCCGACAGTACCGGGAACGGACAGACACATTACACCCTGAACTATGGTATCAGAATGAGTCATTGGAACTTCAACAGAGAAACCATCGTGAGTCCTCGTCTGTCGCTCGCCATCATACCAGCCAACCATGAGAATACAACTCTCCGTTTTGCGGCAGGTCTGTATTATCAGGCTCCATTCTTCAAGGAATTGAGAGATACATCTACGGTGAACGGCATAACCATCGCATCGCTGAACAAGAAAATCAAGAGCCAGCGAAGCATCCACTTCATCGCAGGCTACGACTATAGGTTCAAGCTAGGAGACCAACGCTATAAATTCTCTGCCGAAGCCTATTACAAGGCTTTGGACAATCTGGTTCCTTATTCGGTTAGTAACGTGAAGGTAGTTTATTACGGACAGAACGAATGCAGCGGTCATGCGGCAGGACTCGACTTCAAGCTCTACGGAGAATTTGTTCCGGGTACCGATTCCTGGCTCAGTCTTTCGCTCATGGATACAAAGATGAAACTGGGTGGCAAGAGCATCCCTTTGCCTACCGACCAGCGTTATGCGGTAAACCTCTTCTTCACCGATTATTTCCCGGGCAGCAAGAAATGGCGCATGTCTTTGAAACTCGCCTTTGCCGATGGTCTTCCTTTTGCAGCACCCCACAGAGAGCTGGAGACCAACAGTTTCCGTGCCACTGCCTATCGCCGTGCAGATATCGGTATGAGTTATCAGCTGCTCGACAACAGCCGCCGGGAGAAGAAGACCTTCCTGAAGAATGTGATGCTGGGGGTAGATTGTCTCAACCTCTTCGGCATAGACAACGTAAACAGCTATTACTGGGTGACAGATGTAACCAGTCAGCAATACGCCGTACCTAACTATCTTACCGGCAGACAGCTCAATGCCCGCATTCTTTTGGAATTTTAGGACCAAATAATAGTGATTTTTCACATTATTCTAAATATTTAACCGTAGATAGTTCGCTATCTGCGGTTTTTTTCGTATCTTTGCGCCCGAATTATGCGATGACGGTTCGTCCGTTCATTTCATGGATTCAGGAAACCATTCTATAAAGAATAAAGAAATAATACATAATAATCAATTATGAGCAAACAAGTAGAAAAGATTAAGGAGCTGATCGCTAAGCGCGAACAGGCTCGTCTTGGCGGTGGCGAGAAGGCCATCGAGAAGCAGCATGCACGTGGCAAATATACCGCTCGTGAGCGTATCGAAATGTTGGTAGATGCCGGCAGTTTCGAGGAGTATGATATGTTCAAGTTGCACCGTTGCACTAACTTTGGCATGGAGAAGAAGCAGTACCTCGGTGATGGTGTTGTAGCCGGTAGCGCTACTATAGCCGGCCGTCTGGTTTACGTATATGCTCAGGACTTCACCGTAAATGGTGGTTCACTCTCTGAGACTATGGCACAGAAGATCTGCAAGGTAATGGATATGGCTATGACTATGGGTGCACCTGTTATCTGCATGAACGACTCTGGTGGTGCTCGTATTCAGGAAGGTATCTGCGCCCTCGCTGGTTATGGTGAGATTTTCGAGCGCAACATCCTCGCTTCTGGTGTTATCCCACAGATTTCTGCTATCATGGGCCCTTGCGCCGGTGGTGCCGTTTACTCTCCAGGTTTGACCGACTTCATCATCATGAAGGAGCAGACTTCTTACATGTTCCTGACTGGTCCTAAGGTTGTCAAGACCGTAACTGGTGAGGACATCGATGCAGAGCACCTCGGTGGTGCATCTGTTCACGCAACCAAGAGTGGTGTAACCCACTTCGCTGCTAAGACAGAAGAAGAGGCTATCGAGATGATCAAGAGCCTGCTCTCTTACATCCCTAGCAACAATACAGAAGAGGCTCCACGCGTAGAGTGCACAGACCCTATCGACCGCATGGACGATACTCTGAACGAGATTATCCCAGACGATCCAAACCAGGCATACGATATGTATAAGGTGATTGGTGCTGTAACCGATAACGGAGAGTTCTTCGAGATTCAGCCTAAGTTCGCGAAGAACATCATCACTGGTTTCGCCCGCTTCAATGGTCAGAGCGTTGGTATCGTAGCCAACCAGCCAGCAGCTTACGCAGGTGTACTCGATGTAAACGCTAGCCGCAAGGCAGCCCGCTTCGTCCGTTTCTGCGATGCCTTCAATATTCCTATCGTATCTCTCGTTGACGTACCAGGATTCTTGCCAGGTACAGGTCAGGAGTACAACGCTGTCATCCTCCACGGTGCACAGTTGCTCTACGCTTACGGCGAGGCTACCGTGCCAAAGATTACTATCACATTGCGTAAGAGCTATGGTGGTAGCCACATCGTGATGGGTTGCAAGCAGTTGCGTGCTGACTTGAACTTCGCTTGGCCATCTTCAGAGATTGCTGTAATGGGTGCCAGCGGTGCCGTTGCCGTTCTCTGTGGTAAGGAAGCTAAGGCTAAGAAGGAAGCTGGCGAGGATGTAAAGGCATTCCTGGCTGAGAAGGAGCAGGAATACACCGACAAGTTCGCTAATCCATATCAGGCTGCTCAGTATGGCTACATCGATGATGTCATCGAGCCACGCAACACCCGTTTCCGCATCTGCCGTGGTTTGGCTCAGCTCGCTACCAAGCGTCAGAGCTTGCCAGCTAAGAAGCATGGCTGTATGCCAATGTAATATAGAAATGTTGAATGTTGAGTGTAGAATGTTGAGTTATATACAGACTCAACATAACAGAAGGGCGCAAGCCTAATTCAACACTCAACAATCAACACTCAAAATTAAAGTAAAAACGAATGGATAAGAATATTTATGCTGCAATTGCCATGGCTCTCTATGAGTACCAGGGTAATAACGTACACGACAAGGAGCCTGGCATCATCACTATCAAGCCACGTCAGACGATGTGGAACGCCAAGTTCTTGAGTTTAACAGCTAAACCATAATATAATAAAAATGAAAGAGTTTAAATATACAATTGACGGAAAAGAATACAAGGTTCAGATTGACACTGTTGAGGGCAACATCGCAAGCGTGAACGTGAATGGCGAAGCTTACAAGGTTGAGATGGAACAGGAGGCTGAGCCAGAGAAGAAGAAGGTTGTGCTTGGTCAGCCAGCTGCTGCATCTGATGATGCTGAGGCTACTCCAGCTGCCAACGTAAATACAGCCAATGCTGTAAAGGCTCCTCTCCCTGGTACTATCACCAGCATCGAGGTAGCTGTTGGTCAGGAGGTGAAGGCAGGTGATACTGTTGTCGTTCTCGAGGCTATGAAGATGCAGAACAACATCGAGGCTGAGAAGGATGGCAAGGTTACTGCTATCTGCGTTAAGCCTGGTCAGGCTGTGCTCGAAGAGGATGCACTCGTAGTAATCGAGTAAATCAAGAATTTGAGAATTAGAGAATTATACTTCCAGATTCGGGATTATAATTCGGATTCTTATAAAGAATATCAAAGGTCGCAAGCTATGATTGCTTGCGACCTTTTTCTATATATGTACAAATCCCGCAGGACCATTCAGTCTCTGTCCTTTGGTTCTCACATATTTCAGGAACTCAACCACCACAGGGTTCTTGGGTTTACCGGCAGTTACGAGATAGAGATTCCGGGCTGGCGGTGCAGGATATTTTCCTTTGGCGATGGCATCCATCAGTTTATCCAGCGTATCATAGAATTTCTCATCTGCATCCAGTTTTCCATTCCCGTTTACGTCTATCGGAACAATGGCGATACCCTTCGTAGGCTTATGCGTCTTGTCGTTGTAGGCGTAACCGATGTTGTTGAATCCGATACCGTTCACGTCCTTCTGCAGAGTCTCGGCAACGCCCGGATCTCCAAAGACTCCCGTTCCCTTCAGGTCTTCCTGCTTCTTTCCCAGAAACGCAGCCCAGGTTTCGGCAGCACCACAGGCATCGCTTCGGGTGTAAACATTCAGCCGGGTCTTTCCCTCCCAAATCGCAGTAGCCTGCTTCCGGCTCAATCCCGTCTTCAATAATTCCCGATATACCGGATTGCTGGCGTTGATGGTTGCCACTACCGCATCCTTTGCCACTGCATACGCCAGGGCACCTTTTTCCCTCTCCTGCGGCTTCAGTTCTCGGCTCACCATCGCAATATCTACCTGGTCGGCAAGAACATCGGTAATACCCTTTCCTGCTCCACCTGCCGAGATATCGATATCTACATCAGGATGAAGACGATGAAACTCATCTGCCCACTGTATCGCCAACGGATAAAGGGCGAAAGCACCCGACAGCGTAATGTAACCACTCAGCACCTGCTTGCCGTCAGCACCATGCTTCACCTCTCCCCTACTTCCGCAACTGGCTAACAGTAAGGAGGTTCCTATCACTATCATTCCTATGATTTTCTTTCTCATATCTATACCTTATTATATATATTACTAACTGACTGCAAAGGTATAAAGATTATGCAGATGGGGCAATACCACAATCGTACCATTCCCATATACCACATATAGGGTATGAAATTACCCCATATAAGGTATTGCCCAATAAGCAAAATCGTCGTACCTTTGCAAACGAAAATAAGAAGTATAAACGCTGAGGATTACACCTTATTATATATAGGGAGTATAAATCTTAAAATATAGGAGATTTAGATATGACGACAAAGTTTGTTCACAACAATCATGCACAGCTCGACACCAAGAACTTGAATGTATATATCAATGGTGCACAAATCTTGAAAGATGTAAATGTAAGTATTCCTAAGGGAAAGATTACTTGCATCATCGGTCCTTCCGGTTGCGGCAAGTCTACGCTTCTCCGTACCTTCAACCGATTGAACGACCGCGTGGAAGGTTTGAAGATGAATGGAGAGGTGAATCTCGGAGACAATAACATTCTCAAGGCTAGCAGCAGCAAACTCTCTGAAGTGCGCCGCAACATCGGTCTTGTTCCTCAGCGTCCATGCCCTCTCCCTATGAGCATCTACGACAATGTGGCTTATGGTTGCCGTATCCATGGTATCCGCAACAAGAAGAAACTGGACAGCATCGTAGAGCATTATCTCAAGGCAGTAGGTCTCTGGGAGGAAGTGAAGGATAGACTGAAGAGTCCGGCTTCCAAGTTGAGCGGCGGTCAGCAGCAGCGCCTCTGCCTGGCACGCAGTCTTGCCGTAGAGCCAAGTTATCTGCTTGCAGATGAGAGTACTTCCGCCCTCGACCCTATCAGTAGCAAGAAGGTGGAGCAGCTCTTCACCGAACTGAAGAAGGATTACAGCATCGTGATGGTAACTCATACCCTTCGCCAGGCTCTCCGCATCGCCGACCACGTCATCTTCATGTATCTGGGTGAGGTGATTGAAGAAGGAAGCGCTGAGGAAGTGTTCCATCATCCTAAGCACGAGCTGACCCAGAAGTATCTCAATGGTGCATTCAGTTAAGTGAAACCGCACATTCAGCTAAAAAGAAAATAACAACATAAAATTTGAAAGAATATGGCACAGATTATTGTAAACGACGAAAAGCAGGAAGTAACTCTTCCTTTGACATTGGCAGAACTCATTAAGATCAACAAGGTGTTCCAGCCAGAGATGGTAACCATCCAGGTGAACGAGGACTTTGCTGAGAAAGAAGACTATGAGAAGATTCAGCTCAAGGACGGCGACCGTGTAGATTTTCTCTACTTCATGGGAGGAGGCGCCTGCTAAAAAAGTAAACAAGTAGTACAATAAAAGGCTTATTAGGCAGTTCTTATATATAAGATTACGTCGGTCGTTGATGTACGTTTTTTGTATCGTTGACGCATTTAATAAGTTACAGTATTCATCCATAAAAGAAATCAGAAACAAGATGATAGATTTAACAGAAGAACAGATAGAGAGATATAGCCGCCACATCCTCCTTCAGGATGTAGGACTCGAAGGTCAGGAGAAACTTCTCAATGCCAAGGTACTCATCGTAGGTGCCGGTGGCTTGGGCTCTCCAGTTGCCCTCTACCTCGCTGCAGCAGGTGTGGGGCATATCGGTATCGTGGATGCTGACGTGGTAGACCTCAGCAACCTGCAGCGCCAGGTGATTCATCAGACCAAGGATCTGGGCACTCCAAAGGTGGAGAGCGCCAAGGAGAAGATGATTGCCATCAATCCGGATGTGGAAGTGACCACTTATCACGACTTCCTCGATTCTCACAATGCCGAGGAAATCATCAAACACCTGTTTCACGGACAATCCCGGTAACACAAAACTCTGTTGCAAAAGATAACGCATATCTTCCGGCCTCCTCTCTCTTGTCAACAAGGCCTTCCCGTCAATAGCCACGTATTGGTCCTTCAACCTCAATTCCCCGTAAATTACTTTCATCAGACAACTCTTTCCTCCCCCATTCCTCCCGAGGATACCGACCACCTCTCCCGTTTCACAATGCAGACAAGCATCCCACAACACGCGATTAAACCCGTATTCCAAGTAAAGATTACTTACATCAAGCGTATGCATGATTACAACTGATAAGCGATTAACATACACCCCACGTACGTCAAGAAGTCAAACGCCAAGGCCACGCTCCAGAGCCTTCTGCTCGACATCCCCACGTTCTTGTAATAATAAAAGAAATGTCCCAATTTTCGTTTTGCGGTAAACCGGATAAATACCATCGTGGCCACCTTGAACCAAAAGGTAGCCACAACAATCACCGCCACCACAGCCGGAGACTTCATTCGATATATGAACATAATCAATCCACAGGCAAGCGACACGGCAAGAGCGGAAACTGCAAACATCTCGTAGAACGAGACATATAACCGGACTCCCCGTTTCACGTCCATCACATCCGTTTTTGCATCATCTTCCACGTATCCGTAATTAGGAAACTCTCCTCCATCTGGTCAATCATCTCCATGAATTTCGAGATCGGCACGGCAAAAGACAATAGATTACTACCCGTACATAACCTTGCCGACGGGTCGAACATCCCAAGCACCGCTCTTTTCGTACCCTCTATTTGTTCCCGGTAAGGATAGTAAATAATAGA
>ENA-UEQL01002321-UEQL01002321.1-human-gut-metagenome-genome-assembly--contig:-NODE-2321-length-12716-cov-5.775061_pt1 | contig 12716 bp, 10 predicted proteins | sample MGYA00242905_ERZ507926 | MGnify/ENA primary metagenome ERZ507926 (study PRJEB26167, sample SAMN06115531) | human gut metagenome | host: Homo sapiens | place: China:Henan | collected 2015-09-09...
AAAATTTACAGATTCCTCGGAATGAGCGTCGGCGTCATTTTGCACGATATGAAGACGGAAGACAAAAAAGCCGCCTACAACATCAACAAACTCTCCGGCCCCATATTGAACAGCAAATCTACAATGCTCAGGTTAGGCAGAAAGCCGTGCTTCTCCTGAAAGACCTGGTAATAGGGTTTGGGAGAGAACTCCGGGTCTTCCAGTCGGAAGTCTTTCTTCGGATGGATGCGTTCGCGGAAATCCGCTTCATTCGGAGTGAATTCAGTCCGGTATTCGGTGGTGCGTGCCATATCGGGCTGTATGTCTATCAGAGAACAGATAAGATGGCAAAGTTTTTCGTTGAAATCGACTAAAAACTCATACTTCTTTTCATAGAAAGGGCGGAAGTCGTCTTTATAATATTCAAAGAAAGGAGTGTGGTTGTAGGCAGATTCAAGCGCATTCCAGTGCAGATGCTGCCAGTTACCGTGGTCGGAGATACGGATATCGCGCATCGGGCATTTTAGGCTATCCGGCTTTACGGTAGGGATGGAAAGTGCCAACTCGCCGTCCGGTGCGGCAATGGTGCAGCGGTTGCGGTAAGTCTGCTTCATATAGTGGTCATGCTGTTCGATGAATACTTTATCGTATGCCAGCAATTTGGTATAATATTCTATGGGAGCCAAATAGGCGGAAGAAAGAAAAACTGTTTTCATCAGTATATTTACGATTAGATGATTTGCGATTTACGATTGAAGCTACTGTTCATTGTTTGTATTTTCATTTTTATTCTTTCATTTGTTTGTCATTCCACTCTTTTCCATATCCTGCCCCATCGGTAACCGCTGAAAGGTCCTGTTCCCTTTTCTTTGGAGAACCAGATGATAGATGCCTTGCCTATGATGTGGTCTTCGGGGACGAAACCGAAAAGGCGGGAGTCCGAAAGATTGATGGCATTGTTGGCACCTACCCAGTAGTAGTCTTTGGTAAAATAGCAGTGTTGCACGGGCTTGCCTTCCACATAAAGGGTGTCGTTCTTGATTTCGGCCTGTTTCTTTTCGTGAAGTACCAGGGTATTTCGCAACAAAGTCTTGTTCCACGGATATACGCGTATGGCTTTGCCTTTGCTGGGGATTATCAGAGGTTTCAGCATCTCCATGGAGTCTTCCTTGACAATCGGTTCTATCCAGCAATTCCCGTTCATGGCTTGTTCCAACAAGTAGTGTTCATAACGGCTGAAACTGCGTATATTCTTTATTGAGTCCTGCCCCAATAGTTTGTTGGGAGCGATGGAAAGGATGGAAAGCAATGAATCCAACTGTCGTTCCCGTTGCCTGGGGTAAGAATAAAGGAACTTCTGGTCGGGTGCATTCTTTTCGGAAGGAATCACTGAAAAAAGCGAATCTATCAGCAAGGTATCTCCGGGAGTACCGATGCAATGGCTGATAAAGACTTCCCGTCGGTCAATCACGGGTTCTGAAAGATTGGCAGGATTGTTGAATACAAGAATATCCTCTTTCTGCACCGGACTGTCCGCCCAGCGATGATATCCCCATAACTTCATAAAAGGAAGCCGTAGACCGTAGCTCCACTTGTTTACAAGAATACATTCACCCCGGTACAGTGAGTTCTCCATACCGGAAGAAGGGATAAGATAGGAAGTTGTCACACAACCCCGGAGCAGTACTACGACGAGCACTACTCCAACCATTGCAATTGCCATCTTCCATCCTTTCATCCTGTCGTTCGAAATTAAAGAATTAAAGAGTGAAAGAAGGAAAGGCTTGAGGTCGTTTCCCCACCTCCCTCTTTAATTCTTTAACTCTTAATTCTTAATTCTTTAACTCTTTAATTCATTTAATGCCGTCCATCCACTTGAATATCCGGTTCCAGCGTATCTTACCGTCAAACCAGCCTCGGTCTTTGTCCAGTGACAACCATACTACGATAGGCTTTCCTACGACATGGTCTTCCGGCACAAAGCCCCAGTAACGGGAGTCGGCGGACTTGTCGCGGTTGTCGCCCATCATCCAGTAGTAGTCCATATTGAAGGTATAGGAGTCGGTCTTTTCACCATTGATGTAGATGCCGTCTTCCTTGACTTCCAGTTTGTTGCCTTCATAGGCAACGATGCAGCGTTCGTAGATGGGCAGGTTATCCTCGGTCAGCTTGATGGTGGCACCTTTGGCGGGAATCCAGATTGGACCGTAGTTGTTGCGGTCCCATTTGGTGTAAAGGTTCAGCGGATACATCTGTCCCGAGAACTCTCCCGGTTCGATGATAATCTTGCTGATGAGTTTCTTGTTGCCCGAAAGGGTCTCGTACATCTTTTTGGTAAGCGGAAGATGATAGACCGGTGCCAGTCTTCCTTGGGCATCCCGGCGGTCCAGTCCCATTTCAATCAGATTCTCTTCCCAGCCCAGACCGTCGGTCATCAGTGTCTGGTCCTCTTTGCTGATGCCCAGTTCACGGAACATATCATCGGTGATATAAGGACCTGTAGTCTGTACAAAGTAGTTGAACTGCATTTCTGCAGGGTTCTCGATGGCCTTGCCGTCGATGTATACCTGTCCTTTCTTGATTTGCAACGTATCGCCGGGCAGGCCTACGCAACGTTTTACATAGTTTTCACGACGGTCAACGGGGCGTATGACAATGTCACCGTACATTCTAGGATTGGAACGGATAAGATTACGTCCGGCATTGTAGTACAGGTCGTAGACAGTACGTTGCTGCTTGCGTGTCAGGCTGTCCATATTCACCTTGTTGGGATACACGCGTTTTCCTTCTTCGTAAGCAAGGGTATAGAAGTCTGTCTGCTGGAAGTTGGTGGCTACCGTGTCGCCTGCCGGGAAGTTGAACACCACAATATCGTTCAGTTTCACTTTGCCGAAGCCCGGCACACGTTTGTATTCCCATTGAGGCCATTCGATGTACGACTTGGTGTTGAATACCGGTAGTGTATGTTGTGCCAGCGGCATGGAAAGCGGCGTATTCGGTACGCGCGGGCCATAGCTCATCTTGCTGACATAAAGGAAATCGCCTACCAACAAGGATTTCTCCAGTGAGGAAGACGGTATCTGGTAATTCTGGAACACATAGATATTTACGAAGTAGACGGCTACCAGCGCAAATACGATGGCATCCACCCAACTCATGATGCTGCGTACGGCAGGATTCTCCGATTTCTTCCAGAACCCCCAGGGTATCTTCTTACTGATGTAGATGTCAAAAATGAAGGGTAGTACAATCAGTCCCAGCCAGCTTTTTACCCAAACCAGAAAGGCAAGGTAGAGCAGGGTGACTATACTGAATTTAATCCATTGGGTGCGTGTTGTTTTTCTCATGATGTTTTAGTCTTTTAAAAATGGAAACAAGTCACTCATTCCCAAAGCACCTTCGTGCTTGGCGGTATATTCGGCAGCAAGGACAGCTCCCAAGGCAAATCCCCTGCGATTCTTGGCATCGTGGGTGATAGTGATGCTGTCGGCTTCGGAGTCGTAGCGGATGCTGTGGATGCCCGGTACTTCTCCTTCGCGGATAGAACTTATGGGTAGCTCATTGGCTGCACATTCCGTAGAGCCCGAAACGGTTCCGTCGGGAGCCTGGAAAGTTCCTTCTATCCATTTGTCCTTACGGTCGAGATTCTCCAGAATACCTTCGGCAAGCGTGATGGCCGTTCCGCTCGGAGCGTCCATCTTGTGGATGTGGTGCGTTTCGCTCATTGTCACATCATAGGCAGGGAATTGGTTCATTATCTTTGCGAGGTACTTGTTGACGGCAGAGAATATGCTTACTCCCAGACTGAAGTTGGACGACCAGAACAGTGTCTTGCCGCCTTCGGTACAAAGTCTCTTCACTTCGTCTCCATGTTCCGCCATCCAGCCCGTACTGCCGGATACCAGTTTGACCCCGGCGCGGAATGCCTTCATATAGTTATTGTATGCAACCATGGGGTTGGTGAACTCTATGGCAACGTCGGCGCTCTTGAAGGCTGCCGATTCAAAGTCTTCCTGATTGTCGACATCGATGATGCTTACAATTTCGTGTCCGCGGCCAAGGGCTATTTTCTCGATTTCCTTGCCCATTTTTCCGTAGCCGATTAATGCGATTTTCATTGTTTCTATCTGTTTTTATTTAGTTTATCAACAAACTATAGGTCGCAAAGATAATCTTTTTCTTACATTTGTGCTCAACATTAACGTCTTGTTAACATGGAACAACTACTGCATTATGTTTGGAAGCACAAAATATTTCCTTTGTCATTGCTCCAGACAACCTCCGGCCGGCCGGTAGAAGTGATAGATCCCGGTTTGCCGAACATGAATGCAGGCCCCGATTTTTTTAATGCCAAACTGAAAATAGACGGTACGCTCTGGGTGGGCAACGTCGAAGTGCATACGCAGGCATCAGACTGGCTGCTCCATAGGCACGACCGTGACAAGGCGTATGATACCGTCATCCTGCACGTGGTGGGCGAATCGAATTGTGATGTGTACCGCACGAACGGTGAGCTGGTTCCCCAGATGGTGCTCACTTGCCCCGACACTGTCCGCTTGCGCTATGAAGAGCTTCGGCAGACAGAGATTTATCCTCCCTGCTATTCCATCCTTGCCTCCCTTCCAAAGCTGACCGTCCATTCCTGGCTGTCCGCTTTGCAGGTAGAGCGTTTTGAGCAGAAAGCATGCGTCATATCCCAGCGGCTCGAACGCTGCAATCATCATTGGGAAGATGTTTTCTTCATTACTCTTGCTCGTAACTTCGGCTTCGGGCTGAATGGGGATGCTTTCGAGGCATGGGCAAACCGCCTTCCATTCCGCGCCGTAGACAAGCATCGGGACAGTCTGTTTCAAGTGGAGGCTTTCTTCCTGGGGCAGGCAGGCCTGCTGGAGGAGGTCTCGGCAGAGGCAGATGATTATTATTTGATACTTCAGAAAGAGTTCCGCTACCTGCAACACAAGTTCGAGCTGCCAGCTCCCATGTCTGTTGAGCAGTGGCGGTTTCTGCGTCTTCGTCCCGATAACTTTCCACATGTACGCCTCGCCCAGCTTGCCTGTCTGTATCACAAGGAGCAGTCGCTCTTCTCGCGTGTTATGGAGGCTGAAACGCTGGAGGCGGTGAAGAAGATACTAGCTGCCAAGACTTCCGCGTATTGGGAGGAGCACTTCAATTTCAGAAAGGTTTCACCCCGGAGGGAAAAGCGGGTAGGGGACGGTGCCTTGAATCTGATTGCCATCAATACGGTCATCCCGTTTCTTTATGCTTATGGCCTGCACAAGGCCGATGACGTTTTGTGTGACCGTGCCACCCGTTTCCTTGAATCCTTGAAGGCCGAAAACAATCACGTAACCCGACTTTGGGATGGTGCCGGTTTGCCGGTATCTACCGCTGCCGATTCGCAGGCTCTGCTTCAACTTCAAAAGGAATATTGTGACAAGAAAGACTGCTTGCGTTGCCGGTTTGGTTACGAGTATCTGAAACATAGATGATAATAATTATCGCCCCATAGCCTTAGCATTTTATTACTTTTATATTATCTTTGCGCATTGAAAAATAATCCGAGTATATGAAGGCTATCCGCTTTGTTTTTTGTCTGTTTGCGGCACTCATGTTGACGACTCTCAATGGTCTGGCTGCCGAAGAGGAGGATTTCAAGACATTTCTCCAGAAATTCACGTCCAGTGCTTCATTCCAGTATTCCCGAATCAAGTTTCCTTTGAAGTCTCCCATCGCCCTCTTGAAGGATGACGGTGAGACGGAACAGACTTTTCCCTTCACCCGCGAGAAGTGGGCATTGCTAGACGAAGAAACGCTGAAGGAAGGACGTACTACCGAAGAGGAGGGAGGTACCTATATTTCTCACTTCACTGTCAATGAGCCTGCCCATAAAGAGTTCGAAGCAGGCTATGATGAATCAGAACCTTCCCTTCGTGTGGTCTTTGAACTGACGGATGGCAAGTGGTATGTCACCGACTGCTATAACGACTGGTACAACTTCGATCTCCCTATCAATGAACTGGAAGAAACTATTCAGGCGGTACAAGAGGAAAACAAGGCTTTCGAAGAACTTCATCCCTGATGAAGTGGGGGCAGAAATCCGCCTCAATCATTATTTTATCCTTCTTCTGTACGATTTATGCCCCTCTTTTTCCAAAAAGAGGGGTTTCTTTGTACCGTACTAATACATTGAAATATGCGGTTACAACTTCTTTTGATGCAACTTCTCTTATGTGTCCTCCCCGGTATGGAGATGGGCGCTTCCTGCCGGCTTACCGCCTGGGTCGTGGAGGATTCTTCCGGAAAAGTGGAAATTACATGTATCGGCGATACGATGGATATTGTATCTCCGGACGGGCTGTCCCTTTGGTATAAGGAACGGTTGACGGGAAACTATGAGATTACCTACCGGGTACAAGTGGTGGTTGAGAATGGTAGCTACGACCGTCTCAGCGACTTGAATTGTTTTTGGGGGGCCGATGACCCCCGGCATCCGGATGACTTCTTTGCCCGCAGTGCATGGCGCAACGGCGAGTTCAAGAATTACAATACGCTGGACCTTTACTATGTGGGCTACGGCGGTAATGATAATGGAACTACGCGTTTCCGTGAATACCATGGAGAGTATTATGGAGTGGACGATGCAAAGATTAAACCCATCTTGAAAGAGTATACCGATGCCGCCCACCTTTTGAAGCCCAACCATTGGTATGAAGTTAAAATCCGTGTGGAGAATGGAGCCACCACTTATGCCATGGATGGTGAAGAGCTTTTCAGCTTACCGGTTGCCGATGGCAAAGGAGACGGCTATTTCGCCTTACGGTTGTGGCAGAACCACGTACGTTTTGCAGATTTCCAAGTAGCAAATATCGATAACCTTAAATAAACAGACATGATGCAATTCAGTAAATGGAAAATAGGAGCGGTAGCGCTCGTTTGCATGTTGCTGCCGGGCAGTGTACATGCACAAATCGTGAAGAATGAGCGCTTGCTTTCTTTTGAGGAGAAGCAGGTTCCGGCGTTTGTCACTACGGCAGCTGGTTCGCAGTTGGGCATTAGCGACGAACATTATAGGGATGGCGACCACAGTTTGAGCTGGACTTTCGAGCCGGGTGCCGCACTGTCTATCAAAAAAGACTTGAAGTTTGAGAAGAAAGACCCGACGGGGAAAGACACCTATCTTTCGGCTTTCATCGTATGGGTGTACAATGAGCAGGCCCAGGACAAGCAGATTCGGTTCGAGTTCCTGAAGGATGGCAAGGTATGCACCTCTTTTCCTTTTGGCATCAACTTCACCGGTTGGCGCGGAGCATGGGTATGTTATGAACGCGATATGCAAGGCACCCCGGAAGAAGGGATGGACGAAATCCGCATTGTAGCCCCCGACGTGAAAGGGAAACTCTTTTTCGACCATCTGATTACTGCCAGCAAGGTAGATGCCCGCCAGCAGACTGCCGACTTGCAGGTACCGTTTGTAAATAAGGGAACCACCAACCACTGGCTGGTTATCTACGAACACTCCTTGTGGAAACCGGACATCCCTCTAACAGACGTGACCGAGGCGCAGAAGCAGGATATACGGGTTATGGAGAAGCGTTTCCGCGGCATGCTCTACACACCTTCCGCGCTTTCGGACAAGGAGATGCAGTCCATCCGTGAGAAGTATGATTTTTATCGGATTACCTACAAGAACGGCAAGGTAGCAGGACGTCCTATCTATTTCGTACGTCACTCCGAGGCATACGAACGTATGGTACCCGATTGGGACAAAGATATGTTCTCCAGACTGGGGATAGAGATAAGCGACTATTTCAACCTGATGAAACGCGTCGCCATCGCCTACAACAATGCGGAGGATGCGGCGCTGAAACACGAGTTGAAGCAGAAATTCATCGCCATGTACGATAACGCCACCGACCAGGGTATTGCCTACGGCAGTTGCTGGGGGAATATCCACCATTACGGATATAGTATGCGCGGTCTGTTTGTGGCTTATTTCTTGATGAAGGACGTGTTGCGTGAGGCAGGTAAGCTGGAAGAGGCGGTACGTACGCTCAACTGGTATGCCATCACCAATGAGGTATATCCCGAACCTGCCGTCAACGGTATTGATATAGATACGTTCAACACCAAGTTGCAAGGCCGCATAGCCAGCATTCTGATTATGGAGGATACACCGGAGAAACTGCAATACCTGCGTTCCTTCTCCCGTTGGCTGGACAATGGCTGCCTTCCTGCGCCGGGATTGGCCGGTTCTTTCAAGCCGGACGGTGCTTGCTTCCATCATTGCAACAATTATCCTGCCTATGCAGTGGGCGGTCTGGACGGTGCCACTAATATGATTTACTTGCTGAGTGGTACCGAGTTCCGTCTGTCCGAGCAGGCACACGAGACGGTGAAGAAAGTGCTTCTCACCATGCGTTTCTATTGCAATCTGAAGCAATGGTCTCTCTCCATGTCCGGACGCCATCCCAACGGGGGAGGAAGCCTGATACCTATCCAATATGCCACGATGGCCATTGCCGGTACGCCGGATGGCAAGCAGAAGTATGACCCCGAAATGGCTGCTGCCTATCTGCGCCTGGTTGCCTATACAGAAGCTCCGGACAAGAATGCGCCCGACTATCTGCCGAAGGCTTCTACCTGCCACGAATTGGAGATGAAGAAGTTGCTCGAAGCCCAAGGCTTCCGTCCGGAACCCGACCCGCAAGGCAATCTGGCTTTGGGTTACGGTTGTGTATCCGTACAGCGTCGCAGCAACTGGGCTGCCGTAGTACGCGGACATTCCCGTTACCTCTGGGCTGCCGAGCACTATCTCCCCGCCAACTTCTATGGCCGTTATCTGGCACATGGCAGCATGCAGATTCTTACCGGAAAACCCGATGAAATGGTTACTTTTGCCACCAGTGGCTGGCAGGAGGCCGGTTTCGACTGGAATCGTATTCCGGGTGTCACGAGCATTCATTTGCCTTTCGACCAGCTGCGTGCCCGGGTATTGAATGTCGATACCTTCTCCGGCATGGAGGAGATGCTCTATTCCGACGAAGCTTTTGCCGGCGGTTTGTCCCAAGCACATCTGAACGGTAACTTCGGTATGGTGCTGCATGAACATGATAAGTATAACGGTTCTCACCGTGCCCGCAAGTCGTTCCATTTCTTCGACGGCACCATTGTATGCCTCGGTACGGACATCGAAAACCTAAATACCGAATATCCAACGGAAACCACCGTGTTCCAGCTTGCCGCCACCACTCCCGAAACCCGTCGGTACTGGGAGGCTTATCAGAGTGACGGACGGACCTATATCGACCCCAACGGCGTGGGCTATTACATTTCCAAAGCCTCCCGTCCTGATGCCCGCTACGAGAAGAACTTCCCGCAAGTGACCGTGGGCGAGCGTAGCACCAAGCCCACTTCCGGCGACTGGGTGTCCTTGACATTACAGCATGGCAAAGCCCCGAAAGGCGCTTCCTACGAATATGCCGTGCTGCCCCGCACGGATGCCGCCGCTTTGAAGGCATTCGCCAAGAAACCCACTTACAAGATTCTCCGGCAAGACCGCAACGCCCACATTGTGCGTTCTCCGGCAGACGGTCTTACTTCTTACGTCTTGTTTGAGACTCCGCAGGCTCTGCCCGACGGCGGATTGTTGCAGAAAGCCGATACATCGTGCCTTGTCATGATACGCGAATATAAGGACAAGCTTCTGCTGACTGTTTCCCAACCCGACCTGGCCTTGTACCGTGGTCCGAGTGACGAGGCTTTCGATAAGGACGGAAAACGTATTGAGCGCAGTATCTATTCACGCCCGTGGACTGACAATGAGAGTCAGGAGATTCCCGTAACCGTTACTTTGAAGGGACAGTGGAAGGTTGCCGAGACATCCTATTGCAAGGTGTTGTCGGCAGACAAGAAGCAGACAGTGCTGCGCTTTACTTGCCGGGATGCTGCAAGTTTCGACGTGGAGCTGAAGAGATAAAGGTAAAACGTAGCTTTGCTTTTTAATCTTTTATATTTACAGAAGTATCCTGTAAAAGAGTGCTTTGCTGAGGCTTTCCGTTTCACTCGCTGAACGAACGTCATTCAGTCAGGGACTGAATGACGTTCAGTCCCTGACTCATTGTACCCCCTTTCAGAAGGTGTTCTGGATGGGGGTGGAAGGAATGTCGGAAGATAGGAGTATGGATGGTAAAAAATACGGAAATAAAGGCTTAATACATTCCGAGCAGATTGCTTACCGCCGCCTCATAATTTGCCAGCTTCGTGGTCTTGTGTATGGTCTTTCGCGCCTTGCGGTCTCCGTCCGGCAGCAGGTATTCCCAGAAGCTTTTCATTTTCGTCAGCAGTTGCGTGTCTCCTCCTTGCAGTAGCTCCCGGTAGCTGTTGAACACTTCGGTGTGCAGTTGTCCCACCTTTTTCGCCATTTCATCGGAAGAAACCGGGGTTCCTTGCTTGTATTCCAGCGCCAGGGCAGGATTGGCGAGCAGCCCACGGCCGATGACGATACCTGCCAATCGGGGGAACCGTGTGGCGATGGAACGGATATCTTCCGCGGTATGCAGGTCGCCGTTGTAGAACAGAGGATGGGTGCACTCCTTGTAGAAAGCCTCGAATCCCTCCAGGTCTACCTCCCCTTTGTATTGCTGCTTGCCCAGACGTGGGTGCAGGATGATGTGTGCGAGGGGAAGCTCGTTGAACAGCGGCAGCAGGGCAAGACACTCCTCCGCCTGCTCCCAACCCAGACGCAGCTTCACGGAGAAACGGATGTCGGGATGCCGGTCGATGGCTTCGGAGAGCAGCGCCTTCACTTCTTCGGGATAGGGCAACATGCCGGAGCCATTGTGGCGGCGCGCCAGCATAGGGAAGGGGCAACCCAGATTGATGTCCGCTTCCCGGTATCCTTTTTCGATGAAAAGGGACATTATGTGCTCCAGCTTGTCCGTATCCGGAGCAATGAGCTGGGGGATAAGATGCAGGCCCGGATTGTTCTCCGGACCGATGTCACGGGCATCTTTCCGCCGGATTTCTCCGTGCTCCATGCGTACGAAAGGAGAGTAATAGGTCTCTATGCCGCCGAATATGCGTGCATGCGCCCGCCGGTAGACGGCATCGGTATAGCCTTGCAGCGGGGCGAAGTGGATGGGTAGTATGTTCTCGTTCATGGCTGCAAAGATACACATTTTTACTTCCGGTCTAAAGTAAGCATAGCTTTTTCAATTCAAAGGAAACTCCTCTAATTCCTATAAAGGGGAGCCGTGCAGCTCTTTCCGGCTTCTTCTTTTTGCGGCATCTCGAACGATATTTGTTTGGTTTGCCCGCTTTGGGTTAGGGTTATCGTTATCTTTCCGGGGTTTTTCGATTCGCAACGTGGGTTTGCAGCATGAATTTTCTCTTCTTTTTCCTTCCACAAGAGGGCGCAAGGGGTATCTGTTGCAAGGATGTCACCATTTTCAAGTCTCAGTTCTCCTGGCTGGTAGAAGATGATTTCCGTTATTCCCAGCTTCTCGTGGCGTGCGGCTTGTATCTTTTCCGTATTGGCAAGTATCTTTATCGGCAGGTCTGCGGCATATTTTGCGACGGTTGATACGGTCGAGATTCCCGGACGTATCAGGTAGGCATATTCTCCTCGTTGCGGGCGGATACCGTGATTGGTATTCAGACTGAACAATGCTGTGTCGCAAGCTATCCGGTATTCGGCTTGGGGCAATAGATTGACGTAGGCGGTCTGTCCATGAAGCACCCAGTCTGTGGCAGTCTGCACGGAACCATTCTTCAGAGTATGTGTTTTTCCGTTCACCATGTACTGCACCTTTCCGTCGCGGTTACATTGGTTGAGGGTAGTAAATACTTCGGCTTTTCCTTCGGTGTTGCGGATGCCTGCCCCAAGACATACATATTCGTCGTCGAAGTAGAACCAGGCTTTGTGGCCTTGCAATCCGTGGCGGTCCAGCATCATGCCGCAGGCTCCGTAAAGGCTGTCGCTGACACCTCCGGCAAAGCTGTTTCCATTATTGCCGCCTTCACCCCAATCGGGGATGGGCAGGGGGGCATTGTCTTGTTCGGCGGTGATACCGGGATATTGGCGGTTATTGAATATCTTGAAGAAATTTCCGTTGTATTCTCGTCCGGTGACGAAAAGATAGTTTACTCCATTGGAGGCATAATAGTTGAATTCACCGTCACCATTGCCAGCTTCGTTGCCTACGGTACGGGTAGAGGTCATGCGAGAGCTGGTCATGTAATTGTTGCGGCGATGCACCATGTAGTCGAAGCGCCAGAACATGCGGTTTCCCGTCAGGCTGTTGTCTCCGCTGATGTGTTGCAGTGCCTGCTTCATGCTGTTGCGGGCATCGGAACTGCTTAGTTTGTAGATTCTCTCAGCCAATGTTTTTATGGCAGAAGAGTATTGGTTGCTACTGATGAACCGCCCTGCATTGTTGGGGTCGTGCTGTTTGCTGTAGAATATCCATTGTACGCCGTCGGTGAAGAGCCGTTGCAGTAATTCCAGTCCGGGGCTTTGGAAACGGGTATCCTTGCAGAGTTCCAAATAAGCTAAGGTTGAGTTTACGAACTCTTTGCCGTAACTGGTGAAGTAGAGTTGTCGCCCGTGGCCGCAATGTTGTCCGAAGAGATAGTCGGGCTGGATGCCTTCGGAAGACTGTATGGTGAGCAGCTTGTGTGAGCGTTGAATCATCAGGTTGCGACGCTTTAGCCCTGCCTTTTCAGCATACGAAGCAAAG
>ENA-UEQL01002323-UEQL01002323.1-human-gut-metagenome-genome-assembly--contig:-NODE-2323-length-12712-cov-5.590265_pt1 | contig 12712 bp, 9 predicted proteins | sample MGYA00242905_ERZ507926 | MGnify/ENA primary metagenome ERZ507926 (study PRJEB26167, sample SAMN06115531) | human gut metagenome | host: Homo sapiens | place: China:Henan | collected 2015-09-09 | study...
TCTTCCAAACGGAAAATACGTACTTTACCATCTTTTCCACGGAATGCTTTCAGTCCTTCAAAAGCTTCCTGACCATAATGTAAACAGGTTGCCGCCATGTGCAAATTAAGGTGTTCTTCACTGCTTACCTCCAGTTCTCCCCATGCACCATTACGGAAATTGATTCTCACATTGTAATCTGTCTTCATATATCCGAACGGCAGATTAGCCCAATCAAGTTCTTTCATATCTCAAAGTATTAGTTACTTCTATTACGTACATTTTGCAACAAAAATAGCTTTTATTCTTCAGATTCCCACTTCTCCGACAGTAATTTTTCAATTTCCTTGTCAGCTTTGGTCAATTTATCGCTGCAAAATGCTATAATTCCGTTTGCTTCCTTTATTTTTTCAGCAAGCACATCTATCTCCAGTTCGTTGTTATCTATCTGGCTGACAATTTTCTCCAAACGTGCCATGGCTTCGGAGTAGGTCTCTTTTTTCTTGGTTACCGGCATAATTGAAATTAATTAATCGTTGTACTTCTCAAGCCGTTTGTCAGAATTCCCGTCTTTGGGCGATGCGTTCTCCCACTTCATATCCTTGGACGTCAGTTTCAAAATATGATATTGTTCAGTATAATGTCCCTCTTTATCATACAACGTAATCAATTTTTCATCAAGACTTATGATATAAGTTCCACGAAAAGGGACTCCGTTAGATAACGGGCTTCCGGTATAAACTTCATAGGTCTTGTCTGCATTAAACGTATAGCAGGTCACAAAATCGTCCTGCAGGACTGGTTCTTTCACACTCCACTTACCTACCAGTTGAGGAATTTCGACCTTATCATCCTCATCCGTACATGAAATAAAACTAAATGCCATACTTATCAGTATCAGCATAAAAAACAAATTTTGTGTTTTCATCTTTGTTCATTTTAAATGATTTAAGCAATATTCATAAAATACAGAGATTTGCAAAACACTGCATGAATGAGAGTTAAATATGTACTATTGAAACCACTTCACCATTCTGCAGACGGGTTGTTATCATATCATTCTCCTGCAGTTCATCTGCATTCTTCACTACTTTCCCATCTTTCAACGTAATGCTGTAACCGCGACCAGAAGAACATCGAAACCGATACCACCGACGCATCCTCGGGAAGCGTTGAAGTTCAAGTTGAGGACCCATCTGCGGCTCCGCAGGACTCCACTGCACCGCAAACAGATTCCGAATCCGCATCCATTGAAGAGACAAAAGCAGATGCCTCTTCAAGCGGAACAACAGCCGTCCCGGCAAAACAGCCGTCTGTTTCTGTCGGCAAGTTTGCCTTCATAAAGGATAAAAAGGGCGACATTCTGCGATCCGATTCCGAAAGCAAGATATGGGCGGGAGTCGTCGGCGATGCATACATACTGCTCAGAAACACCTCTGACGCAAACGAGTGGGGTGAAAAAGGCAGAATCTACGAGCTTCACTGCGCCCAGTTTGCGGGAAAATATTCCATGTGGAGCGACGGTTTCTGGGAGATCAATGACGATGGAACGGAGCTGACCCTCACACCTAAAAACCAGAGTGAAAACGGCAACATAGGCGTTGCCGCCGGAAAAAGCAAGACATTCAAGGGTCAAAACGGCGTTTTCTCCGTTCCGGTAACATTTGAACAGGGCGGAAAAACAACTATAAAAATAGATTTCAACAAAGTATCGAAATAACATTTCGACGGCACATTATTGATAAAAAAGGTGAACTTATGAAAGAAATATCCCTGCTTGAGAAAAGCATACTAAATACAAAGTTTTTTGATTCAAAGATAAAAACCTGCTCGGTGTCATGGAAAGAAAAATACCTTGGGCACCTCATCGGTCCCCTCGGACTCATTCTCGTTGTCAACACTGTCGCCGCGCTCGTTGAAAAATTTTTCACTCAGCAGGTCGGCGCAATGTACGGCGAAGGCAACGCCGCGATGATATCCGCAATGGGCAAAAAATATGAGATGGTAATGACTGTTGCAAAGATTCTTGCCGTCGCTACAGGTCTCTTGGTGTCGTGGCTCATTTCGCACACAAAGTCAAAGCAGGGTAGACTCCGTCCGTGGTATCTGATCTTCGGATTCTGTTCCGTTGCAATAGCGGCGACCATCTTCCTGTTTTCGGGAAATACTCTGGGTGATAACTACTGGTACTATTTCTTCACCCTGCTCATATGCTATCATACAATCGGAACCTCCTACTTTTACCTGTTCCGCGACAACATAGTATCTCTTTCAACTCACAACGCCAAAGAGAAAGCTCAGCTGACTTTTATACGCAAAATGTCGTGGACTCTCATTTCCGGCATACTCATCGGAATGCTTGTCTCTTCGGTCATTATCCCGTTATGGCTCCAGTATGATATCAAAGGATATGCTATACTTATGATAATCCTTTCGATAGTCGCCGTTCCGCTTGTGCTCATGGAGTACTATTTCACCAGAGAGCGCATTATCGAAGATATCGCACTCGAACAAGGCATTGACAGAGAAAACAATATTCCTCTTAAAGAACAGATGAAAGCACTGTTCACCAACAAATACTGGGTCATTCTGACTTTTCTTGGGCTTCTGGGAGGAATTGTTGACAACTACAAGGGCGGAAACGTTCAATATTTCTATATTCAATATATGCTCGGCGGCATCAACAACGATTTCATGCAGATGATCTATCAGATCGTAACAGGAGTTCCGCTCGGTATCGGCGCTTTCCTGATATACCCGATATCCAAAAAAGTCGGAATAAAGAATCTGACCGTCGGCGGATATTCGCTCGTGCTTATCGGCAGCATCATCGGCTGGATATTCCCGGGTAAAATGATTCCTGCTCTGATAGCGGGATTTTTAAGAAACCTCGGCTGGCTTCCCAACGCATATATTTTTGCAACGCTTACCTGCTTTGCATTTGACAGCATCGAATACAAGTCGCATATCCGCCTTGAGGGACTTCTCGGCACAGGTATTGTCACTGCTGTTATGACTCTTATATATGCACCGTTTGCCGGCGGATACGAATCGGCTATTCTCCGCCTCGGCTTCGTTGATATTGCCGGAGTTATGCCAAACGAAAAAGTCAGAGCCTTTATGACCCTCTCATTCTATCTGTTCGATATTATTCTTTCTACAGCGTTTATAATTCTGCTTCCATTCGTGGATGTAGAAAAGAAGATGCCCGAAATTTCCGCCGAACTGCTCCGCAGAAAGAGAGAAGCTGTCCTTGCCAAAGGTGAAGAGTGGATCGAACCGGAAGAGCTGGACAGACTGGAGGCAGAACGCGACGAGCGCGAATACGAAGAAAACAGAATAAAGGACCTCAAAGCCCTCTGTGAAAAGAAGGGACTTGACTTTGAGGCAGAAAACACCAAATATCTCGCCGCAAAGGCAAAGAAAGAACAGAAAAAGGCGGCGAAGCTCGCCAAAAAACACGGTGAATCCAAATGATATTCGATTTTAACGACGGCTGGACGCTGACAAAAGAAAACGGTGAAAGCTTCTCCGTTTGTCTTCCGCACGATGCGATGCTCGGCGAAAAGAGATATGCTTCGTGCAGAAACTCGGTTCAGAGCGGATACTTTCCGGGCGGAAAGTACAGATACACAAAAACATTTCAAATCAACGAAAGTGACATCGGCAAAAATATACGGCTGCACTTCGGCGGTGTATACCGCAATGCAGTTGTGAGCGTAAACGGCGAAGCCGTTAAAGAAAACAAATACGGTTATTCGCCGTTTACCGCCGACCTCACCGAAAAAGTCACGAGCGGCAAAAACACCGTTGAGGTCCTTGCCGACAACAGCCTTGTTCCGAACTGCCGCTGGTATTCGGGCAGCGGAATATACCGCCCCGTATATCTTGAAATTTCAAGAAAAGATGCCCCGACTTTTCTGAAGATAAAAACCGTAGGCATCTCGCCCGCCGTTATCGAAATCGATACCGACAACGGCGCGGAAATACAGATTTTCGATGCTGATGGCAGCCTTGCCGCAAGCGGTCAAAAAGGTCGGTTTGAGATTAGCGGGGCGCACTTGTGGTCCGCAGAAGCGCCGTACCTCTATACCTGCAAGGTTTTGCGAGGCGGCGAAGAATTGACAGAAAAATTCGGCATACGCACTCTCGAATGGAGCGGAAAAACCGGGCTGCTTGTCAACGGCCAGGAGACTTTGCTTCGCGGCGGATGCATCCACCATGACAACGGTGTTCTCGGTGCCTGTTCTTTTGCCGATGCCGAGGAACGCCGCGTAAGAATACTGAAAAACCAGGGTTTCAATGCTCTGCGCATGGCGCATAACCCCGCTTCCCGCTCACTGCTCGATGCCTGCGACAGAATAGGCATATATGTCATGGACGAGGCATTTGACGGATGGTATATACCGAAGGAATACCATGACTATTCGCGTGGTTTTCTCTCTGATTACAAATCCGTTCTCACTGCAATGGTCGAAAACGACTACAACCATCCGAGCGTTATAATGTATTCTCTCGGCAATGAGGTCACAGAAACGGCTTCTAAGCGCGGAATCGAGCTGTGCGCCGAAATGCGCGATACAGTTCACTCGCTCGACGGCACCCGTCCGGTCACTTGCGGAATAAATGTCCTGCTCGACGTCTATGCGCGTCTTGGCATCGGCGTTTACAGCGACAAAAAGGAATATAAAAGAGAACCTCTGCCGGAAGGCAAAGGCTACAAAGAAAAGAAATCCGGTTCGGCATTTTTTAATTATTGGGCGGAAAAGCTCGGCAAGTTATTTTTTGTGCTGAGCGATACCCGACTGGCAGAAAAAGCAGTGCGTGACATATCCCCCGCCCTTGACATTGTCGGACTAAATTACGCATCCTCGCGCTATGACAAGGATGCCGAAAAATATCCCGACCGGCTGATGATAGGCACAGAGACTATGTCCGCCGATTTGCCGTATAACTGGAACCGCGTTCTCAGGCACAAGCAGCTGATAGGCGACTTCGTATGGTCGGCATGGGACTACATAGGCGAGACCTGCATGGGATGGACATATCAGTCCTACAAGGGGCTTCCGCTCCTCTCCGGGCAGGGAATGATTGACATTACCGGTCTGCCTTTGGCGCAAATGGCATTTCTCCGAACCGTATGGGGAACGGAAACCGAGCCGTTTCTCGCAGTCAGGCCGCTCAACCATAGCGGAGAAACGCCGAGCAAGGGCGCATGGCAGTTCACAAATGCGCTCGACAGCTGGACATGGCACGGCTTTGAAGGAAAGCCGACCGTCGCAGAGGTTTATACAACAGCCGACAGCGTCAGATTGGAGCTCAACGGTAAGGTTATAGGAACAAAAAAAGTCCGCAAAAACAAAGCTCTGTTCTCCGTGAAATACGCTCCCGGCACGCTCACTGCGATAGCCTTGGACAGAAGCGAGAACGAGACGGGGCGCACCCGACTCATCAGCGGCGAAAAAGCTCCGATTCTGACAGTCAGGCCCGACCGCTCGGTTCTGCCCCCCGACGGGCAGGCTCTGTGCTTTGCGGAAATTGAGTTCACCGACAAAAACGGAGTGCTTCTTCCGTATATGGAACAGCGCGTTGACATAAAAATTGACGGCAATGCAGTCACTCTGCAGGGATTCGGCAGCGCGCTGACAAAAACCGACGAAGTTTTTATCCACCCTTATCATAATACATACCGCGGAAGAGCGCTCGCTGTGTTCCGCGCAGGGAAAGCCGACGGCAAATCAACCGTCACGGTATCTTCCGAAAATACAGAGCCTGTCTCGTTCTCCATAGAAGTGACGGGCGGAAAAGAGGAATAACAACATGGCGCAATTATACTGCAATCCGCTCGAAATAGCATATAAATATCAGCATCCGCTGTTCGGGAAATATGCCTACAAGGAAGCGGCCGATCCGACTGTAATTCTCTTCAATAACAAATATTTTCTTTTTACCTCAAAGTGCGGAGGCTTCTATTATTCGGACGACCTGTTCCACTGGGACTTTCACGAGGACAGAAAGCTTGAAATACACGGCTATGCTCCCGATGTGAGTGAGCACGACGGATGGCTGTATTTTTGCGCCTCTTCTTATTCAAAAAAAAGCAGGATACTGCGCACACGCGACCCCTTTAAGGGCTTCGAGCTTGTCTCGGCGCCGTTTGCATTCTGGGATCCGCACCTTCATTTTGAAGACAACAAAGCGTATCTCTATTGGGGCTGTTCTTCAAAAGAGCCTATCTACGCGATTGAGATGGATATAAAGACGATGACTCCCATCGGCAAAAAGGTACCGATAGTGTCCGGCGACAAAGAGAACCACGGCATAGACAACAAGGATATCTATGCCGACAAAAAAATCAGTCTGTGGCAAAAATATATCAATCTGTTTGTCGGAGACGGCGCGTTTATCGAGGGCGCATTTCTCAACAAAATAAACGGCAGATACTATTTTCAGTATGCAACTCCCGGCACGGAGTTTCCGACCTACGGCGATGCGGTTCTGATTTCAGATAACCCGCTCAGTAAATTCGAATGGCAGAAGCACAATCCGTATTCCATTGTTCCGTCCGGATTCACCTGCGGAGCCGGTCACGGCAGCACATTCAGCGACAAATCCGGAAATCTTTGGCACGCCTCCACGGTCTGCGTGGGTGTCAACCATAATTTTGAACGCCGTCTCGGTCTTTGGACTGCGGGAGTTGACAAAGACGGATTACTGTTCTGCAACCAGTATTTTGCGGACTATCCAAAGAACATCCCTGACGGAAAATTTGACCCGCTGACCGTTGAGCCGGAATGGATGCTTTTGTCTTATCACAAGACGGCGTGCGCCTCCTCAAGCCGCAGCGGATTCGACCCGCAGAACGCCTTTGACGAAAGCATAAAAAGCGCTTGGTCGGCAACCAGCGGAAACAGCGGAGAATGGCTGAGCGTCGATCTCGGGAAAGAATATAATGTTGAAGCGGTACAGGTAAATTTTGCCGACTGCTTCACAAAAAAGAAGCGCGCCCCGATGAAAGAATACGGCGGAACGTTCACCCAGGAGAGATATATCGAAGAAGAACTTGTCCGCTATGAATACAGAATAGAATACAGTTCAAACGGCACCGATTGGGCTCCTTACGAAGAAACGCAGAACACGGTTTTTCCGCACAAGCTCATCCCTCGCCGCGCAAGGGCGCGTTATATCCGCATAGTCTTTGCAAGTGCTCCATACGGGCAGAATTTTTCGATATCCGGGCTCAGAGTATTCGGTCTCGACGGCGGAGAAAAGCCCTCGGCTGTTTCCGGCGAAAATGCCGAGAGAACAAGCGCCACCGAAGCAAGGCTCTCATGGAACAGTCAAAACGATGCTATGGGATATTGCATCCGTCTCGGAATCGCCCCCGATAAGCTTTATAACAGCATTCTTTTGTATGGTCAAAATGACTATACGGTAACATTTTTAAATAAAGAAACAGAAAAGTATTATTTTGCAGTTGATTCATTCAACGAAAGCGGAATAACCAAGGGTTCGATAAACGAGTTTTGAGAAAACACTATGTTTGAAATTGATGAAATAAAAATAGAACACTCAAAAAAGGATGTAGTCACCGACAACACTCAACCGGTACTGTCTTTTTCTCTCCGCTCCGACGAGGACGGGTGTGAATTAAGCAGAGCAGTTATTTGTGTCAGCGATATCAAAAAAGAAGTTACCGGGCAAACCGGCATTGTCCTTGATGGGCTTGAGCTCAAGCCGTTCACAGAATATACGGTGAAATTAACGGCTTTCGACAACATGGGGCGCAGCGCTTCAAAAGAAGCAGACTTTTCAACAGGCAGACTTTCCGTGCCGTGGACAGCGAATTGGATAACAGATAAAGTCTATTCTTTTGCAAAGAATACCTCACCTGCCCCGTTTACCTTCCGCAAAAGCTTCTCCGTCAAGAAGCCGCTTAAGCGGGCTTTTGTGACCGCGACGGCGCTCGGCATCTATGAGCTGAACATAAACGGGAAAAAAGTCGGAAACGAATACTTTGCGCCCGGATTCACGAGCTACAAGCACTCCCTGCAATATAATTTATACGATATCGGTGATCTGCTTGCCGACGAAAACACAATCATTGCCGTTGTCGGCGGCGGATGGGCTGCCGGACGGTTCACATATTCGAGCAAAAGCCGCATCACCTGCGACCGTCAGGCTTTCCTCATGGAGCTGTTTCTCGAATATCGAGACGGCTCAACAGAGAAGATAGTCACCGACGGCACATGGCAGGTCACAACGCAAGGGAACTACCGTTTCGGTGATTTTTATGACGGCGAAACTTATGACGCAACAGTTGACCTCAACAAAATCAAGTGGTCAGATGCGGATATATACACGCCAAAGTTCAAGCCGCATCTTTCGGCGCAATACGGCTGCAAAGTCACCGCGCACGAAATACTGCAGCCGATAGATTCATTTCCTGCCAAGAACGGAAAAGAAACTGTTTACGATTTCGGACAGAATTTTGCGGGAGCAGTGCATCTGAAAATGAAAGGCAAAGCCGGGCAAATAGTAACGGTGCGCCACGCGGAGCTGCTCATTGACGGCGACCTTTGCGTCAAATCTCTCCGTACCGCAAAAGCCACCGCAACATATGTCTGCGCCGATGGAGAGCAGGAATATTCGCCGAGGCTCACCTACATGGGCTTTCGGTATATCGGCATATCCGGGATAAACCCCGAAAATATAACGGTTGAAGCCTTCGTTATCCACTCCGACTTTGAAGAAATCGGAAAATTCGAATGTTCAGACCCGCTCATCAATAAGCTCCAGAGCAATATTCGCTGGAGCGGAAAGTCAAACTTTGTCGATATTCCGACGGACTGCCCGCAGAGAGACGAACGGCAGGGCTGGACGGGCGACATTTCGGTCTTCGCCGACACAGCCTGCTACAATTTTGATATTTCGCGTTTTCTTGACAAATGGCTTGCCGATGTCAAATCGGAACAAGGCGTAGGCGGCGGAATACCTATGGTCGTTCCGAAACAGGGCAACAGCGCGCCGACAGTCGCCACCGCCTGCTGGGGCGACTGCTGCACGATAGTCCCCTACTGCGAATATCTCGCGCGCGGGGATATTGAAATGCTCAGAGAGCAATACCCGGTTATGAAAAAGTTCCTCGGAGCCGTCAAATTCTGGGCAAGTCTTTCGGGTCCCGGAAAATATCGAAAGCATATCTGGAAATGGCTGTTCCAGTTCGGCGACTGGTGCGCTCCCGGAGAGGGAATAAAGGACTGGATGGGCAAGGGCAAGTGGGTCGCCACGGCTTACTACGCAAACTCCTGCGCCATCGTATCGGAAATCGCCTCGCTGCTTGGCTACAAAAACGATGCAGAATATTACCGAAAGCTAAAAGACGAAATATCTTTAGCATACAGAAAAACTTTTACTGACGGAAACGGAAGGCTGAAAAGAGAATTTCAGACCGGATATGTTCTGCCGCTGCATTTCGGAATGGTGAGCGGAGAAGAGAAGAAAAACATGGCAGCGAATCTCAACCGCCTTGTCATTGAAAATGATTATCACCTGAGCACCGGATTTACCGGCACGCCATATCTGCTGTTTGCTCTCGCAGACAACGGATACATTGACACCGCCTACCGCCTGCTGCTTCAGGACACATGTCCTTCATGGCTCTATTGCGTCAAGGCTGGCGCAACGACAACCTGGGAGCAGTGGGACGCGCTCAGACCAAACGGCAGCGTGAACATGGACAACCTCAGCGGCAGCGATGTTGAGGGCGAAAACAGCATGGTCTCGTTCAACCATTACGCCTATGGCGCAGTCGGCGCATTTCTCTACCGCAGGGTTCTCGGGCTTGAAGCAAATGCCGGCGGATATAAGAGCTTTACCGTAAAGCCGATTGTCGGCGGCGGGCTCACCCATGCAAAAGGTGAAACAAAAACGCCATACGGAATGATAAAGATAGAATGGACAATAAAAGACGGCAATTTTGAGATAGAAATAGAAGTTCCCGTATCAACAAAATGTAGCCTTACCCTGTCGGATTCAAGCACATATTCGTTCTCAAGCGGGCGGCACGCAGCAAGCTGCCGGATATAAAGAAAGGCTGAGTTTTAATATGCACAATGCAGTTACAAATCCATATCTGCCCTCATGGGAATATGTTCCCGACAGAGAGTCTCATGTGTTTGGTGACAGGCTATACATCTGAAGCGGGGATTGCCTGCGTGCTGTACGGAAAACAGGGCACGTGCAAAACAACAAAGACTAACAAGCGCTCTTATCCGTACATAACCCAAAAAGGAGAATACCGTGAATGTGATCCATGCCAATATATTGCAAATATAAAAGACAAAACTGTTACCGGTTATAAATATCTTGATTTGTCCGATGCCGCCGGCATCATTGCTTCTGTCAGCGGCAGAGCACGCGGTAAACTTCGCCTGTTCACACAGATCGACGGCGATTGTATCGGAGAAATAGATATTCGTCCAAATACACGGCGGGCAAAGACAGGTATTCGTTTCTCTCTTGCCGAGTCGGCCTTGTATTTTCGTTTCGAAGGCTCCGGCAAATTGAATCTGCTGAACTTCACCGTTACAACAAGCAAGGAGGATAACTCGTGAGCAAAAATGCTTTTCCCGACGGCTTTCTCTGGGGAGCCGCGACAGCCGCACCGCAGATCGAGGGCGGATATGATTCGGACGGCCGAACGCCCAGCATATGGGATGAAGCTCCGAAAGAAAGAATAAAAAACGGCGACAACTGCCATGTCGCCTGCGATCATTATCACAGGTACAAGGAAGATATCGCTCTGATGAAGGAGCTGGGGCTGAAATCATACAGGTTCTCCGTATCCTGGCCGAGAGTTATCTCCCAAGACGGCAAGGTCAACCCCAAGGGACTTGAATTTTACAGCAATCTCGTTGATGAGCTCATTAAAAACGGAATCGAGCCGCTCGTTACGCTCTACCACTGGGATCTGCCGCTCTGGCAATATAAAAAGGGCGGCTGGCTGAAAAAAGATATTATAGACGACTTTGATTTCTATGTAAAAGCAGTCGTCGAGGCTCTGTCCGACAGAGTAACATACTGGATAACCTTCAACGAGCCGTCCTGTTTTCTCATGAACGGCTATATGCAAGGAGTTCATGCGCCGTTCAAGCACCGCTATCTTGCCCTGCCGAAGTTCACGAAGATATTTATGCTCACAAATCGTCGGGCGGTCGAAACCATCAGAAAATACGCGAAAAAGAAGCCGCTTATAGGTCTCTCTTTCGCGTCGGGCGCGTTTATCCCGAATGATGAATCAGACCCGAAGAGCGTAGAAGAAGCGTACAACAAATCGTTCAATGTGACTATGGGCACGATGAACAACCGCTGGTGGATGGATCCCATTCTTCTGGGAAAGCCCGTCACAGCCTACTGTGTTTACGCGACGCATAAAAAGGATATGCCCCGCTTTAAAACAGATTTTGATTTTCTTGCCGTCAACCACTATGAGGCATTCAATTATTCCGCCTGGGGCGGCGACAAAAGCATTGACAAATCAAAGCTCAACACCACCTCGCTCGGTTGGGTAATAGACGGACGCTCGATTTACTGGACCTTGAAGTTCCTTTATCGCAGATACCGCCTGCCGATAATCATAACCGAAAACGGCATGGCAAACAACGACAGCATAACGGACGGGGAAGTCAGGGACGATGTGCGCATCGGCTTTATGAATGACTACCTTTCAAATGTCAGAAGAGCCATTGATGACGGAGTCAAGGTTTTCGGATATCAGCATTGGTCGCTTATGGACAACTTTGAGTGGGCAGAGGGCTACGAACCGAGGTTCGGGCTCATATATGTCGATTATAAAACGCTCAAGCGCACACCTAAAAATTCCGCGTACCATTATAAAAAGATTATCGAAACAAACGGAGAGATAATACCATGAATCCGCTTTTTCCATTAAATGAATATATTCCCGACGGCGAAGCTCATGTTTTCGGTGACAGGGTATATCTATACGGCAGTCACGATGCCGAAAACTCGGACCGATTCTGTGTGCAGGATTACTCCGTCTGGTCGGCTCCCGTCTCAGACCTTTCATCTTGGAGCTGCAAAGAGAAAGTCTACCTGAAATCTCAGGATCCGAGAAGCCGAGACGGTCGCCTTGCAGATTACTATGCACCCGATTGCGTAAGGGGAAATGACGGGAAATATTATCTCTACTATTTCGCTGCGGGGCCGAACACATCTGCATTCGGTCCGATGTCTGTCGCCGTTTCGGAAAGTCCTGACGGTTCGTTTGAATATCTCAGCGATATCAAATATAAAAACGACACTCCGGTTTTGAAGTTTCTTACAAACGACCCCGCAGTCATAAACGACAACGGCAGAATATGGCTCTATTACGGATGGGGGCTCGGCAGAGATTTCAGAAGTAAAGTGTTTTCTCCGCTCTACCGTTTTGTGCTCAGCAAACTGACCAACCGCTCGTATCGCGAGGTGACGGAAACAAAACCAAGCATACTTTCCTGCGCAGTTGTCGAGCTTGAAAATGATATGTGCACGGTAAAGAGCGAACCGAAGGCGGTTCTCGACAGCAAGACTACTGCGGATAAATCAAGCGAGCTTTATCGCCACCCGTTTTATGAAGCTCCATGCATACGAAAAATAAACGATTTGTATTATCTGATATACTCATCTGGCGAGAACAACGAGCTTGCCTACGCGACAAGCATTTCGGTGT
>ENA-UEQL01002324-UEQL01002324.1-human-gut-metagenome-genome-assembly--contig:-NODE-2324-length-12710-cov-9.245389_pt1 | contig 12710 bp, 13 predicted proteins | sample MGYA00242905_ERZ507926 | MGnify/ENA primary metagenome ERZ507926 (study PRJEB26167, sample SAMN06115531) | human gut metagenome | host: Homo sapiens | place: China:Henan | collected 2015-09-09...
AGCTGGTGTACAACAACGCACGGCTGGCCGCCGCCACGGCGGTGGAGCTGAGTAAGCTGCGGAAGGCGGACTGACGGTGCGGGAGCTGTTGACCACCCCCGCCGGGGCGCTGGCACTGTGGCTGGTATGCATCAACGCGGCCACCTTCGCGGTGTACGGCGTCGATAAGCGCCGTGCCAGACGGGGCGCATGGCGCATACCGGAGAAAACGCTGTTCCTGCTGCCCCTGCTGGGTGGCAGCATCGGTGCGCTGGCCGGTATGCGGGTGTTCCACCACAAGACGAAGCACTGGTACTTCGTCTGGGGCATCCCCCTCATTCTGCTGGCGCAGATGGCGCTGGCGGTGTGGCTGCTGGCGAGATAAAGCATAGCGCCTATCATAAAAAAGAGCTGTACCCCGCGGGGTACAGCTCTTTTTTGTTACCGCTTCAGCGCCTTGCGGACGACGGGGGCGATGGTGACGGCGATAACGCCGCCGATGGCCGCCGTTACCAACTGGGGCCAGGAGAAGGACGCGGACAGGGTGGCCGCTGCCGCCTCCGGCAGCCCCAGCGCCGGGATCGCCACCTTGGTCACCAGCAGGAACAGCACCGCGAACTTGCATACAGCCGCCGCAGCCACCGCCAGATAGCTCCGCAGGCCCAGCGACTTGCCGCCGGCGATGAAGTGGAGCAGCAGCACCAGCACCACGTTGCCCACGGCGATAAAGGGCACGATCAGCAGCTTGGCGGGGCCGACGCCCACCAGAAACGCGCAGAACGGGCTGGCGATAGCGACCACCGCGCCGCACCATACGCCGCCCACCAGCGTGGACACGCCCAGCACCAGATTGACACAGGAGCCGGTGACGAACTGTCCCAGCGGCTTGGTGGCCCATTGCAGCGCCACCAGCAGGGCGATCATCACCGCCGTTTCAGCGATCCAGTAAGTTTTGTTTTTCATGTGAGAAACCTCTTCCCTTTTGATTTTCTCTATGATATCATGTCTGGGAGAAAATTACGTTGCCGTGGCAACGAAAGGAGTGCGCACATGGATGTGGATACCGGGCTGCTGCGGCAGACCGCCCTTTTTCAGGGCATGGAGGACGGGGATATCCGGCGGCTGCTGGACTGTCTCCACTGTCCGGTACGGCGGTACGGACGGGGTGAATTTCTGTGGCACGCCGGGGATATCGTGCCCATGGCGGGTATCGTGCTGGACGGCTGCGTGGACGCGGTGCAGTACGGAGAGGACGGCGCGGCAACGCTGACAGCGCGGCAGGAAAAGGGCGGCGTGTTCGGCGACCTGCTGATGGCGGCGGGACAGGCCAGCCCCCTGTCGCTGGTGGCATCCTCCGACGGGGCGGAGGTGCTGTTCCTGCCGCTGGACGGCATCCTGTCTGACTGCGGACGGGGCTGCGCCTGTCACGTGGCACTGCGGCGGAATCTGCTGGCGGAGACATCCCGGAAGTTCTGGCAGCTGCGGCGGCGCTTGGCGTATCTGACGGAGCCGCAGCTGCGGCGGCGCATCCTGCTGTTCCTCCGGGACTGCCGGGAGGAGGCGGGCTGCGACTACTTCCATCTCCCCTATTCCCGGCAGGAGATGGCGGAGGTGCTGGGGGTCAACCGCAGCGCCCTGTCCCGCGAGCTGGGGCGGATGCAGCGGGAGGGGCTGCTGGAATTCTACCGCAGCAGCTTCCGGCTGAAGGCATAGAAAAAGAGTACCGCGCGGCTGTACCGCGAGGTACTCTTTTTTACGGCAGCCGCCGGACGGCGTCCAGCAGTGCCTCTCTCTCGTTGGGCAGCGTACCGTCCAGTACCTGCTCCAGCAGGGCGTTCAGCGCTTCGCCCACGGCGGGGCCGCGCAGTCCCAGCGCCAGCAGATCCCCGCCGTTCACCGCCAGATCACGCAGAGAGAAGCACGCCTGCTTTGCCAGCAGCCCGTCCAGTATCGCCTCCGCCCTGTCGATCTCCGTCAGACGGCCGCGGTAGTCCGGGTGCTGCGCCAGATTGTCCGCCCGCTTTATCGCCAGCAGACGGCGGAACGTATCCTCCCCCAGCTGGTGGACGGCCCGGGCAATGGCCTTCTCCGTCCGTGGAATGTCCCGGTCGTGCCACCGCACCAGCGTCACGATCTCACGGGCGGTGCGCTTGTCCATCCGCAGGCGGCGGCAGATCTCCTCCGCCAGCGCCGCCGACACCTTGGGGTGTCCGTAAAAGTGTCCCACACCCCGTCCGTCCACGGTAAAGCAGATGGGCTTCCCCACGTCGTGAAGCAGCATGGCCCAGCGCAGCACCGGCTCCGGCGGAATGGCCGCCACGGAGCGGGCGGTGTGCTCCCACACGTCGTAGAGGTGGTGGCGGTTCCGCTGGTCAAGCCCCACGCAGGGCAGCAGCTCCGGCAAGAATATGCCCAGCACATCGGGGTACGCCAGCAGCACCGGCAGCACATACGCGCCGCACAGCAGCCGATCCATCTCCGTCAGCAGCCGCTCGGCGGCGATATCCCGCAGCAGCGGGGCGCAGCGATGCAGCGCGGCGGCGGTATGCGTCTCCACGGTGAAGCCCAGCACCGCGGAAAACCGCAGCGTCCGCATGATGCGCAGGGCGTCCTCGTCAAAGCGCCGGTCCGGGTCTCCTACGCAGCGCAGGATGCCCCGGCGCAGGTCGTCCCTGCCGCCGTACAGGTCGGTGATATCTCCCCGCACGTCCATGGCCATGGCGTTCACCGTCAGATCGCGGCGCGCCAGATCCTCCGCCAGCGAATCGGAAAAGTACACGGCATCAGGGCGGCGGTGGTCGGAGTAGGGGCCGTCGGCGCGGAAGGTGGTGACCTCCACGGAAAAGCCGTCCTGCCGGACGGTGACGGTGCCATGGCGCAGGCCGGTGGGGATACAGTGTCCCGCGAATAGGGCGGACACCTGTTCCGGACGGGCGGCGGTGGTCACGTCCCAATCCTCCGGCACGCGGCCCAGCAGGGTATCGCGGACGCAGCCGCCCACGACATAGGCCGGAAAGCCGGCCTGCTCCAGCCGCGTGAGGATCACACCGATCTGTTGAGGGAACATATCCACCGCCTCCTTTCGCGCCAAACTCCCGAAAACCGCCTAAAAAGCCGGTTGCACTTCGTCTTTGCGTGTATTATAATGAATCGTTGCATACAGGATAGATAGTAGCATATTTTTCAGAATTGTCAATTTGCGTACAGCTTATTCCGGCGCATCCGCGCCGTTTGGAGGTCTTTTTTATGATGCATCCCGCTGCGGATATCCGCACACTGTTACAGCCCGGCAAGCGCGTCCATCTGGCCGGTATCGGCGGCGTGTCCATGTGCGCGCTGGCGGAGGTATTACAGGGCATGGGCCTTGTGGTGCAGGGGTCTGATATGACGGAGAGCGACACGGTGCGGCACCTGCGCTCCGTGGGAATCCAGGTGGCCATCGGCCACTCCGCTGAAAACCTGAAAAACTGCGATGCGGTGATCCGCACCGCCGCCATTCACGACAGCAATCCGGAGATCGCCGGGGCCATCGCACGGGGCATCCCCGTATACGAGCGGGCGCAGGCGTGGGGCGGCATCATGCAGGGCTACCGCAACGCCCTGTGCGTCTCCGGCACCCACGGCAAGACCACCACCACGTCCATGGCCACCCATATCTTCATGGCGGCGCAGAAGGATCCCACCGTCATGATCGGCGGCACGCTGCCGCTGCTCCACGCCGGCTACCGGGTGGGACGGGGCGACACCATCATTCTGGAATCCTGCGAATACTGCAACTCCTTTTTGAATTTCTTCCCCACCGTGGCGGTGATCCTCAACGTACACGCCGACCATCTGGACTTCTTCAAGGATCTGGCGGACATTGAGCACTCCTTCCACCAATTTGCCCAGCTGGTGCCTGCCGGTACCGGCAGGGTCGTGGTCAATCTGGACGACGAGGGCGCCCGCGCCGCCGTGGAGGGTCTGGATCGCCCCGTGTTCACCTACAGCGTCAGGGATCGCAGCGCCGACTGCTGCGCCGACAATGTGGCGTTCTTCGACGGCTTCGGCGCGTTCGATGTGGTCATCCGGGGACGGTGCTACGCCCATGTGACGCTGCACGTTCCCGGTAAGCACAACGTGTCCAACGCGCTGGCCGCCGCCTCCGCCGCCTACCTGCTGGGGGTGGACGGCAAGGCCGTGGAGGAGGGACTTGCCGCCTTCACCGGCGCGGGACGCCGGTTCGAGCACAAGGGCGTCTACCACGGCGCCGAGGTGTACGACGACTATGCCCACCATCCCGACGAGGTGGAGGCGCTTCTGAGCGCCGTGCGCCCCCTGCCCCATAAGCGCCTGATCTGCGCGTTCCAGCCCCACACCTATACCCGCACCGCCGCGCTGTTCGATGACTTTGTCCGGGTGCTGCGCCAGCCGGACAAGGTGGTGCTGGCGGAGATCTACGCCGCCCGTGAGAAAAACGAGTTGGGCATTTCCTCCCGCGATCTGGCCGCCCGCATCCCCGGCGCCGTGTACTGTGCCACACTGGAGCAGGTAGCCGACGAGCTGGCGCAGCTGGCCCAGCCGGGAGACATGATCCTCACCGTAGGCGCCGGCGACATCTACCGCGCCGGTGAAATGCTGCTGGAGAGAGGTGACGCGGAATGACCCTCTCCCCTGTGTGTCACAATACCCGGCCGGCCGGCGCGCTGCCGGAGCAGGAGGCCGCCGCCTTCGGCCTGCTGGAGCGTCTGGGCATCGACTACGACCGGGTGAGCCACGACGCCGCCTTCAACATGGAGCTATGCGCCGAGGTGGGCCGCGCGCTGGACGTCAGCGTGTGCAAGAACCTGTTCCTGTGCAACCGGCAGAAGACCGCGTTCTATCTGCTGTGCATGATGCCGGACAAGCCCTTCCACACCAAGGATCTCAGCGCCCAGATCAACTCCTCCCGCCTGAGCTTTGCACCGGAGGAGCTGCTGTGGGAGCTGCTGCACTGCACCCCCGGCTCCGCCACGGTGCTGGGTCTTGCCAACGACACGGAGAATCAGGTGCAGCTGCTCATCGACCGGGAGGTCTATGAGGCGCCCTGCTTCTCCTGCCATCCCTGCATCTGCACCAGCACCCTGCGGCTGAAAACCGCCGATGTGCTGGAAACGCTGCTGCCCGCCATCGGTCACGCGCCCGTGATCGTGGAGCTATGATACTGCGCCGCGCCCCTCGACTGAGGGCGCGGCGCTCATTTTTTCTCACAAATTTCAAAAAAGTCCTTGCATTCGAAAAAATTTTCGTGTACTATACACTATCATCTATCCCCACCGGTACGGCGCACTCCACTTTTTGTGCCGCACCGGCAAATGAAAAGGAGGAATAAACCGCTGTGGCTGGCGGTGCGGCAATGTGGAGACTTGCCGTAAAGCGCGAGGGACATTTTCCGCCCCGCGTGAGGCTGTCGTTTGCGGAGGCAGGACAGCTACAGTCAAGACGTATGGCAAAGGTGACTTTGAAGGATCTGATGAAGGTCTACCCCAACACCGAGAAAAAGAAGAAAAAAGCCAAGAAGGGTGACTAACGAGAAGAAAATATATTTAGTTTTCATATTGGTAACAATATAAGCAATAATAAGAATGTTATGACTTTGCTATAGTATGATTGATTAGTATGGTTTATTTCCGTTTGTGGAATATCGTCCAGCCGATGCCGGCTTCTACCTCCATATACTTAAAATTGATGGTGCTAACGCCCGCCATCAGCGTAAAGCCTTTGAAAGAAGCCAACAGTCCGCACTCAGCACTGACACCCTTATAGGCAGTAGGTTGGTAGGTAACCCATTGGTGGTCGGTCGTTTCCCATAGTTGATACCGTTGCCCATAGCCGACCCCGGCATAGAGAGCCAACATATTAGATTTATAGTTAGACCATACCCCTATACTTAGAAAATCCAACAGCATACCGGCATTAGCCATGATGTGATTGTTCTTTGTATTGCCGGAGTAGAAAGGCAGTACACCATCCTCTAAGTATCCGCCTTGCCCGCAACTCAATCCGTCATCTTGTTTGAGCGATAAGTTGGTACGCACACTAACATACCAACCTAATGTAGTGTAGCCATAGCATTGCCCAAAAGTAATACCGGCAGAGTGCTGTGGAGCGAATCCATAACCATACTCTGCCAATATAAATGATTTATTGCCGTTGTACATCGAATAAGGTATAACTTCAAATGTTACTTTCTCATGTACAAAGTCTTGACAATCTGCCAACACAGCCCATACTATGCGTTTGTTTCGTCCTGCCTTCACGCGTCCCACATCACCCGAGACAAAATGTGAATTATTATTCCCAAGGCCATACAAAGTAACCACTCGCGGTTCTTTCTCACCGGCATAACTAAGCAACCTACGAGGTGTTACTAATTCATCACCATATATCACATCCAAACCGATGTAGGCCGCTTTGTCCACATCATAAGTTATTACTATCTTATCGCCCTCCTGCTGCACCCGCACATTAGTAACTGTTTGGGCAGAGAGATAGTACGAGCAAAGTAGAATACTAAGCAATAAAGAAAAACGAAATTTCATATTATCTTATCAAATTGATTATTTACAAATAACAAGTCCTTTGTCCTTTGGCTATATTATCGCCAACACTACCCGTAACGGCTTGGAGTTTTGTATATTGATTTTGATGACCAGTTGCCACAAAGATTTGCACCTTTGATCTTCTACTGAGATCATAAGTAATTATAATATCTTCGCCTTCTTGATACACCTGCACATTGGTAGCATTCTGCCCATGCATAGAGCAAACTGCAAGTAACAGCAGCAAAGTAAGATAACAATGTTTCATACTTTATTTTCTGATAATAATTGTTTTGAGTGATACTTGGGCGTGGGGGTCGTGGCGCAGGAGGCGGGCACGCCAAGCGGTGAAGTCCTCTAAGGATAAGACGCCATTGGGCATTGCGGGTTTGAAGAACGGTTGCGTGGAGAAGACACAGAAGAGGTAGTTGGTCTCTTGGGCGGCGTTACAGGTCATCACATACTCATCTACCAACGGTCGCTCGGTGAGCGGGGCTTGCGCTTGAGAGAAAAAGACATACTGCCGATTGGCTGCCACCGTGTATGCGCCGTCGGACTGTGCCTGATAGGGCAGCATACACACGACCTGTTTGCTATCGTCCAACAAGAACACAGCCAAATAGCCGTCCACAGGCGAGAGGAACGAGAGATAGAGGTCATCGTTGGTACGGAAAGCCTCGGATTCATAGTTTGGTTGCGTACCGTTGCGAAGGATACGGATTTGTAATGGTACTTCACTGCGGGTGATCTCGCGCGACTTGCCACACACGCGGGCATAAACAGAGGTCTCGCCCGTGCGTTCATCTACTGAGAAGCGGAAAGTCGGCTCATCGCTATCGCCTAACCACTCACCCCGCACATCGCTTCCTCCTAACGATTGAAAGACGACATCGCTCTCGCCATTGCGATTGCTGACGAAAGTGGTATTATCTTGTGATACAAGCGTGCCATACTCCGTGGCAAGAGCATCTATGCGCGCCCGTTCGGCAGCAGTACGCTTGGCGTCCTCACGACTTACATTGTCGGGGACAATATAGGTGTATTCACCGCAAATGGTCTTGATTGGGACTGCCATACAAACCATACTGCTCCATAGAAATAGAAGAAAGATAATGTAGCGTGATTCCGTTTTCATACATACTGTTTTATTCTCCATTACTTACGATTATTTGACCTACTTTCTGCTATGAATGGAGAGCATATACAAAGAATCTTACTATTGGGTTGTCCCGTGTGGTGGGGTAACCCAATAGTAAGACTGAGAGATTAGAAACCGAGAACGGTGTCGAGTTGTTTGTGGAGATCTTGACCTTTGGCTTCCAGTTCTTGCTTGATAGCGCGTTTGGCTGCCTCGCGTGCCATCTTCTCGTTGTAGGCAAGGCGGACAAGCACCTCTTTGTTCTTGTTGGCTTTGGTACGATATACCTCTACTACAGGGAAAACGCGTCCGAGACTCTGCGAGATAAGGTTCTTGCTTGCTTTGACAGTTTCCACGATAGTGGCCGACTCTTCGGCGGCGAGTTGTTTGTTTGCCACAGTGCTCTCAACGAGGGCGGTTACTTCGTTTTGAATCTGCCCTGCGAGGTTTTCCTTGGCGAGTTCGAGTGCTTGCTCTTTGGCACCATCGTAGTTCTCGCCGATACTCATTGCCTCAGCCATGATGTAGAGAGGAGCACCGCTTTCGTCGTACTCATATTGCATAGTGTATGCCTTCTCCAACTGTTTCTCCAGTGGCAGCGCACCCGGGGCTACCTGCCAACCTTCTTTCTGCAGCCGCTTTGCTTCTTTCTTAGTGGAGCGGCTAACTTTGGCATTCAGTTCTTTCTTGCTTTGTTTAACTACCTCTTTACGCTCTTTGTTCAGTTCTTTTTGCGTTTGTGCGAGTGTGGTGCACGGTACAGCCATAGCGAGTACCAATGCGAATACAATGCTTTTTTTCATTGTGTTTTTAGTTTTGTGTCGTTGCATAGGAACTCCCGACTATGCGTTAATAATAATGGATTAGACTAAGCACAATAAAAAAACGTGGAGTTCGACCGTCGTCGTTCCACAGATTGAGGCTGTCGCATTGCCCTGAGTAATAGAACCGACAACGCGAAGCCCACGCCAATATAAGTTTCTCTACCACGCAGAGAAAATAATCACCTACTCTATCCGCCACGGCGGACACCCAAGGGGATGCCGCTTACAACGAAACGAGATGTGTTGTTCCTCAGCGGGGAAATACATCTTATATTCCGAGGACATTCATCGTTGCTAAGTCTGATTACTCAATGAAACTGCGACATTTCAATCTGTCAGAACAGAGCGTCAATAAACGCCTTTTATTATGTCTGCGAAGCCCCAACCTCGGCGCAAGAAAAGGTTGGAAGAAAGCCACACTACTCACAAACCGTGAGCCATAATACCCACCTCTCTTACCTCGGCGTGAACTTCACGCTGCAAAATTAGTAATTTATTTACATATATACAAATAAAATGTTTCAAAAATAATAATCTGCCATTTATTCGATGTAGGGTTTAACGGCAGCAACAAACCCATTAACGAACAAGGGATAGTAACTAATGTCTATTTATTTCGACATTAACTACCATATCATTGCTCGTTGAACTATGACATAGGTATCGAATGGTTGCCCCAATGAGATGCCTGCTTTGACGAGTAGCATCAGAGCAGCGGATTTTTGTGTGTTTAGTGCTGTGTATCCTTACAGATTGTGGAGGGTGCGGCAGAAGAGGGGGAGTTGGTCGGGGTGGGCCTCGAAATGGTTGCCGATGACGACCAGGTCGGCTCCTGCAGAGAAAGCAGCCGACATCTGCTCGGGGGTACGGATACCGCCACCGACGATAAGCGGGACACTGATTTGCGCACGCACAGAACGGATAACCGCTTGACTGACAGGCGTATCAGCACCGCTGCCCGCCTCGAGATAAACCAAGCGTTTGCCCAACAACTCGGCGGCGATAGCCGTATCGGTAATCTGCGAGAGGTCAGTTTGCGGAATAGGCTGAGTATGAGAAACTCGCTGTACGGCAGTAGATCTGCCGCCATCAATAAGGATATAACCCATCGGAATACTCTCGATACCCGATGTGCGTACCGCTCGGGCTGCGCGTATCTGTTGCCCGACCAGTGTCTCGGGGTTGCGCCCCGAAAGCAGGGACAAGAAGAGGAGCGCATCGGCAGCGGGAGTAAACTGCAAAGCAGACCCCGGAAAAAGAACGATAGGGAGCGAGGTGAGCGAACGCAGAGAACGAACAAACGCATCGATACTACCGCCCGTACTACCCCCCACAAAGATATAATCGGGCAGGTCGGTACCACCGAGCGGAAGGCGAGAGAGGTCGGCTTTCTCGGGGTCGAGGAGGAGGGCTAACTGCTTGCGCCCTGCCTGCTGCGCCGAAAGGATAGAGGTCAGTACTGCCATTGGAAACTCTCGATGAGGTGAATCATATCTTGCCGCAAGTACTGATGAATAGGTGCGAGCGAGTCGGCATTAGGACGGCAGTTGCAATAGACCGAAGCACGAAAGAAATGGGTGGTAGAGTCGGTCAAAAAGAACTGGTAGGGTGAGGCGGTGTTGCCCTCCAGGTCGAAAAATACGCCATAGACACGCTCTTCGGGATGAGAGTATGCCTGCTCGGGGATAGAGGTGGCGTGCGACGCATTCTTATAGACAAACTCGATCGCATCGTTGGTCAGTTCACGCAGGTTGCCCCGAACGGGCTTGTAGGAACAGTGCACCGTAGCATTGAGCGAAGGATAGAAGATGTTTATCCAATAATGCTCACCCTTTTGGGTGCGCGATTGCACAACCGCATTGCCCGACAAGAGAAAATTATAGGGATAGTCTTGATTATCAGGCCGGCGCAGAGAGAATGGGGTGTAGCAGGTATCGGGCATCGTAAAACGCACATAACCATAAGGCTTGGGGGCTGCAGGCTTCGCGCACGACCACAACAGAAAGGGCAAAAACAAGAGAATATACGAGTGTTTCATTGCAAGATAACAAAATATGGTGCAAAGGTACACAAAATGTTTGGAATAAACAAACGCTGTTTGTTGGACAATGGAAGAAGGACAAATGCTTTAGAAGTAGGTGCCGATGCCGAGGGAGACGAACTCGACCTTGGTGAGGTGGGCTTTCATGGTACCTTGCAAGAATAGATGCCACGGCAGACGATAGCGCAAGACTATCTGCGTATAGAGCCAACCATCGGCATTACCTGCCGAACCGGCTTTGAGGAGGTCGTAGCGGTAGAATATACCCTTGCTGAGCCGTCCGCCCTCCGCTTGCTGCGCCTCGGTGTACGGTTCTAAGTTCTTCACGGGGTCGAGCAGATAGACACCGAAATGGAAACCTGCCGTGAACTGCCCCACGACGAACTCGGGTTGCAGGCTCACGCCCAAACGCCAACAGTCGCTTCCGTCCTCTCGCGCCGCAGCAAGATTGGTCTTTTGAAAACGGGTCTGACGGCGGGTGTATGCTCCGTCGTAGAAGACATCGACGCCTCCGCCCAAACGGAATATCGGGTGCGCCCGCCAATAAGCCGCCAACTGCAGTTCGCAGGCAAAGAAGGTCTGTCGGTCTTGGTAATAGACTTGTCGCCCGCCGCCTGCAAACGCCAGTTCCACCTCCCAACGCTTGGTCAGAATGGTGCGCTCCCGGACAGGCGGAGTGGTAGTGGCCGATGATACGGAATAGCGTGCGCCTATTTCGCCCGACAAGAGGTTGTAGCCCGAGTTGGGCTGCACCATACTGCCGTTGCTGATATGATACCACCCTCCTGCAGCGAGCAGGCTCCACCCGCTGCGGATAGGGAACTCCAAATACAACGCCTCGGGGAAATAGAAATTGAAGACACTGCCGATACTGCGATTGGCATCGGTAAGGTCTTGGTATAGGTGTCCGTCCGGCACGGTATTGCGATAGGTCTTTGTAACAAACGCCGCACCAATGCCGGGGCGCAAGCCTAAGACGAAATGCGGGCAGCGCACCAAGGGAATATCCATAAACAGGTATGGGGTGATGGCACTGCCCAACAGACGATTCTCTCCAAGATACCAATAGCCGAGCGATACTCCGAGAGAGGCATCGTTCCAATCGTGCAACGCTCGCCAATCGGGGCGAAAGGCGACAGCGAACTCTGCGCCTAACGACGGGCCTACGAACTTGCCTTTCTGCCCCACCATATCATCCACTTTGCCATCGGGCATAATTGCCCCGGCGCGTAGGGACAGACGATAATCGGTCTCCACGGCGCGTAGGGGCAGGCATACACAACCGAGCAAAAAGAGAGCAAGGCGTTTTTTCATCGTGTGTCTGTCGGTGTTGATTTTAGTGCGTATCTATCGGTGTCTATTTCGATGTACGAGCGGGTAGTTAGTCGCGTTTAATGACACTTCCGCCTACTGCCATGCTCTGCTTGATAGCGGGGTTGCCCTCGTAGGTAATCTTGCTTGCGCCGGCGGCTTGTGCCCAGAGGCTGCGTTGCACATTGAGTTCGGCTTCACTGGCCCCTGCACAGTTGATATGCATATCTTGCACTACCAGGTGCTCGGCGTCTATCGAGCCTGCTCCGCTAAGACTAATAGCGGCTTGCTCTGCCGTGCCCGAGAGGTCTAACTCGCTCGCCCCCTTGCTGTCGATAGTAAGCGAGCGGGCTTGCAGGTGCAGGTCGGCTTGTGTAGCCCCCGCTATATCGAGCAAGAGCGAATCGACCACAAGCGGCATGTCGCAGGTGATCTTGCAGGCTCCTGCCGTGCGGATAGCACTCAGCGTAGGAACAGAAATCTCCATTTTGGCTTTGGTGTAGCGGTTGTTGGCTACCTCGATATAGAGGACGCCATCGCGCACAGAGGTGGTAACATCGGCGGGCGAGTTGCTCCGCAGCGACAGTTGGTAATCGTTGCTCGGAATCAGGTGTATCGCTGCACAACCACGGATGTCGATGTCGGTAAACGGCTCTATGGTGCGCTGCTCTGCCTGCATAGGTGTATCATCAGAGTCGTCCCAATCGTAGTCGTCATCGAGTTGCTGCATAGTCTCGATAAGCGATACTATACCGCCTTGGTTATTAGCGGCTTGAGTAGCCAACACTCCAATCCCGACCAGAGAAAGCACCCACAAGATAAGGCTAATCCACCAAAAGCGTGCCTTAGGCGCATGG
>ENA-UEQL01002329-UEQL01002329.1-human-gut-metagenome-genome-assembly--contig:-NODE-2329-length-12693-cov-36.944356_pt1 | contig 12693 bp, 10 predicted proteins | sample MGYA00242905_ERZ507926 | MGnify/ENA primary metagenome ERZ507926 (study PRJEB26167, sample SAMN06115531) | human gut metagenome | host: Homo sapiens | place: China:Henan | collected 2015-09-09...
CCAGCGCGTGAACATCCTCCAGCGGCATTCCGACGATATGGTACGCCAGCCGTGCCGCCGTCTTGTGACCGATGCCGGGCAGCCGAGACAGCTCCGACACCATCCGCTCAATCGGTTCGATTTGTCCGGGCATCAGAACAGACCGCCCATACCGCCCATGCCGGGCGCCATCTTGTTCATCGTCTCTTCGCGGTTTGCTTCACCCTTGCGCAGCGCTTCGTTCACCGCCGCCATCACAAGGTCCTGCAGCATTTCCACGTCATCGGGGTCAACGACCTTGGGGTCAATCGTCAGGGACAGCAGCTCGCGCTTACCGTTTACCTTCACGCTCACCACGCCGCCGCCGGACTGCGCTTCGTACTCCTGCGCATCCAGCTTTTCCTGCGCGTCCGTCATCGCCTGCTGCATCTTCTGCGCCTGACGCATGAGCTGCTGCATGTTCGCGCCACCGCCGAAGCCAAAGTTCTGTCGTGCCATAAAAATCGTCCTCCTAATTATTCGTTTTCTGTCAGTTTCTCCGGGGAAATCCGCCGGATGGTCAGGTTGCCCGAAGCCGTCGTCACGCGGACAGACGGTGCGCCATTGACGATGGATACGCCGTCCGTCAGCAGCCGCCCGGACACCGAGCGAAGAATGGCGTCACACTGCGCGCCGGGAATCTCCAGACTGATGCCGCCTGCGACCGAGCCGCCCTTGAAGGTGGAGAACATCTCCGCGAAGGAGAGCATTGCGCCCCGGCTGACCGAGGACAGCGAGATGTTCAGAAACGCAAGGCGCTCCAGACAGAGCATCCCCGTCGTTGTGAACAGACTGCAATCCTGACCGGAGAGGTCGCTGCCGGCAATGTCGCCGCTGCCGTTCTTGACCTTCAGGCTCAGGCTGCTCAAGTCGGAGAGCATCACGAAGCCGGAGAGCGACTCCACGGACAGGTCACTGACCTGCAAACCGCGGACATGCACGCTGCCGGACGTCGTGCGAATCTCGACCCGCCCCTTCCACGCGCGCGGAATGCGGATGGTCACTTGCAGCCAGCGCGCGCTGAGCGGCAAGGGCGAGAGTGCGGCGGCGGACTGCTCCAGCGTCAGCGTATCGCCGTTCTGGGCGAGCGAAACCGCCTTCATATCGTGGTCGTCACCGGATGCCATGACTTGGATTTCCTGCGTGTCATCGGCGTAGAGTTCCAGCAGGGCGCCGGTGAGGTGAATCACCAGCTGCGTAATGGTCAGCGAGGAAAAAGAGTTGCGCGAATTCATACGCGTTCACCTCCGTCATTCGTCCTCATCATATCACGTTTTGGCGCTTGTTGCAAGGGGAAAAGCCAACTATGAAGCAGTTGGATGCTTATGCGGATAGGCATAGTTGACTTCATTTCCATAGTGGTAACTTCCGCGAGTTCCAGAGGGCATAAAAACAGACGAAGTCTGCGATCGCCCTCTGGACTCCTTCGGCGTTCGCCTCCGGATGCTACTTGATTTTTATTGGAAGTTTTTTAGTTTGTGCGCAGGGACGCTTCGCTGCCTGCGGCGAAGTTGCCGGACTTGTTTTTCCTCTTTGAGTAGGTTTAACGGAGCAACAGTTGGGGCGTTGCCCCAAGCCCCATAAGGGGCGCCGCCCCTTAACCCCGCAAGGGGCATTGCCCCTTGACCCTTTTTTCGGCGCCATGCGGGTGCTGTTATTCCAACAGCTCTGCCCCCGTCACCACGTCGTCCATCACCGCGATAACCAGCGGCATTCCGCGATCCTGCTTGCCTTGCAGGCGCACCGCGTCGCGCTCCACCAGCGTCGCGGGGGATTTCGCCTGCTGCACGCGAATCAGGTGATCGTCCTTCTCCAACCGCACCACGCCCGCAAGCTGTTTGCCGTTGCTGCCATTCTTGTTGAAATAGAACGACTTCACGCCCTTGCCGTTGCGGTTCTGCTTCTCGAAATCAACGGAGAGCAGGCGTTTGGCGTAGCCGCGGTCGGTCAGCAGCACGATTTGGTCGCTGTCTTGCAGCTGCCCGCACCAGATGACCTCGTCGCCGTCCTCCACCTGCATACAGCGCACCCCGGCGGCGACGCGCCCCTGCACCGGCACGCTGTCGAGTGAGAAGCGGATGCACAGACCGCTGCGGGTGAACAACAGCAGGTCGTCGCGACTGGCGGCGGGGAGAATTGTCAGCAGACGATCGCCGTCCTTCACGTTCACGGCGGCGAATTTCTTGCTGCGCACGTCGTAATCCGCAGCGGCGGTGCGTTTCACCATGCCCTGCCGGGTGATGAAGAGAATGTCCGGCAGATGCCCGACGTCCGCCATGCGGATGCACGTCATCCACAGCGCCTTCTCGTCGTCCTCCAGCCCGGCCAGCACGCCCGAAAGCAGCTGCCCGCGATCCTTGGGCTTGACTTCGTTCAGCGACGCAACAGGCAGGGGATAGCAGTTGCCGTGGTCGGTGAAGATGAGCAGCGTCTCGTCTGTTTTGGCCATGAACAGGAAGTCGGCGAACTCCTTGTCGTCCTCCGCGCGGGTCGGGAGCGGCGTTTTCTTGTAGAGCGCGGGATTCATGCGCTTCAATTGCCCCGCGCCCGTGAACGCCACGATGACCTCTTCCGGCGCGGCGGTCTCTTCCTCAACTTCCAGCGGGGATTCGTCCGCTTTTTCGATGGTTGTGCGGCGCTCGTCGGCGAATTCCTCGGCAATCTCCTGCAATTCCTTGCGGATGACCGCCAGCAGCTTTTTCTCGCTGTGCAGGATGCCCTCCAAGCGGTCGATGAGCTTCAGGATGTCCTCGTACTCCTTGCGCAGGGCGATGATTTCCAGATTCGTCAGCCGCTGCAAACGCATATCCAGAATCGCCTGTGCTTGTGCGTCGGACAGCTCGAAGCGCTCCATCAGGCGGGTTTTTGCTTCTTTCGGGTTCTTCGAGGAGCGAATCAGCGCGATGACCTCGTCGAGGTTGTCCACCGCAATCATCAGCCCCTGCAAAATGTGCGCGCGGGCTTTCGCCTGCTTCAGGTCGTACTCCGTGCGGCAGGTGATGACGTTCTTCTGATGGCGGATGAAGTGCCCCAGCATCGTTTTCAGCCCCATCTGCACGGGCTTGCCCTCGGCGATGGCGACCATGTTCACGCCGAAGGTGACCTGCAAGTCCGAATACTTGTAGAGCACTTTCAGCACCTTGTCCGGGTTGGCGTCCTTCTTCAGCTCGATGACGGCGCGCATTCCCTCGCGGTCGGATTCGTCGCGGATGTCGTAGATATTTTGCAGCTGCCCCTTCTTTTCTTCCGACAGCTTCAAAATCTTCTCCAGCATCGCGGCTTTGTTGACCATGTAGGGGATTTCCGTGATGACAAGCAGCTTGCGCCCGTTCACGCCGTCCTCCACATGCACGCGCGCGCGCAGGGACAGCTTCGAGCGTCCGGTCTCATAGCCTCTGCGGATTTCCTCGTTTTTCACCAGCACGCCGCCGGTGGGGAAGTCCGGGCCGGGGATGATTTTCATCAGCTCATCCAGCGGAATGTCCGGATTCTCCATCACAGCAATCGCCGCGCGGATGCTTTCGCCCAGATTGTGCGGGGGGATGTTCGTCGCAAGCCCTACCGCGATGCCGCTCGCGCCGTTGACGAGCAGATTCGGAAAGCGCGCGGGCAGCATATCCGGCTCTTTGAGCGTGTCGTCGAAATTCAGGCGGAACGGCACGGTGTCCTTCTCAATGTCGCGCAGCATTTCCAGCGCAAGGGGCGTCATACGCGCCTCGGTGTAACGCATGGCGGCAGCGCTGTCGCCGTCAATGGAGCCGAAATTGCCGTGCCCATCGACCATCGGCCCGCGCATGGAGAAGTCCTGCGCCATGCGCACCAGCGCGTCGTACACGGAGGAATCGCCGTGCGGGTGATATTTGCCCAGGCAGTCGCCGACGATGCGGGCGCACTTGCGGTGCGGCTTGTCGGGCGTCGTGCCCAGTTCCATCATGGTATAGAGAATGCGGCGCTGCACGGGCTTTAAGCCATCCTCGACGCGCGGCAGGGCGCGTTCCAGAATGACATGCTCCGCGTAGGGGATCATGGACTGGTGCATTACGTCCTCGACAGTCGTTTGCAGGATGCGCGACGGGTCGTCCTTGGGAATCGGGCGGTTATCGCTTGTTTTCTTTGCCATAACTTACTTTCCTTCCCCTCGCTGACCTTCCGGCAGCTCGAAATTATCCGGCTTGTTGAAGTCGGCGTTCTCGATGATGTAGTCGCGGCGCGGCTCGACCTTGTCGCCCATCAGGATGGTAATGCGGCGGTCAGCCAGCGCTGCGTCCTCAATCGTCACCTGCATCAGTTTGCGCTGGGAAGGATCCATCGTCGTCGCCCAGAGCTGTTCGGGGTTCATTTCGCCCAAGCCTTTGTAGCGCTGGAGCGCATAGCCTTTGCCCGCTTCCTTGATGCACTTCGCCAGCTCCTTGTCGTCGTAGGCATAGAGAACCTTGCTGCCCTTTTGCACCTTGTACAGCGGCGGCATTCCGATATAAACGTGACCGCCGGTGACAAGCTCTTTCATGTAGCGGAAGAAGAACGTCAGCAGGATAGCGCGGATGTGCGCGCCGTCCTGATCGGCATCGGAGAGGATGATGACTTTGTTGTATTTGAGGTTGGCGAGGTTGAAATTCTCGTCGATGGACGTGCCGAGCGCGGTAATCAGCGAGCGGAACTCCTCGTTGCTCAGCACCTGATCCAGCCGCTTCTTTTCGGCATTGAGGGGCTTGCCGCGCAGGGGGAGAATCGCCTGATAGCGGCTGTCGCGCCCCTGCTTGGCGCTGCCGCCTGCGGAATCGCCCTCGACGATGAACAGCTCATTGTCCTCCGCCTTTTTGCCGCGGCAGGCGCTGAGTTTGCCGACCAGCGGCGCGGCGTCAAGCTGATTTGCTTTGCGGGCGTTGTCGCGGGTCTTGCGCGCGGCTTCCCGCACCTGCGCGGCGCGAATCGCCTTCTGCACAATCTGCTGGGCAATCTCCTGATTCTTGAGGTTCTCCAGCCAGTCCGTCAGCTGCTGGGTGATGATGGCCTCCACCGCGGGGCGAACTTCGCTGTTGCCCAGCCGCCCCTTCGTCTGCCCCTCGAACTGCGGATTCTTGACCATCGTCGTCAGCACGCAGCTCAAGCCTTCGCGGAAGTCCTCGCCCGTCAGGTTACTGTCCTTTTCCTTCAGGAAGCCGTTGCGGCGGGCGTAGTCGTTGAACATCTTCGTGAACGCCGCCTTGAAGCCTGTTTCGTGCGTGCCGCCTTCACCCGTGGGGATGTTGTTGACATAGGAAAAAAGGCTCTCGGTATAGCCGTCGGTGTACTGAATGGCGACGCGGCAGATGACGGAATCCTTCTGCCCTTCGAGGTAAATCGGCTGATCGTGCAGGACGGTTTTGCCGTCGTTCAAATACCGCACATAGTCGATGATGCCGCCCTCGTAGTGGAAGGTCGTTTCGCGGCGGGCAGGGTCGCTCACACGCTCGTCGAGAAAGACGATTTTCAAGCCCCGGTTCAGGTATGCCAACTCCTGCAGGCGGCGGAACACCGTGTCGTAATTGAAGCGCACGTCCTCGAAAATCGCGTCATCGGGAAGAAAACGCACGAGTGTGCCCTTCTTGCGTGTGTTGCCGACTTTTGCCAAGGGCGCGTCCGGCTTGCCCGCGATGACCTTGCCTTTCTTCTCGTCGAACTGACTTGTGAAGCGCATGGCATAATGGCTGAAATCGCGGTAGATGTCCACGGTCAGCCACTTGCTCAGCGCGTTGACGACCGACGCGCCCACGCCGTGCAGACCGCCGGAATAGCTGTAATTCTCGTTGTTGAACTTGCCGCCCGCGTGCAGCACGGTGAAAATGACCTCCGCGCCGCTGACGTGCATGGTCGGGTGCTCATCCACAGGCATACCGCGCCCGTTGTCGTACACCGATGCGGAGCCGTCTGTGTGCAGCGTCACGCGCACCTCATCCGCAAAGCCGTTCGACGCCTCGTCAATTGCGTTATCCACAATCTCCCAGAGCAGGTGATGCAGACCGCGCGTCGAGGTGGTGCCGATATACATGCCCGGACGCATCCGAACCGCTTCCAGCCCTTCCAGCACCTGAATATTGCCTGCATCATAGTGATTTGCTTGATTTGCCATGAAAAAAAACTCCTTGTATATGAAGGAAATCCATCGAAATCATCAGCGGTGACAAAACACCAATTTTCATTATATCACAATTCCGCCGATTCATCAAGGCGAACAGCAAAATGACGCTCGGACAGTTCGGCAGAGGGAAATCGGCACAAAAAGGCGCTGTACGCTCAACAAAAACGTAACATTTTATCAAATATCGGAAACATGTTCATGGGAAAACAAAAAAAGATATTGAAAACGGGCAGATAATTGCCGAATCAAACAGGGGAAAATCCGCGAAAACGCCGCAGAATTTACAATTCACAGGGAAAAAGCCTCTTGACAATGCAACAATTTTGTAATAAAATCAGGCTGTACGGAAAGGAGTGATTTCCCCATGATGAATTCCGGTCTGCGGCGGCTTCTGTCCGGCGCGGTGGCGCTGATGCTGCTGGGCTGTTCCTCCGCCTTGGCGGATACGGCGACGGTCACTGCGCGCAAACTCATTCTGCGCGAAAAAGCATCCTCGACCAGCGATGCCCTGCAAACCCTGCCCAAAGGCACGAAGCTGGAGATTCTCGGCAAAAGCGGCAGCTGGTATAAAGTGACTTACGGGAAATACACCGGCTATGTCTATAAAACGTATGTCAGCGTGACCAAGACGGCCAGCAGTTCCAGTTCTTCCAGCAGCACGACGCGGCTGGAAAAGGGGAGCACTGGCAGCGACGTCAAGGATTTGCAGACAAAGCTGAAAAAACTCGGCTATTATGATGCTTATGTCGATGGCGATTATGGCGACACGACTGTCGCGGCGGTCAAGGCGTTCCAGAAGAAGTATAACCTGACAGCGGATGGCATTGCAGGCAAAGAGACGCTCAAAAAGCTGGACAGCGTCTACGAGAACGCGAACAGCGACAAGGACGATGATTCGCTCCGCATGGGCGACAGCGGCAGCGCCGTCAAGGACTTGCAGACGAAGCTGAAGAAGCTGGGCTATTACAGCGGCACGGTGGACAGCACGTTTGGTTCGGGCACATACGCGGCGGTTCGTGCGTTCCAGAAGAAGTATAACCTGACGGCGGACGGCGTGGCGGGCAGCGAAACGCTCAAAAAGCTCGACAGCGCGTACAAGAACGCGGACAGCGACAAGGATGACGACTCGCTCCGCAAAGGCGCAACCGGCAGCGCGGTCAAGGATTTGCAGACGAAGCTGAAAAAGCTCGGCTTCTACAACGCCTATGTCGATGGCAGCTACGGCGATACGACGGTTGCTGCGGTCAAGGCGTTCCAGAAGAAGTATAACCTGACGGCGGATGGCGTGGCGGGCAGCGAAACGCTCAAAAAGCTCGACACCGCCTACAAGAACGCGGACAGCAATACCAGCACCGATGACGATTCGCTCCGCAAGGGCGCAACCGGCACGGCAGTCAAGACGCTGCAGACCAACCTGAAGAAGCTGGGTTTCTACACGGCATATGTCGACGGTTCGTTCGGCTCGACGACCGAGAGCGCCGTCAAGGCATTCCAGAAAAAATACGGTCTGACGGCGGACGGCGTGGCAGGTAGCGCGACGCTCAAGAAGATTGAATCTGCCGTGGCAAGCGCCAGCAGCGGCAAGATCACCACTGAGCAACTGGACTGGTTCAATGGCGGCAAGAACGTCATCCCGAACGGCGCTGTATTCCAGATTAAGGACGTCAGCACGGGGCTGATTTTCTCCGCGCGCCGGCAGAGCGGCGGCAACCACATGGACGCCGAGCCGCTGACGGCGGAAGATACCGCGATTCTCAAGAAAATCAACGGCGGCACGTTCAGCTGGCGCCGCCGCGCAGTGCTGGTGAAGTACAACGGGCATGTGTATGCCGCGTCGATTTACTCCGAACCCCACGGCACAAACACAATTCTGGACAACAACTTCGACGGACAGTTCTGCCTGCACTTCTACGGCAGCAAGACCCACGGTACAGACCGCGTGGATGCAGACCATCAGAAGTGCGTGGAACAGGCCATGAAGGCGACTTGGTAAAAATCCCAGTCAGAGGGCAAAGCAATGGGCACTGCTGCAGCGCGGCAGTGCCTTTTTGCGCACATCCGAAATCATCCGCCGATGCCCTATTGACAAATCGCCCAAAATCCTTACAATAAAGTTGCGGCTGAAATCATTCATTTTTCATTCATTCCGATGGACAGCCGAGGACAAGAGAGAGAGGAAAATACCATGTTCGGATTCCGACCCGACGGACGGCGCGTGTCGTCCATTGACCCCATCGTTGGCATTACGCCGTACCTGATGCCCATGCGCTGCGACGCGCAGGTTTTTCTGCAGCATCGCGTGGACTATGAGCTGCTGACGCGCTACATTGCGGCGCAGGCGGCGAAGGGCGAGAAAATCACGTTCATGCAGATTATTATCGCCGCGTTCGTCCGCACTGTGGCCCAGCATCCGGAAATCAACCGCTTCATTCTCAATAAGCAGTTCTTCGCGCGGAACATGTGCGCCGTGTCCTTCACGATGCTCAAGAACCCGCAGAACGCCGATATGGGTGAGACGGCGGTGAAGGTGAAGTACGACCTGACCGACACCATCTACGACGTGCGCGACCGCATGGAAAATGTCATCAACGCCAACCGCGGCGAGGACAAGAAGAACTTCGCGGATAAGCTGGCGAAGGGCGTGCTGGTTGTCCCCGGCCTGGCGACGTGCATCGTCGCGCTGGTTCGCCTGCTTGATCGCTACGGGCTCTGCCCCGGCGCACTGCTGGACGAGCTGCCCTTCCATACCAGCATGTACATCACCAACAATGCCTCCATCGGCCTGCATCACGTCAACCACCACATCTACAACTTCGGTTCGGTTACGCTGTTCTTCGGCATGGGTACCGTGGAGAAGGTTGCCGTGGTAGAGAAGGGCGAGGCGCGCATGAAGCGCTTCCTGCCCATCGGCATCACGGCGGATGAACGCGTCTGCTCCGGCGCGCACTACGCGGCGTTCTTCGGCACGATGTCGTATTTGCTCAATCATCCGGAAGAACTGGAGAAGCCGCCGGAATCCGTCCGCTTTGACGAAAAGTGCGAATACCACGTCCCGAAAGTTGGCGAGCAGCCGGCGAAGAAGCAGAAAAAGCAGCAGAAAGCCACGGTTCAGGCGTAAATCAGCAGGAAAAAACGCATGATACGTCGAAATCCTCCGTTGCAGCGCATTCCTTGAAACGGGAGTGCAGAAGAACGGAGGATTTTTTTATGCAGAATGTAGGCATTGTCGGCTTGGGGCTGATTGGCGGCTCACTCGCGAAAACCATCAAGCTCCACACGCCGTACACGGTTTATGGCACGGACAAGAATGCGGACACGATGCGCCGCGCGTTCCTGATGGAGGCGATTGACGGCGAACTGACGGCGGAGACGCTGCCGCAGTGCGATGTTGTGCTGATCTGCCTGTACCCGCAGGGGATTATCGACTATGTGACCACGCACGCGGCGGACTTTAAGCCCGACAGCCTTGTGATTGACTGCGGCGGCGTGAAGCAGGTGATTTGCGACGCACTGTTTCCCGTATCACAGCGGTATGCGTGGCATTTCATCGGCGGACACCCGATGGCGGGGCGCGAGTACAGCGGCTTCAAGTATGCCCGCGACGATCTGTTCGACCATGCGTCGATGATTCTGTGCGGTCACGGCGACGACGACCCGGCGGTTTTGCAGCGCGCCCGCGACTTTTTCATGGAACTGGGCTTTCTGCGCGTGCAGTTCACGACGCCGAAGACGCATGACGAGATGATTGCGTATACGTCGCAGCTGGCGCATGTCGTGTCGAGCGCGTATGTGAAGTGCCCGCTGGCGGATAAGCACCGCGGGTTCTCGGCAGGGAGCTTCGCGGATATGACCCGCGTGGCAAGGCTAAATGAGGATATGTGGACGGAGTTGTTTTTTGATAATCGAGAGGCGCTGCTGCCGGTGGTGGAGGACTTGGTGCAGCGGGTGACGGAATATCGGGACGCGCTGCGGGATGAAAATCGAGAGGAAATGCGCAAGCTATTGCGTGAAGGAAGAGAAACCAAGGAACGCCTGACGGAATGACACGCGGAAGAAGCAAGGCAATGATCTGAATGGTAGAAAAATCAACCTTGGTTGTCCGAAAAAGTCAACACCACAAAAAACGCGGTACGCCCCCAATCCGGGGAAAGCGTACCGCGCTTTTCATTTATACCAGCGTCTTCGTCTGCCACTTGCCGCTGTGCCAGCGAATCAGGAAACAGATGATGCGGAACACCCAGTCAATCTGCATGGCAATCCACACGCCGATGACGCCCATGCTCATCGTCGTCGCGAGGAAAACGCCGAAGCCGATGCGAAAAACCGCCATCGAGAAGACCGCGACCGTCATCGTGTACTTCGCGTCGCCCGCCGCACGGAGCGCGTTCGGCATCGTGAAGGACATCGGCCAGAAAATCACGCAGCCCGCGCCGTGCAGCGCCACAATCTGCCGCGCAAGCACCGTCGCTTCCGGCGAGAGGTTGAACGGCAGGGTAATAATCGGGTTGCAAAGCAGCATCAGGATGTTCAGCGTGCCCATGCAGAGGTAGACAATCTGCATGAGTTTCTTGGTGTAGAATTTCGCCTGATCGTAGGCGTGCGCGCCGCAGCACTGCCCGACGACCGCAATCATCGCCAGCCCAATGGCGTTTCCGGGCAGGCACTGGAATGAACCGAGCGTGTTGCCGACGGCGTTCGCGGCGGTGCTGGCGGTGCCGAAGGTAGCAATCATGCTCAGCAGCAGCAGCTTGCCGAGCTGAAACAGCCCGTTCTCAAAGCCGCTGGGAATGCCGACGCTCAGAATCTTCTTGACCTCGCTCGGATGCCACTCGAAGGGGAACATGCCCGGATACGGAATCCGGCAGTGTGGGTCGCGGAGGGCGCGCTGCGTGATGTACGCGCCCACGGAGCGCGAAATCAGCGTCGCCAGCCCCGCACCCATCACGCCCCAGCCCAGCCAGAAGATAGTCACGCTGTTGCCGATGAGGTTGACGATGTTCATGATGAAGGAGGAGAACATCGTTGCGCGCGGATTGCCAATGCAGCGCAGAAGCGCGCAGTAGGCATTGTAAATCGCCATGACGGGATAGGAGAGCGCCGACATGAGAAAGTAAATCTGGCTTGCCGCCATGACGTCCTCTTCGACATTGCCGAAGATGGCGAACAGCAGCGGTTTGCGGAAAATCAGGCAAACTGCCATAATCGCCAGCGAAACGAGCAAAACGACATAGAACAGCATCTTTGCGGCAGTTTTCGCGGCATCCGGGCGCTTCTGCCCCAGATACTGGCTGACCAGCACCGCGCCGCCCGTCGCCAAGGCAGAGAACACGCCAATCAGCAGCACGTTGATGCTGTCCACCAGCGAAACGCCGCTCATCGCCGATTCGCCGCTCATTGCCGATTCGCCGCAGTAGGACACCATGATGGTATCCATCATGCCAATCAGCACGACGAGAAACTGCTCCGCCAAGAGCGGCAAAAGCAGCTGCTTCAAGTCCTGTTTGGAGAAAATCATCTCGGATTCAGCCGCCGGGAGTTTTTCAGGGGAAGTACGGAAGAAACGCATGGAAACCTCCTGAAAGAAATTCGGAATGCGGAATTCGGAATGCGGAGTAATTAGCGCGCGAACTGCGCCTGAAATCCTCTAACAGAAAACGCCCGACCGACGCATCAATGCGGCGATCAGGCGTTTCAAAGCGGATGGGGAAGCGATTATTCCGCCACAGGATAGACGGAAACCTGCTTTTTGTCGCGGCCCAGACGCTCGAAGCGGACAACGCCGCTCACCAGCGCGAACAGGGTGTCGTCCTTGCCGATGCCCACGTTCTGACCGGGATGAATCTTGGTGCCGCGCTGACGAACGAGAATGTTGCCAGCCTGAGAGAACTGACCGTCGGCACGCTTCGGGCCAAGGCGCTTGGATTCGCTGTCGCGGCCGTTACGGGTAGAACCCATACCTTTCTTATGAGCGAACAGCTGAAGATTCAACTTCATCATGGTAATACCCTCCAATTTATCTATCAAGGTCGTGGCTCAATGAACCTTGCGGATCGTGAGCCGAAAATACGCGGGGTACTGCTCCGCAATGGCGGAAAAGCCGATGCGAAGCGCCCCAAACAGCAGCTGCGCCTGTTCCATCTGCTTATCGGTGATTCCCGGCGGCAGCAGCACCTCCGCGAAGCCATCTTCACCGCCGTGTTCGATGGGGGAAAGCCCCACCAGGCTGCAAAGCGCTTGGTCGATGGTGATGAGCAGCGTGGAAATGCCCGCGCAGACGATGTCGCTGCCTTCCTCCGCATAGCCGGAATGTCCCTTGACGGAAACACCCGTGATGCGTCCGGCAGCGTCCTCAAAAAGCACAGCGCGCGTCATTAGGCGTTGATGGCGGTGATTTCCACCTTCGTGTAGGGCTGACGATGGCCGGCACGACGATGGTAGTTCTTCTTGGACTTGTACTTGTAGATCTTAATCTTCTCGCCCTTGACCTGACCGACGATCTTGCCTTCAACCGTCACACCCGCGACAGTGGGCGTGCCGACCTTGACATCGCCTTCATT
>ENA-UEQL01002332-UEQL01002332.1-human-gut-metagenome-genome-assembly--contig:-NODE-2332-length-12686-cov-7.584186_pt1 | contig 12686 bp, 9 predicted proteins | sample MGYA00242905_ERZ507926 | MGnify/ENA primary metagenome ERZ507926 (study PRJEB26167, sample SAMN06115531) | human gut metagenome | host: Homo sapiens | place: China:Henan | collected 2015-09-09 | study...
CTTTACAAGTGCCATTACGTTGGCGTTGGCGTTGATTTTAAGGTTGAATTTCGCGTTGACGCCGTCGGGTGATATCGGTAATGCCGATGTCATGCAGAACATGGGTGACCGGAACCAGGCCGGAGCCGTTCAGCGGGCTGTAAACCAGCTTCAGGCCGGCGGTCTTGCAGATACCGGGACGGATGGAGCGGGCTTCGATTGCTTCGTACAGGGCGTTGATGCAGTCATCGCCAACGTATTCGATGATGCCCTTTTCCAGCCCCTCGGCAAACGGCATGGTTTTGGCGCCCGTCAGGATGTCGGTCTTCTGGATTTCGGCGTACACGATGTCAGCGGCCTCATCGGTCATCTGGCAGCCATCGGGGCCGTAGGCCTTATAGCCGTTGTACTTGGCCGGGTTGTGGGATGCCGTTACCATGATACCGGCGTTGCAGTTATAATACCGGGTAGCAAAGCTCAGTGCGGGAACCGGCATCAGGGCGCTGTAAATGCGCACCTTTACGCCGTTGGCGGCCAGAACTTCGGCAGCAGCCTTGGCAAACACATCGCTCTTGATGCGGCTGTCATAGCTGATAGCAACGGTCTGGGTGCCGCCCTGGGTCTTGACCCAGTTGGCAAGGCCCTGGGTAGCCTGGCGCACAACATACACGTTCATGCGGTTGGTACCGGCGCCGATCACACCGCGCAGACCGGCAGTGCCGAACTTAAGGGCAACGGCAAAACGATCCTGAATGGCAGCGTCATCGTTCTGAATCGATTCCAGCTCCGGCTTCAGGTCGGGGTCATCCAGGTTGGCAGCAAGCCAACGGCTGTACATTTCTTTATACATTTTGGACACCATCACTTTCTTACCCTGTAAAAGTTTTGGGTAAATTTACTTGTTCAAATTTAATATATCAATTTTAGTTTGCGTTGTCAATCAAAAAAAGCTGGAATTCCGGCCTTTTGCCGGAGCTTTGCCTGTTTTTCACCCTACAGCGTCAAGGCAGATTTTGGGCACAAAAAATATGCTTGCCGCCGCGGGCGGAACAGGATATACTGAAAATAATCAAAGTACGCAATTTGTTGAAAAAAGGAGTTGGCTGCGCCATGTATGCACACGTTGTCAGCCTGGGGGTAACGGGGCTGGATGGCTACCCCGTTACCGTGGAAACCCACATCAGCGGCGGTCTGCCCAAATTTGCCATGGTGGGCCTGCCGGATTCCGCCGTGAAGGAAAGCAGTGAGCGGGTGCGCAGCGCCATCAAAAACCTGAACTGCCCCTGGCCCGCCAGCCATGTTACCGTCAACCTGGCCCCCGCCGATGTGCGCAAGACCGGCAGTTTGTATGACCTGCCGGTGTTCATCGGCATTTTGGTGGCGCAGCAGTACATCCCACAGCCAGAGCCGCACCAGGCATTTTTGGGTGAGCTTGGGCTGGATGGCACACTGCGCCCCATTGCCGGTGCCCTGCCCATGGCCCTTGCCGCCCAAAAGGCGGGCGTGACCGAGCTGTTTGTTCCTGCCGAAAACGCCGCCGAAGCCGCCGTGGCCGAGCAGCTGACAGTTTACCCCGCCCGCAGCGCTGCGGATGTGATCCGCCACCTGGCGGGGCAGGCAAAGCTCAGCCCCGCCAGCCGCACAGGATACGATGCCGCCGGGCAGTGGCTTGGCCCCGATTTTGCGGATGTGCGCGGCCAGGCGGAGGCCCGCCGCGCGCTGGAAGTTGCCGCTGCGGGTGGGCACAACCTGTTGATGGTGGGTCCGCCGGGCACCGGCAAAAGCATGCTGGCCAAGCGCCTGCCGGGCATCCTGCCGCCGCTCAGTTATGAGGAAGCGCTGGAAACCACCGCGATTTATTCCGTTGCCGGGCTGGTGCAGGCCGGCAACGGATTATTGCAGCAGCGACCGTTCCGCAGCCCCCACCACAGTGTCAGCGCCGCAGCCATTGCGGGCGGCGGCACAGTGCCCCGCCCCGGCGAGGTCAGCCTGGCCCACAACGGCGTACTGTTTTTGGACGAGCTGCCAGAGTTCAGCCGCGAAGCGCTGGAGGTGCTGCGCCAGCCAATCGAGGACGGGTGCATCTCCGTGAGCCGGGTACACGGCACCGCCACCTACCCCTGCCGTTTTATGCTGGTTGCCGCCATGAACCCCTGCAAGTGCGGGTATTATGGTTCCGGCGTGCGGGAATGCAGCTGCACGCCCAGTGCGATTGAGCGCTACCGGCAGCGGATTTCCGGTCCGCTGCTGGACCGCATTGACCTGCATGTAGAGGCCCGCCCCGTGGAGTACGACGCCCTTGCCGCCAAAACCGGCGGCGAGCCGAGCGCTGACATCCGCACGCGGGTGGCCGCGGTACGCGCCATTCAGGCCCAGCGCTACAAGAGCCTTGGCTTTACCTGCAACGCCCAGCTGCCCAGCGGCATGCTGCGTCGCTACTGCCCGCTTGCCCCCGCCGCCGAAAAGCTGCTGCGCGGTGCGTTTGAACGCATGGGCTACAGCGCCCGCGCCTATGACCGCATCCTGCGCGTTGCCCGCACCATTGCCGACATGAACGGTGTGGAACAGATCGGCGCCGCAGAGCTGATGGAAGCGCTGCAATACCGGAGAATGGACAGGGCGGTAGGCAAATGAATATTTGCCAAATGAATAAGTAATAAAGAATAATTAAAAATGCAGGTGGACCGCAGTGCTGCGCACGGCTCAGAAATATTAGTGTTCTATATTTGACAGAGCTCTAACATTTTTGAGCGTTGTGCCAGCAACGCGGTCCACCTGCATTATTCTCTACTCTTTTTTATTATTCTTTCTATTTCACCCGTTCCTTTTCGGAACGGGCGAAATAGAACATCCACTGCTGCAAAATTCCGGCGTTGCCATAGGCTGGGAATGGGTTCTGCCCGGCGTAATGCTGGTCGATCACACGCTGGATCCACACATCCACGGGGGCACACTCCATGCGGCCATAGGCAAACAGGGCTACGCAGTTGGCCACCTTGATGCCCACGCCGTGCTGCTGCATCAGAGCTTCCAGCAGCCGGGCATCGGGCAGGGTTTCCAGCGCGGCAAGGTCCAGCGTTCCCGCTGCAACCGCCTGGGCGGCAGCCAGAACATACGGGGCGCGGTAGCCCAGCGCGCAGTTCCGCAATGCCTGCTCCCCTGCCGCGGCGAGCGCCTGCGCCGTTGGGAACGCATACAGCACATTCCCGCCCGGCTGCAGCAGCGGCGCACCGTACCGGGTACACAGCGTTTCCACGCAAGCCTGAATGGCCGGGATATTTTTGCGCTGGCTGATGATAAAGGTAACCAGCATCTCCCAGGCGTCCTGGCGCAGAATGCGGATGCCCGCCCCGGCCCGGGCCGCTGCGCAAAGGTAGGCATCCTGTTTGGGCACCGCAGCGCGGATGGCCGCATAATTGCGGTTCAAATCAAAATAGCGGTGCCAGAAGCCCTGCCATTCTTCCGGGGTACAGCTGGCTGTATACGTATCACCGCTGCCGGGCTGCAGGTACAAAAGCTTATCCCCAGCCAAAAACCGCCAGCCCTGCGGCGTTTGCGCAATGCGGAACGCCTGGCCGCTGGCGGCTATTTTTTGTAGATCGAAATCATCCGGTATCGTTACGGTCATGGCTCGCGCAGCACCTCCAGCATGCGGCGGGCGCTGCCTTCCCACGAGTATTTTTGCAGTACGGCGGCGGCATCCCGGCCGGGGGTTACATGGTCCACACTGCCGTGGTTGGTGGAAAGGTCAATGTAATCAGCGTGGGAGCCGTAAATTTCCCGCATGCAGGGGGTATTGCTCACCATCACGCGTGGAGCACCGCAGGCAATGGCTTCCAGCGGGGGGATGCCGAACCCCTCATACAGCGTGGGGAACAAAAACGCCTTGCAGTTTTCCATCAGGCTTTTGGCTTCGCCGTCCGTCACATAGCCAAGGTACATCACGTTGTTCAGGTGGTCCAACCCCAGGGCAGCGGCCTCTTTGGCAAGGCTGCCGCCGCCCGCAATTGCAAACATAACCTGGGGTTTGCTCTGCGCAGCGCGCAGCACCCAGGGAAAGTTCTTATTTTTAAGTAGGTTGGACATTGAGAAATAATACTCGCCCTTTTTCAGCTGCGGCCACTTGCTGTACTCACCAAACAGCATGGGGTCAGGGCGCACGCGCTGCATATGCTGCCAGGCGTTATACACCACGGTGATCTTTTCGGGGTTCACATGGTAATATTTCACGATCTCGCTTTTGGAAAATTCCGAGACCGTCACGATTTTTCTGGCCTTTTTGGCAATGGCCGCATACTGCATGCAGTGCCAGACAGCGCTGGTGCGGCCGCGCAGGTCGGTATAAAAATCCGGGCGTGCTTTATAGCACACATCATGCACCACGGCAATGCCCTCGTTCCCACGGTGGAACATGGGAATAACGTTGCACATGCCCAGCCAGCAGCGCCCGCTTTGTGCCAGATATCGGCCATACACCCGCTGCCAGCCCAAAATGCCGCTGGACTGCGGCAGGGTGACCACCTTGATATTGCGGTATTCGGGAACGATACAATCCGGCGGAACCGCCACTTCCAGTTCGCCGGGTTCCAGCATGGGGTCCATGGCAGCGAGTATTTCCCGCGCATAGCGCTGGATGCCAGAAAGCTGCTGCACAAAAAACGAACCGTCTACTGTATACTTAGGCATTTTCATTCTCCTTATAAACGGCACCGCGTTACTGCGTCAGGATGCCGTATTGGTATTTGCACTGCAAAATGCGCTGCACGCTTTCGTCCAGTCTCTGCTGGGGGATGGTACCATCCTGCACAGCTTCCAGCACGGCGGTATAGGCATCGGCAAGGCCGTTGGGCATCAGCAGCAGGTCTGCACCGGCCTGCAGCGCCTTGACCGCCGCCTGACCGGGGGTATACACATCGGTGATGGCCTGCATCGCCAGCGAATCCGTCACGATCAAGCCCTGATAGCCCAACTCCCCGCGCAAAAGATCGGTCAGCATGACGCTGGAAAGGGAGGCCGGGGTATCGTCTCCTGTTACCTGCGGCACGGTAATGTGGGCCGCCATAATCAGCGGAGCATTGTTCACATTTTGGGCAAAGGGCACCAGCTCACAGCTGCGCAGGTCATCCAGCGTTTTGTTCAGCGTTACGGTGCCAACGTGGGTATCCTCGCTGGTATCGCCATGGCCGGGGAAATGCTTGAGGGTGCAGGCAATGCCCGCATCGGCAAACCCGGCGCACGCCCCGCCCACAAGTTCGGCGGCGGTCTGCGGTTCACTGCTGAACGCGCGGGTACCGATGACCGGGTTATCGGGGTTGGTGTTCACATCGGCCACAGGGGCAAAATCCAGGTTAAAGCCGTATTCTTTTAAGTAGCCGCCAATGGTGCGGCCCATGGCGCGGGCATCTTCCGGGTTACCGGATGTTCCCACCGCCGCAGCGCTTTCGTATTGGGGCAGGTCAAACGCGGCATTGTTGGCAAGGCGCGCCACCAGGCCGCCCTCCTCATCAATGGCAGTAAAGAGCGGCGTATCGCTCGCCTGCTGCAAATCGTCCAGGAATTGGGTGATCTGCTGCGGGCTTTCCAGATTTTTGCCAAAGATCACCACGCCGCCCACCGGGTACTCCGCCAAAGTCTGGCGCATGGCATCCGTCAGTTCGGTCACGCCGTCCGCCTTGGCATCGTTGATCTGGTCCTGCGTTTGGCTCAAGTCCAGGGAATCGGGTCGCACAAGAAAGAGCTGCCCCACCTTTTGTTCCAGCGTCATCTCCTCCATCAGCTGCTGCACGAGGTCCGGCTCCGGGGTGGGCTGTTCCGTGGGTGCTGCCTGCGTGGTTTGGGCTTGCTGTGTTGGTGCTTCGGTCGGCTGGGCCGCCTTATTGGGGAGTACATCTTTTGGGGCAGCAGAACAGGCGCACAAGACTGCCGCCAAAACGGTTGACACAAATGCCGCGAATCTTTTTTTCATGCTTACCGCCCCCTGCTGTTTGTCTAGGGTGTATCCTCTAATAAGATAAACGAAGAAGTCATCCAAATTGTTACATAAAAGGCATTTTCCCTATCCATATTTTCACAGGGAAATATCTTTGGGCAATACCGCATAATTCTAAGTGCCGATACGGCGAGCGAGGTGCGGCAGCTGCTAAGCCAAAAGCGCAGATAATACTGGATGTCTTATCGAGCATTTTGGCAACGCAGATGCCGTGCCGCAGCCGCCGGAGCGGTGCTTAAGCCGTAAGGCGGGAATTGTGCGGTGTTGCCTTTGCCTTAAGTTGGCGGGCGCACAATGTGCGCCCCTGCGGTCACTATAGGGAAATGCCATTTTCCCCGCACAACGCGCCCTGCTGCATATGCTGGCCTTGCGGCGTGTTTTATTATATTTTGATTATACCATGCCTCGCGGCAGAATGGAATGGAATTTACAGGAATCAAGTGGTAAAATCCCGCATTACTCTGCAAAAAGCCCTCGGCACAGTGGTTTGGCACCGTACCGGGGGCTTTGCATTGGTTCAGGCTTTGCTGCCGGACCGATTATTCATCATCAACGGTATTGTCATTGCCAACCGGGTCTTCGGCGGCAACATCGGCGGTTTCGGGGGTGGCTTCCTCCTCGGCTTCCAGCGCTGCCTTGTCATAGGCAAAGGCGTTCAGGGCGTCAGTGCTCACTTCATACACAACGCCTGCTGCGCTGGAGCTGCGCAGGTAGCACAGGGTATCGTCCTCGGCGTCGTTGCCGCCAAAGCTGCACTGGATGCTGGTGCCATCCGATGCAATCAGGGTAACGATGGCATTGGGGGTATCCAGACCATACACGGCATCGGCCTGCGGTTCGGTCACGCTCCACTTGGTTTTCAGATCGCAGATGGTGCTCGCCATCTTTTTGACGATATCCTGATCCAGGTTATATTCCGCATCATCTGTCAGCGTCCAGGTTCCGTCGTTCTGGGCAAAGCTCAGGGTTCCGCCGTTGGCGGTCTGCACCACCATCTTGGTCACATCGTCCACATCTATGTCCGTAATGCTCTGGGCGGCATACAGCTGCTTTGCGGTTTTGCAGATGCCGCTCAGGGCCGAACTGTCCAGCGTATACACCGGGCCGTCTGCGCTTAGGCGGGCATACCAGTTGTTTGTGATGGAGTTCTTGCTGCCAACGGTCAGCGTCCATTCGGTATCTGCCGTTTTCAGGCTCAGCTCATAAGTCGGGGTATCAAAGCCCATGCTGGCAACGTCGGCGTCATCGCTCAGTTCGCGCAGCGCGGTCAGCGCGGTCATGCTGTCGGCAACGCCTTGGGCCTTACTCTGGTCAAGGGGCAGCGCGGGGTCAGAATCCAGTGTCCAGGTATCATCCGTTTTGGTCAGGGCGGATTCCAACGTTGCGCCATCGCTGGCGTCTTTGTAGGCAATCGCGGTCACACTGTCAGCATCCAGGCTGCACAGTGCAATGCTGGTATCCTCTTCCTCGGTGTCTGCATGGTTCAGCACGCCAAGGGCAACGCCCAGCACAACCACCACGGGAACCAGCACAAAAAGGGGCAACATTTTCTTTGTGTTCATTGGCTGTTATCTCCTAAGGTTTCTGCGGCACTGGAAATATCAACGGCGGCGGCGCACCAAAGTGATGGCAATACCGGCCACGATAAAGGCCAGCGGCACCACAATGGTAAACAGCAGGCCAAGCAGCTTAATCGATCTGCCCGGCACCATCAGGGTTTCGGCACTCATGCTCTTGCTGTCGATCACCACACCCTCGCCGGTCATCCAGTTCACGGCGCTGGTCAACAGCTGGGCATTGCCGCCGGAAACCGCGCTGTTCATCTTGCTGTTCAGCATGTTGGGGCAGTTCACCCACACCACTTTGGCGCCGGTAGCGCTGTTGCTTGCGGCAACGGCAATGTTAAAGGGGCCGTTGGGATCATTTGCCCCCTGCTCGGCGGTGGTAGCCTCGGCGTAATCCTGCATGGAGTATGCCGTGCTGCTGGTGCTCAGCAGGGTGGTCAGGGTCAGGTCATCGGTGCTGTCGCCTTTCACAATGCCCTGTGCCACGGGGGTAAAAACATGCATGCCGTCAGTTATGCCCGCGGTGATATCGTTGGAGCTCAGGCTCGGCAGCAGGTAGGTCTGCGGGTAGCGGTAAGCGTAATAGCTGCTGTCGTTTTCAATCACAAGGCCTTCCTGGCGGGTCATGCCGTACTCTGCCAGCAAGGCATCCAAATTGGGGGTATCCACTGTCAGATCAGTGGTCACAAACAGGTGGCCGCCGTTTTCCAGATAGGTCTTGATGGCAGCGGCATCCAGGGTGGAAAGGTCCGCCTGCGGGTCGTTGATCAGCAGGGCTGCGGCATCTTCGGGCACTGTATCGGTGGTCAGCAGGTTCAGGTCCTGCATGGTAACGCCGGAATTATCCAGCGTTTCGGTAAAATCGCTTTCCAGGCTGGATTCGCCGTGGCCGGTCAGCTGGTACAGCACATAGCTGTTCTCCCGCGTGACCTTGGCAATGCCGGAGGACAGCGCTTTCTCAGCGGAGAAGCTCATTGTGTAACTGCCGGTGGTATAATAGCTGGAATAATCCGCCGTATACATATCATTGTAGTCCACCACGGTGTGGTTATCCCCGCATACAAGGATCACGCTGGAGGAGCTTGCGTTCTGCGCGTCATACTGCTGTGCAAAGGTGGGGTACAGCGCGGGGTCGCGCTGCTGCCAGGTAAAATGGCTGCTTTCGCCCGCATAGCGGTCCAGAATTCGCGTAATGTTGGAATCCTCGTTGCCGGTTTCCGCCAGGTAATAGGCGGTCACATCGGTGTTCAGTTCCTGCAGCATGGTTTTGGTGGTATCGCTCAGGGTGAACATTTTGCCGGTGGAAATATCAAACTGGGTAAACTTGGTGGGCACCGCACCCACCACAAGGTTGAGCAGAATTACCAGCACCAGCACCACAACGGCCAGCACGCTGGCGTAAGCACCGCTGCGCAGGCTGCGGCGGCGCGCTGCCTGCTGTGCCTGGTTAGGGGCAGGGGCATTGGCCGCGTTCTTTTTCTTAAAGTTCATCGTCGGACCCCCCTCTTTAATTCCAGCGGCGGCGTTCCAGTGCCTGACCCGTCAGGAAGAGGAACAGTCCCGCCACCGATAGATAATACACAATGCCGGTCACGCTGAACATGCCGCCCACAAAATCCGTAAACGGCTGGAACAGTGCCAGCGCGCCAAGCACGCTGTTAAAGCCGGTCAGCAGCCAGGCCGGGCGCAGCTTAAACAGCAGCACCAGCACCACGGCACCGCCGCAGAACACCGCGCTGCCCACCGTGACATTTTTGCAGGCCAGACCGACCAGCAGAGCCACAACCGCCAGCACCACGCAGAACACGATGAATGCCAGCGTGTTGCCGCTGGTGAACAGGCTTTTGATGCCGTTCATCAGGTAGCAGATCAGCAGCGCACCAAAAGTAGCCAGGTACGCAATGATCTGGTTTTCCGTCAGGGCGGAGACAAAGGTGCCGATGGCAATGCAGGCAGCGCCCATCAAAAAGTACGCCAGCCAGGTGGCGTAAGCGCTGGTAAGGGAGATGGTGCCAAAGGCCGTGAGCACCAGCGGCATGATGGCCGCTGCCGCCATGGGCACGGTAAACACCGCCAGCTGGGCAAAGTACTTACCCATCACGATAGAAGGGATACCCACCGGGCTGGTGAGCAGCAGCTGGTCGGTTTTATTGCGGCGTTCATCCGCAAAGCTGCGCATGGTCAGCGCCGGCAGCAAAAACAGCATGACCAGCGTGGTAGAATACAAAACGGTTGAAAAATCCGACGTGCCATACACCAGGCAGTTGGCGGAGTAATATAACCCGATAAACGCCAGCATAACACCAATGACAACATAGCCGACCAGGCTGGTGAAATAGCTGCGCAGTTCCCGCTTAAAAATGGCAAACATGGCTCACTCTTCCTCCTTTTGGTCGTTTTCGGCTTCCGGTTGTTCCGGAGTATCATCCGCCGGGGCCTGCGGTTCGGCAGGCTCAGCAGACTGTTCCGGCTGTGCGGCAGCCGCTTCCGGAGCCGGTTCTTCGGTTTCTTCCGGCTGGGCTTCCTCCGGTGCAGTCTCGGTGATCTGTAGGAAGATATCCTCCAGACTCATCGTATCGCTTGTCAGGGACACAACCGGGCAGCCAGCTTCGGCCAGCGCCTTGGACAGGGCCGCGCGCAGGTCTGCACCGGCGGTGCTGGTGGCGGTAAAGCTGACTTCATCGCCCTTTTCTGCGGTCACGCGCAGGTCGGTCAGGCCCTCCACCTTGGCGGCAGCGGCCAGAATCTGTTCTTTGGTGCCAAGTGCCGTGGCGGCAATCATGCCGCGGGCAGCCAGCTGGGCGGCCAGCTCTTCCGGCGTGCCCTGGGCGGCCACTTTACCGTGCGCAATAATCAGCACGCGGTCACAGATCGTCTGCACTTCGCTCAGGATATGGCTGGAAAGGATGACGGTGTGGGTCTCTCCCAGGTCATGGATGAGGTTGCGGATCTCGATCATCTGGGCGGGGTCTAGGCCAACGGTGGGTTCGTCCAGAATGATCACCTTGGGGCTGCCCAGCAGCGCAGCGGCAATGCCAACGCGCTGGCGGTAGCCTTTGGAAAGGTTGCGGATCAGCCGCTTTTCCATCTCCTGCAGCCCAGCGCGCTGCACGGCCTGCGCTACATCCTGCACGCGGTCCGCTTTTTTCTTTTTGCCTTTCAGCTCGCTGACAAACAGCAGGTATTCCTGCACGGTCATATCGGTATACAGCGGCGGAATTTCCGGCAGGTAGCCGATGCAGGCTTTGGCCTCCTTGGGCTCTTCCTGAACATCATGGCCGTCAATGGCAACGGTGCCGCCCGTGGGCGCTAGATACCCGGTGATCATGTTCATTGTGGTGGATTTGCCGACGCCGTTGGGCCCCAGCAGGCCGTAAATACAGCCGTCCTGCACAGTGAAGCTGATATCATCGACCGCGGTGTGTTTTCCGTAACGCTTGGTCAAATGCTTGACTTCGATCAATGGATGCACTCCCCTTTTCTTGGGGGCCGCCCGCCGCAGGGCAGGCGTACCCCTGAACTATCCAGAAGTATACTGCCTATTTGTGAAAATTGTGCGTCGTTTTTTTGCCAGGATGTGAAAATTGTGTGCACATGCAAAAGCACCCCTGCGCGGCTGCAGGGGTGCCAAATCAGCTTATTCTTTTGCTGCTTCGTTTCTTTTGCGGGGGGCAGCTTTACTTTTTCTGTTTTCTCCGCTTTGCTTCCACAATGGCGTCCGCAATGTGCATGGCAACATCATCCTTGCTTTGCAGCGGCAGCGCGGTGGAAATGCTTCCGGTAATCAGGGTTACAACGTTGGTATCCACGCCAAAACCGGCGCCGGGCACCTTGACATTGTTGGCCACAATCATATCCATGTTTTTCTTGTGCAGCTTGGCAGTAGAATTTTCGATCAGATCTTTCGTTTCCATCGAAAAGCCGCAGACAAACAACTGCTCCGGCTTGTGCTCGCCGACCCAGCCCAGAATGTCATCCGTGCGTTCCAGCTCAATTGAAAGTTCACCATCGTGCTTTTTGATCTTATCCTGCGCCACCTGGGCCGGGCGGTAGTCCGCCACAGCGGCAGCCATCACCAGGGCATCCGCATCCATGGCGTTGGCCTTGACAGCTTCAAACAGTTCTGCCGCGGTGGCAAAAGGCACCATTTTGACAAACGGAACCGGCGGCAAGTCGGAAGATGTCAGCAGCGTCACATCCGCGCCGCGCAGCATACAGGCGCGGGCCACGGCATAGCCCATTTTGCCGGTGGAATGGTTTGTCAGGTAGCGCACCGGGTCCATCGGTTCGCGGGTGCCGCCAGCGGAAACCACCACTTTCATGCCCTGCATGTCTTTTTCGTGTTCCAGCTCCCGTGCCACATAGTCCACCAGAACGCCCTCATCGGGCAGGCGGCCGGAGCCCGTATCGCCGCAGGCCAACAGGCCGGAACCGGAGGGAATGACGGTGAAACCGTAATGTTCCAGCGTTTTCAGGTTATCCTGGGTGATGGGGTTTTCCAGCATATGGGTGTTCATGGCGGGGGCCACCAGCTTGGGGCAGCGGGCCGCCAGGGTAACGGTGGTCAGCATGTCATCCGCCAGGCCGTGGGCCAGCTTGGCGATCACATTTGCGGTTGCCGGGGCGATCAGCATCAAATCCGCCGCGTTGGCCAGCGAAACATGGGCCACATCATACTGGAAGTTGCGGTCAAAGGTATCCACAATGCAGCGGTTGTTGGTCAGGGTTTCAAACACCAGCGGGGTGATAAACTCCGTGGCGTTTTTGGTCATCAGCACATGCACATTGGCGCCGGCTTTGGCCAGGGCATGGGCCACATTGGGCATTTTATAAGCAGCAATCCCGCCGGTAATGCCCAGCACAATGGTTTTGCCTTTCAGGTTCATGATAACACATCCTTATATTTGGCCGGGCTTCTGGCTGCCCGTATTGTTCTGCTTTTAAGTATATCCTGCCGGGGGGCAAAAGTAAAGGGAATTCAACAGTTGGCAAACGGGCTGCGAACTGCTATAATAAACTGTAATTTTACATTCTGCGCATTTTATACTTTTATAACAGGGCAACTCTGCATCATTCTAAGGCAATACCGCACAATTCTAAGTGCCGATACGGCGAGCGAGGCACGGCAGCTGCTAAGCCAAAAGCGCAGATAA
>ENA-UEQL01002335-UEQL01002335.1-human-gut-metagenome-genome-assembly--contig:-NODE-2335-length-12682-cov-7.945180_pt1 | contig 12682 bp, 10 predicted proteins | sample MGYA00242905_ERZ507926 | MGnify/ENA primary metagenome ERZ507926 (study PRJEB26167, sample SAMN06115531) | human gut metagenome | host: Homo sapiens | place: China:Henan | collected 2015-09-09...
ATTCCAGTGTGCCCTCGTTACAGTCGGTCAGCGTGCCGGTAAAATCGGTGCAGGTGTACAGGTGCATCCGCTCGGCGGGCCATGGCTCGCAAGTAAAATCCACAATGCCGCGGTAGGCGGGGGATTGCATCGTCAAACCGGTTTCCTCCCACACTTCGCGCAGGGCACAGGCTTCGGCAGTTTCGCCGGGGTCAAGCTTGCCGCCCACACCGATCCATTTATCGTGGTTGACGTCGTTCTTCTTTTTAATGCGGTGCAGCATCAGATAGCAGCCGTTTTGTTCCAGGTAGCACAGAGTGGTTTGCAGCAGTTCAGCCATAGCGGAGCCTCGTTCCCTGTGTGCGGGGCACACAAAATATATTGGTATCAGTATACCACCCGGATAGTACAGGCGGCAAGGCTGCAGACAATGTGCGGGCGGCTATTTGGCGGGCAGAAAACCAATATCCTGAAATTTACGCGGCGCTCCGTTATAATATCTCCAAAATGGAGATGGCTTTGAGGAAAACCGCAAAAAGGTGTTTGAAGCAGGCGTGAACGCCCACATTGCCAAGCCGTTCAGCGTGATGCCCTGCTGGCAGGGCTGGATAAAGCACTGACAAAAAACAGGCACGAACCATACATAAACCGCCGCACTTTCCACATAATAGGTATATTGTACAGAATATGGAAGGGCAGGAGGGTACCCCAATGAAAGCAACAGGAATCGTGCGCAGGATTGATGAGCTGGGGCGGGTGGTCATTCCCAAAGAGATCAGGCGAACCCAGCGCATCCGCCAGGGCGATGCACTGGAAATTTTTACCGCTGCCGATGGGCAGGTGGTGTTCAAAAAATATTCCCCGCTGGTGGAGCTGGGCGAACTGGCCGGGGTGTATGCCGAGGTGCTGGCCAAAAATCTGGGCCGCCCTGTGCTGATATGTGACAGGGAAAGCATTGTGGCCGCCACCGGCACGGGCAAAGGGCAGCTGCTGGGGCGGCAGATCAGCGATGCCGCCGCCCGGCTGCTGGCCATGCGCGGCCCTTACACCGCGCCGGAAACCGCTGCCCGCCGCATTACAGCCTTTGACAAAGGGGAAACGGTGCTGCTGTGCGTCTGCCCCATTGTGGTGCAGGGGGATGTGGAAGGCGGTGTGTTGCTGACCGGCCGCCCGCAGGATGCAGCCCCTGATACCGAGACCGCCCGCGCAGTAAACATTGCCGCGGCATTTTTAGCAAAGTGGATGGAAGAATGAACCGTTGGCCGGCATCACCCTGCTGTCTGGCGGGCAGCAAAACAAGATAAAATAAGAGAAAAACGCCGCGGCGGAGGGCAAAAACCACCCTTTGCCGCGGCGTTTGTGTCAAATCTGTTAAAGTTTGAAACTTTTTATGAAAAGGGCTTGACAGAACAAAGAGTTGGGATATAATAAATTTAGCACTCAGGAAGAGAGAGTGCTAAACAAGAAAAAGCAAACAAGGAGATGAGGGCAGCATGACGATGGATGCACGCAAGCAGCGCATTCTGGAAGCGATTGTTGCCATTTATTCTACCGGCGGCGAGCCGGTCGGCTCCGGTTTGCTGGCCAGCCACTTTGATATGGCACTTTCCAGCGCAACGCTCCGCAACGAGATGGCCGCGCTGACAAAGCTTGGCCTGCTGGAGCAGCCGCACACCAGCGCAGGCCGCGTGCCCAGCCCCAAGGGGTACCGGTACTACCTAGACCACCTGCTGGAAGCCCCCGCCGCCATAGCACTGAGCGCAGCGGATCGCGAAAACATTGACCGGCTGTTTGCCGATATGGACGTTGAGCCCGAAAAGCTGGCGCAGAGCGCCGCCCGCGCACTGGCCGATTATACCGGCTGTGCCGCAGTGGCTACCACCCCGCAGGCCGAGGATCTGTGCATCGCCCATTTTGAGGTCGTGCAGGTCGGGCGGTATTCCGCCGCAGTTTTGGCGGTTACCAGCTCCGGCGGTGTGCGCACCCGTGTGGCGCGTATCCACACCGGCTTGACGCGGGAGGATGCCGATGAGATGGCCCGCCTGCTGAACAGCAGCCTGACCTTTGTGGCACCGGAGGATCTGACCCCGTCGCTGACGGCAAGCCTGGTGCTTTCCGCCGGGCGCAGGCTGGCGCCGGTGGTGTTCGCCGCCGAAGCGCTGGTTCGCACCCGCCCGCAGTTTTACCTGGAGGGCGTGCAGTACCTGGCCAAGATGCCGGATGTGCGCACAAACCTTGGCGCGCTGCTGGAAGTTTTTTCTGACAACGAAGCGGCCCGCGCCCTGATCGAACCGGGCAGCGGCAAAGTGACCGCCACGTTGGGCGAGGATATCGAGCCCGCCATGCCGAACCTCTGCATCGTCAGCAAGCGTTACCTTGCGGGCGGCGGGCTGTACGGCACGGTGGCGGTGATCGGCTCCAACCGCATGGAGTACGAACACTTGATCCCCGTTTTGAATTATTTTGCAATTAAGTTAGGGCAGTCAATGTCCGGTAAAAAGGAGGAGCAGACATGAGCGAAGAAACAAAGAAGCAGCCTGAAACTGAACAGGAACAGGCCGCTGCTGAAACAAAAGCGCCCGCAGCAGAATCCGATAAGCAGGAAGCTGAACCCGCTGCAGAAAAGACCGAAAAGAAAGACTGGTTCGGCAAAAAATCCAAAGAGCTGGAAGCCGTAAAGGCAAAGCTGGAAGCCGCCGAGCAGGCCAACGCAAAGCTGAAAGACCAGATGCTGCGCACCGCTGCAGAGTATGACAATTACCGCAAGCGTTCCGCCCGCGAAGCTGACCAGAAGTTCAACGATGGTGTTTCCCACGCGGTCAACCAGATCCTGGCAATTCTGGATACGCTGGATATGGCAGCCAATGCCGAATGCACCGACGAAAACTATAAAAAGGGCGTTGTGATGACGCTGGACAAAGCCGAAAAAGCTCTGAAAACGCTGAACATCACCGAGATCGATTCCATGGGCAAGCCCTTTGACCCCAACTTTATGAACGCTGTTCAGCAGGTTCCGGCAGAGGATGGCCAGGAAAGCGGCACTGTGGTGCGCGTGTTCCAGAAAGGCTACATGATCGGCGATAAGATCATCCGCCATGCAACCGTGGTTGTGGCCGAATAACAAAGCATGAACCGGGTGCAAAAGCCCGTTCAGATATAAATTAAGACATTCACATTTCCATGTTTCCTGAAAGAGGAATATGAAAGGAGTTTTATATTATGAGTAAGATTATTGGTATCGACCTTGGTACTACCAACAGCTGCGTGGCTGTTATGGAGGGCGGCGAGCCCGTTGTTATCCCTAACGCTGAGGGTGCCCGTACCACCCCGTCTGTTGTCGGCTTTACCAAAACCGGCGAGCGTCTGGTAGGCCAGGTTGCAAAGCGTCAGGCTATCACCAACCCCGAAAACACCATCTCCTCCATCAAGCGTAAGATGGGCACTGCCGAGAAGGTTCACGCCGGCGGCAAGGATTACACCCCCGAAGAGATCAGCGCTATGATCCTGGCAAAGCTGAAGGCTGATGCCGAAGCTTACCTGGGCGAGCCCGTTACCGAGGCTGTCATCACCGTTCCCGCTTACTTCAACGACAGCCAGCGTCAGGCAACCAAGAACGCCGGTACCATTGCTGGTCTGAACGTAAAGCGTATCATCAACGAGCCGACCGCAGCTTCTCTGGCTTACGGCATTGATAAGGAATCCGACCAGAAGATCATGGTTTACGACCTGGGCGGTGGTACGTTCGATGTTTCCATCATCGAGATGGGCGATGGCGTTACTGAAGTTCTGGCTACCAATGGTGATACCCACCTGGGCGGCGATGACTTCGACCAGCGCATCATCGACTGGATGGCAGAGGATTTCCAGAAGGAAAACAACATCGACCTGCGCAAGGATAAGATGGCTGCACAGCGCTTGAAGGAAGCTGCTGAAAAGGCAAAGATCGAGCTGTCCAGCGCCACTTCCACCAACATCAACCTGCCGTTCATCACCGCTGACGCCAACGGCCCCAAGCACTTGGATATGACCCTGACCCGCGCAAAGTTCAATGAACTGACCGCTGATCTGGTTGACCGCACCATGACCCCTGTCCGCAAGGCTCTGGCTGATGCAGGTCTGAAGGCTTCTGACCTGGCTAAGGTCCTGATGGTCGGTGGCTCCACCCGTATCCCCGCTGTCTATGACGCTGTCAAGAAGGAACTGAACTGCGAGCCGTTCAAGGGCATCAACCCCGATGAATGTGTTGCTGTCGGCGCTTCCATCCAGGGCGGTGTTCTGCAGGGCGACGTTAAGGGTCTGCTGTTGCTGGATGTTACCCCGTTGAGCCTGGGCATTGAGACTCTGGGCGGCGTTTGCACCAAGATCATTGAGCGCAACACCACCATCCCCACCAAGAAGAGCCAGATCTTCTCCACTGCTGCTGACAACCAGCCCAGCGTTGAAGTCAACGTTCTGCAGGGCGAGCGTGAGTTTGCCCGCGACAACAAGAGCCTGGGTACCTTCCACCTGGATGGCATCGCTCCGGCTCCCCGCGGCGTGCCTCAGATCGAAGTTACCTTTGATATCGATGCCAATGGCATTGTGCATGTAAGCGCTAAGGACCTTGGCACCGGCAAGGAGCAGAGCATTACCATCACTGCTTCCACCAACATGAGCAAGGATGACATCGACAAGGCCGTTAAGGATGCCGAGCAGTATGCTGCTGAGGATAAGAAGCGCCGCGAAGATGTTGATGCCCGCAACAACGCCGACCAGATGGTGTTCCAGACCGAAAAGGCTTTGGGTGAGCTGGGCGACAAGGTCTCTCCGTCCGAGAAGAGCGAGTGCGAAGCTAAGCTGAACGCCCTGAAGGAAGCCCTGAAGGGTACCGATATTGAGGCCATCAAGGCAAAGCAGGACGACCTGCAGAAGGCTTTCTACGCCATCAGCGAGAAGGTTTACCAGCAGGCTGCCCAGCAGCAGGGCCAGCAGCCGGGCGCTGACGCCCAGCAGGGCCCCACGGGCAATGCCGGTTCCGCCCCGAAGGATGACGGTGCTGTTGACGCTGACTTCCACGAGGTGTAAGATAACAGAATAAACAGGGGAACATCCCTGTAACCCAAAAGGCCGCCGCCAGGCAATTCCGGCGGCGGCCATTGTGGGGTTAAGCCCACAAAGCTGCGTCCCGTCCGTAGGGGCGCACAGCGTGTGCCCGCAGTGAAATCACGTTGCCGCTTGCAGGCACAGGCTGTACGCCCTTACGGACAAAGAACCGGCTGTTCCCATAGGGGAAAGGAATAAAAGTCAACTTACTTCAACACATAAAGGTGTGATCATATGGCAGAAAAAAGAGATTATTACGAGGTGCTGGGCATCGGCAAAAACGCCACGGATGCCGAGATCAAGAGCGCCTACCGCAAACTTGCCAAAAAGTACCACCCTGACCTGAACCCCGGCGATAAAGAAGCCGAGGAAAAGTTCAAAGAGGTCAACGAAGCCAACGATGTGCTTTCCGACCCGCAGAAACGCCAGCGCTATGATCAGTTCGGCTTTGCCGGCGTAGACCCCAACTATGCGGCTGCCAACGGCGGCGGTGCAGGCGGGTTCGGCGGTGGTTTTGGCGGCGTGGACCTGGGCGACATCTTTGGCGATATCTTTGGCGGCGGATTTGGCGGCGGATTCAGCGGCTTTGGCGGCGGTTCTTCCACCCGCACCGCCAATGCACCCCGCAAGGGCCATGATATTCAGGCCAGCGTGATCCTGACCTTTGAGGAAGCCGCCCACGGCTGCTCCAAGAAGATCACCATCAACCGCCAGGATACCTGCCCCGACTGCGGCGGCACCGGTGCGGCCAAGGGTACCAGCCCCGAAACCTGCCCCGACTGCGGCGGCCGTGGTTATGTTGTAACACAGCAGCGCACCCCCTTTGGCGTAATGCAGAGCCAGCAGCCCTGCAGCCACTGCGGCGGCCGCGGCACCATTATCCGCAACCCGTGCAAGACCTGCCGCGGCACCGGCAAGACCGCCGCGCGCAAGAGCCTGGAGATCAATATCCCCGCTGGTATTGATGATGACCAGAACATTGCACTGCGCGGCCAGGGCGATGCCGGTTCCAACGGCGGCCCGGCCGGCGATGTGATCGTGCATGTTACCGTTAAGGCCGACCCGATGTTTGAGCGTGACGGGTACGACGTTACCATCCATGTGCCCATCACCTTCAGCCAGGCTGTGCTGGGTGATGACGTTGAGGTGCCCACCGTGGATGGCCGCATTGTGCAGCATATCCCCGAAGGCACCCAGAGCGGCACCAAGTTCCGCCTGCGCGGCAAGGGCATCCAGTACCTGAACGGCCGCGGCCGCGGCGACCAGTATGTGATCGTCGATGTTGAGATCCCTAAAAAGGTCACCCGCGCCCAGCGCGAAGCCCTGAAAGCTTTTGAGGACAGCATGAAAGAGGATAACTACGAAAAGCGCAAGGGCTTCTTCAAGAACCTGCGCGACCGTTTCTCGTAATGCAATAACATGCCCCCGCCTGGTAATGCAGACGGGGGTGTTTTTGTATCAGTTAATTATAGCAATATCACGACCTCTTTATGTGATTTTTACATAGATGATATCGTTCTCTAGCCTAAAAAGCTAGAGGAAAAATGAGAAAAGTAAAGTGCAGTAAGGCTAATATTGCACTTTCGCCAATCATCATGTATAATAAAACTGTTTGTAAGCAACCTAAAGCAGGGGAGGACTTCATGCAAAAAATCAAAGATTTCTGCAAGCGGCACCGCCTGCTGTGGCTGACTTTGCTGGTGGCGCTGGCTGCTGCCGCTGTGGCCGCGTGGGCCGGGTTTGACCTTGGCCAGCGGGTGGATAACCAGCCGGTGTATGAAATCGTCAACGATGATTATACCCGTACCGTTGTAATTCCTGCCACGGCGGACGCTGCAACGCAGGATGACGGCACAACCGGGTTGTACCTGCCCGTTCCGCTCAAAAGCGGGCAGCGCATTTACGGGGTTCGACTGGACCTGACCACCCATAATTGGGCGTTCCGGCATGGCACCCTGTACGCTGCACTGCTGGATGCCGATGGCAACGCCGTGGCGAACGGTGAGCTGGACTGCATTACCATTAAAGATGACACCTTTGCGGCCATCACGTTTGATGCGCCCTATACCGCCCCCGGCACAGCCGATGCCGAAGCGGACTATGACCTGGCAAACCCCAACATGACCCTGCGCCTGTGGTATACCCCCGGCGATGACTGGGATGTGTACCACCTGCTGGGCCTTTGGACGGATGCCGACACCAGCCAGCAGATGACCCGCCGGAATGCAAACGGCACAACGGATTCCATCGTCGGGCATCCGGCATTGCAGTATGTCGTCAATGATTCCGGCAGCTGGTCCCATGTGATCTCCCGCCTGCTGGGCGTGCTGACCTTTGCGGCGGTGGTGGCGGGCTTTATCCTGCTCACCCACCGCGCCAAGCTGTGGCAGGTGGTGCTGGTGTGCGGTGCGGTGCTGGGCGTGGCGTTTGCCTTTTTAACGCCGCCCCTTGTCGGCCCCGATGAATACACCCACCTGGCCAAATGCTACCGCCAGTCCAGCACATTGCTGGGCCAGCCGGTGGCGGACGATGATGATATGCTGCTGGTGCGCAGCTGCGATGCTCCCTATTTCAAAAATCATACCGGTGATATCGGCATTTACGCTTACAAGGAAATGCTGGAACACCTGGGAGATGCGGGCTGCAGCGGTGAAACGACTGTCAGCTCCGATACCTATGTAACGGCGGACCCCATCAACAATACGCTCTACTTGGGTCAGATTGCCGGCATTACGCTGGCGCGCATGATGGGGCTTGGCTTCCATGGCATGTTGCTGTTGGGGCGGCTGTGCAACCTGGCGCTGTACCTGGCATTGGCTGCGGCTGCGGTCAATATTGCACCCCAGCGGCTGCGCGGCATTTTTGCCGGTGTGGCACTGCTGGCCCAGCCCTTGCAGCTGGCGGGCAGCCTTTCGGCGGACGCCGCCGTGCTGGGGTATCTCTTCTGCTTTACTGCGCTCTGCCTGACCCTGCGCACCCGCCCGGTCCGCTGGCCGGAAACGGTGGCTGCTGTGGTGCTGGCAGCGCTCATCGGCCCGGCCAAGGCAATTTATCTGCCCGCCGTGCTGCTGATCTTTATGATTCACGATGCCAACCTTGCCTTGCCCGGCAAGCGCTGGCCGGTTGGCCCCATTGCCAAAGTTCTGGCGCTGGTGCTGGCCGCTATCGGCTGGGTGCAGGTCAATATGGGCGCTGCTTTGTATGCAGCCCGCGATGTGGATACCGTGGGCATCCTGCGCGCCGGCGGTGCCGCCGCGGCTGGTGCCGCTTTGCTGGCGCTGCTGTACTGGAAGATCCGCCGCGACCCCAAAAAGAAGAAAATCTTTTTGGGTGCCATTGCCGCGGTGGTGGTGCTGGCCATCCCGGTTGGGCTGTATAAGCTGACCCACATGTGGGGCGGCTTAACGCCGGAACAGCTGGTTGGCTCCATTCAGGAAAACGGCGATTCCATCTACACCTATTCCGCCGGGTATATCTGCCGCAACCTGCCCAACACGGCCAAACTGCTGCTGCGCTCTTTCAGTGCGCAGGGGGCGCAGTGGGTGCAGGGCGTGCTGGGCACTGCCCTGGGCGAACCCATTGTGTATACTGTGGATGCCAGCTGGGTGCTGGGGGTTGGCTTTATCCTGGCTTTGCTGGCCGCGGCGCTGCCGCAGGCGGGTGAGACCGTACCTCTGGGCCGCCGCACCAAAGCGGGCGTTTGGGGTATTGTTCTCTGCGTGATTGCCCTTTCGTTCGTCACGGCGCTCAACTGGACCCCCATCAATTACACCACTATTTTTGGCCTGCAGGGGCGCTACTGGCTGCCCGTGCTGCCGCTGGTGCTGGCGCTGGTGCACCACAACCGCACCTTTGCCGTGCAAAAGCCCGCAGAGCGCAAGGCGGTATTTGCCATGCTCTGCCTGACATCGTTCGTCATTCTGCAAGGCGCGGGTTTGTACGCGACCTTCCAGATGCCGTCATAAATTATCATTTTATACGTTTTGTATAATGCAGAAAGGAACATTACCATGACTGTTACCCGTAATACCATCATTGCCGAAATCCTGCAGAACGATCCTTCCCAGGGCTGCGTGCCCATCTTTTTGAACACGGGTATGCACTGCCTGGGCTGCATGGCTGCCCATGGTGAGACCGTGGAGCAGGCCTGCATGGTCCACGGTGTGGACCCCGACGAACTGTGCGCCGAACTGAATGACTACTTTGCACACCTGTAAGCCTGTGCCGCACCTGGATGCGCGGCTGGCCGCCGCGGCTGCCTATGTGCGGCCCGGCCATATTGCCGCCGATATTGGGTGTGACCATGGAAAACTCAGTGCATGGCTGGCGGGCAGCGGTTGCTGCCCGCTTGTTTTTGCATGTGATCTGCGGGAAGGCCCGCTGCAAAAAGCCCGCATGACCTGCGCCCCTTGGGCGGATAAGATCCAATTCCGCCTCGGTTCCGGCTTGAGTGTGCTGCAGCCGGGGGAGGCAACGGAGATCATCATTGCCGGCATGGGGGCCGAAACGGTGCTGGAAATCCTGGATGCCGCCCCCTGGGTGAGGAACGAACAGTATAACTTTGTTTTTGTACCCGCCACCAAGCACAGCGTTTTGCGCAAGGGCCTTGCCCAGCGCGGCTTTGCCTTAAAAAGCGAGACACTGTGCCGTGCAGCCGGGCGGCTGTATACCGTGATCAACGCGCAGTATACCGGCCGTGCAGCGGAGCCCACCGGCCTTGCCTGCCTGTGCGGCAAAACGCAGGGCCAGCTCGAAGCCCAGGCCTACCGTGAACAGCAGCTGGTCAAACTGAAAAAATACCGCCTGGGCCTTGCACCCGGCCCGCAGGCGGATGGGGTGGATGCCCTGATACAGGAAATGGAGGATGGACTATGGCCGTAAAAGTACAGCAGGTACTGGAAATTCTGGAACAGATCGCCCCGCCGGAGCTGGCTTGCAGTTGGGATAACGTGGGCCTTTTGGTGGATGCCGGACGCCCGGTCACCTCCATTATGACGGCGCTGGATATTACCGCCGATGTGGTGCGCGATGCCGCCGAAAGCGGGTGTGAGCTGATTGTAAGCCACCACCCGGTCATCTTTGACCCGCTGCGCCACGTGACGGCGGAGGATGTGCCCGCAATGCTGCTGCAGAACGGCATTTCAGCCATCTGCATGCACACCAATCTGGATGCCGCTCCCGGCGGTGTGAACGATGTGCTGGCAGACCTGCTGCGCATTGAGAACCGCCGTGATTTCGCCGATAACTGCGGCCGCATCGGCACGCTGAACGTGCCCACCACGGCCCAACAGCTGGCCGAAACCTGCAGCCGGATGCTGCACACCCACTGCAAGTTTGTGGAAGCCGATCACCCGGTAGAAAAGCTGGCCGAAGTGAGCGGCGCAGGCGGCAGCTATTTGCAGCAGGCCATTGACGAGGGCGCAGACTGCCTGGTGACAGGCGAAGCCGCCCACCACATTGCCGTTTTGGCAAAGCAGAAAGGCGTGGGCCTGGTTGTTGCCGGGCACTGGGGAACGGAACACCCGGTGGTGTTTGCCCTGGCGGATGCCCTGACCGAGCGCCTGCCCAAAGAAGTTACTGTGGCCCCCAGCCTGGCCGATGTTGACCCTTACAGCTACCTGTAACCCCTGCGGCGGTTGAACACTATGGGGTGGGATGAACCCATCCTGCCGCGTGAGAAGAATGCTGTCGTTTTCATAAAACCCTGCCCCAAAAGAAAAGGAGTACCACCATGGCATTGGATGCCGCGACCCTTGCGCTGGTCGCAAATGAACTGAACAGCACCCTGCTGGATGCCAAAATTGATAAAATTTTTGAGCCGACGCGGGATGAAGTGCTGATGACCCTGCGCACTCGTACCCAGACGTTCAAGCTGCTGCTGTCTGCCCGCAGCGGCTCGGCGCGTGTCTGCCTGACCAAAGAAAGCTTTGAAAACCCGCTCACCCCGCCGGGCTTTTGCATGCTGCTGCGCAAACACCTGACCGGCGGCCGTCTGACAGGGCTGCATATGGAACCCGGCGACCGCATTGTGTTTTTTGACTTTTTGTGCACCAATGAGATGGGCGACCTGGTAACCAATACCCTGGCTGCCGAGCTGATGGGCCGTTACTCCAACCTGGTGCTGATCCAGAGCGGCAAGATCATCGATGCCCTCAAGCGCGTGGATTTTGAGGACAGCGAGATCCGCCAGCTGCTGCCCGGACTGCCGTATACGCTGCCGCCCAAACCCAATAAGCCGGATTTTCTGGCAACCAGCGCTGCCGCCATGGTGGCCGCTGCCTGCGAAAAAGACCTGCCGGTGGCTTCTGCTTTGGGCAAAGCGGTTGGCGGTGTCGGCCCCGTTGTTGCGCGGGAGGCTGTGTGGCGTGCCTTTGGCGGCGAAACGCCCCTGCTGGCCTGTGACCTGGACGAAGCGCAGAAGCAGGCCCTGTGCGCCGCAATCGAAAACCTGAAGGATGAACACGCTGCAGGCGGCACCCCCACGGCGGTGCGCATTCCCCAGCCGGACGGAGTGAACAAGCCGGTAGAGTTCAGCTTTTTTATCCCGCAGCAGTACGGCAGTGCGGCCATTTTAACGCAGTACCCCACCTACAGCGAGTTGCTGGAGGATTATTACGCCACCAAGGACCGCGCCGAGCGGTTGAAGCAGAAGAGCCGCGAGCTGTACAAAGCGGTGCATAACCTGTACGAACGCGCTGTGCGCAAACAGTCCGCCCGGCGGGAGGAACTGGCCCAGAGTGAAAAAGCCGATACCCTGCGCCTGTACGGCGAGCTGCTGCAGGCCAACCAGTGGGCCATCCAGAAAGGCGACCGCCAGGCCACCGTGCAAAACTACTATACCGGCGAGGATGTGACCATCCGCCTGGACCCCCGCCTTGGACCCAACGAGAACGCGCAGAAATACTTCCGCGATTATAAAAAGAAGCAGACCGCCGGCCAGATGCTGAAAAAGCTGCTGCTCGAGGGCGAGGATGAGATCGAATACCTTGCCAATGTTCTGTATGAGGTGGAGACTGCCCCCGGCGAGCAGGCCCTGAACGAAGTGCGCGCCGAGCTGAAAAGCCAGGGCTACCTGAAATACTATAAGCAGCGGGAACGCAAACAGAAACCGGCGGATTTCCTGCGCTACCGCTCCAGCGATGGCTTTGAAATTTTGATCGGGCGCAACAACCTGCAAAACGATAAGCTGACCCTGCACACTGCCCGCGGCAAGGATGTCTGGTTCCATGTACAGAAAGCCCCCGGCAGTCATACGGTGGTTATGAGCCGCGGCGAGGATGTGCCGGACACCACCAAACAGGAGGCCGCAGAGCTGGCTGTGCTGCACTCCAGCCAGAATGGCGGTGCCAAGGTGCCGGTGGATACCACCGAGGTGCGCAACATCTGGAAAGCCAACGGCGCCCGCCCCGGCATGGTGCTGTATAACGATTATACAACGGTCTATATTACCCCGCGCGCCGGGCTGGAAGAGCAGCTAAGGGAAAAATAAAGGCAATACCGCATAATTCTAAGTGCCGATACGGTGAGCGAGGTGCGGCAGCTGCTAAGCCAAAAGCGCAGATAATACTTTGTGTATTATCGAGCATTTTGGCAACGCAGTTGCCGTGCCGCAGCCGCCGGA
>ENA-UEQL01002336-UEQL01002336.1-human-gut-metagenome-genome-assembly--contig:-NODE-2336-length-12679-cov-8.353753_pt1 | contig 12679 bp, 10 predicted proteins | sample MGYA00242905_ERZ507926 | MGnify/ENA primary metagenome ERZ507926 (study PRJEB26167, sample SAMN06115531) | human gut metagenome | host: Homo sapiens | place: China:Henan | collected 2015-09-09...
TATCAGAACTCGGTTCTGTACGATAGCAGTTTGTTGCCTCTCCCTTAAAATTCGCAGAAATACCGGCGCAATATGTGCCGTCATTCGTTTTTCTGATGCTCCCACTATTAAAGCATTCCTGAATCTTGCTCGTACCTTTTGTATTTTGCGCACAGATACCGGATGGATACCATTGTCCGCTGATTGCTCCATCGTTATAGCAATTCGTGATCGTAACCTTATTGCTACCGCCATAACCAATAATACCGGCAGCAGAAGCTTTTTCAGCTGTAACCGTCGCATGGTTTGCACAATTTTCTACCTTCAACGTGCCAGCATTCACCCGTCCAACGATACCGCCAGCCGCATTGCTCGAGCCCGATTTAGAAGTCGAAACGCTTCCCGTGAAAGAGCAGTTTGTAATCGTTACCTTACCCTGCGTCTTACCGACAATACCGCCAACATTAGCAGAGGTGCCCGAGATCGTGCCCTCTACCTTCAGATTCTTAATCGTTGCACCATTCACAAACCCGAACAGCCCGTTAGACCCGTTCAGTCCACTAATCGTATGACCGTTGCCGTCAAACGTTCCGGCAAAAGCATCAGCAGGATAAGTAACATTACTGATAGGTGTCCATGTACCAGATAGCTCAATATCGTTTGCCAGATAGAAAGTAAGCCCTTTCAGATTATAAGCGCCTTTACCATCATTCTCCTTCACCGCCGTTGCTAACGCTTTCAAGCTATCGGCAGAACTGATCTTAAACTTTTGGATTGTGCTCGTGTCTGCCCCCTCAGAAAATTCCGGCAGTGCGCTTATGTCCGTCCCCGCCGCGAACGCCGCGGTCGGCAGCAGGCCGAGCGCCAGCACAAGCGCCAGCAGCAGAGAGATCACCCGTTTTTTCATCTTTTCTTCCTCCTTTTGCATGAAAAAAACGTCTGTACCCGCCCGCCTACGCGAGCCGTACAGACGTAAAAAAGGGCACAAAGACCCCTTGGTGTCTCTCGGCTCCCGGTGTGGGCAGGAGCGTCCAAGACCGTCCGGGCATTCTGACTGATCTCCTCGTGGGAGCTTCACAGTGACCCGCTCGCGGGGCTTTTCACCCCATTCCCCCGTTCCGGTTTTTCTCCGGCAGACGGCCTTGATCGCTATTCTTTTTCGCGGCAGGGCGTTTTCCCCGCCGCCTGTCCTATCATAAAGAAATTTTACCCAAAAAGCAAGAGCAAATCGCGGGTCGGCGTCATGCGCGCCGCCTTCTCTGCATACTCACCGAAAAGCGCCGCCGGACTTTGCGCATTTTCCCGAAAAATTCGGGCAGGCAGCTTTTGCGGGAACGCTCTTTTTCTGTTAAAACGAAATCATGATCGCAAGTCCAATTTGAAAGGAGCGTGAACATTTGTCATTGCGAGGGAAACAGGCCAACGGCCTTGTGACGCAGCAGCGGGTGCTGCGCGCCGCCGTAGCGCAATTTCTGGAGAAGGGCTACACCGGCACGACCACCGCAGACATCACCGGCGCGGCGGGCATCGCTCAGAGCTCATTTTTCCACGTCTTTCCCAGCAAGGAGGCGCTGCTGCTCGAGCTGATGCGGCGGATGTTCGGCGGGCAATTCGACCTCGCCGGACAGCACAGCGGCGCGGCGGACCCCGTGTTCCTCTATGCGGTGGAAGACGGCGCTTTCACTTTCTATTGCCACAGCGCAAAGGAAGGCAAGAAGCTTGACGTGATCCGCAAGAATGCCAGCGTTGCCTTTGAAATGGATTGTCAGAATGCCCTGCAGCACGGCGAAACCGCCTGCACGCACAGCTATTATTACGCCTCTGTTCTCGGCGAGGGCAAGGCAGAAATCCTCGAGGGCGACGCAATGTGCTGTACGCCTTAAACTGCATAAAACCTCCTATTACTCTGGTAATGCGGCCGCCAAGCCTTTACCAGCGCAATAGGAGGTTTTTTCTCTTGCCGAAGCTTTTAATCTTCAAAAAAACAGTCTGCTGTTTTTGTCAGAATACCCTGAACTCTCCCCGCGCAAGCGGGAGCTCTCCGCCGTATCGCTTGAAGTAGTCCAGCAGCAGGTCGGACATCTCCGTGCCGATCTCGCGCACGATCGGGCAGCCGACATAGCCGTCGTACCCGCCCGTGCCGCTGGCGCGGTAGCTGCTCAGGCAGGCGGTGAACACGTCCGTGTCCTTCACGGGCGTTCCGTTGAATGTCAGCTCGACCACTCGCTCGCCCACGGGCCTTGCAATGTCGTAGGCATAGGTCACGCCGGCGTAGTAATCGTAATTATAATGCTCCACCTTGGGTTCCAGGAAGCAGTCCGACACCCGCAGCGAGCCGTCGGCGTTTCGGGTGAAATATTCCGCGCTGCGCTCCATCGCCCTGCGCAGGACGGCGCCGGTGATCTCCAGCACCGTCAGCGTGTTGGTGTAGGGGTAGGCGTTGAGAATGTCCCTGCGGCGCACGGTCTGCGGCAGACCCGCCGCGTCGTTGGCAAGGCTCGTGACCGAGAGCTGCGCGCCGCTCGCGGCGAGCTGCACGGTGTTGAAGAGGTCGGCGAGGGCGCTGCCCTCGGCCGCCATCCGCAGCGGCGTATCCGGCAGCATCGGCGTCTCCAGATGTCCCACCACCTGGTCGAGCCAAGCCTGCGCGCCGCGCTCCATGTCGGCGAACTCCGCGAGCCAGTCCGCCCGGCATTCGCCGTGGGCGGGGACCGTTTCGCTGGAAAAGCGCTTCCCGCTGCCGGACACGGCGGCCTCTACCCGCAGGAACTCCTGTCCCTTGTCGGAGGGCTGCACCACGAAGGTGCCGCTCACCAGCTGCCCGGAAACGGACATATGCTGGTGTCCGGTCAGCAGGATGTCGAGGTCCAGCTCCTGACAGATGCGGTAGGCGACGTTTTCGCGGGTCGCGGAGAGCACGCGACCCGTGGCGAGGTCGCGCTCGAAGCCGCCGTGGTAAATGCCGACCGTCAGGTCGACCTGATCGCGCAGCCTTTCCAGCGCGGCGGCCACGGCGGGGATCGGGTCGGTGATCGCAATGCCGGCGAGGTGCTCCGGCTTTTCCCAGATGTTCACATAGTCGGTCACGATGCCGATGATGCCGACCCGCAGCCCGTTTTCCAGCGTGTGGATGCGCGCGGGAAAGCGCACCCCCGCCTCGTCCCAGCGGACGTTTTCGCACACGCAGCGCGCTTTCAGCACGTTGAGGTAGCTGTCAAGGTACGGCATCCCGTAGTTGAAGTCATGGTTGCCCAGCGTCACATAGTCATAGCCGCAGCGGTTCATCATCTCGGCGAAGCGCGCGGCGCTGCCGATGGTATCGTGGCAGAACGCCCCCAGCGGCGAGCCCTGCAGGATGTCGCCGCCGTCGATGACGAGGGTATTACCGTCCTTGCGGAAGCGGCTGGCGCACTTGAACAGCCCCAGCTCCTTTTCCCCCTGCCCGCGGTAATCGGTCGGATAAATGTAGCCGTGCAGGTCGGAGGTAAAATAGATCGTCAGCTTTTTTTCGTCCATCGCTTACCCCCGTGCCAGCTTCACGCGGATCTTCGCCGAGATCCACTCGATGATGAGCACCAATACGATCAGCCCCAGCAGGATCGCGCCGACCTCATTCCAGCGGTACGAGCTCATGGCGAAGATCAACGGCGCGCCGATGCCGCCCGCGCCCACAAGGCCGAGCACGGTCGCGTCGCGCAGGTTCATGTCGAAGCGGTAGATGATCGTGGAGGTGAAGTCCGCCGTCAGCTGGGGCAGGATGCCATAACGGATCTTCTGGAAGGTCGTGCAGCCCGCGGCGTCCAGCGACTCCAGGATCCGCTTGTCAAGGTCCTCGATGCTCTCGATGAACATTTTCGACACCATGCCAATCGAGCAGAGGGACATGGTCAGCAGTCCCGCGAACGGCCCGGGGCCGGTGACGCGAATGAACATCAGTCCGTAGACGAAGGCGGGGATGGTGCGGATGGCGGCGATGAGCACGCGGCCGACCAGCGCCACGCCCCGCGGCACCAGATTGCTCGCCGACAGGAACGACAGGGGCAGCGAGATCACCGCGCCCACGATCGTGCCGAGGAAGGCGATGCAGAAGGTCTCCAGCAGCAGGTAGGGCACGCCGTCCGTGCCGAGCGTAAGGAGGAGCTTCGCCGAGGGATGGAAGATGCCGGAGAGAATGTTCCCCGCCACCTCCAGCCCGTTGCCGGTGGAGCTGCTGACCCTCACCGCCGTGCCGGACCACGCCAGAAGGCAGGCGACGATGAACGCCGCCAGCAGCTGCCACACCCACGTCTTCGGCGCAGAGGCATAGGCTTTTTTGATTCGTTCGTTCATAGCCGTTCCTCCTCACGTCAGGCGCTTGCGCAGCGCGTGGCTGATGCCCTCGATGACCATGACGGTGACAAAGAGGACGATCAGGATCATGCCAAGGCTGTCGTATTCGCGCCAGCCGATCTTTTCATTCATGATTAGGCCCAGTCCGCCCGCGCCCACATAGCCGAGGATGGAGGCGTAACGCACGTTGCCCTCCAGGCAGAACAGGGACACGGACAGATAGGTCGGCAGCACCTGCGGAAAGACGGCGGTGGTAAAGGCGCGCAGGCGCGTGGCGCCCAACGCCTCCATCGCCTCGTAGGGTCCCATATCCACCGTTTCGATGATCTCAAAGAGCTGCTTGCCCACATAGGCAAAGGTGAAAACGGCGATGGCACAGGTGCCCGCCATGGTGCCGAGGCCGAAAATGTAGGTGGCGATCAGGGCGCACACCAGCGTCGGCAGGGTGCGCACCAGACTCAAAAACAGGCGCACAAGAAACACCACAACGCGGTTCGTCACGATGTTGCTGGCTGCGGCGACGGCAAATGGGACCGCCAGCACCGCGCCGACGAACGAGCCGAGGATGGACATTTTGATGGTGTCCCACAGCGGCTGCCAGATCTTGCCGAGGTAGGCGGTGTTCGGCGGGAACATCGCCTTGAGGATGTCGAAGAACTTGCTGCCCTTTTTCACCAGCACAGCAAGGTCAAAGCCCGTGATGCGGACGGAAAGGACGGTCAGCGCGATCAGCACAAGCAGGATCAGCGGCGCGCGGCTGCGCTTTTCCTCCACCGTCGTACCGTCCGCCAGCGTATAGACGTGAGGCTTGAAGATGCGGTCGTAGAGGCTCATACGCACTCCTCCGCGCCGCCCTGCTCCCCGTAGATGGAATCGAGCACCGCCTGATCGACCTTTGCGGAGGGGCCGTCGTAGACGATCTTACCGGCGCGGATGCCGATGATTCGGTCGGCGTATTCCAGCGCCAGCTCCACATGGTGGATGTTAAGCAGGATGGAGATGCCCATCTCCTGATTGATGTGAACGAAGTCCTGCATCACCTGCTTGGCGGTCACGGGGTCGAGGGCGGCGACCGGCTCGTCCGCCAGAATGATGCGGGGGCTCTGGGTCAGCGTCCGCGCCAGCGCCACGCGCTGCTGCTGGCCGCCGGAGAGCTGGTCGGCGCGCATATACGCCTTGTCCAAAATGCCCACCTTGTCCAGCGATTCCAGCGCCTTGAGCTTGTCCTCTTTGCGGAACGCGCCCAGCAGCACGCGCCAGAAGGGCATATCCGGCACGCAGGCGGAGAGCACATTCTTGATCACGGTGGTGCGGGTGACCAGATTGAACGACTGGAACACCATGCCGATGCCCCGGCGAAACTGCCGCAGAGCCTTTGCCGGACAGGGTGCTCACGTCCGTGCCGTTCACCGTCAGCGTGCCGGAGGTGATCCGGTGCATGCGGTTCACCGCGCGCAGCAGCGTGGACTTGCCCGCGCCGGAGCGGCCGATGATGGCGACGAATTCGCCGTCCTGAATGGTCAGGTTCACATCGTCCAGGCCCACGGTGCCGTTGGGATATACTTTGGATACATGGTCAAATACGATCATACGGTTTCCTCTTCTTCCTGATATGAAACGCGGGGAGGACGGCACAGCGGAAGGTTCTTGCCTGTGCGTATCCTCCCCGCGTTTGGGAAAGTTCTGGCTTAGTTCGCGGCGGTCAGCTCCTGAATGAGCTTCTGCGCGGCGCGCTCGTTGTCATAGTCGGAGGACTGCGCCTTCTGGTAGCCGTTGTGGCTGTAGATGGCGATGACCTGCTTGCCCTCGTCGGTGTTGCCGATGTTGATGAAGGCGTTCTGCAGGGCGGCGATCAGCGCGTCGTCCATGATCTCGGAGTTCTTGCTCACGGAGATGGTGTCGTTGTAGATGGGGGCGGTGGCGCCGATGACGTTGGTCTCCTCCCAGATGGAGGCCTCGCGGTTGAACTCGGTGTTCCAGCGCTCGGCATAATCGCGGCGGGCGTCGGCATAGGTCACGAGCACGTCGACCTGACCGGAGGCAAGACGCGCGAAGGCGCTGGCGTAGGAATCGGACTGCACGGCGCTGCTCAGGTCAGAGATGCCCTTGCCGTAGTGATCCTGCAGCCACAGGGCGGGATAGATGTAGCCCGCGGGAGAGGAGGTTCCCATGATGCTCCAGTTGGCGCTGTCAAGGTCCTCCCAGATCAGCTCCTCGCCGCCGTTGACCTTGGCGGCCAGCTCCTGGCCCTTGTCGGAGGGACCGGCGATGATGAGCGCGCGGTAGGAGACCGCCTGCTTCTCGGACGCCTCGGTGGGCTGACCGTCGTTCCAGTCCTTGGCGTTGTCGGAATCCTTGCTCAGACCGTTGCGGGTCGCGGTCAGGATGACCTCGGCGCCGTCGTCATAGAGAACATAGGTGCCGCCCGGGATCAGACCGACGTCGATGGTACCGGCCTCAAGACCCTCGCCGACGGCTTCGTAGGTGGTGCCGACGGTGATCTCGACCTCGCCGACCTCATAGCCCTCCTTGGCAAGCTCGTCCTTGAGCAGCTGCTTGAGGGGCTCGGTCGCGGTGATGATCTCCTGCGGCTCGCGGGACGGAACGAACGCCACCTTCAGCGTTTCGATCTGCTCCGCGCCCCGGCATCAGCCCACGAGGTACGCCCACAGGGGCAGTGTCAGCATGGAGAGCAGCGTCGTGAACACCACGCAGCGCGTGGCGAACGGCGCGTCGCTGCCGTACTTCGCCGCGAAGATGGCGGCGGTCGCGCCCGCGGGCATTCCGGTCATCAGCACGCTCACGCCCAGCGCCGTCGGCTCAAGGCGCAGCAGCATCCCGACGCCATCCACCCCCGCTCGCTCGGTCAGGCGGGGCGCATCTCGGGCGTCTCCCCCGCCGACCTCGCCGCGCTGATGATTTTTTTGGAAAAGGAGAAGCGGCATGAGAATTCTTGACCTGCCGCACCTCGTTGAGGAGACGATGCCCGTCTATCCCGAGACCGACCCGCCAAGGCTCACGCCCTCGAACACCTTTGAGCGGCACGGCTTTCGCGAAACGCTGCTGACGCTGGGCTCTCACACCGGCACGCACATGGCTTCTCCCGCGCACATGCTGCGCGACGGCAGGACGAGGAGCTATAAGAAGGGCAGGAAACCGCGTCGGTTTCCTGCCCTTCTGCTTATTTTGCCGGCTTTGCCTTCTCCCGCGCGGCGAGCCGACGCTCCATATCTCCGCTCAAAAGCTGCGCGATCACCGCGGTAAGTGGGATAAAGAAGATGATGCCGATGATGCCGAACAGCTTTCCGCCCAGCAGCGCGGCAAGCAGCGTCCACAGCGGGGGCAGTCCCACGCTGCCGCCGACCACATGCGGGTAGATGAACTGGTTTTCGATGAACTGCACCGCCTGATAAACCAGCAGGCACAGGAGCGCCTTTTCCGGCGCGGCGAGCAGCGTCAGCAGCACGCCGATCAGGCAGGAGGCGAGCGCGCCGACATAAGGAACGAACGCGAACGCCGCCGTCAGCGCCGCGGTCAGCGCCGCATAGGGGATGCGGAAGACGGAAAAGGCGAGGAAGATCATCGTGCCGAGGATCAGCACCTCGATGCACTGACCGGAGAAGAACCTCGCATAGGTGTCGTGCGTCAGCCTTGCGACGCGGCAGATGCGCGCCGCCGTCGCCTCCTTGCAGTAGGCGTACAGAATGCCGCGGCTCTGCCTGCCAAGCTCCCGCCGCCCCAGCAGCACATAAAACATGATCACGAGCGCGAACACGGCGTTCACCGTGACCGAGACCGTCGAGCTCGCGAGATCGACGACCGAGCCGAGCACCGCGCCCGCGCCGGTAAAGAGCTTCTCCGCCGCCGCCCTCCAGTCGAACGACGCGGCAAGCCCGCTCAGCTCCGTGGTGTCAACGCCGTAGCTGCCCAGCCATGCCACCCAGTCGGGCCAGCTTTCCTTCACCAGCTCCGCGATGCTTCCGACCGATGCGGTAAGCTGCGGGATCGCCAGCACGCACAGCAAGAAGATCAGCACCGCGACGCAGAGCATGGTCAGCGCCAGACTCAGAGCGTCGGCTGTGCGCTCCTTCAGCCTCGGAAAGAGGGCGGTGAGCCGCCGCTCGATGCCGAGCATCGGCACGCTCAGCACGAAGGCGAGCAGAAGCCCCGATAGCATGGGCGACAAGCTGCTCGCAAGGGCGCCGAAAACGCCCGCCACCTCTCCGATGTTCGTCAGCGCGGCAAAAAGCGCCACGCCGAAGGCGACCAAAAGCATCTGCTGCTTTAGTTGTTTGTTCATAAGCCGGTTTTTCCTCCTTTCGCGCCGCCCGCCCCTTGCCGAAGCCCGAAGGGGGCGCGGCTCATTGCTTCTCCGCGCGGGCCATGGCTGCGATGTCGCCCACGCCGTCGAGCACGATGCTCGGGCGGTAGGCGTAGGTGCGGAGCGTCTCGCGCGTCGAGACGCCGGAGAGCACCAGCACCGTGGACATACCGCTTTCCATGCCGGAAATAACGTCGGTATCCATGCGGTCGCCGACCATCACCGCCTCGGCGGAGTGGCAGTTCAGCATTTTCAGTCCCGTTCGCATCATCAGCGGATTCGGCTTGCCGCAGAAATACGCCTGCTTGCCCGTCGCCATCTCGATGGGCGCGATGAGTGCGCGGCAGGCGGGCGCGATGCCGTTTTCGATGGGGCCGGACACGTCGGAGTTCGCGCCGATGAGCTTCGCGCCCTGCATCACAAGGTTCGTCGCCTTTGTGAGCGTGTCGAGCGAATAGCTGCGCCCCTCGCCCACGACCACATAATCGGGGTTCACATCGTTCATCGTGATGCCCGCGTCGTAGAGGGCGTTGAGCAGTCCCGCCTCGCCGATGGCAAACACCGAGCAGCCGGGCGCCTGCTCCCGCAGGAAGGCCGCCGTGGCGAGCGCGCTCGTATAAAAGTGCTCCTCCGGCACATCGAGGCCCATGCGCGCGAGCTTCTGGTTCAGCTCGCGCGGCGTGTAGCCGCTGTTGTTCGTGAGAAAGAGATATTCCTTGTCCTCCTCGTGCAGCCATTGGATGAACTCCGCCACGCCCGGCAGGATGCGGTTGCCGTGGTAGATGACGCCATCCATATCGCAGATGAAGCCCTTTTTCTCGTTAAAATTGATCGAAGCGCCCATGTAGATTTCTCCTTCGTTTCTTCTTTCTGTTTGGTATGTTTTCCTGTTATATCATTGAAAGGAATGGATTTCCATATCTTTTCTGTAAAATCTACGATAAGCCGCCGGTAAAGTCGAGCACACACGCGCGCAGGCGTAATATCTCCTCCGGCGTATTCCGGCTCAGGTGCATTCCCATCCCCAGCTCGCGTCCCGCCTTCGGGCTGACCGGCAGCGTCCGCACGCCCTGCGTTCTCCCCCGCATCATGATCTCCGTCATCATGGTGATGCCGAGCCCCTTGCTGACCATGCGAATCACCGTTTCATCGTCCACATGGCAGGGGCGGACCTTCGGCCTCACCTTTTTCGGGCTGAGCGCGGCATTCACATCAATGTCGAACCGCCCGTAGGGCATCAGGAACTCCTTCCCGTCGAATTCCTCGATGGGAAAGCTCTCTCTCCCGCCGACCGGATAATCCTCCGGCAGGATGGCATACATCGCGTCGTAATACAGCGGCGTCCAATCGCAGTTGACGCGGCTCTGCCGTGCGGCAAAGATGACGTCGGTGCGCCCCGCCTCCAGCAGCTCGAACGGCTCAAGCTCATGGTCCACCATGCGCAGGTCGACATCCGTGTCCGGGCACACCCGCCGGAAGCGGTAAAGGATCTCCGGCATCCAGTGCATCGCGACGCTTGCATACGCGGCAATGCGGATCGTCGCCGTCCGCTTTTTCGTGATGGCCTCGATCTGATTCTCCAGCCTTGCCGTCGCGCTGAGATATTCCCGTATGGCGGGCAGCAGCGCTTCTCCGTCCTCGGTCAGCGCGATGCCGCTGTGGTCGCGCCGGATGAGCGTCATGCCGATCTCGCGCTCCAGCCCGTTGATCAGGTGCGTCAGTCCCGACTGGGTGTAGCCCACCACCTCAGACGCTTTGGAAAAGCTGCCGAGGTTGACTGCCGTCATCAATATTTCAAGCTTCTTGCTGTCCACGGGTCTGCCGCCTCCTGTCCATCAGGGTATTTCAATTTGTAATATAACTATTATAACCGGTCGTTTCTCTTTTTCAAGTGCAGGGTGTAAGATTCTCGGCACAAAGGAGTTGATTTTCCATGACGACCAAAAAATTAACGCTCCGGCAGAAAATTCTTGTTGCCGGAACACTGTTCGGAATGTTCTTCGGGGCCGGAAACCTGATCTTCCCCGTCCATCTCGGCCAAATGGCGGGGCAGAATGCCTTGCCGGCGATCATCGGCTTTATCATCACGGCGGTCGGCATCCCCATCCTCGGCGTCGCCGCCATCGGCGTCACGCACTCCGACGGACTTCAGACGCTCTCCGGCAAGGTCGGCAAGGGCTACGGCATTTTCTTTACCTGCCTGCTCTACCTGACCATCGGCCCGCTCTTCGCCATCCCGAGATGCGCCACCGTTTCCTTCACGACCGGCATCACGCCCCTGCTGGGCGCGGATTCGCCGGAGCGGCTGTATCTGCTCCTCTTTTCGGCGGTGTTCTTCGCCTTCGTGCTCTTCTTCTCTCTGCGTCCCGGTAAGATCACCGTCTGGATCGGCAAGATCATCAACCCGCTCTTCCTGTTCTTCTTTGCCGTGCTGATGCTCGCGGCGCTGCTCGCGCCCGGCGCGGCGGTCTCCGCGGTCGAGCCGGTGGAGGCCTATCGGAGCGACGCGTTCTTCCCCGCGCTCATTGAGGGTTACGGCACGATGGACGCCATTGCCGGCCTCGCCTTCGGCATCGTGGTCATCGACGTCATCCGCCGCATGGGCGTGGACAACGACGACGCCATTGCCGAGGACGTGCTCTCCTCCGGCCTGCTCACCGGCGCGCTGATGGCGCTGATCTATGTGGTGTCCATCGTGGTCGGCGCGCAGTCGAGAGGGCTCTTCGAGCTGTCTGAAAACGGCGGCATCGCCCTCACGCAGATCGCCGGACATTACCTCGGCGGCGTGGGACTGTTTATTCTTGCCTTCACCATCACCTTTGCCTGTCTCAAGACCTCCATCGGTCTGGTCACCGCCTGCGCGGAGACCTTTTCCAAGATGACGAACGGGAAGATCTCCTACCGCAGCTGGGCGATCCTCTTCACGGTGTTTTCCTTTGCCGTGTCGAACATCGGGCTGAGCGCCATCATTGAATACTCCATTCCCATGCTCATGCTCATCTATCCCCCGGCGATCGCGCTCATTCTTCTCGCCTTCCTCGGCAAATTCTTCGCGCATGACCGCACCGTTTATATCGCGACCATGACCGGCACATGGGCCGCCGCCATTTTCGACTGCATGAAAACGCTGCCCGCGCCGGTACAGACCGCGCTCCATCTGGACGCGCCCATTGCCTTCGCCGCTGCGCATCTTCCCCTGTTCGACAAAAACCTTGGCTGGCTGCTGCCCGCGGTCATCGGCTTTGCGGCCGGCATGGCGATCCGCGCGGTCCGGAGGCAGACGCCCGCAGCCCTTTCCTAAACTGCCGTCCGCATCCTTCTGATGAATAACGGAAATGCTCAGAATACCGCACGCGAAAATTTTTATGCAAATTTGTTTAAGGCAGCTTTTGCATAATGGAGTCGGAATAAGATATACACCAAGGGACAGGCACGAGCCTGTCCCTTATGTGTTCGTCAGTTATAATCGGCAGAATTTGTATATCTCCTGCTTGCCGAAACAATGACCGACCCAACTACGATCCCGAGTATAGATATGTATTGCGACAGTGATAAGCCATAAAGCATTCCGCGGTAACTATCACCTCTGAAAAATTCCAGAACAAAACGCAATTCTGTTGGAAACGGCTTATCCCATCACAACGGACATGGCAGCCAGAAGAATTGCCAGGAATGCAAAGCTGATCCCGGAAAACAGGAGAAGAAAACTCTTTCCGCCATTGGGAACACGGCGCGTATATTCCCGAAATGTAATGAGGCTTGCAAGAGAAGCCACCAGCGTCCCTGCACCGCCCACATTGACGCCAACCAGAAGCCCGCAGGCATCCTGCGTGAAGCGGCTGAGCAGAATGGCAGCAGGAACATTGCTGATGATCTGGCAGGTAAGCGCGGAGACCAGCATGGTCCCGTGGGACAAAAGGCGGGCGAACAGTACCTGAACAGCTTCCATCCGGGCAAGGTTGCCCGAAAAGGTGAAGAAAGCGGCGAAGGTGGCCAGCAGTCCCCATTCCACGGTTTTTAGTGCGTGCCGGTCCAGAAACCAGAGCGCCA
>ENA-UEQL01002340-UEQL01002340.1-human-gut-metagenome-genome-assembly--contig:-NODE-2340-length-12666-cov-4.860751_pt1 | contig 12666 bp, 10 predicted proteins | sample MGYA00242905_ERZ507926 | MGnify/ENA primary metagenome ERZ507926 (study PRJEB26167, sample SAMN06115531) | human gut metagenome | host: Homo sapiens | place: China:Henan | collected 2015-09-09...
ACGAACCGCCGCATGCGCATCCACGCCGCATTCTCGGTGGACGGCATCAAGTGGGATATCTGCGAGGAGGATTTCAAACTCGTGGGCGCCGATCCCGAAATCGCCGAGTGGGTTTACGGTTACGATCCCCGCGTAGCCAAGATCGAGGATAAGTATTATGTGACGTGGTGCAACGGCTACCACGGTCCGACGATCGGCATCGCGTGGACGGATGATTTCGAGACGTTCCACCAGCTTGAAAACGCATTTCTTCCCTATAACCGCAACGGGGTTCTGTTCCCGCGCAAGATCGGGGGCCGGTTCGCGATGCTGTCGCGTCCGAGCGACACGGGTCACACGCCCTTCGGGGACATCTTCTATTCGGAGTCTCCGGACATGGAGTTCTGGGGCCGCCACCGTCATGTGATGTCTCCCTCGGCGTTCGAGGTTTCGGCGTGGCAGTGCATGAAGATCGGCGCGGGCCCCGTTCCCATCGAGACCTCGGAAGGGTGGCTGCTGTTCTACCACGGGGTGCTTCGCTCGTGCAACGGCTATGTCTACGCCTTCGGCTCGGCATTGCTGGATTTGGAGGAGCCGTGGAAGGTCACGGCCCGCAGCGGTCCCTATCTGATTTCGCCGCGCGAAACGTACGAATGCATGGGCGACGTTCCGAACGTTACGTTCCCGTGCGCTGCGCTGCACGACCCCGCGACGGGACGCGTGGCCGTCTACTACGGATGCGCCGACACGGTTACGGGCCTTGCGTTCGGCTATATCCCCGAAATCATCGACTTCACGAAGCAAAACTCGATCCTCTGATGCGACTGCGACGAACGCTGCTTACCCTGGCGCTCGCCGCAGCCGTTTTCGGCGCTGCGGCTTCTGCGCAGACCCCTGCCGACCGGGTCGACCCGTTCATCGGGACTACGAACTTCGGGACCGCGAACCCCGGGGCCGTCACGCCGCACGGGATGATGTCGGTGGTTCCGTTCAACGTCATGGGGTCGGAGGAGAACGTCTACGACAAGGACGCCCGCTGGTGGTCCACGCCCTACGAATACCACAACAAATTCTTCACGGGCTTCGCGCACGGCGCCTTGAGCGGCGTGGGATGCCCCGAGCTGGGCGCGCTGCTGACGATGGCCACGACGGGCCCTCTGACGGTGGATTACCGGGAGTACGGCACGTCGTACCGGGACGAAAAGGCCTCTCCGGGCTATTACTCGGTCTTTCTGGACAAGTACGGCGTCCTTGCCGAAGCCACGGCCACGGCGCGTACCTCGGCCGAGAGGTACACCTTTCCGGAAGGCACAGGGCATATTCTGTTAAATCTGGGCGAGGGGCTTACGAACGAGAGCGGCGCGATGGTTCGCCGGGTGAGCGCCACGGAGATCGAGGGCACGAAGCTGCTTGGGACGTTCTGCTACAACGCGCAGAAGGTTTTCCCGGTGTACTTCGTGCTGCGCGTTTCGAAGACTCCGAGTGCCGGCGGCTATTGGAAGAAGCAACGGAAGATGACGGGAGTGGAGGCGGAGTGGACGCCGGACAACGGGAGGTATAAACTCTATACGGAGTACGGGCGCGAGCTTTCGGGCGACGACGTGGGCTACTGGTTCTCCTTCGACGGCCTTGCGGCGGGCGAGCAGGTGGAGGTGCGCATGGGCATTTCGTATGTCTCTACGGAGAACGCGCGCAAAAACCTCGATGCCGAGCAGGCCGCGGACGCGCCGTTCGACGCCATCCGGGAACAGGCCCGCAAGGGCTGGAACGAGGCTCTGGGCAGAATCCGGGTCGAGGGCGGCGCCGAGCAGCAGCAGAGGGTGTTCTACACGGCGTTGTACCATGCGCTGCTGCACCCGAACCTCGTGAGCGACGTGAACGGCGAATACCCGCTGATGGAACGTTCGGGCGAGACGGGCGTGACGGATGGCGAACGTTATACGGTCTTCTCGCTGTGGGACACCTGCCGCAACCTGCACCAGCTGCTGACGCTGGTCTACCCGGATCGTCAGCGGGAGATGCTGCGCTCGATGACGGGGATGTACGAGGAGTGGGGTTGGCTTCCGAAATGGGAGCTTTACGGCCGCGAGACCTTCACGATGGAGGGGGACCCTGCGATCCCGGTGATCGTCGACAGCTGGATGAAGGGCCTTCGGGATTTCGATGTCGCCAAGGCCTACGAGGCGATGCGCAAGTCGGCCACGACGCCCGGTGCGCAGAACCGCATGCGGCCCGACATCGACCCCTATATCGAGAAAGGCTATATCCCGCTGGGGTTCTACGCCAAGGACCTTGCGGGCGACACCTCCGTCTCGCACGCGCTGGAGTACTACATGGCCGACGCTGCGCTGTCGCTGCTGGCCGACTCGCTCGGACACGGGGACGACGCGCGTCTGTTCCGCGCCCGCTCGTTGGGCTACAAACGCTATTACAGCCCGGAAAGCGGGACTTTGCGTCCGCTCCATCCCGACGGAACTTTTTTAAGCCCCTTCGACCCGAAGGCGGGCGAGAACTTCACGGCGGCTCCGGGCTTCCACGAGGGGAGTGCGTGGAACTATACGTTCTACGTTCCGCACGACGTGGAGGGGCTTGCGAAGCTGATGGGCGGACGACGCAAATTCATCGACAAACTGCAAATGGTCTTCGACGAGGGGTTGTACGACCCTGCGAACGAACCCGACATCGCCTATGCGTATCTGTTCAGCCGCTTCCGGGGCGAGGAGTGGCGCACGCAGCGGGAAACCCGGCGGCTGTTGGAGCGATACTTTACCACCGCCCCCGACGGCATCCCGGGCAACGACGACACGGGGACGATGTCGGCGTGGGCTGTCTTCACGATGCTGGGCCTCTACCCCGACTGCCCGGGCGAGCCGTACTACACGCTGACGTCCCCGACGTTCGACCGTGTGGAGATCGACACGGAGCGGGGAACGCTGGTGATCGAAAAACGCGGCGAAGGGTATATCGACTGGATGACGCTTGGCGATAAACCGTTGAAAAATTATCGTATCTTGCACGATGAATTGCTCAAGGGGGGAAAACTTACTTTTGAACTTCAAACTGGAAAATAGATGAAACTTACCGGATTCTTATTCGCCGCGGCCCTGCTGGGCGCGTGCACGCAGCCTGCCGCGGAGGAGAATTACACGCGCCATGTCGATCCGAAGATCGGCACAGGCGGCCACGGGCACGTCTTCGTGGGAGCCAACGTCCCCTTCGGCCTGGTGCAGGTGGGGCCGACGAGCATTCCGCAGACGTGGGACTGGTGCTCGGGCTACCATGCGAGCGATTCGACGGTGATCGGCTTCTCGCACACGCATTTGAGCGGCACGGGTATCGGCGACCTGTTCGACGTGACGGTCATGCCCGTCACGGGCGATGTGACCTACGCCCGGGGTGAGGAGGCGGACCCTGCGTCGGGACTGTGGTCCTATGCCGACCGGACCCAAGAAATTGCCCGGCCGGGCTACTATTCGGTGCCGCTGACGCGCTACGGCATTCGGGCCGAGCTGACGGCCACGGCGCGCGTGGGTCTGCACCGCTACACCTTCCCGGCGTCTGAAAAGGCCGCCGTGGTCTTCGACCTGGAAAACGGCGGCTGCTGGGACAAGGCCACGGAGACGCATCTCGCAAAGGAGGGCGACCGGACGGTGACGGGCTGGCGTCACTCGACGGGCTGGGCCAAAGACCAGCGGGTCTACTTCGCCGCGGAGTTCTCGAAACCCTTCGAAAAATTCGAAACCATCGGCGATAACTACGCCCGGGCTTCGTTCCGTACAACCGACGGGGAACAAGTGTCGCTGAAAGTCGCTTTATCGCCCGTAAGTATCGAAGGCGCGAAGGCAAACCTTGCGGCGGAACTCCCCGGATGGGATTTCGACGCTACGGCGGCCGCTGCCGACAAGGCGTGGAACGATGAACTGTCGAAGGTGAAGATCGAGACGGAGGATGAAACGTCGAAGCGCATCTTCTATACGGCGCTGTATCATACGATGGTGGCTCCGTCGCTCTTCTGCGATGTGAACGGCGATTACCGCGGAGCCGACGGCAAGGTGCATGAGAATCCGGGGCGCGATACCTATACGACCTTTTCGCTGTGGGACACTTACCGGGCCGCGATGCCGCTGATGACCGTCCTGCACCCGGAGCGGATGCCCGACATCATCCAGACGATGCTGCACATCGCCGACGAGCAGGGACGGCTCCCGGTATGGCACCTGTGGGGTAATGAGACCGACTGCATGGTGGGCAACCCGGGCATCGTAGCGGTGGCGGACGCCATCGTGAAGGGCATCGGGGGCTTCGACCGCGAAAAGGCCTTCGAGGCGATCCGTAAGACGGCCATGAATCCCGACCGGGGCAACGGCCTGCGCATGGAGTACGGCTACATCCCGTGCGAGATGTTCAACGAGGCCGTAGCCTATGACATGGAGTACGCTTTGGCCGACGGCGCGGCGGCGCGTGCCGCCGAAGCGCTGGGCAAGGCGGAGGATGCGAAGTATTTCGAGGAGCGCAGCCATAGCTACCGCAACTATTTCGACCCTGCGACGCGCTTCATGCGGGGCCGGGATTCGCGGAAGGGCTGGAGGACGCCCTTCAATGCGTTCGCCTCGACGCACCGCGCCGACGACTACTGCGAGGGCAACGCCTGGCAGTACACCTGGCTGGCTCCGCACGATGTCAAGGGCCTCGAAGGGCTGTTCGGCTCGCGTGCGAAGATGATTGAAAAGCTGGATTCGCTCTTTACGGTAAGTTCGGTCATCGAAGGCGGCGAGACCTCGCCCGACATCTCGGGGCTGATCGGGCAATACGCCCACGGCAACGAACCGAGCCACCATATTTTGTACCTCTATACGATGCTGGGGCAGCCGTGGAAGACGGCCGACAAGGTCCGCGAGGTGCTCACGACGCTCTACCACGACCGGCCGGACGGATTATCGGGCAACGAGGACGTGGGGCAGATGTCGGCATGGTACGTCCTCTCGTCGCTGGGAATGTACGAGGCCGAGCCTGCGGGCGGACGCTACTGGTTCGGATCACCGCTCTTCGACCGGGCCGAAGTGAAGGTCCCGGGCGGTGTATTCACGATCACGGCCGAAAACAACTCCGCTGCGAACAAATATATCCAGCGTGTTTGGCTCAACGGCCAACCCTACACGAAGCCCTGGATCGGTCATGCCGACCTGATGAAGGGCGGGGAGCTGCGCTTCGAGATGGGGGCCGAAGAGAAGGTGTGGTACTGTCCGGACGAACCGGAGGCGTACGCCGATCAGCGTCCCGCGGAGGAGCAGCGGCTTTTTAAGTCGGAAGCGGTAGAGGAGGAGATCGCCCGCGTGTGCGGTCTTCTGACCAACGAACGCCTGCGGTGGATGTTCGCCAACTGCTTCCCCAACACGCTCGACACCACCGTACACTACGGCGAGGACGAGGCGGGCAATCCCGATACCTACGTCTACACGGGCGACATTCCGGCCATGTGGCTCCGCGACTCGGGGGCGCAGGTGTGGCCCTACGTGCAGTTGTGCAAGGAGGACCCGGCGTTGCAGAAGATGATCGCGGGGGTGATCCGGCGGCAATTCAAACTCATCAATATCGATCCTTACGCTAATGCCTTCAACGTCGGCCCTACGGGTGACGGCGAGGATGTCGGCTATCCGGGCAACGATCAAAGTCCCTGGGTCTTCGAGCGCAAGTGGGAGATCGACTCCCATTGTTATCCTCTGCGCCTTGCGCACCACTACTGGAAGACCACGGGCGACACGTCGGTCTTCGACGGGGAGTGGACCTCGGCGATGCGCAACATCGTGAAGACGCTGCGCGAACAGCAGATGAAGGAGGGTCCGGGCGATTACACCTTCCTGCGCACGACGGACCGTCAGCTGGACACCCGCTGCCATGTGGGGCGCGGCAACCCCGTGAAACCCGTGGGGCTGATCGTCTCGGCGTTCCGCCCCTCGGACGACGCCACGACCTTCGGATTCCTCGTGCCGTCGAACTTCATGGCCGTCACGTCGCTGCGCAAGGCCGCCGAGATCCTGACGGCGGTGAACGGCGAGCGGGAGCTTGCCGCCGAGTGCACGGCGCTGGCCGACGAGGTGGCCGGGGCATTGCAGCAATACGCTGTCGTGGAGCATCCGGAGTTCGGAAAAATCTACGCCTTCGAGGTCGATGGTTTCGGCAGCACGCAGCTTATGGACGACGCCAATGTGCCGTCGCTCTTGGCCATGCCCTATCTGGGCGACGTGGAGCGCACGGACCCGATTTACGAGAACACGCGCCGGTTCGTGTGGAGCACGGAAAATCCCTATTTCTGGCGCGGAGCTGCCGGCGAGGGCATCGGCGGCCCCCATATCGGGGTGGAGATGATCTGGCCCATGAGCATTATGATGCGGGCCTTCACGGCGACCGACGACGAAGAGATCCGCGACTGCATCTGCCAGCTGATCACCACCGACGCCGGAACGGGATTCATGCACGAAAGTTTTTCGCGCCACGATGCCGCGGATTTCACCCGCGCGTGGTTCGCCTGGCAGAACACCCTCTTCGGGGAGCTGATCCTCAAACTCGTAAACGACGGGAAAACGGACCTGCTGAATTCCATCCGATAATGAAGAACCGCGCATTCATCGTTCGGAAGGCCCTCTCCCCGGACTTGTTGCGCGGCTCCGAACGCCGCAATGTCGCTGCTCCCGTCTTTTTCCGGCCTTGCCGTCCCCTGGTGGATCGGTTATGAACCGGCCTGCCGGCGTCCGTGCGAAAGGCAGGGGGCGGGAAATTGCGGGTTTGTTAACGAAAAGATGCGCTCCCTTCCGGGGCGCATCTTCCGTTTCTCCGAAGCGGGGCCTATTCCTCGACCTCTTCGAAATTGCTCTTGTCGACGCCGCAAACCGGGCATGCCCAGTCGTCGGGAATCTCCTCGAACGGCGTTCCGGGGGCGATGCCTCCGTCGGGATCGCCGACTGCGGGATCGTAGATCCACTCGCAGACTACACAACGATACTTTTTCATCTTTTACTCGTTTTATAAGGTGAATAATGGGTATGCAAATTGGCTGCCGCTTATGCCTCCTCCTCGGCATCTTCGTCGGGGCGGTTTCCGCCCGGCGGAGTGAGTTCGGCCACCAGCCGGTCGGCATCGGCGCACGAGACGTAGAGCCGGTCTTCGTAGATGTCCGTGATCTCGACGAAATTCCGCCACTCCGAGGCGTAGAGCCGCACGCGGTCCAGCCTCCGCAGGTCGATGAAGTGTCCGTAGTAGCCGAAGAACCCGCATCCGCCGAAGATCGGCAGAAACCATTTCATGCGTTTGGGGTCCACCCGGCGCACCGAGGCGATCTCGTCGCGGCGTATTTCGGTGATGTCCAGCAGACAGCGCACTTCGACCGTCTCGTCCGACACGACGATCTTGCGGGGAATCGACAGCGACATCAGGGCCACCAGCGCCACGATGAACGAGGTGAACCACGCCGAGAGGTAACCCCCTTCGTACAGGTGGTACAGCAGGCCGCCCAGCAGGACGAAGACGATGATGTAAATCAGCGTCCAGTAGATCGTGCTGTGATCGAAGCGGTATTTATACGTGCTCTGCATCGGTAGTCCCTTCTTCGTTTTCGGCCTCTTCGCGTGCGGCGATCAACGCTTCGGCGATGACGAAATCCCCGGGGGTCGTGAGTTTGAGGTTTTCGCGCTCGCCCTCCGCCAGGCAGACCGCCTGTCCGACGGCCTCGACCACCGAAGCGTCGTCGGTGAACTCCGCGCGGTATTCGCTCTCGTAGGCGCGGCGCAGGACCTCTGCGCGGAAGATTTGCGGGGTCTGCACGATGCGCAGAAGCCGGCGGTCGACGATGTGCGACGCAGCGCGCCCCGCGGCGTCCGCCTCTCCGTCCGTTTCGCGGAACGAATCCACCGGCTCCACGACCGGAATCGCAGCCCCGTGTTTTGCGGCGGCTTCGGCCACACGGCGGATCATCGCGACGCTCCCCAGCGGGCGCACGCCGTCCTGCACGGCGATCAGCCCGGGGTCGGACGTCAGCGCGGCCAATCCGTTCCTCACCGAGTGGAACCGCTCCGCGCCTCCCGCGGCGATTTTGTGTTCGGCGACATCGAAACGCGCCGAGAGGTTTTTCCAGAACCCGATGTGCTGTTCGGGAAGTACCGCCACGATCTCGGCGCCGGGCAGCGCCGCGGCGAACGTGTTGATCGTGCGCGCCAGTACGGGCATGCCGCCCAGAAACCGGAACTGCTTGGGCCGTGCGCCGCCTGCGCGGCTTCCGCTGCCCCCTGCTACGATGATGACTCCCGTGCGTTCCATAGGCCTGTCGTTTTATTGTTTGTCGGGTGCTTGTACGGTTGCGGGCAGGACGAGCGAATCGAGCTGCGTGATCTGCTCCTCGGGTTTCACGTCGCCGCTAAGTTCGGCCGTGATGCGGTCGCGGACATATTCGAACAGCGGGCGGTTCTCCTTGGAGATCGGCTCCGCGGGCTCCTGCGGGATTTTCAGCGGGTCGATCGGCGTGCCGTTCTTCCAGACGCGGTAGTCGAGGTGGGGGCCCGTCGATGCGCCCGTCGATCCGACGTAGCCGATCAGCTGGCCTTGCGACACGCGCGACCCTTTCGTGATGCCCTTGGCATAGCCGCTCAAGTGGAGATAACCCGTCATCAGGTTGCCGGCGTGCTTGATCTTGAGCGTGTTGCCGCCTCCGCCGCCCCAGCCTTTGAAGGTCACCGTGCCGTCGGCCACGGCGTGTACGGGCGTGCCTTTCGGCGCGGCGTAATCGACGCCCGTGTGCGGGCGGTAGACCTTATAAATGGGGTGTTTGCGCGCATAGGTGAATTTCGAACTGATGCGCGAGTATTTCAGCGGGGCTTTGAGCATCTGCTTGCGGAGGCTCGCGCCGTCCGCCTCCCAGTATTGGATCTTGCCGTTCTGGCGGAACGGAATGGCGTAGTACTCCTTGCCGCCCTGGGAGAATTTCGCGCCCCAGACGCGCCCGATGCCGACCGACACCGAGTCGTCGATGAAGCGTTCGTCGTAGATCACCGTGAAGCTGTCGCCCTTCTGGATGCCGAAGAAATCGACCGTCCACTGGTAGATGTCCTCCAGTTCGGCGGCCAGAGCGTAGGGCAGCTGCTGCTCCATGATCGCGCCCCAGAGCGAGGAGTTGATGACGGCGCTTTTCTTCGTGCGGCGCAGCGTGTACTCCTTGCAGTCGCGGCGCACCGACACCGAGTCGTTGTCGTGGAACCCGAAGACCACGTAATCCGTCGCCGAAAGTTCGTAGGCCAGGTAGTCGAGGTGCGGGGCATAGAGCGAGTCCTCGTGGATGAAGGCGGTGTATTTGTGTCCCGCGCGGATGTTGCGCAGCGGGAACACCTCCTTCGAGGCTTTGTCCAGCCGGTCGACCGCGAGGGCCGACACGCCGAATCCGTTGAGTATTTTCCCCAGCGTTTCGCCGCTTCCGACCTCCCCGGTCTCGGTGCGGTAATCGTCGGCATTGATGCCGTAGAGCATGTTGTGAGGCTCCTCTGCGTCCTCCACTTCCACCGCCGGACCCTGGGTCCGGTTGCAGGCGCCTGCCGCTGCGAGCAGCAGGGCGCATATCGTTATTTTCAGACCGTTCATAAGATGAAGACAAAGATAGTGCAAGACGGGCGCAAATGCAAACTTGTTTGCAATTTGCCGAGCCGCCGCCTGTATAAGGCGCTGCCAAAGATAGTGCAAGACGGGCGCAATGCCAAATTTTTTTTGCGGATCGCTTGTCGTCGTGCGGTGCGGACACGCGGGCTGTCGGTTGTTCTTCTTCCGCTCCAAGCGAGAATGCAGCGGTTTGAAAACCGCTTCCAGGGGCGATCGCAGGCTTCTGTGCTTCCTGCTTGTCCCGGGCGCATCCCTCCCGCCGCGTTCCGCGGCGAACGATCCCGGCCCGATGCCGGAGCCGTGAAACGGAGGCCCGGCTAAAAGCGCGAGCGCCGGCGTAAGACGCCGGTTTTAAGAGTGAGAGCGTCGTATCGGATATGATCCTTTCTGCGGCCCATCGCCCCTTAAACCCGCCTTTTAGGCGGGCGCCCGGAGCCAACGTTAGACGGGACGAAGTAGGCGAAGGCATCTGCCGGGGAGTTTTTGGGTACCTTTTTGCGGAAAAAAGGTACAAAGAAGTCTTGCGGGCGAAGACCGCGGTTGTCCTCGTTCCGCTGCAAGCGATAATACGGAGGTTTAAAACCCGCTTCCGCAGGCGATGCCGGGATTCTGCGCGAACACGCGACGAGAGCAAGCCGAAGCCGCCAGCCGCAACCTAAATCCCGCGTCTCAAGCGGGTCAGCCAGATGTTGCGGAACTCCACGGGACCGCCCTCGCTCTGAAGCGCGATATACCCGCTGCGGACCGATCCGGTGCACTCGTTCTGCAAAACGCCGTTGACACAGACCGCGATATGATCGCCCACGCAGACGATCTCGGCACAGTTCCATTCGCCTGCGGGCCGCTCGCACTCCCCGCCGCTGCGCGGCTTGATGAAGACCCTTCCGTTGCTCTCCGCCCCGGCGATCTTCGCGCCGCACAGCCCCAGAAGGTCGCCCGCGCGCCCCGCCTGCAACTGACACTCGACAGCCTCGGGCCAAAGCCGGTCGCCGGCCTGCACGCGCTGGAAAATGCCGCTGTTCGTCGCCTCGCCGATCCAACGCCACTCGACGTGAAGCCGGTAATCGTCGTAGGTCTCCTCCGTGCGCATGTACCCGAACGGACTGCCCGCTATGCGGATATTCCCGTTCTGCACGGAGAAGGCATCCCGGGCGTCGCCGACGCCCTCCGGGTCGGTGACGCACACCCATCCGGCGAGGTCCCGGCCGTTGAAAAGTTCGGTCCGCGGTTCGCGGCTGCACGAACCCGCTGCCAGCGCAAGGGTCAGCGCCGCAAAAAGAAATCGCATTCTCATCGTCATCGTATCGTTTTCGGAGGTTGAAGGTTCATTCCGGCAGCCCGTGCTCTTCGACATGACGCAGAATCTCCTCGCGCAGGCTCCTGGGCGTGACGCTGCGCCGCACGACCAGCAGGTAGGAGTTGCGTATCTGCTCGCGGATGAAGGCGTCGGGCAGGTCGCCCGCGGTGCGGATGCCGTTCCAGTGCGTCTTGTTGAAATGGTAGGCCGGGCCGATCTCCTCGTACCGCTCGCGCAGCCGGACCGCCTCGTCGGGGTCGCACTTCACGGCCACCTGCCCGAAATCGTTCATATCCGCGCAGGCGTACATCTTCCCGCCGATCTTGTAGACCAGCGTCGTCTCGTCGAACGGCGTCGATTCCTCCGTGAGGGGCAGCGACAGGCAGTAGTCGCGGAAACTCAAAACATCCATAACGGGTTCTTTTCCTCAAAGATATGATTTTTTTGGCACATCTATTGCGTTCCGAAATGAAGTAAAACCAAAATCAGGGTAAAAAATGAAAAAAATTCTCCTCTGTGTACCTCTGCTGGCAATCTTCGCGGCAGGATTTTTCGGCTGCTCGCAGCAGCGGCAATGGAACCACGAACAGCGCAAGGCGATGCGCGAGGCGCTGCGCAGCTACCGCCAGATGGTGTACCTCGACGACCTGAACGACGCCGAGTTCGTGCTCTTCTCCGACGAAGTGGCCGGGCAGCTCGAAAACAGTTATCCCGTCTACATGGAGTTCGTCCAGATGCAGGGCGTCGACGACACGGTGGACATGGTGGTCGTCTCGACGATCGTCGACGAACTGAACGCCGACGCCCGCAACATGCGGCACATCTACCCCTACAACTACCTCGTAGCGCAGGGCGTGCTGCCCGCAGGGCTTGACCACGAGCAGCAGAAAGCCTTTTACAACTGCTTCGCGGCGAAGGTCAATGCGACGTACGCCACGATGGACCAGTTCTTCAACGCCATTCTGGCCGACACGAGCGACATGTCGCAGATCCGCCGGCTGGAGAGCCAGTGTGCGAACGACCTTTTCAGCTGGGTGGTGACCGAGGTGGACGTGATCGAGACCGTTCCGGCGACCCCGGCGGCCACGGCGCAGACCCCGGCGGCCCCGAAAACCGCTGCCGGACAGCAGACCCCGGCGGCCCCGGCCAAAAAATAGCTCCGGAACCCGTTCTGACACAATCGGTGCGCCTCGTGAGGGGCGCACCGATTCGTCATGTGCAAGACTGCCCTATTTATCGGCAAACAGCGACCGGGCGATGCCCAGCTCCAGTCCCCGCAGTTCGGCCAGCCCGCGCAGGCGGCCCAGACACGAATATCCCGGATTGGTCTTCTTCTTCAGGTCGTCGATCATCTGGTGGCCGTGGTCCGGACGCATCGGGATCGAGATGCGTCGGCGCTGCTGAATCTCCAGCAGGGCTTTCATCACGTCGTACATCGGCACGTCGCCTTCGAGGTGGTTGGCTTCGTAGAAGTTGCCTTCGGCGTCGCGCTGCGTCGAGCGCAGGTGCACGAAATTCACCCGGTCGCCCTGACGGAGCATCATTCCCGGCAGGTCGTTCTTCGCCGACACGCCGAACGAACCCGTGCAGAGGCACAAACCGTTCGATGCGTTGGGAACCGCTGCGACCAGTTTTTCGAAATCGGATTCCGTGGAGAGGATGCGCGGCAGGCCGAGGATCCCAAGGAGTAAAACGGACCAAGGAATTCAAATTGTAAAAAAACGGCTGTCCCACTGCGGATGGCCGTTTTTGCT
>ENA-UEQL01002346-UEQL01002346.1-human-gut-metagenome-genome-assembly--contig:-NODE-2346-length-12644-cov-3.118803_pt1 | contig 12644 bp, 9 predicted proteins | sample MGYA00242905_ERZ507926 | MGnify/ENA primary metagenome ERZ507926 (study PRJEB26167, sample SAMN06115531) | human gut metagenome | host: Homo sapiens | place: China:Henan | collected 2015-09-09 | study...
GTCGTAGTAGCGGTTGAGTAGCTTGACCTGCCCCACGGCGGAGAAGAGCTGCCGTGCGGAGACCGAATCGAGCTTCCCGGCGCGTTGCCCGAGGATGCTGCGCCCCGAGGCCACGGCTCCCGACGAAACCAGGATGACCTCGGTGCCCGCGCGGTGGAGCCGGGCCACCTGGTCGACCAGGGCCGAGATGCGGGTGGTGTCGGGACGGCCGTCGTCGCGCGTCAGCACGTTGCTGCCCACCTTGATGACGATGCGCCGGTATTTGTTCTGTGCGTCCATATGCGTTTCATTCGCCGGGAATGGCCCGGCTCAGGGTTCGAATTTGTAGCCCACGCCCTTGATGGTGACGATGCGTTCGTCGCCGATCTTCTGGCGCAGCTTGCGGATGTGGACATCGATCGTGCGGTCGCCCACGACGACCTCCGTGCCCCAGATCTTGGCGTAGATCTCCTCCCGCGGGATCAGCCGCCCCGGCGACGAGCAGAGCAGGTCGAGCAGCGCGAATTCCTTGCGCGGCAGGACGATTTCCCGCCCGTCGCGGATCACGGTGTAGCGGTCGCGGTCGATCGTGATGCCCGGGGCCGGCGGTGCGGCGGGGGCTGCGTCGGCGTCGATGCGTTTGAGAATCGCCTGCACGCGGCTCACCAGCAGCTTCATCTTGATCGGCTTCGTGAGGTAGTCGTCGGCTCCCACGCCGAAGCCCGCCAGCTGCTGCTGCTCCTCGCCCAGCGCCGAGAGGAAAACCACCATCGTGTCTGTCAGCACGGGGTTTTCGCGGATGGCTCGGCAGGTCTGCGCACCGTCCATCACCGGCATCATCATGTCGAGCAGAATCAGGTGCGGACGGCATTCGGCGGCCTTTTCGAGCGCCTCGGCGCCGTTCTGGGCCGTGAAAACCTCGTAACCCTCGCGGACGAGGTTGTAACGGACGAATTCGAGGATGTCGATCTCGTCGTCAACCAGCAGGATGCGATGACTCATAGTTGTCGGTTTCAGGTTCGGCGGACCCTCTTGCGGGGCCGTCGTGCGGATAACTCTGCGAAGATAGTGATTTTCCGGCGAAAAATCCAATAAATTGTCGTATCTTTGACCTTTCAAATATATCCGTATGACCAACGAAGCTGATTTCAGCACATTGGGCCTCAGCGAGCAGATGCTCGAAGCGGTCCGCGCAAAAGGGTTCGAAACTCCCACATCCATTCAACGACTCACGATTCCCCGCCTGCTCTCCGGCGGAAACGACATCATAGCACAATCCCAGACCGGCACGGGCAAGACCGCCGCTTTCGGACTGCCGATACTCCAGCAGACCGAACATTCGGCCGACGGGGTGCAGGCCCTCGTCCTCGTCCCGACGCGCGAACTGGCCGTGCAGGCCGCCGAAGAGCTCCTGAGCTTCAACGCCGGGCGGCGGCTCTCGATCACGGCCATCTACGGAGGAGCCGCCATGAGCGAGCAGCTGCGCCGTCTGTCGCGCGGCGTGGACATCGTCGTGGGGACCCCGGGCCGCGTGCTGGACCACATCCGCCGCGGTACGCTCAAATTGGACAAGGTCCGTTTCCTGGTCCTGGACGAAGCCGATGAAATGCTCAACATGGGCTTCGTGGAGGATGTCGAGGAGATCATGGGCCATACGGGCGAAGACCGCCGCGTGCTGCTCTTTTCGGCCACGATGCCCGAGCGGATCATCCGTCTTTCGGAGGCTTACATGCGCAATACGGAGGTGCTGCGCGTGGAGTCGCAGCACCTGACGGCCGACCTCACGAACCAGATCTATTTCGAGGTGCGCGAAGCCGACAAGTTCGACGCCATGACGCGCATCATCGACATCGAACCGGACTTTTACGGCATCGTCTTCTGCCGCACGAAGATCGGCGTGGACGAGGTGGCGACGCGTCTGGTGGCCCAGGGCTATTCGGCCGAGGGGCTGCACGGCGACGTGTCGCAGGCCCAGCGCGAGAAGATTCTCCGCAAGTTCCGCGACAAGGCGGTCAACATTCTGGTGGCGACCGACGTGGCCGCGCGGGGTATCGACGTGTCGAACCTCTCGCACGTGATCAACTATTCGCTGCCGCAGGATTCGGAGAGCTACGTCCACCGCATCGGCCGTACGGGCCGCGCCGGCAACCAGGGTACGGCCATCACCTTCATTTCGGGCGCCGAACTGCGCCGTTTCAACTGGATGATGCGCGACATCAAGGCCGACATCAAGCGGGAGACGCTGCCTTCGCCGCAGGACATCGTGGCGATGAAGCGCGCCAAGATCAAGGACGATTTGCAGGAGATCGTGGCCAATGAGAGCTACGGCGACTACGCCGACATCGCGGCCGAACTGCTCGAAAGCTATGCGCCCGACGTGGCGCTGGGGGCCTTGCTGCGGTTGGCTTTCCGCAGTGAACTGGATCAGAGCAATTATCCCGAAATCCGTTCGTTCTCGGTCGACCGCAAGGGCAAGGCGCGGCTGTTCCTGGCGCTCGGGGGCCGCGACGGCTACACGGCCCGCCGGATCGTGGAGATGCTCAAGCGCAAGTGCGGACTGCGGGACAAGAATATCGACGACGTGCGTGTCTTCGAGAACTATTCGCTGGTGAGCGTGCCGTTCAGCGACGCCGAGGCGGTCGTGGGGCAGCTCAACGCCTCGGGAGGCCGTCGCCGCATCGCCAAGATCGACGGTTCCGATGCGGAGAACGGCGGCGGAAAGCGGCGTCGGCCGGCTACGGAGGGTCGCAACGGCGGCGAAGGCGCGTCCGGAAGCGAATCGGCCGGAGAGCCTCGTTCCGAGACGCGGGGCCGCAGGAAGGCCGGGCAGCCCGAGGGCGCGGAGGAGTTCCGCTCCGAAAGGCGGCCGCGCAGGGAAACCGCGGAAACGGCGGACGACGCCGGGGAGCGGCGTCCCGTGACGCGGAGCCGGAAAAAGGCCGAGAACGACTGGAACGCGTCTCCGGCAGGCGGCAACGACGGGTTCGACTGGGAGGCTTTCCAGCGTTACGACGATGCCGTGGCATGGGAGAAGCCCAAGCGCGGCGGCGGGACCAGGAGCGTCCGCCGCAGCGGCCGTCCCGTCACCACGGGCCGTCAGGCTGCGCCCAAACGCATTGCCGCAAAGGGCCGCAAGCGCTGACGAAGGGCCGGAACAGACCGGAAAATTGCGCCGCCGTGCCGGGATGCAGCGATTTCGCGCTTCCGCAGGGCGGCGTTGTTGCATGTTTTGACGAAATCTTTTCGGCGTTCCGCATAAAATGGTTATATTTGCGAGATTTATATGCTTCCGCATATGCGGGAACCAAAAAACGTGTACTGAAATGGCTACTGAAAAACCGACACTTCCTGCTCCCGAGGAGCAAGTCAGCCCTGCGGCTGAAGATGCGCAAGCGAATCCTGCCGTGACTGCCCGAGTCCCTGAACCCGAAATGCCCGCCGCCGGACCGGCTGCGGAGGCGTCCGCCGCTGCGGAAGAACCCGTTGCGGAGGTTGCGGACGCGCCCGCGGAATCCGCCGTGACGGAGACGCCCGCCGCCGAAGCGTCTGCCGGGGTTGCCGAAGCGCCCGCCGCAGAAACGCCTGCGGAGGAGGCCGCCGCGGAGCGGATTTCCGGGGAGGAGGCTGCGCCGCGCGCCAAACGTGCCCGGATCAAGCCTGCCGCCGGGCCGGAGGTTGCGGAATCGGAGGAGGACGCGTCCCGGGACGTGCAGGTGGACTTTGCCGATGAGGAGGCTGCGCTCGCGGCGCAGAATGCCGGGCTGGAGATCGAGGGCGCGACGCCCGAGGAGGAGGCCGCGGAGGAACTCGCCGCGCAGAAGCCCGAGGAGGACAAGTTCGCCGGAAAAGGCAAGGAGGAGTTGGTGGCCCTGTTCGCCCGGATGCTCGAAGAGCAGCCCGTGCAGTCGATCCGCCGGGATGTGGAGGCGTTGAAGATCGCCTTTTACCGCATCCGCCGCGCCGAGGTCGAGGCCGCACGCCGCCGCTTCGTCGAGGAGGGCGGCGCCGAGGAGGATTTCGCTCCTTCGGTGGACGGCGCCGAAATTCAGCTCAAGGAGCAGTTCAAGGAGTACCGCCGCCGCCGCGACGCGTTCATCGCCAACCTCGAAGCCGAGAAGGAGGCGAATCTCAAGGTCAAGCAGGCGATCATCGAGGAGCTGAAGGAGCTGGTCAATTCGGACGAGACGCTCAACCATACGTTCAACAAGTTCCGCGAGTTGCAGCAGCGCTGGAAGGATACCGGCATCGTGCCGCAGCAGCATGTCAAGGATTTGTGGGAGACCTACAACCTGCACGTCGAGAATTTTTACAGCTTCATCAAGATCAACAAGGAGCTGCGTGACCTCGATCTGAAGAAGAACTACGAACAGAAGGTAGCCCTCTGCGAGCAGGCCGAGGCGCTGGTGCTGGAGCCTTCCGTCGTCGAGGCGTTCCACAAGCTGCAAAAACTCCATGACGAGTGGCGCGAGACGGGTCCCGTCGCCAATGAGTACAAGGAGGCGCTCTGGGAGCGTTTCAAAGCCGCGTCGAGCCGTATCAACAAACAGCATCAGGAGCATTTCGAAACGCTGAAGGGCGAGCAGGTGAAGAACCTCGAACTCAAGACCGGGCTGTGCGTCGCCACGGAGGAACTTTCGTCCCAGCCGCTCACCACCCGCAAGGAGTGGAACCGCGCGAGCGACCGTCTGCTGGAGATTCAGAAGACCTGGAAGACCATCGGTTTCGCGCCGAAGAAAGATAACAACCGCATCTACGAACGTTTCCGCACGGCGTGCGACCGTTTCTTCGAGGCCAAGCGGCAGTTCTATGCCGGAATGAAGACCGAGATGGAGCACAACCTTCAATTGAAGATTGAGATCTGCGAGGCCGCCGAGTCGCTGATGAACAGCGAGGAGTGGAAGAAGGCCACCGACGAACTGATCGCCCTCCAGGCCCGCTGGAAGCAGATCGGAGCCGTGTCGCGGCGCCATTCGGACGCCGTCTGGAAGCGTTTCCGCGCTGCCTGCGACAAGTTCTTCGAGCGCAAGGCGTCGCACTTCGCGAGCGTCGATGGCGAGCACGAGGAGAACCTGCAGAAGAAACTCGCCCTGCTGGCCGAAATGGCCGGGGCCGACGTGAAGGCCGGGGGCTACGAGGTGATCCGCGAGTTCCAGCGCCGCTGGGGCGAGATCGGTTTCGTGCCCATCAAGCAGAAGGACGCCATCCAGAAAAAGTACAAGGCCGCCGTGGACGAGCTGTTCAACACGCTGCGCGGTTCGGAGCGCGACCGTTCGATGGGCCGCTTCCGCGAGAAAGTCTCGTCGTTCAAGGCGTCGGGCGACCGCCGCCTGCGCTCGGAACGCGAACGCCTCTACAACAAGGTGCGTCAGCTGGAGCAGGAGATCGGCCTCCTGGAGAACAACATCGGCTTCTTCGCCAAGTCGAAGAACGCCGAGGCGTTGGTGGCCGACGTGCGTGCGAAGATCGAGCGCGCCCGCGAGGAGATGGCCTCGACGATCGAGAAGGTGAAGCTGATCGACAAGCAGGACCAGGACGAAAATAACAATGCCTGACGATCGGATCGCCCTGCCGCTCCGGACGCCGGCCCACGGCGGAACGCCGTGTATACAGGTTTGACCCGCCCCCGAACCCCCGCCTTGGCGGGGGCTTGCGGAAAAAGGCGCTGAACGGTGTTACAACGACTTTATAAATAAAACAGTAATGAAACTTTCCAAACCCAAGTACATATTTGTTACGGGCGGTGTCGCATCGTCGCTCGGCAAGGGTATTATTTCGGCCTCGATAGCCCGACTTCTGCAGGCGCGCGGCTATTCGGTGACCATACAGAAACTCGACCCCTACAGCAACGTCGTTCCCGGAACGCTCAACCCCTACGAGCACGGCGAGTGCTACGTCACCGAGGACGGCGCCGAGACGGACCTCGACCTGGGGCACTACGAGCGCTTCACGAACCAGCCCACGTCGAAGTCCAATAACGTCACGACGGGCCGTATCTACAAGAGCGTCATCGAGAAGGAGCGCAAGGGCGAGTACCTGGGCAAGACCGTGCAGGTCATTCCCCACATCACCGACGAGATCAAACGCCGCATTCAGCTGCTGGCGCAGACCAAGAAATACGACGTGATCATCACCGAGATCGGCGGCACGGTGGGCGACATCGAGTCGCAGCCGTTCATCGAATCGGTGCGCCAGCTGCGCTACTCGCTGGGGCACAAGAACACGGCGCTGGTGCATCTGACGCTGATCCCCTACATGGCCGCTTCGGGCGAGTTGAAGACCAAACCCACGCAGCACTCGGTGAAGGCCCTGCTGGAGAACGGTCTCCAGCCCGACATCCTCGTGCTGCGCGCCGAACATCCGCTGTCGACGGCGCTCAAGCGCAAGGTGGCGCTGTTCTGCAACGTCGACGCCAACGCCGTGATGGAGTCGATCGACGTGCCGACGATCTACGAAGTGCCGCTGAAAATGCACGAACAGCATTTGGACGAGGTCGTGCTGGACAAACTGAACCTGACGGCCGACAAAGAGCCGGACATGGCCGCGTGGAGCGCATTCGTCGAGAAGGTGAAACACCCCTCGAAGAAGATCGAGATCGCGCTGGTCGGCAAGTACACCGAACTGCCCGACGCCTACAAGTCGATCTGCGAATCGTTCATCCACGCCGGGGCGGTCAATGACTGCAAGGTCAAGCTGCGCTATGTCAATTCGGAGAAGATCACCCGCGAGAGCGCAGGCGCGCAGCTGGGCAAGATGTCCGGCATTCTGGTGGCCCCGGGCTTCGGCAACCGCGGCATCGAGGGGAAGATCGAGGCCGTGCGCTTCGCCCGCGAGAACAACATCCCGTTCCTGGGCATCAGCCTGGGCATGCAGTGCGCCGTGATCGAGTTCGCGCGCCACGTGCTGAATCTCGCCGATGCCAATTCGAGCGAGATGGAGCAGACGCCGCATCCGGTGATCGACCTGATGGAGGAGCAGAAGGGCGTTACGGCCAAAGGCGGCACGATGCGTCTGGGCGCCTATCCCTGTGCGCTGAAGAAAGGCTCGAAAGTCGCTGCCGCCTACGGCAAACTCAACATTTCGGAGCGTCACCGCCACCGTTACGAGTTCAACAACGACTATCTGGAGCAGTTCGAGGCGGCCGGCATGAAGGCCGTGGGCGTGAATCCCGACACGAATCTGGTGGAGGTCGTCGAGATCGAGAACCATCCCTGGTTCATCGGTACGCAGTACCATCCCGAATACAAGAGCACCGTATTGAGCCCCTCGCCGCTGTTCGTGGCCTTTGTGAAGGCCGCGCTGGCGTATGCGGAGAAGAAGTAATCACCCTCTGAAAAGATAAAAAGGAAGACAGTTTAATGGATAAAAAATCAATCATAGGCATTGCCGTCGTAGCGGTTCTTTTTCTGGGATTCGCCTATTTCAACAGCCAGCAACAGAAAGAGTATCTGGAACAGAAAGCCGCATACGAGGCCTATGTCGATTCGGTGGCCGCAGCCGCGCGTGCGGCGGCTCCCGTGGCCGATTCGCTGGCGTCGGGTAACGGCGTGCAGGCAGAAGTGGCGGCCGCAGAGGCTGCGGCAGCGGTACGCGAGCGTCAGGTCGCTGACGGCGGCCCGCGAGGCGGAGGCCGAAGAATTCATCGTGGAGAACGACGTGATGGCGGTGCTCTTCTCCACCCGCGGCGGCCAGATCAAGGGCGTCACGCTGAAGGATTACACCCAATACGGTCCGCGCGGAAAACGCGACCGGAAAATCGAGATGATGGACCCCGCCACGGCGCGTTTCGGGCTTTCATTCTATCTGAAGAACGGGCTGAAGAACGTGCCGGTCAACACGCTGGATTACGTGTTCACGGCCCAGCCCGTAGTGGGGGAGGCGGACGGAGCCAAGAGCGTCGTGATGCGCCTTCCGGTGGCGGAGGGGGCCTATCTGGAGTACCGTTACCTTATATATGATACGGAGGCTCCCGAGCGCGACTACCTCGTCGACTTCGACGTGCGGCTGGTGAATATGGCTCCGGAGATGGCCAACCAGACGCAGATTCAGATCGACTGGGCGAACACCACCTTCCAGAATGAGAAGGGTTTCCAGAACGAGAACATGTACACCACGCTCTCGTACCGTTTCCCCGACGAGACCTCGATCGAGGAGCTGGGCATGAGCGAAGGTGCAAAGTCGAAGAACATCTCGACGCAGGTCAACTGGGTGGCTTTCAAGCAGCAGTTCTTCTCGTCGGTGTTCATCGCCCCGGACAACGTGTCCTACGCCAACCTCGCCTTCGACACGGCGGCTCCCGAGTCGTCGCTGCTCAAGACCTTCACGGCGCAGATGGGCGTGCCCTATACGCCGCAGACCGAAGGGTATGACTTCGCATTCTATTTCGGCCCCAACAAGTACTCGATCCTCAAGAAGATCGGGGAGCCGGGCGGTGCGGATATTTATCTGGAGCGTCTCGTGCCGCTGGGCTGGGGCATCTTCGGATGGGTCAACCGCTGGTGCGTGATTCCGGTCTTCGACTTCCTGCGCAACTACATCGGCAGTTTCGGCATCATCAGCTTCATCCTGGTGCTTCTGGTGAAGCTGGTGATCTCGCCGCTGACCTACAAGAGTTACGTTTCGATGGCCAAGATGCGTCTGGTCAAACCCCAGATCGACGAGCTGGCGAAGAAGTATCCCAAGCCGGAGGACGCCATGAAAAAGCAGCAGGCGACGATGGAGCTTTATAAAAAGGCGGGCATCAACCCCATGGGCGGCTGTATTCCGATGCTGATCCAGATGCCGATCCTGATCGCCATGTTCCGCTTCTTCCCCGCGTCGATCGAGCTGCGCGAGCAGCCCTTCCTGTGGGCCGACGACCTCTCGTCGTACGACAGCGTGCTGAACCTGCCCTTCTCGATCCCCTTCTACGGAGATCACGTGTCGCTGTTCGCCCTGCTGATGGCCCTGTCGCTGTTCGGATACTCCTATTTCAGCTATCAGCAGACCGCCTCGTCGCAGCCCCAGATGGCCGGCATGAAGTTCATGATGGTCTACATGATGCCGATTATGATGCTCTTCTGGTTCAACAGCTATTCGAGCGGCCTTTGCTACTACTACCTGCTGTCGAATATCTTCACCATCGGGCAGACGCTCGTCATCCGGCGCATGGTCGACGACAACAAGATCCACGCGATCATGCAGGCGAACGCCGCGAAGAAGTCGAAAGGCAAGAAATCGAAATTCCAGCAGCGCTACGAGGAGCTGATGCGTCAGCAGGAGGCCCAGCAGCGCGCGAAGAGAAAATAGGCGGAACTCCGCTTTGAACACGGGCCGGAGCGGATTCCACATCGGGAACGCTCCGGCCCTGTTTTTGCCGGAGGCCGCATAAAACGATACCGTTATGAAACGAATTTTGATGCTGGCGTCGCTGCTGGCGGCCGGAATGCCGCTCGGGGCGCAGAATTTGGGGTCGGAGTACCGGCTGAAACGCGTGATTCCCGTCGAGGGACGGCAGGGTGTCGCCGCCGATTCGAATTTTTACTATGTGTCGGGCAGCACGGCGCTCTATAAATACGACAAGCAGGGGCGGCTGGCGGCCAAAAACGAGCGGCCGTTCGAGGGGCTGCCGCTGGCTGCCAACCACATCGGCGACATCGACGTGTGGGACGGGGAGATTTACGCCGGGATCGAAACCTTCGACGACGGCCGCGGGGAGAATATCCAGGTGGCGGTCTACGACGCCAACACGTTGAAATGGAAACGCTCGATCGACTGGGAACCCTCGTCGGGGCAGGTCGAGGTGTGCGGGCTGGCGGTGGACCGCGACGGCGACATGGTCTGGATGGCCGACTGGGTCGACGGACGCTACGTCTACGGCTACAACCGGAAAACGGGGCGGTATGTCCGCAAGGTCCACCTGCGTCCCGTGCCCCAGTGGCAGCAGGGGATTTTCATGGTCGGCGGACGCATGCTGATCTCTGCGGACGACGGGGACGCCGACCTCGATGAACCGGACAACCTCTACGTTGCGGATCTGCGCGACGGAAAATCGTATGCCACGGTGCTTCCGTTCCGCTCGATGGACGATTTCCGCCGTCCGGGCGAAATCGAGGGGCTGGCCGTCGATCCTGCGACGGACGATCTGCTGGTGCTGGCCAACCGCGGGGCGCGGATCGTGCTGGGCATGCCGCGGGGCTTCTATCCGGGCTACGACGGCGAGGTGCACGAAGTCTACGTCTTCGAGAAGGTGAAATAAAGAAAGGTCCCGGATGTCCGGGACCTTTCTCTTATGGGAAGCGGCGGCTATTTGCCGAATCCGTTCGAAACGAATGTCAGCGCGTCGGGCAGCACCGTCTGCCAGTAGCGCCAGGTGTGGCCGCCGTCGCGCATGCGGTATTGCAGGGGAATGCCGCGCTCGCGCATGAGCGTGTAGAAATCGACGTTGCATTTCCAGAGGAAATCGTCGTCGCCGCAGTCGACCCACCAGCGGACCGAGCGCACGCCGTCGAGCTGTTCGGCGGTCATTCCGCGCAGCAGGGCCACGGGCGAGTTGTCGGCGACGGACTGCTGGAAGGCGTTGTCGTAGCTGCGGCGGCCGGGGAACATGTCCAGCAGGCCGCTCATCGAACAGGCCGAGCCGAACAGTTCGGGGTGGTGCAGGGCGTAGACCGCCGTGCCGCCGCCGCCCATCGACAGCCCCGCAACGGCGCGGTGCGCCTTGTCGGAGGCGATGCGGTAGCGTTTTTCGACGGCGGGCATGAACTCTTCGAAGAAGAACCGTTCGTAGTCCCAGCCCGGAACGTCGAAATAGCCCATGTGTTTGCCCGTGCGTTTCGGGCCTTCGCCCGAGGCGTCGGGCATGACGACGATCATCGGTCGGGCCATGCCTGCGGCGATGGCTTCGTCGGCGATGCGGCGCAGGTCGCCTTTCTGTGTCCAGTCGGTGTGGCAGCCGCTGGCGCCGTGCAGCAGGTAGAGCACGGGGTAGGACTCCTGCGAGCGGTCGTAGCCGTCGGGCAGGTAGACCGTGCAGCTCTTTTCGGCCCCGAGGACCTCGCTCGGGAAGGTGTAGACTTCGGTGCGGCTCTGCGCTCCGGCCGTCAGGGCCGCGGTGAGCGCAAGCAGGGCGGTGGTCAGCAGTTTTTTCATGGCTTATTCTACATAAAGCACCAGTCCCTTGAGGTATTCGCCTTCGGGATGGTAGATGTTGATCGGGTGGTCGGCGGGCTGGGTCAGCTGGTGCAGGATGCGCACCTTGCGGCCCGCGATGGCGGCGGCGGAAAAGACCGTCGTGTTCACCAGCACCACGCGCACCGCCATTTCCGGCTACACGGCAGACATCGGCCTCTACAAAGACGAAGACTGCTTCGAGAGCCTTGAGCTCGGCGGATGCGATGTTGTCATTACCATCGGCACGGGCGACGTGACGAAGGAAGAAAACCTCGTCAAGGCCCTGGAGGAGATCAGAGACGCAGACGACGACTTCTATTTCGTCCTCACCGACGTCACCGACGAAGACTGCGTTACGTCCCTCTGCAAATGGGCGGAAGGCACCGAGCCCACAGAGGCCGCCCTCGGCGCCGGCGTCGAAGATCACCGAAAGTTCTACTTCGGCCAGGTCACGAACAAGGAGTATGTCAACAATTACGGCCGCAGCGCCGTGGTCTACACAGACGACCCCAGCGAATGGGCGGACGCCGCCTGGGTGGGCTCTGTCGGCCCGTTCTGGCCGGAGAGCGTAACCTGGAAGTGGAAAGTCCCCGACGGCATCAGCGTCGCATACCTGAGAGACAGCGAGCGCGATACGCTGGAGGAAAATCGCGTCAACTTTATGACGGCTGAGTATAAGCACGAATATATGAAGAATGGCATTTGTGGTGACGGCAACTTCATCGACAACGTGCTCGGTGCCGACTACATCACCTACCAGATGCGCGAGAACCTTTATACCATCTTCCTGCAGAACCCGAAAATCGGCTACACGGATGCCGGATTTTCCATCGTGGCAAGCGGTGTGTTCTCCGCGCTGAACAGGGCTGTAGACCTCCACATTATCGCAAAAGACCCCGAGGATGGCGTCGGTGTTTATACCGTCACCGTGCCCAAACGGAAGGACGCCACCGACGAGCAGGCCCGCAACCGCGTCATGCCGGATATTGAATGGGAAGCCCTGCTCGAAGGCGCTGTCCACAGCGCCAAGGTGCGCGGCACTCTCAGCGTGACGCTCAACAACTGAGAAGGAGGTTAATAGACAATGGCGAACGGAATTGAAATTGCCAGCTACGACCCCAAAAAGGTCAGCGTAATCATCAATGGCAAAGAAATTACCAACTTCGGCCCCGACAGCGTCATTTCTGTCACCAGAAATGAAGACATCGTTACCACCCAGGTCGGCGTCAAGGGCGATGTAGCATATAGCGAAAACGCCAACGAAAGCGGAAACTGCGCCCTCACTCTGATGGGAACGTCCTCCTCTTTGCCCTATCTCCGCAGGCTGGCAATCAAGAGAACCCCCATTTCCCTGATGATTCGTGACGCCAACGACGTTGGCGCGGTCAATGTCGCCGAAGACGAATGCCGCATCCTCAAGCCGCCCGATCTGAACCGGGCCAAAGAGGTCGGCAGCGAAACCATCAACATTTTCATCCCCTCCCTTAACTACCGTTAAGGGCCCGGGGGATGAACCG
>ENA-UEQL01002352-UEQL01002352.1-human-gut-metagenome-genome-assembly--contig:-NODE-2352-length-12620-cov-9.337957_pt1 | contig 12620 bp, 6 predicted proteins | sample MGYA00242905_ERZ507926 | MGnify/ENA primary metagenome ERZ507926 (study PRJEB26167, sample SAMN06115531) | human gut metagenome | host: Homo sapiens | place: China:Henan | collected 2015-09-09 | study...
AGGAATGCCCTCTCCCTCAACGTTATAGTTGAAGTCGACTCCGTTAATTTCAATTTGTTTTTCCATTTTCGCGAAATATCATTGCAAAGATAGTGCAAGCCGAGCGAAAAACATTCAAACTTGTTTGAAAATGTTTTTCCGAGGCGCCGCCTATTTTATGAAAAGATAGTGCAAGCCGAGTGGAAAGAAAAGAACTTGTTCAATTTTCTTTTCCGAGGCGCCGCCTATTTTATTCAACAGATAGTGCAAATCGAGAGCAGAGCATTCAACTTGTTTTAACTTTTACGCAAAAAACGCGGTTTTTGTTGATGCTTACTTAAAATTTAATATAAATTCGCTTGGAAAAATTAAAAAAAAACAATTACATTGCGCTCGAAAAATATAAAATGAAAAATTACAATCCAATTATTAATAACCCAAACCTAAAAATTATGAAAAAACTATTATCGAGCGCATTGCTTCTGTTGGCAAAAGATGCAGTCCATGGAATTATCAGGTTGTATAAACAATAAGCATTAAGCATTATGATACGGATATGTATATTGCTGTTGTCTGCAGTTTTGGCGGCTACGGCGGTGGGGCAGACTGTGACGGGTCGTGTTGTCGACGATGAGAGCGGAGAGGCCCTGCCTTCGGCAAGCGTCTATGCCAAGTCGTTGGCGAAAGGCACATCAACCGATTCTGATGGACGCTTTGAAATGGCAATCCCGGAAGGGAAGGCGGTTGATTTGCGGATAAGCTATGTGGGATATAAAGAGACAACAATACAGATTAAGTCGGGAAGTGCGCCTGTTGAGGTGCGCCTGCAGCGAGGCACGGAGTTGCGTGATGTGCAGGTCTATGGTGCGCGCCATGACTTTGGCGTTAAATCCTCGCAGATGAGCGCACAGGTGCTGACATCGCAGCAGGTGAAGGAGGTGCCGGCATTGTTCGGCGAGATCGACGTGATGAAATCGCTGCAGCGTTTGCCGGGCGTTCAGTCGTCGGGCGACGGCACAGCGGGAATCTTTGTGCGAGGGGGCAATTACGACCAGAATTTGATTACGCTCGATGGCTCAACGCTTTACAATGGTGAACATCTTAAAGGGTTTGTATCGGCAATCAATGCCGAGATGGTAGACAATGTGGTGCTTTACAAAGGCGCTTTTCCGGCTCGTTACGGCTCGCGCCTTTCGAGTGTGATCGACATAGGTGTGCGGGAAGGCGACTTTGATGCGTATCATGGTTGCGCATCCATAGGAATGTTGTCGTCGAAGGTGCAGGCTGAGGGTCCGATATGGAAGGGGCATACGTCGTTCAATGTGGCAGCTCGCGCCTCATATTTCGGAGCCATAGTGCAGCCATTGCTCAAAAGCGTTTACGACAACAAGAAGGCAATGGAGCCGTATGCCAAGATGAATTTTTATGATGTCAACGCTAAACTGGTGCATCGCTTCTCGGAGAGCGACCGACTGTCGGCTGTGTTCTATTGGGGCAAGGACGTTAGCAATTCTTCTCCTACCGATAGTGAGACCAAATTCGAAAGCAAGAGTGGTGAGATTAGAACTAAAAAAAATGAGACAAAAAATAATTGGGGAAATCTGGTGTCGAGCCTGTATTGGACGCATACAGCCGGCGACAGGTTTCTTGTGAATGTCAATGCGAGTTTCAGTCTGTATGACTATAGACTGGCGCAGAATGTGTCGGGATATTATGAGAGTCGGAAGATGGTACAAATACAGAGGCTGACAGAAGATGTGTCGGAAACACGTTATGATTCGAAGGTGAAGGATGCTTCTATCACTGCCGACTTCAGATTTCGCCCTGTTGCTGCCCACGATTTGCGATGGGGTGTCAAAGGCTCGTTGCAGCAGTTGTCGCCGATAATCCATGCCTATAGTTACAACTATGACTATACACCGTCGAAGGTGACACGCACGGAAACCGACAGGACAATAGGCGAGCGGCAGGACTTGCTGACGGCAAGCATTTATGCCGAGGACGATTGGACTGTGGCTCCGTGGTTGATGGCAAATGTCGGGTTGCGCTATTCGTTGTTTTCCGTTGAAAATAAGACATACGGCTCGCTTGAACCCCGCGCTTCGGTGCGCTTCCTGCTTACGCCTGCCATGGCGTTGAAACTGTCGTATGCACGGATGGCGCAGGGCGTGCATCTGTTGAGCAGCAGCAATATCGTGATGCCGTCAGACATTTGGGTGCCTGTGACTGAAGAAATTCCGCTTATGCGCTCCAACCAGTATGCCGGTGGTGTCAACTATGAAATTATGAAAGATCTTGAGGTGTCGGTTGAGGGCTATTACAAGACGATGGACAATGTGCTTGAATACAACAACGGAGCGTCGTGGCTCAATTGCACCGGCGATTGGCAGAGTCTTGTCAGCCTCGGCAAGGGACGCTCCTACGGCGTGGAGCTGATGGCTCAACGCTCTGTGGGCAACACTACTGGTTGGGTGAGCTACACATGGGCTAAATCATTGCGCACATTCGACCGCCCGGGGCAGGAACTGAACGGCGGACGCGAGTTTCTTGCTGGCAACGACAAACGCCATAATTTCAACATTGTAGTGGTGCAGCGGCTGGGACAGCATTGGAAACTGTCGGCGTCGTGGACTTATCAGAGCGGCCGCCGCGGGATATTGGCAAACACATCAATGTATGGCGGTGTGCTGCAGGAATGGGATCCGAGTTTCAGACCGGAATCCAGCACGCTTAAAGAACAGGAATATATGCAGAATCGTGATGACGCCGCACATTGGGCGGAAATGCCGGGAATGTTTACAACTTATCGTGAGCGCAACAATTATAAGCTTCCGGATGTGCACCATCTTGATGTGGGTATAACCTATTCGGTAAACCATCGGAGGTTTGGCGCGAGCGAGGTGAACCTGTCGTTCTATAATCTGTACAACCAAAAGAACATCAACAGCGTTTATATCGGGACAAATAACAAAAAATATGTGCTGAAAGGCATTTGTATGTTCCCGTTTATGCCGTCGTTGACCTACACATTAAAATTCTGACAATATGAAACGGTTAAAATATTTGATTTCAGCGTTGAGCATCGTTGCGGTGGTGCTCACGGGCTGTGAGAAAGAGCTTGGCTTTGACGAGGGCGGAGAGAACCTCAATGTGATAGCGATAAGTATGGTGGCGTCGCCCGACACTACGCTGGAGGCGATCGTGGCGCGCACATACCGCACGGGTGTTGTCGGCACAGAAGGAACGAATGTAGTGGAGACGTTTCTGAAGGCTGCCACGCTGCGGTTTGCCACGGTGACATATTCGGTCAACGGCGCCTCTCCGGTGGAGATGGTCTACGATGCCGAGCATTGCCGTTTCCGCAGCGACTATCGTCCGAAGGCTGGCGATGTGATTGCGGTTTCTGCCACAGAACAGAATTTTCCGTCGGTATCGGCAAATTTCACTATGCCTACGGTTGCCCCGACAGTCGAGATTGTAAGGACTCGGAAATATCAGCAGGACCATCTGCTTGACCAACTTGAAACCGGGTATTATGACGGTGGACAGGACACGGTGGTCGACATCTCTCTGAGGATGAAGGGGCTGGAGCCGTCGGGCTATTACCGTCTCAACGTGCGCAGCCTCACGGAGAAGGTTGTCGACGGCAAGACGGTGTATGACACCAATGATTGTTATCATTCCTACGATCCTTTGTTCCAGGATATCCGGCTGTCGAAGCCCCGCAAAGGATGGTATAAGGATTTCAGCAACGTGTTTGCCGGCACAGCTGCCGGTGGCCCAGGATATGAGTGCACGGTGACCACGCGTCTGCGCAAAGGCGATGTGGGTAAGCGCATAGTGGAGGTGGAGTTGCAGTCGTTGACCGAGGATTTATACTACTATCTGAAGTCGGTGATGCTCTATCAGGTATATTTGCAGACGATTAACGACGCACAGACGGAGGCTGTGCAGATACACAGCAACGTCGACGGCGGATTCGGTATTGCCGGCGGCTTGCTGGGCACAGAGAAGCATGTGGTCGCATTCTGATGTATGTTTAGGATTTTTGGTTATATAATTGAAAAAGCACTTCCGACGCGATGTCAGGAAGTGCTTTCTTTTTGAGTTATGCTTTAGTCAAAGGCTTAAACAAGTCCTTTGCCGTGGCAGTTCTTGTATTTCTTGCCGCTGCCGCATGGACATGGGTCGTTGCGTCCCACTTTCGGTCCTACTTTGATAGGGTCGGTGTGGTGTGGGCCTTGCGGAGCGCGTGCTGCTTGACGCTGCTCGTCCTGTCCTGGATACTCCTCCTTGTGGGCGGTGTATTTGCGGTAGTCGTCGCGGCGTTCTGGCGCTGCCACCGGTTCTGCCGTAGGCATCGACGGCGACACTGACGTGTTGCTGTAGCGCGGTGCCGGGATGCGTGGGCTGTTGTCGGTTTCTGTTGCCTCTTCAGCCTGCGCTGGAGCCTGCTGCTCGCGTGGCGGTTGGCTTTGTGCCTGCACAGGAATTTGACCGCGTGTCAGCGAAGCCACGGCTTTTGCATTCATGTTGTCGAGCATTGCGTCAAACATCTTGAACGACTCGATTTTGTAGATTACCAGCGGGTCTTTCTGCTCGTAGCTTGCATTCTGAACCGACTGGCGCAACTGGTCGAGTTCGCGCAGGTGCTCCTTCCAGGCCTCGTCGATGCTCATCAGCAAGATTGACTTCTGCCAAGCCTTGGCGATGTTTTTGCAGCCTTCGTTGTACGACTCCTCAAGGTCGACAGTGATTCCAAACACACGCTTGCCGTCGGTGATAGGCACGCGCACAAGACCCTTGCCTCCGTGGTTTTCCACGATGTCGGAAATCACCGGCATGGCAGCCTCTGCCATCTTCTCTGTGCGCTGGTTGAATGTGGTGATTGCCTGGCGGTAGATGGCGTCAACCTGCTTGTCTGTGCTCATCTTCTTATATTCATCTTCAGTGAATGAAGGCTCGAAGCCGAATGTGGTAAGCACATCCATGCGCAGATCCTCGTAGTCGCTTTGCGATCCGTAGCGCTTCACGATGTTGCCGGCAGTCTCGTAGAGCATATTCATGATGTCGATGCCGATACGCTCACCCATCAATGCATGGTGGCGGCGGGAGTAGATCACCTTGCGCTGTGCGTTCATCACGTCGTCATATTCAAGCAGGCGTTTACGGATGCCGAAGTTGTTTTCTTCCACGCGTTTCTGTGCGTTCTCGATTGAACGGGTCACCATGCCGGCCTCGATAGGCTCGCCCTCTTTAAGTCCGAGACGGTCGAGCATCTTGACAACCTTGTCGGTTGCAAACAGACGCATCACGGTGTCTTCAAACGACACGAAGAACACTGAAGAACCCGGGTCGCCCTGACGTCCGGCACGTCCGCGCAGCTGGCGGTCGACGCGGCGTGACTCGTGGCGCTCCGTACCGATGATTGCCAGACCTCCGGCGGCTTTTACTTCAGGAGTCAGTTTGATGTCCGTACCACGACCCGCCATATTGGTTGCGATTGTCACCACGGCTTTCTGTCCGGCGCGTGCCACGATTTCAGCCTCTTTCTGGTGCAACTTGGCGTTGAGCACGTTGTGAGGGATGCGGCGCAGCTGGAGCATGCGGCTCAGCAACTCGGAGATTTCCACAGATGTTGTTCCGACCAGCACAGGGCGTCCAGCTTCTACCATCTTCTGGATTTCGTCGATTACGGCGTTGTATTTCTCTTTCTTTGTCTTGTATACGCGGTCGTTCATGTCGATGCGTGCCACCGGACGGTTGGTCGGGATGGTCACGACGTCGAGTTTGTAGATGTCCCAGAACTCGCCTGCCTCAGTCTCTGCGGTACCAGTCATACCGGCAAGCTTGTGATACATGCGGAAGTAGTTCTGCAGGGTGATTGTTGCGAAGGTCTGTGTCGCGGCTTCCACTTTCACGCCCTCTTTCGCCTCGATGGCTTGGTGCAGACCGTCGCTGTAGCGGCGGCCTTCCATGATACGTCCTGTCTGCTCGTCGACAATTTTGATTTTTCCGTCGTCGATGACGTATTCGATGTCGCGGTCAAAGAGGGTATAGGCCTTGAGCAGCTGGTTGACAGTGTGCACGCGTTCAGCCTTGATGGCATAGTTCTGTGCATACTGTGATTTCTTCTCGGCCTTCTCCTCGTCGGAGATGTTCTCGTTCTCCAGTTCTGCCAACTGTGTTGTGATGTCGGGCAGGATGAAGAAAGTCGGGTCGTCAGTCTTGCCGGTGAGCACGTCGATACCTTTGTCGGTCAGCTCGATGCTGCGGTTCTTCTCGTCGATTACGAAGTAGAGCGGATCGGTGACGATAGGCATCTGCTTGTTGTTGTCCTGCATGTAGAAAGCCTCGGTCTCGAGCAGGAGGGGCTTGATGCCGTCCTGGCTCAGGTATTTGATGAGCGGACCGTATTTAGGCAGACCCTTGAAGGCGCGGAAGAGCAGCAGTGCGCCTTCCTTGCGCTCATCCTTGTTGTCGGATGCGATTTTCTTCTTTGCATCGGTGAGCAGCGATGTCACAAGGCGGCGTTGCGCGTTGACCACTGTCTCTACGTTCGGTTTGAACTGGTCAAACATCTGGTCGTCGCCTTTGGCAACCGGACCGGAGATGATGAGCGGCGTACGGGCGTCGTCGATAAGCACTGAGTCGACCTCATCGACGATGGCGAAGTTGTGTGGACGCTGCACGAGGTCGGCAGGCGATGTTGCCATGTTGTCGCGAAGGTAGTCAAAGCCGAATTCGTTGTTTGTACCGAATGTGATGTCGGCGTTGTATGCGCGGCGGCGTTCCGGGGAGTTGGGCTCTGTCTTGTCGATGCAGTCAACAGAAAGACCGTGGAACATGTAGAGCGGACCCATCCACTCGGAGTCACGTTTGGCGAGGTAGTCGTTGACGGTGACCATATGCACGCCGTTTCCAGTCAAGGCGTTGAGGAATACGGGCAGCGTTGCCACGAGTGTTTTACCCTCACCGGTTGCCATCTCGGCGATTTTGCCTTGATGAAGCACGATGCCGCCGATAAGCTGTACGTCGTAGTGGATCATGTCCCAAGTCACCTCGTTTCCGCCTGCCATCCAGTGGTTGTGGTAGATGGCTTTGCCGTCGTTGATTTCAATGAAGTCTTTGCCTTGGGCGGCGAGTTCGCGGTCGAAATCGGACGCGGTCACTTCGATTGATTCATTTTGAGCGAAGCGGCGTGCGGTGTCGCGCACGATGGCAAATACCTCGGGGAGATATTTGTTAAGCTCGTCTTCGAGCACTTCAAGGATGTCTTTCTCGATTTTGTCGATTTTCTCCCAGTAAGGCTCGCGGTTTTCATACTCCACATTCTCGATTTCAGCCTTGATGTCGGCAATCTCTTTGCGTTTGTCGGCAACGCTGTCTTTGAGTGCTGCGCGGATTTTGGTGATGCGGTCGCGCAACTCGTCGTTGCTCAAATTCTCCAACGTGGGGTAAATCTTGTTGATTTCAGCCACGATTGGTTGAATCTCGCGCAGGTCGCGCTGCGACTTGTTTCCAAAAATTTTTTTCAGGAAATCATTGAATCCCATAATGTATTTTAGTTTTTTGTTTATAATCGTATTGTCGTGCCTCGGGAAATCCATTGTCGCGCCTGAGGCACACGGCGCTGTAGTGCCGCTTAGTCTTTAAGCGACAACGGCATCATGCGCGCGCCGTTGGGCGAGCGTATTCTGAGAATGCGTGCCACGGTGGGCGCCAGCAGCGCCGCGTCGATTGGCGATGTGATTTTCTGAGGCTTTACGCCCGGCGCAATGATGAATGCCGGCGCGCAGACAGCGTTGATGTTGACTTGTTTCAGCTGTTGCTGGTTGTTGTAGTCGTCGCGCACTTTCCATCCTGGCGCGATTTGCAGAAACACGTCGGCTGTTTCCTGCGACGTGATTGACTTGTGCAGCCGCAGCAGTGTCTCGCTGACAGGATTGTCGAGCACCTCGTCGACGGAGTATGCCTCGTCTACGCCAGCCATACGGCGCAAGAATGCACCCGACACTTTGCGCAGTTCCTCGACTGAAACGTTTTTCTCTTTTGCAAGTTTCTCGTTGAGATAGATTTTCTCGTTGAAGTATCCGTTCACCCAGCTTCCGTTGCCGTAGAGCGCCATCAGGTACATGTTGAGCAGCGACACTGCTTTTTTAGAAGAGAATTCGCCTGTCGGGATGTTGAACCGTGGGTCGGTGGCATACATGTCGTCGAAATAGCCTGTCGGCGTCACGAAGATGCAGGCGTTGCCGCCAACGTTTTTCTCAATGGCAGCAAACAGACGCTCAAGCTGATGGTCGAGACGCAGATATTTGTCCTGCAGTTCGATGCGGCTGTCGTTGTCCGACGCATATCCGTAGGGTGCTGCGGTGTATGCGATGTTGAGCATGTCGACCGTGGCGCGTTTGCCCAGAGCCATGTCGTTGAGGCAATTGATGGCCACCGAGGTTATTTCCTCGTTGACGAGAGCCGAACTCTTGAATTTCTCTACGCCGTCGCCGTCCTTGAACGTGTATTTGAAAGGATAGAACGTGCGGTGGAGAGGAATGTCGGGATATTTGTTGATGTCCATGCTCGGACGCCAGGTCAGCGTGTCGAGGCGTGAGCGCAGAGGCATCAGCATGTTGCGGGTCGAGATGGTTGTAGGGTAGTCTTTGTAGAATGTAGACGAAGCCCATTTACCTGTTTTGTCGCTTATCCAGAAAGCGCCGTTGGCAGCGTGTCCTGCCATCAGAATGGCTTGTTGTGCGTCGGGGGCGATGGCGTATACGTCGCCGATGCCGTTGTTGTCCATACGCAGCTCGTCGCTGATGGTCGACACCTTTATCGCCATTGGCGAGAGCGTCTCGTCGGTGGCGTTGCCAATAAATTTAGGGTCGTTGAGAATCAGCGTTACGCGGCGCGCCTCTTCGTTGTAGACTGTGGCGCCGGTGATGCCGTTGACGTTGGGATAAGTGCCGGTGTAGATTACGGCTGTCGACGTCGTCTTGTCGAGCTGTGCCATGTCAAACACTACGTTGTCCAGATGCGCGCCTTCAGCCATGAGGCGTTTGAAGCCTCCGTTGCCAAACTGCGACTGGAGCAGGTCGAGATAGTCGCCGCGAAGTTGGTCGATTGATATGCCCACAATGAGCGTAGGACGCCCCGACGACACCTGCGACAAGGCAGACATCGCCACGAGCGAGAATATCATTGAGGATATCAGTCGGTTTACTTGCTTCTTTTTTCGCATCTCTTATAGTTTACGATATAGCCTGCTGAACGCGCTAACGTGCAAAGCATCAGCGGGAAAAACGCTGCGTTTGCCGTTTGTGGCAAAGCCCGCCACGCGACAAGCAATATCAAAACAAGCGCAAAGTTAAGAAAATGATATGAATATACCCACTTTTTTGCTGATTTTATCCAAATTGTAATTGCCGGGAACAGGCAGAACGGGTTCAGCCAAAAGCCGAGCCAGTTGGGTGAGGTGGCTTCGTGTTCGGAGATGAAGATAAGGAAGAACACGAGGCATCCGGTAAGTCCGGTCAGCGTGAACCACACTGTGTCGAGCCAGCGCATCTGCTTGTGTCGCACTACGCCGAAGACTGTGGCACCGGCGATGAGCGCGAATGCCAGCCAGCATACAAACAATGGTGACAGCAGGAATGGTGTGGGCGGCAGAACGGCGTTCTCGCTGCCTTCCACGAGTGTGCTTGTGCTTTCAACGATGCCCACGCGTTGTCCGGAGGCGGTTTTATAGGTAGCGCCTGCCATCTCCTTCATCAGGATTATTGGGGCAAACATCTGCTGGCGGACGGAAATAGGGCGGTCGATGCCTTGTCCGAGGGCAAGGTCGATGCCGAATTGATACCACGGGTAGTTGCAGCCGTAGTGCGTCATGATGTCGCGGTAGGTGGCGTCGGGGTGTTCCGACGGCGGATAGGAGAGCCCTCCTACGGCTTGCTCTATGAGGTCGCGCGGCCGCGTGGCGCAGTTGTTGAGCACGTAGTTGTAGCGATATTCGCGGTTTTCGGGCAGGCAAAGCCGTTCAAGTTCGTTGAATAGCCATAATGCCTGTTGTTCAGACAGCCGCAGACGTTGTTCCACGACCTTAGAGCCTCTGCCGGCATATTCTGGTGTGAAATATTCAGTGGGGTATCCTCCTACGGCATAGTCGGTCTCGCCTTTGACAAAGCGGTAGATGAAATGAGGCTGGTTGAACGAGAACAATCCGAAGTTGTACACGCGGTCCATCATCGCGCCGTCGGTGATGCGGATGGCAGTGTGTCCGTACAGTTCAAACACCTCCTGTCCGGGAAAGCACGTCAGCAGGCTCACGTCAAGACGTTGCGCTTGTGCCGCCACGGGCATAGCGATGCAGATGATTATTAGAGCCAATAACTTTTTCATGGTGCAAAGATAGTGCAAGCCGAGAGGAAAGAAAAGAGCTTGCTCAATTTTCTTTTCCGAGGCGCCGCCTATCTTATTCAAAGATAGTGCAAGGCAAGAGGAAAGAAACAAACTTGTTTGATTTTGCTCTTCCGAACCGCCGCCTATCTTATTCAAAGATAGTGCAAGGAGAGAGGAAAGAAAAGAGTCCGGTGCAATACCGAACTCTTTCTCAAATCGGATAGTTAATAACCTGTCCAACTTTTTGGGATCACTTCACTGTGGAATGTCCCCGCTTTATGCTATGAAAGAAGATTCATCACCAATAAGTGAACTCATTTATGTCGGTATATGTCGTACCGTTGATGATGACTTTGTCAGGGTCTCCGCTTGAATCCGTTGTGCCTTTGAGGAAGACATTCTTGTTGAACGCAGAGCCGTCGGAATACCGGCAGTTGATAAATTCAATGATTGAATGCTGCTTCATGCATGACACAGCATAGTCGTAGTCATAGATGTCGTTGCCTTCGCCGTCATTTCTGTTAGGAGCTGTCGGAAGCCAACGGTCGTCGGTGGCTGTGGAGTGGCGTCCAAATTCGCAGTCCTTGAACACGCTGCTGCCATAGCAGCTGGCGTATGGATACCATAAATCACCGTAGTTGAATGTGCAATTCTCGAAATAACCGTCGCTCCATCCCGACATCCATCCGCGGAATGTCGTGTTCCGGGCAATAAGTTTTCCGTTTCCAGGTTGATTTGTGCAGTATTGGAATTTAGGACCGAAATTGCAGTTCTCAAGAATGATGGTTGTGCCTGGATCCATGGCAAATACACCATAAGCCGCTCTCATGGGAAAGTTAGTGTTTCTGACAGTAAGCGTTTTTCCGCCGTTCAGATAAATTCCGCCCCATACGTATGAGACATCATCAATAAGATTGATGATGCCGAGTTTCACATTGTCGAGCACCACATTGTCGCTGTTGATTTTGAGATAGTATCCATCGCTGGTGCCGGCGCTGTCGTCGCGGGCAAGCGTGACGTCTTTGAACGTCACGTTGTCGTTGGGTATCTGGTAGCCGTTCTTTATCTTCAGCACCGAGTTGGTTCCGCCAGTGATGACCACACCTTCGGCAATGTTGGCTGGCAGTGCGAGCTGCACATTGTCGGCGAGCTGCACATGGCGGTTGTGGTGAGATGCTGCGTCGGCAAGCTCTTCGTCGGTGGCGATGCCGAGTGTGCCGATAAATGCAGGCTCAATCACAACGTTGAAGTCGACGCTGTTGGTGAGCAGCGATCCGTAGATGTTGGTGCGGTAGTTGCGCTGCAGCGGAACGCTCGTGAACGTGCGCTTCATCGGTGTCGTGCCGTTGGTGTAGTCGAGAGTGACGTCGGCTATGGTCTTGTAGTCGGGCACCAGCACGTAGTTCATCGACAGGTAGTTGTAGGCGGAGCCGGCAGGAAACGCCTCGGAGGCGTCGGGAATGTCGGCATAGGAGAAAGTCACGTCGGTGGCGTTGCCTACGACGCTGCCCGACGCAAGGTTGATTGCCGAATAGGCTTGCGTTGCGACTTGAGTCTTTGTCACGGTGTAGCCCGATGCCGCAGCGGCGGCAAGGTCGTCTGTGCCGATGTTGAGCTGTGCGTACGGACGGTAGAGTTTTACGGTTTGCTGAAGGTTGCCATTCACGTCAATCTCCGCTTTTGCGAAAAACGCGTCGTCGGCTTCGTTGCTGCACACTGTGGGTGCGAGTGTTGCCACTTGTGTCGTTTCGTCGAATTTCGATTGTGCGCCAACCTCATCTGCGGCAGCCCAGAAGATCACATCATACTTCTTGCCGCTTGCCAGCTGGAGCTGCACGTTTTTTGACAATCCGGTCATTTCTACGGTTTCAGCAGCCTTGCCGTCAAACATTGCCAGGGGCTGCTGTTCTCCTTGTGGATACACGGCATATTTCAGAGACTTGATTTTCGAGGCTTCGCCGAATGCGCGTGTGCCTAATTCTTCTGGTAACTGGACTGTTAGCGATACAAGGTTTTCACCTTCACTCTCGGTGGTGAGCTTAACTTCATCGCTGCACGATAAAAGCAACAATGGTGTCGCAGCGATTGCAATTAAGGTCTTAAAATTCCCATTCATAATGTATTAGTTTTTAAATTTGTTTGGTATGTTTATATTACAAAGATACAAACGGGTCAGTAGAAATTTAGTGGGGATAAATTTTAGGCATCCAAATGTTATGCCGAACTTTGCGGTATGGAAAACGATT
>ENA-UEQL01002354-UEQL01002354.1-human-gut-metagenome-genome-assembly--contig:-NODE-2354-length-12611-cov-18.776847_pt1 | contig 12611 bp, 10 predicted proteins | sample MGYA00242905_ERZ507926 | MGnify/ENA primary metagenome ERZ507926 (study PRJEB26167, sample SAMN06115531) | human gut metagenome | host: Homo sapiens | place: China:Henan | collected 2015-09-09...
TTCTGTGAAGCCCAAAGTTGGGTGAATTTCGGAAATATTTTGTACCTTAGCCATATCTTGGTTTAGGAATTTCCCCCACTTTGGCTGCCAAACCTTAATTTCGGGGGAATACCTAAAGATACAAAAAAGCCAGCTAATTCGGGATATTCAGTAAATGTCCCTAAAAAGTAAGATGGCATATAAAGTCGATAGAGTATAATCACTTTATATGCCATTATTATTGCTCTTTTTCTGTGTTTTTTCATATAATCCTATCTGTTGGACATGACGTTCCGGAAAAAGTCTGATGACCTCTTCTGCTCCTGTCTGTAAATTCATGTCATGCCGCTTTAGCTGTTCTGCTCGTGACCTTGTCTATCATCAGTACGGCATTTGCCGTATGTATTCCGAAGAAAATCCAAAGGATTTCAGTCTTCCTGTTCCTGGCCTTTATTCTTGCGAGTGATTAGTGTTGCTTTTGAGTACCGAAGCTTCCTTCAAGCCGGGTGGCCCTTTCTTTGGAGAGTTCACTTCTGAGCACCTTCCTTAAGGGCTCATCCTTTGCCGCCCTTCCCTTGCGTACGAAGGAAGTGGATATCCCATATTTCGTGCAGAACTTTCTGTTGGCATTATTGGCATATATGGAATCGGCAGCCACGCATCTTACCCTCACATTCATGAGTTTCTGCTGCATGCGGATGCAGTCCTTCAGGCGTATACCCTCGTTGAAAGCCTTGAACGAGAGGTGTTCGATAAACGATATACCGTCTATCTGTATGTTGTTAACTTTTGCACCGAATTCAACGGATTTTATTTCCTTGCCTCTTACGATAGGACGTACGTAATGACGGTCGATGCTGGCGATGCGGTCACTGACTTTCCGTCCTTCAAACAATTCCTTCTCCTGTACAAGAATCTTTCTGATGATGGAAAGACGCTTCCGGTAATCCCGGGTATACCGGAGTGAGGCTCCGTACTCCCGGTGAATTTCATCCCTCTGTATGAGGAGTTTTTCAAGAAGTCTGATCATACGACGCTTGAGCATCCGTGTTCTTGAAGCCTTCCTTTTTCTTTTCTTGCAATAGGAAAGATAGGACTCCGCCACATTCCTGTATTTGTTGCGGGGACGTCTTATGCCGAGTTCCCAGCAATGCCTGCAGATATGCCTGTAGAGCCATTCGAGGCTTTCCCAGAGGAGTTTCATATCTGTCGGAAAACGCAGGTGGCTTTCATAGCATGTGGCATCAGTCATGCACACGTGAAGGTTCTCAAGATAAGGTTTCCAGTGTGAGGCCAGCACTTCCTGGAGGGATTCAATGTCAAGACGGGATGCCATCTCATTACGGATAGCACTGACTATCTTGTAGTTGGTTATAGGGAAGGACGGGTCTATCATGATTCCGCAGAATATCTGATAGTGTATGTTGCCGTTGAGATGTTCCACCAGCTGTCTGTCGGAGAATCCGGTATACGCCTTCAGGACCATGAGGGCAATCTTCGCCGCAGGGCTGAAGATATTCCTGCGTCCCAGTCGCTGTTCCGACAGGCCTGCGGCTTTTGCCATACGATCAAACGGAAACACTGAGTGAAGCCTGCCAAGCTCACTCTCATTAAAACTCTTACGGTATTTTTCCAGAACATCAAATTCTGTAAAGCCCAAAGTTGGGTGAATTTCTGAAATATTTTGTATCTTAGCCATATCTTAGTCGGAGTATTTCCCCCGTTTTGGCCGTCAAACCTTATTTTCGGGGGAATACCTAAAGATACAAAAAAGCCAACTAATTCGCAATACTTTGTGTATGAATTAGTTGGCTGATTTTGTAATATTTAATGAATGTCCCTAACTTGTCCTTCTACAAATCAAATTTTCTTTTCCTTTATATCTTACGTGGCCTCAACAACATTTACTACATAATCGCCTAATTTTTCGCATTCGCTGATAATATCCATATAATGAACCCCCGTCTGATAATTATATTCCTTATTATTCACATCCAATACATTCTGATCCTTCAACTGGTTGCGGTAATTGTTTCTCTCATTCTCTATATTAAATGATTTGTTAGGATCAACCAAATGATATTCGTCTTCTTCCAAAGATACCATTTGTTGCAGTGGAAGATTGTACGAAGGCAGTCACAAATGCACCTGTCAACAATCCGGTGAAGCGATTCGTGGTCATAGCACCCAAAATATGGCGCAAATACCCACCTGTCGGTTTTTGCAAAGCTTCACTCACGGTTTTCATACCATACATCAGAAGTACCAGTGAGCCTATCAGTTTCAAAAAAAACAAATATTGACATGTAGATTCTCTTTTATTTAGACTCTCTTCTTTCTTACACTTTATTAAAAAACACAGAGGTACAAAGTATTTAACCCATCATAGGTTAAACCTTGCACCTCTGCACCTATTCTGTTCACCATAGCCCTTTCAGGTCAGGATTTCTTTTCCTTCACATTGCTACTGGCTTCCACCACATTTACTACATAATCGCCCAGTTTTTCACATTCTCCAATAATATCCATATAGTGCACCCCCATCTGATAATCATACTCCTTATTATTCACATCCAGCACATTTTGGTTCTTTAGCTGATTACGATAGTTATTTATTTCATTCTCTATATTAAACGATTTATTCACATCTACCACATGATGCTCATCTTCCACCAACGAAATCATCTGAGACAAAGCATCATCAGTCAACTGGAACATCTGATGAATATGATCATACTGTTTCGGAGTAAAATCCATATCACTGCGATGTTTACGATTGATAGTACGTGCCAAATTATAACAGCTGTCCCCGATACTTTCTATTTCAGTCACTTCACGAAGCATAGCACGAATTTGCAACTTACTTTCAGAACTCAAACGCCCGTCGGATACCTGATTCAGATAATTAGCGATCTCCACCTCCATGTTATCGCTTATATTCTCATATTTCTCAATACGACTGAACAATTTGTTAAAGTCATTGTCATTAGTGGTATGAAGCAGATCCCGCACCATGCCAAACATACGATGAGTACGCTCTGCAAAGAGATTGATTTCCTTGCGTGCCTGCAATATAGAAAGCTCTGCCGTAGAAAGCATACCACCTGTAATAAAGCGCAAACGATATTCCTCATCCTGCTCTCTCTGAGGAATGATTTTACAAACAGTTTTCTCTATCAACTTGACAAACCAAATAAGAATCAACACATTGCATATATTAAAAGTAGTATGAAAAGCAGACAGTTTAAAAGATACGGCAACAGCCGGATCTGCTGTTCTCATTATATCTTCTACAAACCATGAAACCCCCATAGTTACAGGATTGAAAAGGCATAATACCCAAATAACCCCAAAAACATTGAACACCAAATGAGCCAGCGCAGCCCTCCTGGCCTGCGTATTGGCAGTCAGTGCGGCAAGGTTGGCGGTTATAGTGGTACCAATATTCTCGCCAAGCACCAACGCAGCCCCCAGCTCAAAACTAATCCAACCATTGGCACACATAATCAAAGTAATAGCCATCGTTGCAGCCGATGCCTGTACAATCATGGTAAGAACTGTACCGATGACAACAAATAAGATAACAGAACCAAATCCCATATCAGTATAGTTCTGAACAAAAGACAACATTTCGGGGTTTCTACTTAAGTCAGGAGCATTCGTCTTCAAGAGAGAGAGGCCCATAAACAAAAAAGAGAAACCGAATATAAATTCTCCAATGGATTTACGGTTACTCTTTCCTGAAAATAATAAGGGTACGCCAACAGCCAATAACGGAAGTGCCATAGCAGCAATATCTACTTTAAACCCTAGCGCAGATATAATCCATGCAGTGACAGTGGTACCGATATTTGCCCCCATAATGACTCCTATTGATTGTGAAAGCGTAAGGAGTCCGGCATTAACGAAACTTACTACCATAACAGTAGTAGCAGAAGAGGATTGAATTAACGCAGTGATAAGAACACCGGTTAGCACTCCGGTTACCCGGTTGGTGGTCATCGCTGTGAGGATTTTACGCAGTCTGTCACCAGCAAACTTTTGCAGCCCCTCACTCATGATTTTCATTCCATAAAGGAATAGCGCCAGTGAACCTAGCAGCTTTAAGAAATCATAAAAAGAATACTCCATCTTTAATTAATTTGGTAGGAATTGGCTAATCTCCCTTTTATTCAGTAAATTTCAAGCCGTTTCACTACGTTAGTAATAATTATTACGATTATGTTACAAATCTGTTGCAAAAATAACAATATTTCAAAGAACTTCCCAATCGGAAGCTCACTTTTGGATATTTATAATGGTTTTAATCTAGATATCCCATACGGGCCGGTCAGTGCCAAAGTCAATAACAAAGTAGAAGGACTCAATTACCGGGCCTATAATAATAAGGATGTAGAGTTCCTGAACATACTGAATCCTTCAGGAATGCGTACCTATGTCCGTTCGCTCTGCTTCATCTTGTGCAAAGCGGTGGAGGACTTATACCCTGATGGAAAAATCATGCTTGAACATCCCGTATCCAAAGGATATTATTGCGCTTTGCAGATAGGACGCGAAACCGGGCTGGATGATGTTTCCCGTATTAAGCAGCGAATGAAAGAGATTGTGGAAGCCAACATCCCTTTCCACCGTTTTGAATGTCACACAACTGAAGTAGTAGAACTATTCCGCCGGAAAGGAATGATGGACAAAGTTAGACTGCTTGAAACTTCAGGGGAACTTTACTCCTATTATTATACTTTAGAAGATACCATTGACTACTACTATGGCAGTCTGTTGCCCAGCACCGGATATATCCGCAAATTCGACATTGTTAAATACTATGACGGCTTGTTGCTGCGAGTCCCCAACCGTCAGAATCCGGAAATATTGGAGGAAGTAGTAAAACAAGAAAAAATGCTGGAAGTATTCAAAGAGCACCGACGCTGGAATCAGATTTTAGGTGTGGGTACTGTAGGAGATTTCAATGTGGCCTGTAATGAAGGTTATGCCACCGATCTGATTAATGTGTCTGAAGCCTTGCAGGAAAAAAAAATTTCCAATATTGCTGATGAGATATACCACAGAGGAAAAAACGGTCAAAGAGTAAAACTGGTTCTTATCTCTGGTCCATCCTCTTCTGGTAAAACGACTTTCAGCAAACGGCTCAGTATCCAGTTGATGGCAAACGGGCTGAAACCTTACCCCATCTCCCTGGACAATTACTTTGTTGACCGAGAAAAGACACCAAAAGATGAAAAAGGTGATTATGATTACGAATCATTGTATGCATTGGATTTGGAGTTCTTCAACAAGCAATTACAAGATCTGCTTCATGGAAAGGAAGTAGAGTTACCACGTTTCAACTTCACCACAGGAAGAAGGGAATTTAAAGGTGACAAACTTAAGATTGACGATAACATGATATTGATTCTCGAAGGGATTCATGCACTTAACCCCGAATTAACCCCTCATATTCCCGCCGAGAATAAATATAAAATATATGTATCGGCATTAACCACTATTCTGCTGGACAATCATAATTATATTCCGACTACCGACAACCGTTTGTTGCGCCGTATTATCCGCGATTACAAATACCGTGGCTATTCCGCAGAGGAAACAATCAGAAGATGGCCCAGCGTACGCGCCGGAGAAGAAAAATGGATCTTCCCATATCAGGAAAATGCAGATGCCATGCTCAATTCTGCCCTGTTGTTTGAACTGGCCATTATGAAGGATTATGCCATTCCTATTCTAAGGAATGTTCCCAATAACAAACCGGAATATTCAGAAGCATACCGTTTACGCAAATTCTTGGAATATTTCGCTTCGGTACAAGATAAAGAATTGCCTCCCACTTCTTTACTGAGAGAGTTTTTAGGAGGAAGCAGTTTCCGGTATTAACCTGTTATTAAACAGTATATAAGTTTTGTTTATGTGCAAAACAAACAGTAATTTCGGCCATTATTAAACAAGTATAAGTGAATGCACTCCAAAGGCTATAGAAAATTGTTCAACTGCCTGATGTTCTACTACTAAGAACATTTCTTCTTCAGGAGGGTATGCCAAAAGCCAGCAGACTGTACATTACACCACCATAAAGATGGATTAAATGACAGCGTATCTTACTTTTGGCATACGTTTCTTTCTATTTGATATCTTATTCTCTTGCACATCAATTGGTCGGATCCATTAATCCGCCCTTATGGAAATTTCTATTTATGAACCAGTAGACCTTATTATAACTCTTATGAAAACAACAATCAACGGTATGACAGACCGTATCCGACGCCTACGTCAAGAATCTTTTGATACACAACCTTCTTTGTCCATAGAACGTGCTCTGATAGAAACCGAATTTTACAAAGAAAACGAAGGAAAGTATCCAATTCCTATTCTAAGAGCACTGAACTTCCTTGAAATCTGTAAACGGAAAACTATATACATAGGTGAAGACGAACTGATTGTAGGTGAACGTGGACCACGCCCCAAAGCCGTATCGACTTTCCCTGAACTGACCTGTCACAGCGTGGAAGACCTTCATGTATTGAACACCCGCGAATTGCAGCGTTACACCATCAGCCAGGAAGATATAGACACCTATGAGCGCGAGGTAATTCCTTATTGGAAAGGGCGCACCCAACGCGAACGCATCTTCAATCACGTTCCCAAAGAATGGAAAGAAGCTTACGAAGTAGGAATGTTCACTGAATTCATGGAACAACGAGCCCCCGGCCATACTTCCCTGGACGGAAAGGTTTATCAACATGGCATGCTGGATTTGAAAGAACGTATTGCACATGAGTTGAAAAATCTGGATTTTATGAATGATCCAGAAGCAACCGACAAACAAGAAGAACTGACCGCCATGTCCATCTCCTGTGATGCCGCTATCATTTTTGCCGAACGCCATGCCGAACTGGCCGAAAAGATGGCTGGACAAGAAACCGATCCGAAACGCAAAGAGGAACTGAAAAAAATAGCGGAAATCTGCCGATGGGTTCCTGCACATGCCCCCCGTACTTATTGGGAGGCCATACAAATGTACTGGTTTGTCCATCTCGGCACCATTACAGAGCTGAACGGATGGGACGCCATGAATCCAGGACATTTTGACCAGCACCTCGCTCCTTTCTATGAAAAAGACCTGGAAGAAGGAATACTGACCCGTGCAGAGGCCAAAGAACTGATGTCATGTTTCTTTATCAAAGTAAATAATCAGACAGCCCCACCCAAAGTTGGCATCACCGCCAAAGAAAGCGGTACCTACAATGACTTTACCAATCTGAATATCGGTGGCATCAAACGTGATGGTAGCAACGGAGTCAGCGAAGTATCCTATATCATGCTCGAAACAGTAGATGATCTTCACCTGTTACAACCCGGAAGCGCCCTGCACATCAGTGTATGCACCCCGGAGCGTTTCCTGCGCAAGGGCTGCAAAGTAATCCGTAAGGGCTATGGCTACCCATCTGTATTCAATCCCGACACATACGTCATGGAACTGATGCGACAGGGAAAGACACCGGAGGACGCTCGTGAAGGCGGATGCAGCGGATGCATAGAAGTAGGTGCTTTCGGAAAAGAAGCTTACATACTGACCGGTTACCTTAACGTACCCAAGATATTGGAAGTCACCTTGCACAACGGAACAGATCCTGTATCAGGCAAGAAAGTAGGCTTGGTAACAGGAGATCCCCGCACCTTCCGGAGTTATGAAGAACTTTATGACGCATTTCTTAAACAAATCCATTATTTTGTAGATATGAAAGTACGCGTCAGCAACTACATTGACCGCATGTTCGCCAAATACGCTCCCGCCACTTTCCTGTCTTTGTTCATTGATGACTGTATCGCCAAAGGAAAAGATTATTATAACTGCGGACCGCGTTATAACACAAGCTATATTCAATGCACCGGTTTGGGTACTATTACCGACAGCCTCTCCGTTCTGAAAAAACATGTATTCGAAGAACGTAAATTCAATATGGAGCAAATCATCCATGCTACCGATACCAACTTCGAAGGACAGGAAGCCATGAGACAGTTCATACTGAACCGTACCCCTTTCTTCGGTAACGATGACGAATATGCAGACCGTATCGCCATCCAGATCTTTAACGACCTTTACGATGCCATCGAGGGAAAGCCGAACACCAAAGGCGAATGTTTCCATCTGAACATGTTGTCTACCACCTGTCACGTTTACTTCGGCAAAATGATGAATGCCACCCCCAACGGCCGTCTGGCCGGACGTGCCATCAGTGACGGTACCTCACCCTCACACGGAGCAGATACCCACGGGCCATCCGCCGTTATAAAATCATTAGGAAAACTGGACCAGGTGAAAAGCGGAGGCACTCTATTGAATCAGCGCTTCCTGCCTTCACTTCTTAAACACGATGAAGACATAGCCAAACTGGCAAGCCTCATCCGCAGCTATTTTGCTTTAGGAGGACATCACATTCAGTTCAACATAGTAGATACCGCTACCCTGCATGCCGCCCAAAAACATCCGGAAGAATACCGTGACCTATTGGTACGCGTAGCTGGATACAGTGATTACTTCAATGACATGAATACAGATTTACAATATGACGTAATAGCCCGCACGGCACAAGAAACCTTCTGACAAGATGAGTCTGATTTTCGACATCAAACGCTATGCCATCAATGACGGACCGGGCATCCGCATCACACTTTTCATGAAAGGATGCCCGCTCTCGTGCGTATGGTGCCATAATCCCGAAGGCATTCGTAACGGAAAAGACAAACTATACACAGCCAAGAAATGCCTCGGCTGTGGAACTTGTCTGAAAGTATGTCCCAACGGGGCACTGACATTGGCTCCCGAGGGTATTATCACCGACAAACAAAAATGCGTGTTATGCGGACGCTGTGCCGAAGAATGTCCGGCAATGGCTATCGAGATATCAGGAACGGAATATACCGCCGAATACCTGATGCATGAAATAGAAAAGGAAATTCCATTTATGGATCAATCGGGCGGTGGAGTTACTTTTTGTGGTGGAGAACCGTTGCTTCATCCCGAATTCTTGATTGATATACTGAAACGTTGCGGACAACAGGGAATTCATCGGGCGGTAGATACCACCCTGCTTGCCCGCAAAGAAACAGTGGATGAAGTGATGCGGAATTGTGAACTATTGCTTATCGACTTAAAATCAATGGACAGTACCGTACACCAGACATTCTGTGATGTTCCCAATGAATTAATTTTGGAGAACATCCGCAGAGTAGCAGAAGCTGACTTCCCTTATTATATCCGTATTCCATTGATTGAAGGAGTGAATGCAGATGAAAAGAACATAAAGCTGTCTGCCGAATTTTTGGCCAGTCTTCCACGGCATCCTGAGATCATTAACCTATTACCTTACCATGATATAGGAAAGGGAAAGCATGCAAAGCTAGGCAGTATCTATAACCCTAAAGGATATAAAATGCAAACGCCATCCGAGGAAGTACAACAGCAGTGCATACAAATCTTGACTGATTACGGTTTAAAAGCAACCATAGGTGGATAATTATATATCATCGTTCTGTAGTAAAAGGACCTTCGTACCCCAAAAACGTGCCCCGTCCTCCGTTATCAAATAATCTTCCTCATTACGCAACTCTGTAAACTCACGATAACTCTCCAACTTATCATAATCGATAAAATCCTTAAAGCATTTCTCCGCTTTCCAACAATCTATTAATATAGATACCCGGTTCTATAGTAAGTTCAAATTCCGGTTCCAAAGATCCGGCCAGCCTTAATAATTTACGGCTGACCTAAGTACTTTTCTAATGAATCACCTGTCTTTTAGCAACTGCTTTTTCCAAACACTTCTTCAAATCCGCGGCAGAACCAGTTTCTGTCACTCCCACCCTCTACGCTTTCTCACACAAGGCAGGCTGGATCCCATCCATACAATATGATATCCATATCGCCAATCCGGCATAGGGCAAGTCCTAAAAATAAAGAGAAGTAGAACCTTGGCGGAAATGATAAGTATTATCCTCGCCACTCTCCTCGTTGTCCCAAATAGCAAGAAACCTATCCCCACGTTTTTTCAAACTATTACGATGGGTTGTATAAGTTTCTTTTGCAAACATAATCTTATGTTTTTTATATAGATGACAGGTAAAGATAGCCATCCCCTTAAAATAATCCCCCCAAAAAGGAAGATTATTACAATACAATTTCCTATTTTTGTCGCAATAAACAAGGAAATAAAAATATTATGGCACAAGGCTCACGTCAAGTACAAACACAAGCCCAGCAACAAATACAAACCTTATCTCCACAACAGATACTGGTAGTGAAATTGCTGGAACTGCCCACTGTGGAGCTGGAAGAACGTATCCATTCCGAAATACTGGATAATCCGGCCCTGGAGGAAGGGAAAGAAATGCCCGAAAATGAAGATGACAACACAGAATACGTTGAGAACGAAGACGGAAATACAGACTCGAACGAAGATTTTTCATTAGGCGATTACAGCAACGAAGATGATATTCCCGATTATAAACTACAGGAACATAATCGTTCCAAAGAAGGAGTAGCCGAAGAAATCCCTTTCTCGGATGCCGTATCTTTTTATGAAATATTGAAAGACCAGTTGCAGATGCAGGAACTTACCCCAGAACAACGAGATATAGCAGAATACTTGATCGGTTCATTGGACGATGACGGCCTGTTACGCAAAAATATGGAGTCTATCATGGATGAACTTGCCATCTATCGAGGCATCTATACCACTGAGGAGGAATTAAATAAAATCTTGGAAATAATCCAAGACTTTGATCCGGCAGGTATCGGTGCCCGCAGTTTACAAGAATGTCTTCTGCTACAAATACAAAGAAAAGCCGATTCACCGTTAAAACAAATAGAACTGGACATCATCGGTAAATGCTGTGATGAGTTTACCCGCAAAAACAAAGAAAGGATTATCCAAAAACTAGGTATTACCGAAGAACAATATAATGAGGCGGTGAGCGATCTCACCAAACTGAATCCTCGTCCGGGCAGTTCACTGGGTGAAGCAATGGGTAAAAATATGCAGCAGATCATTCCCGACTTCATTGTAGAAACGTATGAGGATGACACCATTACTCTAAGTTTAAACAATCGTAATGTTCCTGAGTTGCGTCTGAGCCGCCAGTTCACCGAACTACTGGATGAACACACCCGCAACAAAGACAATCAGAGCAAAGCCTCAAAGGACGCACTGATGTTCCTAAAACAAAAAGTAGATGCCGCACAAGGTTTTATCAACGCCGTAAAACAGCGACAACATACGTTGCTCACCACCATGCAAGCCATTATAGATATTCAGCGCCCCTTCTTTTTGGAAGGAGACGAATCCCTGCTAAAGCCCATGATCCTAAAAGATGTAGCCGAACGCTCGGGATTGGATATTTCCACCATATCACGGGTAAGCAACAGCAAATATGTACAAACAAACTATGGTATCTATTCGTTGAAATTCTTTTTCAGCGACGGTTACACTACCGAAGACGGTGAAGAACTCTCTGTCCGCGAAATCAAGCGTATTCTGAAAGAATGTGTAGACACCGAAGACAAGGAAAAACCGTACACTGATGATGAACTGGCCGAAACACTAAAGACGAAAGGCTACCCCATAGCCCGCCGTACTGTAGCCAAATACCGCCAACAGCTTAACATACCCGTCGCACGATTAAGAAGGTAATATAAATTATATGGAAGCTAACGAAACAACCGAAACAATAGCAGTAGGCAAGAAAAACAGTCCGCTTGAAGTCAGTTCACGTATCATATCAGGCATATTCACGCCTTTTATGATTCCTTTTGTGGCATTTTTCCTGCTTTTTTTCTTCACTTATCTTCGTATCATGCCCATCCAGTACAAACTGATAGTATTGGGCATAGTCTACTGTTTCACCATTCTGATGCCGATGCTCGCCATCTACCTGTTCCAAAAAATAAACGGTTGGGGTATTCATGAATTGGGACACCGCGAAAAACGTTTCGTACCATATGCGTTGACTATCATCAGCTATGTCACCTGTCTCATCACCATGTATAAGATACACCTGCCCCGCTATATGTCAGGTATTATCGTAGCCGCCCTCATCTGCATGATCCTTTGCACGCTAATCAATTTCAAGTGGAAAATCAGCACACACGTGGCAAGCAGCGGCATGATGGTAGGCGGATTATTATCCTACAGCTTTATATTCAATTTCAATCCTGTATGGTGGCTCTGTTTTTTCATTTTGCTATCCGGAATGCTTGGCACAGCCCGTATCATTGTAAAACAGCATACCTTATTAGAAGTTTTAGCCGGATTTATTGTCGGATTGTTTTGTGGTGTCATTGGAATTTTGTTTATTTGAAAAAAATTAGTATTAACCTTATAAATTGAAAGCATTATGGAATTTCCAAGCAATGTAAAGTATACCAAAGAACACGAATGGATACGAGTAGAAGGTGATATAGCTTATGTAGGCATCACTGATTATGCACAAGAGCAACTGGGTGACATCGTATTCGTAGATATCACAACTGAAGGAGAAACTTTAGAAAAAGATGAAGTTTTCGGTACTATTGAAGTAGTAAAAACGATTTCGGACTTGTTCCTTCCCGTTTCAGGAGAAGTTTT
>ENA-UEQL01002357-UEQL01002357.1-human-gut-metagenome-genome-assembly--contig:-NODE-2357-length-12602-cov-4.317844_pt1 | contig 12602 bp, 12 predicted proteins | sample MGYA00242905_ERZ507926 | MGnify/ENA primary metagenome ERZ507926 (study PRJEB26167, sample SAMN06115531) | human gut metagenome | host: Homo sapiens | place: China:Henan | collected 2015-09-09...
CAGCAGGTTGAACACCAGGAAGCTGTACGCGGTGATGCCGGTGAATGCCTGCGCCATGGTGTCGTACACGGTACCGTCGCCGCCGCCGTACAGGATGCCCAGCGTACCCACGATATTCTCCTTGGCCACCAGACCGGTGATGGAGGCCACGGCCGCCTGCCAGTTGCCCCAGCCCAGAGGCTTGAAGATCCATGCGATGGCGCCGCCGATGGCAGCCAGAATAGAGCTGTCGATCTCGGACTCATCCAGCATACGGAATGTGCCGTCCACCCAGCCGAAGTAGGTGGTGAACCACACAAAGATGGTGGACAGCAGGATGATGGTACCGGCCTTCTTGATGAAGGACCAGCCGCGCTCCCACATGGAACGCAGGACGTTGCCCAGCGTGGGCCAGTGGTAGGCAGGCAGCTCCATCACGAAGGGAGCGGGGTCGCCGGCGAACATCCGGGTCTTTTTCAGCATGATGCCGGAGAGAATGATAGCGGCCATGCCGATGAAATAGGCGGAGGTGGACACCCACGCGCTGCCGCCGAACAGGGCGCCGGCGATCATGGCGATGAAGGGGACCTTGGCGCCGCAGGGGATGAACGTGGTGGTCATGATGGTCATGCGGCGGTCACGCTCGTTTTCGATGGTGCGGGACGCCATGACGCCGGGCACACCGCAGCCCACGCCGATGAGCATGGGGATAAAGCTCTTACCGGACAGACCGAACTTGCGGAACACCCGGTCCAGCACGAAGGCAATACGGGCCATATAGCCGCAGGCCTCCAGGAATGCCAGCATCAGAAACAGCACCAGCATCTGAGGCACGAAGCCCAGCACCGCGCCGACGCCCGCCACGATACCGTCCAGGATCAGGCCGTTCAGCCAATCCGGCGTACCGGCGGCATCCAGCGCATCGCCGATCAGGACGGGAATGCCGGGTACCCACACACCGTAATCAGCGGGATCCGGCTCGTCGCCGATCTCCGCCAACGTAGCCTTGGCCGCCTCGTAGTCCGCCAAGGTCGCCGTCTCCGTGGTGACCGCCAGTGTCTCCTCGTCCTCCACGTCATAGGTAAAGGTGCCGTCGGCAGCCAGTGCGCCGTGCTCCTCGATATAGGCCTCGTAGCCGTCTACGATCAAAGACGCCTCGCCGTAGGTATCCGCGACCTCGTTGTAGCCGCCGTCGATGCCCAGCAGATGCCAGCCGTCGCCGAACACACCGTCGTTGGCCCAGTCGGTGGCTGGCGCGCCTACCGCTACCATGGCGATCCAGTACACCAGGAACATCACCAGCGCGAAGATGGGCAGACCCAGCCAGCGGTTGGTGACGACGCGGTCGATCTTGTCGGAGGCAGACAGCTCGCCCTTTGCCTTCTTCTGCTTATAGCAGCCCTTGATGAGCTGGGCGATATAGACATAGCGCTCGTTGGTGATGATGCTCTCGGCGTCGTCGTCCAGTTCCTTCTCGGCGGCCTTAATGTCCGCCTCGATGTGGGTCATGACGGCCGGATCGATCTTCAGCTGCTCCAGCACCTTGTCGTCCCGCTCGAAGATCTTGATGGCGTACCAGCGCTGCTGCTCCTCGGGCAGCTCATGTACCGCCGCCTCCTCGATGTGGGCGATGGCGTGCTCTACCGGCCCGGAGAAGGTGTGCATCGGCACGGTCTTGGCGGTGGCTGCCGCCTCCACAGCGGCCTGCGCCGCCTCCATCACGCCGTCTCCCTTCAGGGCGGAGATCTCCACCACCTTGCAGCCCAGCTCGCGGCTCAGCTCCTCCACGTTGATCTGGTCGCCGTTCCTGCGAACCACGTCCATCATGTTGATGGCGATGACAACGGGAATACCCAGCTCCGTCAGTTGAGTGGTCAGATAGAGGTTGCGCTCCAGATTGGTGCCGTCGATGATGTTCAGGATGGCGTCGGGGCGCTGGCCGATCAGGTAGTTGCGGGCCACCACCTCCTCCAGCGTGTAGGGGGACAGGGAGTAGATGCCGGGCAGGTCCATGATGACCACGTCCTCGTGCTTTTTCAGGCGGCCCTCCTTCTTCTCCACCGTGACGCCGGGCCAGTTGCCCACGAACTGGTTGGAGCCGGTCAGGGCGTTGAACAATGTTGTCTTACCGCTGTTGGGGTTGCCCGCCAACGCGATCTTGATCTGTTTTTCCATATATTCTCTCCTTTCGGTTAGCCTTGTCTAACCATTGATCGTAAAAAATCACTCGACCTCGATCATCTCGGTGTCGGCCTTCCGCAGACTCAGCTCATAGCCCCGGACGGTGACCTCCATGGGGTCGCCCAGCGGCGCCACCTTGCGGACGTAGACCTCCACACCCCGGGTGATGCCCATGTCCATGATCCGGCGCTTCACAGGCCCTTCTCCGTGGAGCTTCACCACCTTGGCCGTCTCGCCGATCTTCACCTCGCGCAATGTTTTCATCACTTGTCTCTCCTTCTATATGGTTTCGTATTGCTCACACCATGATTTTCCGCGCCATTTCCGCGCTGATGGCCACGCGGGCTTCCTTCACCTTGACGATGATGTTGCCGCTCATGGCGGCCACCACCGTGGCGGTACCGCCGGCCACAAAGCCCAGCTCCTCCAGATGCCTTCTCACCTCCGGAGAGCCGCCCACCTTGCGGATCAGGTTCTCCGTACCTATGTCGGCCAGTGCCAACGGCATCATAATGATCCCTCCGATCTCTGCGGTTAGTCTGACCTAACCGTTATCTGAAAAAGAATGGCTGTCGCTGCCGCCCGACGCAGGTCGTTAGCCTTATCTAACTGACGCGGTTAGTTTAGCGCCTCTAACTCATTTTGTCAAGGGGTGCGGCGGAAAAAAATTTATCTTCTTGCAAATTTGGTTAAAGTATGTTAACCTATCTGTATCCTGAAATGAAAAGTTGGTGAACTTATGCAGATATTACGGGCATCCGAGGACTATCTGGAGGCCATGCTGATGATGCAGCAGGAGCACGGGTACATCCGCTCCATCGACATTGCCGACAAGCTGGGGGTCACAAAGCCCAGCGTCACCTACGCCACCAAGCGGCTGCGGGAGAACGGCTACATCACCATGGACAAGGACGGTCTCATCACCCTGACGGAGCAGGGCATGGCCATTGCCGCCAGCATGCTGGACCGGCACCACACTCTGACCCGCTTTCTCATGGCGCTGGGCGTCGACGAGGAGACGGCGGAGAGCGATGCGTGCAGGCTGGAGCATGATCTCAGCCAGACCAGCTTCGACGCCATCTGCCGCCACGCCCGGAAAAACCTTTGAGCCACGCAAAAAACGTGCGCTGTACTCTACGTACAGCGCACGTTTTTCATATACTCACAGCGCTGCCAGCACCGCGCCGCCACGCTTCTTCAGCCACAGGAACAGCGCAAGGCACGCCAGCAGTGTGGCGGCGGCGAAGCAGCCCAGATACCATACCGTACCCAAGTGCCAGCCCGCCAGCAGGTAGCCGCCGCCCAGCACCGCCGCATACCCCCAGCCGCCGAACAGGGCGATGGCCACGGAGGCACTCTGCTTGATGGGGATGATCTCCCGCGTCCATGTCAGGTTGGGCATCCGCAGGCCGAGGAACAGCCCCAGCAGCGCGGAAAACGCCGTAAACAGCAGGGATACCGCCGTCAGCATCGCCAGCTCCGCCGCCGTCATCGGTACGGCAAGCGCCGCGCAGACAAGGCACACCGCCACCGGCACCGCGGTCAGCAGCAGCTGCATGGTCAGCTTGGCCCGCAGCACCTGCCACGGCGTCACCGGCAGCGACTGCATCTGCCACAGGCACTTGCCCTCCAAGGAGACGGAGGGCGCCGCCATGTCGTTCATGGCGGCCATCATGCACACCACCGCCGCCAGCAGCACCGGCAGTGCATCATAGATCTGCGGTACGGCGCGCAGCGCCGCCGTCAGCTCGCCGCTTTTCCACAGCAGCATCCCGCCAGCCACCGGCAGCATCAGGATACCCATGCCGCAGTTGAGCATATAGTTGGGGCTGGCGGTGAACCGCCCCAGCTCCTTGTGCAGCAGTGCCGCACCGGCGGAGCGCCGCACGGCGGTCTTCTCCCGATACCGCCGGCGCTCCGTGCGGCCCGTGGCGGTAGCGATCTTCAAGAAGCTGCGCCGCAGCAGCACCCACAGCGCCGCGAACAGCGCCAGTACCACCGCGGAAACCGCCAGCATCGCCGCGCCATCGCCGGTGCCGACCCTGCCGAACAGGTACAGCGGGTAGGCCGCGCCCCGGATCTTCTCACCATACGCGGCGGCGTTGGCCAGCAGGTCCTCGATGAGCGTCTGCGCCTTGAAATAGAAGAAATAGTAGCCGCCGAAAAACACCAGCGAGACGAGGACGGTGACAAAGCTCCTATGCTTCAGCCTCAGGCTGATCTTCGCCACCACCCATCCCAGCGCACACGCCAGCGTCAGCACGAAAACGGAGATGAGCAGCACCAGCAGCACGCCGCCGAGAACCGCTCCCGCCGTCAGCGGCATCACCGCCCAATAGACGATGACCGTCGGCACGATCACCACCGCACTGTACATGAGCCCCATCAGGTATACGCTCAGCAGCCGGGACGCCATCAGCGTGTCCACCGGGATGGGCATACTCAGCAGCAGGTCGTTATCCTTTGCCAGATACAGGCCGGAATAGGTGTTGAACACGCTGCCGAACGCGCCCAGCAGCACGGCCAGCAGTCCCATCAGCGCAAAGTACAGCCAGTCCATGCCCGCGGCGGCCAGCGGCCCGCATAGCCCCAGCGCCAGCATGGTGAACATACCGCCCAGCACACCCACCATCACCACCGCGAACAGGGCGATATAGCCCGCCACCGCCGCCTTGGAGCGGGCCTTGTTGGTCTTGGGGTTATAGAAGTAGCTGCGGAAGATCTCCGTCAGCTGCTTTTTCACGAGAATCTTCAGCATCACGCCTCATCCTCCAGCTCCAGGAAAACCTGCTCCAGCGAGTCGTCGCCCTTGACCTCCTCCATGGTACCGGAGCGGATGAGCCGGCCGCCCTTGATGATGGCCACCTTGTCGCAAAGCTTTTCCGCCACCTCCAGCACATGGGTGGAGAAAAAGATGGCGCCGCCCCGGTCGCACAGCTCCCGCATCATGCCCTTGAGCAGATGGGACGCCTTGGGGTCCAGCCCCACAAAGGGCTCATCCATGATGACCAGCTTCGGCTGGTGCAGCCACGCGGCGATAATAGCCAGCTTCTGCTTCATGCCGTGGGAATAGGCGGCAATGGGTTGGGCCAGATCCTCCGTCAGCTCAAACCGCGCCGCGTAGTCCCGGATGCGTGTCTGGCGGTCATCGGCGCTGACGCCGAAGATATCCGCGATGAAGTTCAGGTACTTGATGCCGCTCATAAAATCGTACAGGTCGGGGTTATCGGGGATGTAGGCCAGCTCCCGTTTGCAGGCCAGCGGCTCCGTCCGGATGGACTTGCCGTCGATACAGATCTCCCCCGCGTCGAATTGCAGGATGCCCGCCACCGCCTTCAGCGTGGTGGTCTTGCCCGCACCGTTGTGTCCGATGAAGCCGTACAGCTCCCCCGCCTGAATGTGCAGGCTCAGGTCGTCCACCGCCTTCTTCTCCCCGTAGGTCTTGGTCAGATGCTCAATTTTCAGCATATACTACACCTCTTTTCTCGTGTCTTGTGTGGCTCCTTACATATCCAGCCGGATTATACGCCCGCCGCCTTTCCCTTGTCAAGACGCTGCCCGCACATGGTTCGCGGCGGCAACAGCGGCGCGCCCATGCCGGGTGCGCCGCCTTTTCCTTATGCCATAGGGAACGTGACGCGGATCTCCGTACCCTTCCCCACCTCGCTTTGCAGGTGGATGGCGCCGTGGAGGTACTGCACCGCGTGCTTGACGATGGACAGTCCCAGCCCCGTGCCGCCGGAGGCCTTGGAGTGGCTCTTATCCACCCGGTAGAACCGCTCAAATACCCGATCCTGCTGGTCAGGCGGGATGCCAATGCCAGTATCCCGCACGGTGACGGCGGCCATTTCATTCTCCTTTGTCACCGTCACCTGCACGCGGCCGCCGTCGGTGTTGTACTTGATGGCATTGTCGCACAGGTTAAATACGATCTCGTGCAGCAGCCGCCGGACGCCGGTAAGCTCCACCGGCTCGCCCTCCACGGTGATGGTCACATGCCGCGCTGCCGCGGCGTTTTGCAGGCTCTCCGCCGCCTCCCGCGCCAACGCCAGCAGCTCCACCGGCTCCGCAGGCATCGTCTCGCCCTCGTCCAGCTGGGACAGGCGGATGATGTCGCCGATCAGTGTCACCAGCCGCTGCGCCTCCGACCGGATATGCCCGATGAAGCGAGGTACATCCTCCTGCTTCACCAGACCGTTCTCCAGCAGCTCCGCGCTGCCGATGATGCCCTGCAAGGGCGTTTTCAGCTCGTGGGACACGTTGGCGGTGAACTCCCGCCGGTTCCGCTCGGCAAAGGCCCGCTCCGTCACGTCGAACACCAGCAGCACCGTACCCGCCGTGCGTCCCTCCGGCTGGATGCGCGTCACGTCGAACTGGCACTCCCTGCCGTTCCGCTGGCCGCGGAATTCGCTGTGACCCTGTTCCGCCGCCTGATGCAGTGCGTCGCTCAGCGCCACGTCCCGATCCACCGTCAGAATATCCTGTCCCACGCAGTTTTCCGCCGCGTCCAGCAGCCGTCGTGCCGCCGGATTGATGCTCAGGATGACGCCCGCCTCGTCCAGCAGCACCAGACCCTCGCTCATACTGCCGGTGATCTGCTCAAATTCCTCCGACCGCCGCCGCAGCTCGTCCATCTGCCGGTCGATCTGCCGGCGCTGATGCTCCATGCGGCGCAGCAGGGGCGCCAGCTCCTCGTAGGTGTCGTTCTCCAGCGGATGCTCCAGATCCAGCCGGTTCAGCGGCTCCGTGATGCGCCGTGCCAGCCGGGACGCCAGCACGCCCGACAGGATCAGCGCCGCCGCCAGCACCAGTAGGATGGGCTGGAGCATATTCAGCATCAGCACCCCCGCCGTCACCCGGACGGCGGACAGACGCAGCACTGTGCCGTCCGGCAGGCGCTTGGCGTAGTACACCGTCTTTTGCAGCAGCGTGTCGCTGTACCGGCTGCTCTCGCCCTCGCCGGTGGCCAGTGCCTGCTGCACCTCCTGCCGCTGGGCGTGGTTCTCCATGCTTTCCGCGTCCGCCTGCGTGTCGTACAGCACCGCGCCGTCTGCACGCAGCCATGTGATACGGTACTGGTCGGATCGCAGCTTTCTGAGATAGTCCGTGCCGTTCTGCTCCACACCCACCGCCGCCAGACTCAGCTCGTCCCGCAGCTGGGACTCCTGCACCCGGCCAAAATAGCTGTACAGCACCCCCATAACCAGTGTCCGACTGGCGATGAGCACCGCCACGCCCACCAGCAGCGTGGCGCGGAAAATACGCTTTGTCATGGTGCTCATGGCTGCGCCCTCCAGCGGTAGCCCACACTGCGCACCGTCTCGATATGCTCGCCGTAGACGCCCAACTTCTGCCGCAGGGTGCGGATGTGCATATCCACCGTCCGGCTCTCGCCGTAAAAGTCCATGCCCCACACCTGCTCCATCAGCTGGTCGCGGGTAAACGCCGTGCCGGGATGGGACAGGAACAGCCGCAGCACCTGGTACTCCTTGTACGTCAGCACCACCCTGGCGCCGTCGGCGGTGACGGTATGCTCCTGCTCGTCCACCACCAGACCGCCGCAGCGCAGCACCGCAACCGGCTGCGGCCTGCACCGGCGCAGCACCGCCTTGACCCGGGACACCAGTTCCATGACGCCGAAGGGTTTGGCCAGATAGTCGTCCGCCCCCAGATCAAGGCCCTGGATCTTGTCATACTCCGCGCCCTTGGCCGTGGCCATGATGACGGGGATCTCCCGCAGCGCCGCGTCGGCCTTCATCCGCCGCAGCAGCTCGATGCCGTCGATCTCCGGCAGCATCACATCCAGCACCACCAGCTCCGGCTGGGTCTTTTGCAGCGCCTGCCAGAAGGCGGCGCCGTCGGCAAAGCCCTCCGCCGCAAGACCGGTGGAGTTCAGCGCGTATACCTCGATGTCCCGGATGCTGGCGTCGTCCTCCACACACCAAATCATGGTCACTCCTCCTTGTGTACGCCGGTGACGGAAAATTCCACCCACTCGGCAATATTGGTGGCATGGTCGCCGATCCGCTCCAGATACTTGGCGATCATCAGCAGATCCAGCGCCGCGCCGCCCTCCGCCGGATCGTCGGCGATGCGCCGGATCAGCGCCTGCCTTACCTTGTCAAAATACGCGTCCACCGTGTCGTCATCGGCGATGACCTTCTCCGCCAGTGCCACATCCTGCCGGACATAGGCGTCCACACTGTCGCTGACCATGCCGATGGCGGCCTCCGCCATCTTGCGCAGCAGCTCATGGCTCTCCGCCGGCACACCCTCCAGATACAGCACGATCTCGGCAATATCGTCGGCCTGATCGCCGATGCGCTCCATGTCCGTGATCATCTTCAGCGCCGCGGAGATACGCCGCAGGTCACCGGCCACCGGCTGCTGGTGCAGCAGCAGCCGCAGGCACAGGTTCTCAATGTCCCGCTCCTTCCGGTCGATATCCCGATCCAGCGGCGGCACCTGCTGTGCCAGTGACTTGTCCCCGGTGGTCAGGGCGCGGGAGGCCAGCGCGATCACCCGCTCGCACAGCGCGCCCATCTCGATCAGCTCCCGGTGCAGCTGTGCCAGCTGTTCATCAAAACGGCTTCTCATTATCCAAACCTCCCCGTGATGTAATCCTCGGTCTTTTTCTGCGTCGGCGTGGAGAACATACGCTCGGTGTCATCGTACTCGATCAGCTCTCCCAGCAGGAAAAAGGCGGTTCGGTCGGAGATACGCAGCGCCTGCTGCATATTGTGGGTCACGATGACAATAGTGTACCGTTTTTTCAGCTCCATTGCAAGGTCTTCTATCTTGGATGTGGAGATGGGGTCCAGCGCCGAGGTAGGCTCATCCATCAGCAGCACCCGGGGCTCCACGGCCAGCGCCCGCGCAATGGACAGACGCTGCTGCTGGCCGCCGGACAGACCCAGCGCGTTTTTCCTCAGCCGGTCCTTCACCTCGTCCCAGATGGCCGCCGCGCGCAGGGACTGCTCCACGATCTCGTCCAGCTTGGCGCGGTTCCGCACCCCGTGGGTACGGGGGCCGTAGGCCACGTTGTCGTAGATGCTCATGGGGAACGGGTTGGGCTTCTGGAACACCATGCCCACCTGCCGCCGCAGCTCGTTAACGTCTACATCCGGCGCGAAGATATTCTTCCCATCGTACCCCACCGTTCCCTCGATACGCACACCGGGCACCAGATCGTTCATCCGGTCCAGCGTCTTGAGAAAGGTGGACTTGCCGCAGCCGGACGGCCCGATGAGGGCTGTGATGCTCTTTTCCGGGATGTCCATATCCACATGGTGCAGCGCCTGCGTGGGGCCGTACCACAAATTCAGGTCACGTACGGTAAAAATATCGCTCATAGGCTCCTCCGTTTCTTGAAATACCGCCCCGTCAGACCGGCGGCCAGATTGATGAGCAGCGCCAGCACCATCAGAATGGCGGCAATGGCAAAGGCGACTCCGAATTCTCCCTGCTCCTTGGCGTAGACGTACAGGGCAACTGTCAATGTCGCGCCCGCGCTGTTTCTCGCAGCCCAGAAGCCGCCCAACACATGGGCAAATCCGGCGGTGAACAGCAGCGCGGCAGACTCACCCAGAATGCGGCCGATGGAAAGGATGCAGCCGGTGACGATTCCGTCCACGCAGTTGGGAAGCACCACCGTGCGGATGACCCGCCACTTTCCCGCGCCTAGACCGAAGGCACCCTCCCGGTAGCTCTGGGGCACGGTTTTCAGGCTTTCCTGCGTGTTGCGCATGATGGTGGGCAGGTTCATGATGACGAGGGTCAAGCTGCCCGAGAGCAGGCAGGTCTTGAAGCCCAGTGCCTGGGAAAAGACCAGCATCCCCACCAGGCCGTAAATGATGCTGGGGATGCCTGCCAGCGTCTCGTTGGTAAACTCGATCACCTCAATGAGTCGGCGGTTGGTGGCGTACTCGGTCAGATAGACCGCCGCGCCCACGCCCAGCGGCAATACGATGAGTAATGTCAGCAGAATGACATACAATGTGTTGAGGATGGCGGGCAGGATGCCGTCGGTGCCTTTCAGGACGCTGGCCGTGGTGGTGAGGAACTCCACACGGATGTGGGGGATGCCCCGCGCCAGCACCATGGCGATGATGCCAGCCACCAGCAGGATGACCAGTGCCGCTGCCACCCAGACCGCTGCGGTGAAGAAGCGGTTCCAGGCCCTGCGGGAGGGAGAGAATTCCGCATTATTCATTGCGGCTGCCCCCTTTCAGGACGATGTTGAGCACCACATTGATGAGCATGATGAAGAGGAATAGCACCAGCGCGATGCTGAACAGCGCCTGTTTCTGCAGGCCGCTGGCGTAGCTCATCTCCTTGGCAATGGCCGTGGTCAGGAACGTGACGCTCTTGAAGAGGCTGGTGGGCATGTTGGGGCTGTTGCCGGCCACCATCATCACGGCCATGGCCTCGCCGATGGCGCGGCCGATGCCCAGCACGATGCCGGCGGCAATGCCGCTCTTGGCGGCCGGGACGCTGATCTTGAACCAGGTCTCGGTGTCCGTTGCGCCCAGCGCCAGGCTGCCCTGCTCGTACTCCGGCGGCACGGCATTGAGGGCCGTGACCGACACGGACACGATGCTGGGCAGGATCATGATGGACAGCACCACGATGGCCGACAGCAGGCAGGCACCGGAGGCCTTGCCAAAGGTTTTGGCCACGGTGGGCACCAGCACCTGCATCCCCAGCAGGCCGAATACCACGCTGGGAATGCCGGAAAGCAGCTCAATGGCCGTGACCACCACGGCACGCACCCGGGGCCCGGCGGCTTTGGAAAGGAACACCGCCGTCAGCAGGCCGACAGGCACGCCGATGAGGGTCGCCCCCAGCGTGCCGTAGATGCTGGAGAGCAGGAACGGCAGGATGCCGAATTTGGGGTCTGCCGCGGTGGAAGCCCACTCGGTGCCGAACAGGAACCGGAACAGGCCGATCTGCCGGATGGCCGGCACGCCCGAGATGACCATGTAGGCCGAGATGAGGATCACGCAGCCCACCGCCAGGATGCCGCAGAGGAAGAACAGGAAGTTCATGATGGCTTCCAGCCACTCTGCCGCGTTGCGGGGCAGCTCCAGCCGCCGCGGGGAAGAAACGGTTTGTTTCATATAGAGTACTTTCTTTTGCAAAAGTGGAACTTACTCGTTGACGGGCACGGCACCGGCCGTACGGATCAGGTCCGCAGCGTCCGTGCTGGTGGCAAAGTCGAAGAATGCCTGCGCCTGCTCGGACAGGGGAGCGGAATCGTTGGTAACGAAGACGAACGGGCGCTGGATCTTGTAGCTGCCGTCCTTGACGGTGTCCTCGCTGCACTCCACGCCCTCCACGGTGACAGCCTTGACGGTATCGCCGACGGCAGACAGGGAAGCGTAGCCGATGGCCAGGGGGTTGGCCTCCACAGCGCTGATGACAGCGCCGGTGGCCGTCAGCTCCTGGACATACTTGCAGGCGTCCTTGACGTCCACGATGCTCTCAAAGCCATCGCGGGTGCCGGAACCAGCCTCGCGGCCCACCAGCACGATCTCGCCGTCGTCGCCGCCGACTTCCGACCAGTTGGTGATCTCGCCGGTGAACATCTGCTTGAGCTGATCGACGGTCAGGTCTTCCACCTTGCTGTCCTTGTTGACGATGATGGCGATGCCATCCAGTGCAATGGTGGTGCCAGTCACGCCGGTCTCATCGGCTTTCAGCGCGCGGGAAGACAGGCCGATGTCCAGGGTCTTGTCGGTAGCGCCCGTGATGCCAGCGCCGGAACCGGTGGGGTCATAGCTGACGGTGACGCCGGGCTGGACTTCCGCAAAGCCCTCGGTCAGGGCAGCGATGACGTTCTTCATGGAAGTAGAACCACCGGTCGCCACATTGCCGGAGAGGTCACCGGCTGCGGAAGCGGCCGTGCTGGAAGCAGCGGCAGAAGAAGCAGTGGTGGAAGAAGCGGAGCCGCCGCAGGCGGACAGGGCAGCGGCGGCAGCCACAGCACCACAAACGGTCAGGAACGAACGGCGAGTGATCTTTTTCATCATGTTTTCCTCCGATTTTCTCAGTACAACTGTTTTCCAAATTCCGGGCACTTTTTCCGCCCGGGGTCTCTCACTGTGTTTTCCTTGGGAACACCATGATTGTACTCCAACCGCCACCCCGCCGCGACCATGACCACGCAAAATCGAAGTAAAGCTTTGCGCTATGGTTTTACGCCAATGTAACCGTTTGGTAAAGCCGCTTTGAAAATCTTCGCCCTTGATTTTACATTTCCCGCCAGAATGCCGAAATCCCGCTTGTTTCTTTGTGGGTTCTGCCAGCCCGCCGCGCTGCAAAACGCAAAAAGCCGCCCGGCGGCTTTTTGACTTTGGACCGTTTTTCTTCTTCGGTCACATTATAAGCAGCGAAGAAATACTTGTCAACACAGTGTTTTCCACGCTTATTCCAGGCCCAGC
>ENA-UEQL01002359-UEQL01002359.1-human-gut-metagenome-genome-assembly--contig:-NODE-2359-length-12599-cov-7.302987_pt1 | contig 12599 bp, 9 predicted proteins | sample MGYA00242905_ERZ507926 | MGnify/ENA primary metagenome ERZ507926 (study PRJEB26167, sample SAMN06115531) | human gut metagenome | host: Homo sapiens | place: China:Henan | collected 2015-09-09 | study...
GGTATAGAATGTTCCGTATTCGTTCTGACCGATGGAAAGAACTACAAGATTCTGCCCGAAGCAAAAGACTACAAACGCATCGGCGAAGGCGACAAAGGGCTGAACACCGGTGGTATGGGTAGTGTATCTCCTGTTCCGTTTGCCGACAAAGCATGGATGGAAAAAGTGGAAGAACGTATCATCCGCCCCACAGTAGAAGGACTGGCAGCAGAAGGCATCGACTATAAAGGCTTTATCTTCTTCGGCCTGATTAATGTAAAAGGCGAACCGATGGTCATTGAATACAATGTACGCATGGGCGACCCGGAAACGGAAAGTGTCATGCTGCGCATCAAGAGTGACTTGGTGGAACTGCTTGAAGGAGTGGCAACAGGCAATCTGAATGAAAAAGTCCTGGAGATAGACCCCCGTTCGGCAGTATGCGTCATGCTGGTATCCGGCGGATATCCGGAACATTATGACAAGGGATTTGCCATCAGCGGAGTAGAAGAGATTGAAAACAGCATTGTATTCCATGCAGGAACAGCACTGAAAGACGGACAGGTAGTCACTAGCGGCGGACGTGTCATTGCAGTCAGCTCCTACGGTGCCAATAAAGAAGAAGCCTTGGCACAATCATTCGCCAATGCGAAGAAAATCAATTTCGACAAGAAATATTTCCGTTCAGATATTGGATTCGACCTGTAATCAGCGGACTATCAACCCATGGCAGGCTATGACAAATTCCAAATAGATATGGCAAAGGGAAGATTCACCTTCCCTGTTGCCATCCTTATATGCCTGCTTCTCCGGATCATCACGGGCAATGAATGGCAGGATGTAATCAATTTGCTGGTCTGTGCTTTGACTGCCTATCTGCTGATCGAGATAAACACCGCCTTCACGCTGATACGGACACGCAGTACCTTGCATGTCAGCTTTTACGTATTCCTGTCCACGGCCTGCCTGTTTCTGCATTCCTTCCAGTATGCCGTTTTTGCGCCACTCACTTTTCTGATCGCTATTTCCCAATTATTCAGCAGCTACGAATCTCCCTATCCGGCGGGAAGTATATTCCACGCTTTCTTTTTCATCGGACTGGGAAGCCTGTTGTTTCCACAGTTGCTTTATTTTGTACCTCTGTTCTATTTGGGGATGATCAGTTTCAGATCCCTGTCACTCAAAAGTTTCTTTGCCGGACTTACAGGACTCTGTGTGCCCTACTGGCTCTTTTTCGGCTATGCGTTCTATTACGACAAAATGAATCTCTTCTATCACCCTTTACAGGAGCTTATTCATTTTCAACCCATCAGTTATGGGACATTAGGGATGGACAGAATCATATCCTGTGGAATCATCACCTTGATATCACTGGTCAGCAGCGTGCATTATTTCCATGTTTCTTATTTAGACAAGGTACGCACGCGTATATTCCTTTTTTTCCTGATCGCCGTTGAAGCCTGGATTTATTTACTGGGTATCTTACAGCCACAGCATTTCGACATCCTGTTGCAGATGCAGGTCATTGTAGGATCCATTTTAACAGGACATTTATTTACTTTAACCCACAACCGCTTTACCGGCATCTTTTTCATCATTACATTTGTTCTATTAATAGTTCTAACTATATACAATTTATGGATGCAATTCTTCAATTCCTGATCGACTGGGGATATTGGGGTCTTTTTCTAGGCTCTTTTATAGCCGGAAGTGTTCTCCCCTTCAGTTCGGAGGCCGTATTGGCAGCCTGTGTAGGTCCGTTGGGCTTAGACCCGGTGATCAGTATAACCGCCGCCACCGCCGGCAATGTTGCCGGAGGCATGACCTGCTACTGGATGGGACATTTGGGCAATATGGAATGGATCGAGAAATATTTTCATGTAAAAAAAGAGAAGATGGACCGTGCGGAGCGGTTTGTACACGGACGGGGTGCCTGGATGGCTTTCTTCGCCTTTATCCCTATTTTGGGAAGTGCCATATCCATTGTATTGGGCATGATGCGTGCCAATATATGGATTGTCATTCTCGCTATGACCATCGGAAAGATACTCCGCTACGCCTTATTGGTATGGGGAGTATTGGAAGCCTCCGCTTTAATGCATTAAAATTATGAAACTGGAACAAACAGCAGATGGAAGTTATACCCTCTATGTACCCGAACTGGACGAACATTATCATTCGGTGAAAGGGGCACTGACGGAGTCACAACATATTTTTATCGAAATGGGATTAAAGCATTCTCCCGTTTCCGAGCCCCACATTCTGGAGATAGGACTAGGAACAGGGCTGAATGCCTTTCTGACACTGCTTTCAGCAGAAGAAACCCGACGGAAAGTACATTATACCGGTATCGAACGCTATCCGTTAGCCGAAGAAACCTTGAAACAACTGGACTACCCCCGCCTGATCGGCAAAAATCCAAATTCGGAGGTAGAAAACCGCTGTGGGGATCATTCGGTGCGAACGAATATGATAATTCCATCTATTTTCCGGGCTTTGCGGCTGGTCCGGACTGTTTATGCCGGAAGGTTTTGTATTCCGGTGCTCCCGAAGCATACGCTTACCTTTACCGACCGAGGCGACGTTGCCTCGGTTAAAATCATTTGTATTATGATAATAGGTTATTTACGTGTCAGCATGGGAAAACAGCATCTTGCCAACCAGCAGGATGAGATCCGGCGTTTCGCCGAAAGCAGGAATCTCGTCGTGGATCATTTATTGCGGAAATAGATAGCTGGTGAAATTTTCTGTTTTTGTTTTTTTATAAAATAATTTTTATATTTACACCCGTATTTTGCGAAAAGGCCATGCAGATGGTTTGCTTTAACCGCAGACGAATGGTGATATGATAATATTGTAAACGAAGAAACCCTTAATTGCCTTATTAAAAATTTTTTTATGAAACATTTATTTGTTAATTTATTTTCTCTTGTATGCATGCTGCTTGCAGGAGTAGGATTGACGGGGTGTACCGACGACAAGACAGAACCAGACCCCGGTACTTGGCCTTCATTGGAAGTGAAGTTCCTTGAAGCACAGTATTCGACAGTCAAATTGGAGGTGACTGCCGCTAATTTGACAGAAATTGCTTACCTGGCGACGCCCAAGGCCGATGCCAAGGAGACCCCGACGGCAACGATCGTCTTTGCGACCGGCGTCAAATCTGCGATTGCGGACGGCGTTTCTTCGCTGACCGTAAGTAAACTGGACCCCGATACGGAGTATGTGATCTATGTGGCTGCCACCACTGCGAACGAAGAGTTCTTTGAGAAGGTTCTCGAGGTTGAGGCCAAGACCGCTTCGTTCGGCGATAACGCGTACGACGTGTTTGACGTGGACTACATGAGTTTTAGCATGAACGTGAAATTCCAGCCGACCGATCCCGAGAATGTGATCAAATATCTGCTGATAGACATGTTGACGTATAATTATCAGAGTATGATGAACTATACCGACGCCGACATGATGAATCTCTTCGACGATATATATCACAACTATATTACCGAGAATACTGTTTTTGTATTCAACGAGGAGAATTCGATTTTACGCGACGAGAATGGCGAGCCTGTGACCGATGAGGAAGGCTCGATGATAACGCTCTGGAACCCGATGGTGCCTGGACAGCTCAATTATGTGCTGCTCGGCGAGTTCGCATCCGGCGAGCACCCTTGGGGCTTCGGTCAGGGATACTATTTGCCCCTTTGGGATCAGGACGCATACTACGAAGCTGTCGGCGGTGGCGGTGGTATCTTGGGAGAAGCCGGTTCCCGTGCCGACGATGTAGAGCAGGGCGATTTCTGGACCGGCTACTACCAGAAGATAGAGGTTACCAACAAGAAGCCCGAAAAACTCGGTGAGATCAAGATCAATACCGATAAATTGAGACCCAACGGCGGTCTGCTCACTTTCGAGTTGTGCGAGGGGGTATCCTACCTGTGTCTTGGTATTTTCGAGGAGTATGATATGGAGGCGATTAAGACGTCAATGCTGAAAGGCGACCTGTCGAATATGCAGTGGGCGCTGACCTCTTACAACGCACCTTACATCCTCAATGTCCAGACTTATGAGATAGCCAAAGGGCAGACCGACTTCTCTTTCAACCTGACGGAGTATTTCACTAAGTTCACGCCGGGTATGAAGTATTACGTCTATGCGGTGGGTATCAACGATAATACCGGTTCGAAGCAGGCTTTCGCCAAACTCGAAGGCTTTACGCTGCCCGAACCTACGAAACCGGCTCCCGAGGTAACCGTTACCGGTATCGATGCTCCGGAAGGTCATGAGGAGTCGCCCTACGAAGTTTGGTTCAATATCAAATGTACTACGGGTGACGCGGTGACTGCCAAGTACGCTGCCAACTACGAGCGTGAGTGGGAGGTCGAACTCAACGCCGGCAAGACTAACACCGACCTGATCGAAAACGGTAACGCGTTTACTCCGGATGAGATCGAGAAGATCAACTCGGCCGAGGGTTACAACGTAATGTTCTCGACCCGTCCCGACGCCAACACCTACCTGGGTGTAATCGCTTACAATGACGAGGGTACCGGCAACGATCCCGACGAAGATGGTTCTGCCATCGGCAAGAAGCGTTCTATGCCTGTACCTGATAAAGAGCCGGTAGATTCGAAGTATTTCGAAAGTCTGCTGGGTGAGTGGACGCTGTCGGCTGAATACGAGGGCGGCGAGGCGCCGATGACCTGCAAGGTGGAGATCGTTTCTGGACTGACGTGTCCGGAGAGTCTGTCCCAGGAGGTCATTGACTACTATCTGGATAACACAAACTACTCGAAAGAGCAGGTAGAGAAGTTGTACGAGGGCTTCAAGAAGCAGCTTAAGCTCTACAATGAGCGTCTGCGCGGCCAGAACCGCCTGCTTTGCCTGGGACTCGATATCGACCGTCCGAAGTACGAGTACAGTACCAACTACCTGGCCGGCTGGAAGACGCCATACGACCTTTTCATCGCAACTACGGAAGAGTACAACGGCTACGATACGGAGTCTATGTTCTTCGATTTCGGTCCGAAGTGGTATCTCGAGATGAAATCCGACGGTTCCGTAGTCGCTCCGTTCGACGTAACCAACCTGCCGCCGCTTACGTTATGGAACAAGGGGGCCGAGTACTATTTCATTGGTATCAGCAAAATGGCGATTACGCAGGGTGAGTTCCCCGTAACGATTAGCAGCGATAACTCTACGATCACTGTAGGGGGATATGAGTACCAAGGTGATACTTACTACCCGAATGCAGCGAAGATAATCTACGGAGGACAGTATTCGACCGACACCCGGGTATGCGGCGCACTGACGCTGACCAAGGGTTGGAATGGTGAGTCCGTGAAGTCGGTTGTCAAGGGCGGCAAGTCCGTGACGACGAACGATGTGCTGGGTGCCGAGCGTGCTGTCCGCCCGTTGAGCCGCACGAGCGTATCTGATGCGAAGAGCTACGAGCCGCTTAAGGTTACTCCTCTTGCCGAGAAGTCGCTCCGCGAGCGTTGGAAGCAGCGGGCGGCAGGTAAATATATCCGTCGCTAACAGACTCTTTTGAAATAAGGCAGGGGGAGGTACCCGGAATGGGAATTTTCCCCCTGCTTTATGCTTTTATAAAATAACCGGATGCGCAAATCCGCTGGAGGTGCGGAGGCGTATTTTATGGAAGCAGAAGAGAGTTACTCTTTAAATCGAAAAAAGATTCCGATATGTTGAAAAAACTGTTTGGCTTGGCGCTTGCACTCTTGGCGACGCTTGCCGTTTCGGCGCAGGTTCGCGTGGGGGAGGGCCAGCTCTCCGGTAGTTTCGAGAGCAACTCGATCTACTACCAGGACGACTCGGGATTGGGTGCAGCAGGCACTGCTCCCGACGATCGTTTCGGTTCGAACAACTACATGAAACTCGACTACATGAACGGTCGTTTTTCTGCGGGACTCCAGATTGACGCTTATCTCCCTGCATTGCAGGGATATGAGATCGGTCAGCAGCCCGGAGCCTATCACTTCTATCTCTCCTCGAAGTATATCCAGTGGCAGGATCACAACTATTCCGTGCGGGTGGGTGATATTTTCGACCAGTTCGGCAGCGGACTTATTTTTCGTTCGTTCGAAGACCGTCAGCTGGGATTCAACAATTCGATCGAGGGTGTGCAGGGTATCTACCGCTTCGGCGACTACGTCGAGGTGAAAGGTATGTACGGTCGTCCCCGGCTCTACACCGACTATGCGGATTCGTGGGTGCGCGGTGCCGATCTGCACATTTCATTGAATGATATTTTCGGTTGGAACGCTGCGCAGTTCTCGGCTGAGGGCAGCTACGTCAACCGTTACGAGTCGCTCGACAAGGATCAGACGATCGACTTCGCCTCTCGCGGACTTACCTCGCCCAATCTGAACATGTATTCGGGCCGCCTGAATTTCGACTGGAAGGGGCTTTCGCTCAAAGGCGAATACGTATATAAGGGGAAGGACATCTACTCGACTGTTGCGGACGTAGCCGCAGCCGGCAACGCCATCTTGGTCGAGGCCGGTTATAACTACGGACCTTTCAGCATCTCGGGTAGTTTCCGTCGGTTAGACCGTATGGGGACGATGCTTTCGCTTTACGGCTCTGGTACGGGCAATGTACTCAACTACCTGCCCTCTCTGACGCGCCAGTACACTTACCTGTTGGCCAATTTGGAACCGTATATCGTTAATACCGACGGCGAAATAGGCGGTCAGGTGGATCTCTACTATACGTATCGCAGCAAGTCGAACCGTCATCGCTACTGGAATTTCCACGCCAACTTATCCACTTTCTATACGCTGCGTTCGGAGCAGAGCGAATCGGGCGAGCGGGAGTTGATGTGGCGTGATATTAACATCGATGTAGAGCGCCAGTGGAACAAGAAACTCAAAACCTCGCTGCTTGTTTCGATCCAGAAGCGCAACCCGAGTCATGGTTTCCAGCGTCAGACCTACGTATCCAACATTTTCATAGGCGATGTCACCTACAAATTCGACTCGAAAAAGTCGTTGCGCGTCGAGGCGCAATACCTTTATTCGACCGACTACGAGGGTGACTGGGTCGCGGCTTTGGTGGAGTTCAACATGGTGCCGCATTGGAGTTTCTTTGTGAGCGATATGTATAACCTCGACGAGACCGAGGCTAACTCCTTTACTAAAACGAATTATTACAGTGCAGGATTCAGTTACCTGAAAAATCGTACGCGTATTCAACTCAGCTACGGCCGCAATCGTGCAGGCTATGTTTGTTCGGGAGGGGCGTGTCGTTATATGCCGGCTTACACGGGTCTGAACCTTGTGATCACTTCATCCTTTTAATTAAAAAACAGATTATGAAATTCAAGAAATTCATTATCCCTGCGCTTTGTATGGCTATGTTGAGCGCGGGATGTTCGGGGCAGGATCCGGTGACCCCCGGTGGCGGTCAAAACGGCAATGGGGGTACGAATGAAAACATCGAAAACGGTCTGCAGGTGACGGCATCGACGACGGTAATCAATGCCGACGGGCAGGATGCCGCCCGCATTAATGTCTATTATGACAAAGTGAAATTGTCGCTCGACGCAGTCGCTTTCTACGATGCCAAAAGTAACGACGTGCTCGACCTTTCGAAATTCACCATCGAGGACAACACGCTTGTGTACACTGTTACCGAGCCGGGTGAATTTTCGTTCTGGGTTGCTTATAAGACCCACAATACCAAAGATCGTCCGACAACCATTTCTGCTGTAGAGTTCTCGGTGCCTGACGCTCCGGAAGATCCCCAGCCGGACAACACCTCGTTCGTCCGCCGGACGCTCATCACGCAGTTCACGGGCTTGGGTTGCGGCTACTGTCCTTTTATGATCGCTGCGATGGAAGATGTACGCAAGTCGGCCGAATATGCGGACAAGTCCGTATTGGCAGCCTGTCACACCTATGGGGGTGATCCTTATCAGCCCGATGTGCCTTTGGATTACGCTATGGGTGTCAGCACGTATCCTTATGTAAATTTCGATTTCCAGACAGGGATTGGTAATTTTGGTTACAACAGCAACGTATCTAACATCAAGAAAAATATCGACAAATCGCTCTCTGTGGATGCCGGTGCCGGTATTTCGGTCGGTATGGAAGTTGCTGGAAACAAACTGGTCGCTCGTGTTACGGTGAAGGCTGCTCGCTCCGGTTCGTTCCGCGTAGGCGCTTGGGTGCTGGAAGATGGTCTGACAGGTACTCAACTGAACAATGGTATGAAGGGGGATTACGATTTCAACACGCATAATAATGTTATCCGCCACGTGAATAGTCGTTACTCTGGTTCGGATTATTCCGGCCATGAGGTCGGTGCGTTGGCTGCCGGCGGTACCGGTGAGCATCTCTTTACGATGACCTTGGATGAAAGTTGGGTCGTGAAGAATTGTCATGTGATATTCTTCGTAACGGAGCTTGTCGATAAGGGTTACGCCGTAACCAATGCTATCGACGTTCCCGTTAAGTCGTCTACTATACCGTTCGAGTACAGATAGTGTATTCGAACGTAGCAGCATACTGCTGTAAAATTTGCGGGGCGCCTCCATCGGAGTCGTCCCGTCTTTTTGACGCACGGCCGATCCGTGATGCCGGCCGCAACGCAGTGGAAGAGTGGTAGGGTAATGCTCTGCCGTTCTTTTGGCGACATTTTACGGAGTTGGACGAAGATATGATGCAGCGTAACAGGAGTTGCCGTTCCGCTGCACGATGCCAAGACCAATGTTGCCTTCACGCCCCTTACCTTGGTTGCCATGAGCCTACAGCCGCTTTGCCTGGGTTTGTCGGCGAAGTCGTCCGTGAAGTCGTACTTCGCTGACAAACCCGGCTATGAAAGGTTTTATACTGAACTTACGGGAACCGTCCAAATATTTCTCAAAGCATTCGATAAGTAAGGGGATCAAAACGAAGTGTATCAATAGAAAAAACAACATTAAGTAGGCAAAGTTGGTGTAATATAGTGAGATAGGTGTAAAACTACCCCGAACGGTCAAGCGATCGAAATGTAACAAAGCTGTTGCTTTTGTGTTACACTAAATGGCATTCGAACGGTCTGTTCAAGCGATAAATGTTACATGTCCTTGAATAGTCCCAGAAATATCCTAAAATACGGAGGAAAATAGCCCATTAAGAAGACAAAACCCCGTCAGAATCCGATAAAACGGCGATTCTGGCGGGGTTTCTGCTATATGTGGCAGGCTTGCATGGGACAAGGTATTCAAGGTTCAAAATACAGTTCAAATTTCCAAAAACATTCTTTCAAACAACTATATCAGCATACGTAATGATATGGCCAATTTTTAATTAAGACGGCAATTTCGATGTGGAAAAATGCGGTAAATTCAACGGTTAGTGCATTAAATTCCCTTCAAAATGCAATAAAATAGCGTTATAAATACCCCTTAATGACATTATTTTTTGACGTAGATCAATTTTGTATTCTATATATTACATTGATTATCAATACAATAATCTGATATTTTATTATTTGTTGATATAAAAACTGTGCGAAACACTATGACTATCCCATTGTATTGAATCGGATACTTGCTTTTACCAATGCTAATGCTTGAATCGAATTTGCTGGGATCTCTTTCGGCGAATGTTGGGGATTATGATTGACTAAACGTACGTATCGTTCATTGTCAGCTTTCTGAATATATTTGATTGTAGTATAACTCTTTCCATCGATTACGAATGACAACAGGTACATCTCTCCCCAAAGAATACCTTCCGCTCGGCTGGGTATTTCTTTATAAAATAAAGCGCATTATCCGCGTATTGGACAGATACAAGGCGGAGGTTTACAATCTTGAAGCGATAACCTCCCTCGCTTTCCGTATCGAATCGTTCGGAGCGGCGAAAGTCCTCAGGGCATTGTTGGAAAGGATTATACACGGGCGAAAAGAGAAAACGACGGTATTCGTGTCGGTTGTTTCGGACGGCAAGCCCAACAGCCGTTGGAAAGCATGATGATATACCAACATACCAACATGCAAACGTACCAGCATACCAGCATGCAAACATGCAAACCTATCACTATGGTGATATATATTGCAGGGTCTATTTCTCTTTTCAGAGGAAAGCGGAGCAATCGTTTTCGTTTACAAAGGCAAAGCAAGCACGGGGCTTTATGTCGGCTAAAAGGTCGGGCGGCTGCGCCGTTTCCCGATAAATCTTCCTCTTGCTTCGTTGCGAGCGTATTTATCGGGAAAACCTTGTATCCGACTGCCCCATACAAAAGAGCCTTTGAAAATGGAAACGACCGCCCTGCCACCGACCGAAAGGGAAAAAATAAGGTGGGGTTATATGGGTAAGCAGGCGGCAGGAACAGCCACCGCAAAAAGGCAGACGGACAGACAGACGGCATGCTGCAGGGTATTTACGGAGAAAATACCGTAGGCTTATTAGGGAATTTTCCGAGCCGCATTGCAGGCAACGCTGAAAATTCCCCAATAAGGCAAGGGGCAAGCCCCTTTGCACTTCCCGTTGAGGATTGCATTTCGCCGCTCTCAAAGATAGTCAGATTTATTGTTTTGCAAGCCAAAAAAGAAGGTGCTGATATATATATTTACACTGGAAAATCTTAGAAAGGCTGGTGTCGGGAAATCCCCGAACCAGTCTTTTTATGTAATTTTGCAAGTGAAGAGGAAGTGCCCTCTTAAATGGCATATTAAATTTAAGAAAGAAGCGTTATGCTTATCTTGTAGTTTGAAAACGTAGGAAATTTCAAAAGTATGTAAAAGGATTTGCATAGTGATTCTCACGTTATAGCGTGGGCCTTTATTGTTATATCTGTATATACGGGTTTCCTGCGACCTTCAAACTAAGACGTGGCATTGCAGTTCCACCCTTCGATGTTTAAAAGTCTTTGAGGAACTGGAAAGACACTTTTCATTAGTATGAAAAAGAAATTTATCAGAACGGGAACAATCCGTAAGGTAAGGATCAGATATACATTGAATAGCAAACAAAATCCGGAACTTTCACAAACAATAATTTTATGCAAATAATATCATTGCGACAGTCAACAGAATATCTCGAATCTGCGATAGCCTACTTTCAAAACAAGTGGGCTTCGGAAGAATCCAATATGGTGTATGACGATTGTTTTCGTAACTGCCTGAATGCAGAAAACCTGTTGCCACAGTGGTATCTGCTGCTCGACCATGATGCCATTGCCGGATGTGCCGGACTGGTCACCAACGACTTCAACTCACGGATGGATTTGTATCCCTGGCTGGCGGCATTGTACATTGAAAAATCCTACAGGGGCAGAAACTTGGGAAAATGGCTCATTGATAAAGCAATGCAGGATGCCTCCTATTATGGTTTCAAATACTTGAATCTGTGTACAGACCATGTCGGGTATTATGAAAAGTTCGGTTTTCGATATATAGGAAACTGCCATCATCCTTGGGGGGAAACCACAAGAATATATCAGATTAAACTTTAAAATCAGACCAAAATGGAAATAAGGAATTTAGAACATACCGATTTTGAAACCATCTTTCACGGCTTTAAAAAAGCATTTGCCGATTATGAAATACATTTTGAGAAAGAAGAGGTGCGTTCCATGCTCAAACGGCGCGGATATAATCCACAATTATCATTTGCCGCCTTTGATAATGACGAAATTGTAGCATTCACCTTAAACGGAACAGGAACATTCAATGGTGTTCTTACTGCCTATGATACAGGGACTGGAACGATAAAGCAATATAGAGGACAGAGTATAGCCGGGAAAATCTTTACTCATTCCCTCCCTTTTCTCAAGGAATCGGGTATCAGCCAATACCTGTTGGAAGTCCTGCAAAACAACCAAAAAGCGATTGGCGTTTATCGCCGAATGAATTTTGAGGTAACACGAAAATTTGACTGTTTCAGACAAACGATTGAGCACATTGACAATCGAAAAGTAAACATAGACTGTATCATAGAGCAGGTTGATACCAATTCCATCAGACAGGCACAACGCTATTGCGACTTTAGTCCTTCGTGGCAAAACAGCTTTGAATCCATTGAAAGAGGGATATCCGAGCTGACGTGCCTTGGGGCTTTCTTGGACGGGAAGATGGTTGGCTACTGTGTGTTTGACATTCATACAGGTGATTTGACTCAAATAGTCGTTCTAAGCGAATATCGCAGGAAAGGAATAGCCTCCCGATTATTGCAAGAAGTCATAGCGCGTCTGAAAACAGACTTCATCAAAGTCTTGAACATCAGTTCCGACAATCCAACCATGCCTGTTTTTCTCAAAAGCAAGAACATTCCCTTGGCAAGCAAACAGTTTGAAATGGTATTACCTCTTTAACAATAATGATACAGACTATGAGAAAAGTAATACTTTATATTGCCGTCAGTTTGGATGGCTATATCGCTGATGGCAAAGGTGCCGTTGATTGGATAGGCGGACATGATGAAAACGTAGAGATGGAAGATACCTTTACACCATTCTTCAGTGGCGTGGATATGGTCATTATGGGAAGAAAGACCTACAACCAAATTGTGACCGAACTTTCACCCGACCGATGGCCCTATGAGGTCGCCGACGCGTTCCTCTTCCTGGCCAGCGACATGGCCTCGTACATCACCGGTGCCGTCCTCCCGGTTGAC
>ENA-UEQL01002360-UEQL01002360.1-human-gut-metagenome-genome-assembly--contig:-NODE-2360-length-12580-cov-3.846117_pt1 | contig 12580 bp, 9 predicted proteins | sample MGYA00242905_ERZ507926 | MGnify/ENA primary metagenome ERZ507926 (study PRJEB26167, sample SAMN06115531) | human gut metagenome | host: Homo sapiens | place: China:Henan | collected 2015-09-09 | study...
GGCCTATACGCACGGCGAGACCGAGCCGCGTTTCGGGCTTTACGTCTATCCCGATTTCGGGTTCGCGACGACCGACCGGGTGAGCAACCTGGAGTTGGAGTGACGCAATAACCGGCATATGATTTGCGTTTGTATTCAATGATTATTGAATGAATGCAAATTATGAAAAAGACGATTCACAGAGCCGCGACCCGCGGGTATGCCGATCACGGCTGGCTCCGGACCCACCATACTTTCAGCTTCGCCGGATACTACGATCCCGGGCGGATTCATTTCGGCGCCCTGCGCGTGCTCAACGACGATACCGTGGCCCCGGGCGAGGGGTTCGGAACGCATCCCCACGAGAATATGGAGATCGTTTCGCTCGTTCTCTCGGGCGCCTTGAGGCACGGCGACAGCATGGGCAACATGCAGCTCCTCAAGCCGGGCGAATTGCAGGTGATGACCGCCGGTACGGGCATCACGCACAGCGAGATGAACGCCAGCCGCGAGGAGCCGGTGAAGTTCCTGCAGATCTGGGTCATCACCGACGCCGAGGGCCATACGCCCCGTTACACCCAGATCGAACTCGCGCCCGCGAAGCGCAACGAGTTCCGGCTGATCGTGGCTCCTGAAGGCCGCGGCGGGGAACACGTGGGATGGATTCACCAGACGGCATGGTTCCATACGCTCGACCTCGACGCCGGGCGGGAAGCCCGGTATCGCATGAACCTTCACGGCAACGGGGCCTATGTTTTCGTGATCGAAGGCACGGCCGAGGTCGCGGGCGAACCGCTCGGTCCCCGTGACGGCATGGGCATATCGGACGCCGACGATTTTCTGATCCGCGCTTCCGAAAACGCACGGCTGCTGGTCATCGAGGTCCCGATGATCTGATGTGCGGCAGCCTGATGTGAAAAACCGCCGGAGTCGATACTCCGGCGGTTTTTTAGTGTCAGGCGGCGTCCTAAAACTCCGAGGTGAAGTGGAAGCGGATATCCTTGAAGTTCTCCTGCGCGAGAGCCAGCCCGTAGCTGGTGTCGGCGAGGAAAACGTCGCGGCCGTGCTTGTCCACGGCCATGTTGGTGTGCTTGCGGCGCTTGAAGTCGGCCAGTTGCGCGGCGTTGTCGCTGTCGATCCAGCAGGCCTTGTAGATCGAGATCGGCTCCCAGCGGCACGCGGCGTTGTACTCGTGCTCCAACCGGTACTGAATCACCTCGAATTGCAGCGCGCCCACCGTGCCGATGATCTTGCGGCCGTTGAGCGACGAGGTGAACAGCTGCGCCACGCCCTCGTCCATCAGCTGGTCGATGCCTTTGGCCAGTTGCTTGAATTTCAGCGGGTCGGCGTTCTCGATGTAGCGGAACTGCTCGGGGGCGAACGACGGAATTCCGGTGAAGCGGAGCTTCTCGCCTTCGGTGAAGGTGTCGCCGATCTTGAAGTTCCCCGTGTCGTGCAGACCCACGATGTCGCCCGGATAGGCGAAGTCGATCACCGACTTTTTCTCGGCCATGAAGGCCGTCGGGGAGGAGAATTTCAGCTGCTTGCCGCTGCGTACGTGGAGGTAGTTCCTATTCCGTTCGAACGTGCCGGAACAGATCTTCAGGAACGCGATGCGGTCGCGGTGGTTGGGGTCCATGTTGGCGTGGATCTTGAAGACGAAGCCGGTCATTTTCGGCTCCGCAGGCTCCACCTGCCGGGTTTCGGTCGGCGCCGGGCGCGGCGAGGGGGCGATGCGCACGAAGCATTCGAGCAGTTCGCGCACGCCGAAATTGTTCACCGCCGAGCCGAAGAACACCGGGGCCAGTTCGCCCCGCAGGTAGGCGTCGCGGTCGAACTGGTCGTAGACGCCCTCGACCAGTTCCACGTCGGAACGCAGCTGGGCGGCGAACTTCTCGCCGATGTAGCCTTCGAGTTCCTGCGAGGCGAGGTCCGAGATTTCGGCCGTCGAGGCGTCGGCCGTGAGCTTTTCGTCCGACGTGAAGAGCGAGAGGTTCTTCTCGTAAAGGTTGTAGACGCCCTTGAACGTGGGTCCGTTCGAGATCGGGAAGGCCAGCGGCCGCACGCGGATATGCAGTTCCTTCTCCACCTCGTCCAGCAGGTCGAACGGCTCTTTCGACGGGCGGTCGAGCTTGTTGATGAAGACGATCACGGGGGTTTGGCGCATGCGGCAGACCTCCATCAGCTTGCGGGTCTGGGCCTCGACGCCCTTGGCGCCGTCGATGACGATGATCACCGAGTCGACGGCCGTCAGCGTGCGGTAGGTGTCCTCGGCGAAATCCTCGTGGCCCGGGGTGTCGAGGATGTTGATCTTGCAGCCCCGGTATTCGAATCCCATCACGGCCGTGGCCACCGAGATGCCTCGCTGGCGTTCGATCTCCATGAAGTCGGACGTGGCGCCCTTCTTGATCTTGTTGCTCTTGACGGCTCCGGCCACATGGATGGCGCCGCCGAACAGCAGCAGTTTTTCCGTAAGGGTGGTTTTGCCCGCGTCGGGGTGGGCGATGACGGCGAAGGTCCGCCGCCGGGTTATCTCTTCCTGTTGTGTCATGACTTGCGCAATTAAAAATTAAGAATTAAAAATGAAAAATAGCCTCCTTGGCGATTGTGAAAGAGACGGTTTTTTGACATGCGTTATCGAAAAACCTGTGCTTTGGACGGTTTGCCTGCGAATCCCATTTTTAAATTTTTCATTTTTAATTCTTAATTCTTAATTATGCGGATTATCCCTCCTTTGGATAATCCGCATTGTAATGGCAGCCCACCGACTCCTTGATCTCGCGGCCCTGCTTGATGACCAGGTAGGCGATGGCGATCATGTTCCGCAGCTCGCACAGTTCGCGGTTGGGCTTGGTCTTGTTGTAAAGTTCCTCGGTCTCCTGCCAGAGAATTTCCAGCCGGTGCATGGCGCGCTTGAGCGAGAGGTTCGACCGCACGATGCCCACGTAGTTGGACATGATCGTCTGCATCTCGCGCTTCGACTGGATGATCATCAGCATCTCCTCGGTGTGCTGCGTGCCTTCGAAATCCCAGTCGGGAATGCCCTCCTGAAAATCGACTTTCTCCAGCAGCGACGCCGTGTGGCGCGCGGCCTGGTCGGCGTAGACCACCGCTTCGATCAGCGAGTTCGAGGCCAGGCGGTTGGCGCCGTGCAGTCCCGTGCACGAGGTCTCGCCCAGCGCGTAGAGCCGTTTCACGGAGGTTTCGCCGTTGGTGTCGACCTTCACGCCGCCGCAGCAGTAGTGCGCCGCAGGGGTCACGGGAATCCAGTCTTTGGTGATGTCGATGCCGATCGAGCGGCATTTCTCGTAGATGTTCGGGAAATGGCTCTTCACGGCCTCGGGGTTCTTGTGCGTCACGTCGAGGTAGACGAAGTCGGAACCCCGTTTGGTCATCTCGCGGTAGATGGCGCGGGCCACCACGTCGCGCGGCGCGAGGGATTTCATCGGGTGGTATTTGTCCATGAACTCCTTGCCGTCGGGCAGCCGCAGGATGGCCCCGAAGCCGCGCATGGCTTCGGTGATCAGGAAGTTGGGCTTCTCGCCGGGGTTGTAGAGCGTCGTGGGGTGGAACTGGATGAATTCCATGTTCTCGGTCATCGCCTTGGCGCGGTGGCACATGGCGATGCCGTCGCCCGTGGCGACCACGGGGTTCGAGGTCGTGGAGTAGACGTTGCCGCAGCCGCCCGTGGCCACGACGGTGAATTTCGAAAGCATGGTCTCGATCTCGTTGGTGTCGAGATTCAGGACGTAGGCCCCGAACGAGGCCAGTCCGCGCGTGTGGCGCGTGACGAATTCGCCCAGATGGTGCTGCGTCAGCAGGTCGATGGCGAAGTGGCGTTCGAGAACCGTGATGTTCGGATGCTCCCTCACCGACTGCACGAGCGCCCGTTCGATCTCGGCTCCCGTGAGGTCCTCGTGGTGGAGGATGCGGTGTTCCGAGTGACCGCCCTCGCGGTTGAGTTCGAAACGCCCGTCGGGGGTCTTGTCGAAGCGCGTGCCCCAGGCGATCAGGTCCCGGATCAGCTCCGGAGCCCTCCGCACGACCAGCTCCACGGCCTTTTCGTCGCACTTGCCCGCTCCGCAGACCAGCGTGTCGCGGATGTGTTTTTCGAATGTGTCGGGGGCGTATGTCACCGAGCAGATACCGCCCTGGGCATAGTTGGTGTTGCACTCTTCGATCTCGCCTTTGGTGACGATCGTAACGTGTCCGTGAGCCGCGGCTTTCAGCGCGAACGAGAGCCCCGCAGCGCCGGAACCGATAACCAGAAAGTCGGTTTTCATGGGTTTTTCCTTTTTCTATTGCCTTGCAGCGCCGCAAAGTTACAAAAAATAGTAACTTTGCCGCATAATTTCGGGCAAAATATGGAACGACATATCGACATAAACCGCTACGACTACGACCTTCCGGAGGAGCGGATCGCCAAATTCCCCCTCGCTGAGCGCAGCGCCTCGAAACTGCTCGTCTGGCGCGGCGGCGGGATTTCCGAACGGCATTTCGCCGACATCGGCGACGTGCTGCCCGCGGGTGAACTGCTGGTCTTCAACAACACGAAGGTCATCCGGGCACGGATCATCATGCACAAGCCTTCGGGGGCGCGGATCGAGGTCTTCTGCCTCGAGCCGCACGACCCGGCCGACTACGAGCGGGCGTTCGCCGTCACGGGCGGCTGCACATGGTCGTGCATCGTGGGCAACCGCAAGAAGTGGAAAGAGGGGTACGTGGAGATCAATTTCGAACGCGGGGGCTGCGCCGAGCACCTTCGTGCATGGATCGTCGAGGACCACGGCCGCGAGTGCGTCGTGCGTTTCGAGTGGACGGCCCCGATGACCTTCGGGCAGCTGCTCGAATACCTCGGGCGGATTCCGATTCCGCCCTACCTGAACCGCGAGAGCGAGGAGATCGACAACACGCGCTACCAGACGGTCTATTCGAAGTTCGAAGGTTCGGTGGCCGCACCGACCGCCGGGCTGCATTTCACGCCCGAGCTGATCGGGGAGATGAAGGCGCGCGGATTCGCCTTCGAGGAGGTGACGCTCCATGTCGGGGCGGGCACGTTCCTGCCCGTCAAGGACGAGGACGCCGCGCGGCATCCGATGCACACCGAGCATTTCGAGGTGCGCCGTGCGACGGTGGCCCGCCTGCTGGAGAAGTGGGGGCATATCACCGCCGTGGGAACCACCTCGGTGCGTACTTTGGAATCGCTTGCGGCCCTTGCGTGGCGCATCCGCACGGCCGGGACGCCCGATGCCGGGCGGGTCGTGGGGCAGTGGGAGCTGTACGACATTCCCGCGGAGTTTTCGGGCCGCGAGGCGTTGCAGGAGTTGTCGGGGTATATGGAGCGCGAGGGGCTGGACCGGCTGAAAGCCTCGACGCAGATCATGATCACGCCGCTGGACTACGAGTTCCGCATCGTGCACAATATCGTCACCAATTTCCACCAGCCCAAATCGACGCTGCTGCTGCTGGTTTCGGCCTTTGTGGGCGACGGGTGGCGGCGGATTTACGACTACGCCCTCGGCCACGGCTTCCGCTTTTTGAGCTACGGCGATTCGTCGGTGCTGCTGCGGGAATGACCGTTTATGCGGAACGGAAAAGGGACGCCCGACGAGGGACGTCCCTTTTTTATTGGCGCAGGGGCGGATTAGAAATTGTATCCGACGCTGATCGTGAAGCAGTTGTTGCGCATCGTGCCCTCGCCGTCGCTCTCCTTGACCAGATTCAGGCAGCCGATGTCGTAGCCCAGTCCGAAGTAAATGCGTTTCCAGACGACGCCGGCGCCCAGACGCACGCCCAGATCGGAACGTTTCAACCCGCCTTCGTCTCCGAAGATGTCGCCCTTCTCGTCGCCGACCTTCACTTTGCCGCCGATGCCGAGCCCGTAGTAAAGACCTGCGAAGGGTTGGATCGTAACGATGTCCTTGATGTTGAAGTGGTAGTTCACCAGCACGGGGATTTGCAGGTAGGAGGGGCGGAAGCTCACGCCGTCGACCTTGCCGCCGCGGCTCGAGAAGGCAAGCCCGGTTTCGAGGTAGAAGGGTAGTTTGTTGCAAAGCAGGATCTGATCGGTCACGGCGACGTGGAACGAGGCCCGCGAGTCGGTGCTGATGGACGCACCTCCGGCCGAAATCGAGTAGCTCGACAGGTTCAGTCCGGCGCGGACGCCCAGGATGTTCTTTTCGTAGTTTTGCGCCGAAACGGCATTTGCCAGCAGGATGGCGGCCACGATAAGCAATACTTTTTTCATAATGAATGGGTTTGGGTTTGTATACGTGGCAAATATAGGATAATTTTTTCGAAAAATCCCACCCCCGAAATTTTTTAAGGACAATGCAGCAAAATATCCATAACTCCATTTGATTTTGAACGATAGCTATAGGATGTCAGAAATTGTAACCGATGTTTACGGTCAGGCAGTTGTTGCGTATTTCGGCGCTTTCGGGCTGGAGTGCGTAGCCGAAGAATTCGCCGCCCCGGAACAGGTCGCGGCAGCCGATGTCGTAGCTTATGCCCAGGTAGATGCGTCTGATGACGAACCCGGCGCCCGCGCGCACGCCGAAATCCATGCGGGAGAGGAAGCCCGGGGCGCTGAACATATCCTCGTTGCCGTATTCGGTCTTCATCGCGCCCCGGATGCCCACGCCGCCGTATATGCCCGCGAAGGGCTGGATCGTGAGGAGATCCCGGATGTGGAAATGGTAGTTGACGAGCAGGGGGACCTGCATGTAGAACGGACGCATGGTCATGTTGTAGATGTCGCCATAGATTTCGGCGGCGGCCCTGCCGCCGCGGCTCGAAAAGCCGATGCCCGTTTCGAGGTAGAGGGGAAGGCTGCGGTGGAGCAGGATCTGGTCCGTCACGGCGAAGTGGAATCCCGCGCGCGAACCGGTGTTTATCCGCACGTCTTCGATCGAGATGGCGCAGGTCGACACGTTGACGCCGGCGCGGACGCCCAGGATGTTCTTCTCATACCGCTGCGCCCGGACGGCTCCCGCCGACAGCAGGACGAGCAGGATGAATGCGTATCTTTTCATGGAGGTCGATGAAATTATGCTTCGGGTGTGCAGCTTTTCAGGGCCAGTTTCTTGACCCAGACGACGAAGCCGCCCGTGAGGATCAGGTTCAGCACCAGCGTCAGCACCGAGATGATCAGCGCCGGGCCGCCGAGGCTGTATCCCAGGGCGATGAAGATGACGCCTGCGCCCACCTCGCCGCGGGTGAACATGCCGATCGAGAGTGCGAGCCGCTCGTTCAGTTTCCGGTCGCGGTAGAAGAAGACCGGGACCAGCTTCCCAATGTTCGAGAGCGCCGAAACGGCCACGACGTGCAGGATCAGCACGCCCCACGGCATCATCGGCTGCGACGCCGTGATGGAGGTGGCGGCCGCGGCGGCGTCTGCCGCCGAAGCGCCCGTCACGAGCGGCATGCTCATGCCGACAAGCAGCATGAACAGGAACGAGATGCCCGTTGCGGCGCGGCGTTCGGTCGGGGTGTCGATCTCCCTGTGCTTCATCAGCATGCCGATCACGAAGGCCGGAAGCAGCACCTCGATGTGTATGCTGTTTTCTGGTCCGTACCACCGCGCGGTGACGATGTAGAGCGCCTGTGTCAGGGCGCAGACCACCGCCGAAAGCCCCAGGATGCGTTTCCAGTCCTGCCGGACGTTCCACCGCGCCTGCCACCGCCAGCCTGCGATAAGCAGTACGACGACCACGCCCACGATGGCGAACATCTGCCATTTGAGGCCGATCATCAGGATTTGCAGCGGGATCATCAGCAGGATGGTGTCCAGATCGTCGAAGATCGCCAGCACTTGTATTTTACGGTAGATCCAGCTCTGTTTCAGGTGCAGCGCCGCGAGCATCGTGAAGAGGATGCCCGCCGAGGTCGGGGCCGCGAAACGGCTCAGCAACAGGTTCTCTTTCCACGCCGCGGGGCTTCCCCACAGGTCGGAGGGCAGCAGCACGAAGACGTAATAGAGGGCGATCAGCAGCCACGGAAGCGCCGCGGTGGCCATAGCGATGAAGTAATCGGCGGTGTAGGAGCGCCAGCGGGACTTGTCGATCTCGAACTCCCGGCCGACGTTGATCATAATGAACCCCAGACAGACGTAGAGCAGCGTGTCGGTCGCGGCCTTGAAGCCCGCATAGGATGCGCCCAGTGCGCCGGGAAGCAGCTGCGAGGCGACGAGGCCCAGCATCAGGAAGAGCGAGAACGAAAGAACTTTTCGCATTGATTGAAAGTCGTTTACAGGTTATGCGTCTGTGCCGCGGCACAAAGATACGATATTTGTAGAAAAATCCGCGGAAACGAATGCTGTTGTCGTGAAAAAAATAACAATAATGAAACTGCAATTCACAATTATTTTGTACCTTTGCCGTGCCGATTCAGGGAATTAGCATTCAAACACCATAAAATTCAAATTATTACAACTATGCAGATTGTAGAGATTCATGCAAGGGAGATCCTCGACTCGCGAGGCAATCCGACCGTCGAGGTCGAAGTACGGACTGTATCGGGCGCATTCGGCCGCGCTGCCGTTCCGAGCGGAGCGTCGACGGGCGAGAACGAGGCCCTTGAGCTTCGTGACGGCGACAAGAGCCGTTACCTGGGCAAAGGCGTCCTGAACGCCGTGAAGAACGTTAACGAAGTGATCGCTCCGGCCGTCATCGGCATGAACGTAGCCGACCAGGTGGGCATCGACAAGGCCATGATCGCCCTCGACGGAACCCCCACCAAGTCGAAGCTCGGCGCAAACGCCATCCTCGGCGTGTCGCTGGCCGTTGCCCGCGCTGCCGCCGACTATTTCGGCATGCCGCTCTATCGCTATATCGGCGGCGCGAACGCCAAGACGCTGCCCGTTCCGATGATGAACATCATCAACGGCGGTTCGCACTCGGACGCTCCGATCGCATTCCAGGAGTTTATGATCCGTCCCGTGGGCGCTCCTTCGTTCAAGGAGGGCATCCGCATGGGCGCCGAGGTGTTCCACAACCTGAAGAAGGTGCTCCACAACCGTAACCTCTCGACGGCCGTAGGCGACGAGGGTGGTTTCGCTCCCGCGCTCAACGGCACGGAGGATGCCATCGAGTCGATCATCGAGGCCATCAAGATGGCCGGCTACAAGCCCGGCCGCAAGTGCGAGGGCGGCGACGTGTCGATCGGCATGGACTGCGCTTCGTCGGAGTTCTACAAGGACGGCGTTTACGACTACACCAAGTTCGAGGGTGAGAAGGGCGCCAAGCGTACGTCGAAGGAGCAGGTGGAGTACCTGAAGGGACTCGTCGCCAAATACCCCATCGACTCGATCGAGGACGGCATGTCGGAGAACGACTGGGAAGGCTGGCAGATGCTGACCGCCGAGATCGGCGACAAGTGCCAGCTCGTGGGCGACGACCTGTTCGTCACCAACGTGGACTTCCTGAAGAAGGGTATCGAAATGGGCTGCGCCAACTCGATCCTGATCAAGGTAAACCAGATCGGTACGCTGACCGAGACGCTCGACGCCATCGAGATGGCTCACCGCGCCGGCTATACGTCGGTGACGTCGCACCGTTCGGGCGAGACCGAGGATTCGACCATCGCCGACATCGCCGTGGCTACGAACTCGGGTCAGATCAAGACCGGTTCGGCTTCGCGTTCGGACCGTATGGCCAAGTACAACCAGCTGCTCCGCATCGAGGAGGAACTCGGCGACGAGGCTATCTACGGCTACACGAAGATCTACCGCAAGTAATTTGCTGCCGGAATATAAAGAGAACCGGATGCCGCGAGGCGTCCGGTTTTTTTATGATGCAGCCCCGGGAACCGGAGCACGGAGGCGATGTCGCCCGACGGATTCGTATCGCATGTTCCGTGTCGGCCAATTGAACTGTCTGCACATGCCAACGAAAAAAGGTCTTCGCAAGAAGACCTTTTCGGGTGGAAGAAGGGGCTCGAACCCTCGACCTTCGGAACCACAATCCGACGCTCTAACCGACTGAGCTACATCCACCGTGTGATACGTGTTCGTCGTATCGGGATGCAAATGTAATACGATTTTTCGGTCCGTGCAAAAAAAACGGCTGAAAAATCGTCCGGAAATGGCGGAAATGACAAAATGGCAGTCGCCTCTGCTCGTTTGTCACGCAAAATCTGCCAAAAAACGGTTGGCACATCTATTGATGGGATAGAGGTTGCGAAAGCGAATGAAACATATTATATCAAACAAATTTAAAACACAAAGCTATGAACGTAAAACCATTATCGGACCGCGTGCTGATTCTCCCGAATCCCGCGGAGGAGAAGACGGCCGGCGGATTGATCATCCCCGACACGGCCAAGGAGAAACCGCTGGCAGGCAAAGTCGTTGCAGTAGGCCCCGGAACCTCGGAGGTCAAGATGGAGGTCAAGGAGGGCGACCAGGTGCTCTACGGCAAGTATGCCGGTCAGGAAATCCAGGTCGACGGCGTGGACTACCTCATTATGAAACAGAACGATATTTTGGCAATCATCTAAATTCGATAAACAGTCATGGCAAAGGATATTAAATATAACGTAGAGGCGCGCGAACTGCTCAAGGAGGGTGTCGACGCGCTGTCGAACGCCGTTAAGGTAACGCTCGGTCCCAAAGGCCGCAACGTGATCATCGACAAGAAATTCGGCGCTCCGCAGATCACCAAGGACGGTGTGACGGTGGCCAAGGAGGTGGAACTGGAGGACGCTTTCGCCAACATGGGCGCCCAGATGGTCCGCGAGGTCGCTTCGAAGACCAACGACGATGCGGGCGACGGTACGACCACCGCAACCGTGCTGGCGCAGTCGATCATCGGCGTCGGCCTGAAGAACGTGACGGCCGGAGCCAACCCGATGGACCTGAAACGCGGTATCGACAAGGCCGTTGCGACGGTCGTGGAGTCGCTGCGGAAGCAGAGCCAGGAGGTCGGCTCGGATTTCGCCAAGATCGAGCAGGTGGCCACCATTTCGGCCAACAACGACGAGACGATCGGTAAGCTGATCGCCGAGGCGATGGCCAAGGTCAACAACGAGGGTGTCATCACCGTCGAGGAGGCCAAGGGAACCGAGACCCATGTCGAGGTGGTCGAGGGCATGCAGTTCGACCGCGGTTACATTTCGGCTTACTTCATCACCGACACGGAAAAGATGGAGGCGCAGCTCGAAAAGCCCTATATCCTGATCACGGACAAGAAGGTTTCGACGATGAAGGAGCTGATGGGCGTGCTGGAGCCGGTGGCCCAGAACGGCCGTGCGCTGCTGATCATCGCCGAGGATGTCGACGGCGAGGCCCTTTCGGCGCTGGTTGTCAACAAACTCCGCGGCACGCTGAAGATCGCCGCCTGCAAGGCTCCGGGCTTCGGTGACCGCCGCAAGGAGATGCTCGAAGACATCGCCGTCCTGACGGGTGCGACCGTGATCTCGGCCGACAAGGGCATGAAGATCGAGGATACGACGCTGGAGATGCTGGGTTCGGCCGACAAGGTGACGCTCAACAAGGAGAACACCACCATCGTCGATGGCGCCGGTAAGAAGGAGGAGATCGCTGCGCGCGTGGCACAGATCCGCGCTTCGATCGAGAAGGCTACGTCGGACTACGACAAGGAGAAGTTGCAGGAGCGTCTGGCCAAGCTGGCCGGCGGTGTGGCCGTGCTTTACGTCGGAGCCGCTACCGAGGTCGAGATGAAGGAGAAGAAAGACCGCGTGGACGACGCGCTGGCCGCAACCCGTGCAGCTGTCGAAGAGGGTATCGTCCCGGGCGGCGGTGTGGCTTACATCCGCGCCACGGCGGCTCTCGAAGGCATGAAGGGCGACAACGAAGACCAGACGACCGGTATCCAGATCGTGAAACGCGCCATCGAGGAGCCTTTGCGCCAGATCGTTGCGAACGCCGGCGGCGAGGGTTCGGTGGTCGTCAACAAGGTGAAGGAGGGCAAGGACGCCTTCGGTTACAACGCCCGCGACGACAAGTACGAGGACATGATGAAGGCCGGTATCATCGACCCGACGAAGGTGTCGCGCGTCGCACTGGAGAATGCCGCGTCGATCGCTTCGATGTTCCTCACCACGGAGTGCGTGTTGGCCGAGAAGAAATCCGAGGCTCCCGCCATGCCGGCAATGCCCGGAGGCGGCATGGGCGGCATGATGTAATTCCGATTGACAGCGGACTTTTCCGCATCATATTCGAATCCCCGGACGGGTCTCCGTCCGGGGATTCCTGTTTTTCGGGATCGCTTTACCGCCAGCTGACTGTCGCCTGTTGCGCGGCGTCGAGCCGCAGTTGCAGCGTGCCGTCGGATCGGGTCTCGAAGGGGATGTCTGCGCGAATATCCCGTGCGTTTTCGGGCAGGGCGATGTGCAGTCGGGTGGTGTCGCCGCTGCGGATGCAAAGGCTGTTCCGCGAAACGTCGAGCGCGTCGAGCCAGCCCGTCGAGGAGAGAATGCGCACGCCGCTGCCGTCGTTGCCGACGACGAACGCTTCGCGCGTGTCGTCTGGTGCGGCGAATTGCAGGTCGAGACATACGCCGTCGGGGTCGGTCGTGTAGGCGTGGTTCAGTACGCCGAGAACCTGTCGGATGTCGAGTGCGATATGCTCGGTGTGTTCCGT
>ENA-UEQL01002362-UEQL01002362.1-human-gut-metagenome-genome-assembly--contig:-NODE-2362-length-12571-cov-8.988474_pt1 | contig 12571 bp, 13 predicted proteins | sample MGYA00242905_ERZ507926 | MGnify/ENA primary metagenome ERZ507926 (study PRJEB26167, sample SAMN06115531) | human gut metagenome | host: Homo sapiens | place: China:Henan | collected 2015-09-09...
AGAAAATTTGAAGAGGATGCAAAAACACAAACTCTTTTTATATTATTATTCATTAAATTCTCCGCCTATTCTGTAATAATATGAGCAAGAAACTCCTGTTCCTGTTTCAGAACAGTCTTTTTTTACATCATCAATATTCCATCCAGAGCCTATTGGAGTAATTTTCCCATCTACAAAAATATTTATTCCATAAATGTCTTTCCCCCAAGTATTAGGTCCTTTCAAGCCATTCATATCAAACAGCATTAAAAATCCAGGATGGTATATATCTTCGTCTTTAATATCTTTAATTCCAATAATTTGTCCATTGTTGGAATTGTATAATTTATCAAAATAGAACTGATCCTTAGGATTAACTTTGTTTCCATTCATGTAATATTGTTTATATTTTGTTTTCAAGGCATCTTCTTCCTGAATTCGAAGATAAGGTTTTACTAATGTTATCATTAGTTGTTCTCTTTCTTCGTTTGTTTTTGCTCGGTGAAAACCTTTGACAATGTTTTCGCTTGCTTGTGCAGTCATTGCCGTGAACATATAATCAACTTTATTGTACGTTTCGTTCCATTTGTGGATATAAGCAGCTTCTTTTGAAGAAATAAAAGATGACGGTAACAATAAAAGTATAATTGCAAAAATAACAAAAATTGTTATTGAATATTCAATTTTCCAAAATCGTTTTTTCATGATTCCTTACGCCATATCAATTCTTTTTTTCTCTGCTACAAGTTTTTCATATACCCATTCTGGAACGAAGTTTTTTCCAAGAATAATTTGTCCATTCATAATATTTGGAGCGTGAAAATCTGATCCTCCAGTAACAATTAGCCCTAGGTTTTCAGCCATTGAAGAAAAATATTCAACACAAGCTGGTGAATGTTTTCTATGATAAGCTTCGATTCCTCTAAGTCCATAGTTCATAAGTTCTTTAATCAATGGTTCTGCAATTTCCAAATCATGTGGATGTGCAATTACTGGAACTCCTCCTGCATCGTAGATTATTTCTACTGCATCAAAGGGGGTTACTGTTTTTCTTTGAACATAAACTGGTGAATCATCATGGATATACTTTGCATAAGCATCCATAACGTTGTTTGTTCCGCCAGCATTAGTTATAGCTTTTGCAATGTGTGGACGTCCTATACTTCCACCTTCAGCTACAAGTTTTTTAATATCTTCAAACTTAATTTTGATTCCTTCTTTCTTTGAAAGAAGTGAGATTATTTCTTTTGTTTGTTTAATTCTTGCTTGTTGTTGATTTTTTAGAAGTTCAACAAAGTCTTTATCTTTAGTATTCATAAAATATCCTAAGATATGAACTTCGTGATTTTTATACAAGGTATTAACTTCAATTCCTCGTATAACTTCGATTTTATCTTCTAAATGATTATCTTTGATGTGTTTTTGGGCGACATCATAAGCTAAAACATTATCGTGATCGGTAATAGCGATAGCTTGCAAACCAACGTCTATTGCCGTATCCACAATTTTCTCTGGAGAAAAAACTCCATCAGAGAAATATGTGTGAATATGTAAATCAGTCCTCATTTCCACTTTCCTCTTCTAAATTATTTCTACTACAAAAAATTCTTTTAATAGAAAGGGCTTTCCCAGAGGAAGAATCTATGTGAACTTCTACGGCATTAACCTGAGTTGTTTCACCCTTTGCTACTTCGTAACGTTCAGGAATAGCTGTTAAAAATCTTGCGAGTGATGTTTGGTAATCCATACCAATCACTCCGTCTGATGCTCCGCAAAAACCTGCATCTGTTATGTATCCCATTCCGTTTATAATATTTTCATCTGCTGTTTGAACATGGGTATGCGTTCCCCAAAAGGCACTTGCTCCAAGTTCAGAACAGAATTTCCCAAAACAAATCTTTTCTGCTGTTGCTTCAGCATGGAAGTCAATTACGACGATTGGTGTAATTTGTTTTATTCTTTCAATTTCTTCTTTAACCATTTGCCATGGAGAGTCAACTAAGTTCATAAACACTCTACCAAGAACATTGATTACTCCAATCTTAAATTCACCCATATCAAAAATTCTACTACCAACCCCTCTTGTTCCTTGTGGGTAATTGATAGGTCTTAAAAGTTTATCCGCAGAATCGATGTAGTTATAAATATCTCTTTTATCCCAAATATGGTTTCCGCAAGTCATTGCATTAACTCCATATTCAAGAAAATCTTTGTAATTTTTTTCTGTTAATCCAAAGCCGTGTGAGGCATTTTCAATATTTGCAATTATAAAATCATAATTTTTGAAGGTATCATTGTTTTGCAAAAAATCTCGAACGGCAACCCTTCCTGGTTTCCCGACAATATCTCCAAAAAATATAACTTTTATAATCTTTCCGTCTGACATTTTATATTCCTAAACTGTTTTATATGAGAAGCATAAGACCCTAATTTAGAGTCTTATGCTTTTAAGTTTTTACTTCGCAATTTCTGTTGTTCTGAATTCTCTAACAACGGTTACTCTGATTTGTCCAGGGTAATCAAGTTCGTTTTCAATTCGCTTCGCAACATCTCTTGCTAGTTTTCCTGAAGCCAAATCATCAAACATTTCTGCTTGGACAATAATTCTAACTTCTCTACCCGCTTGAACTGCAAATGATTGTTTAATCCCTTCATAACTATTTACAATTTCTTCTATTTTTTGTAAACGTTTGATATAAATTTCCAAAGTGTCACGTCTAGCTCCTGGTCTGCCCGCAGAAATTGCATCTGCAACTTTAACCAAAACCGCTTCTATTGTATTGGCAACAATGTCGTCGTGATGAGCTTCGATTGCATGAATAACTTCAGCTCTTTCTCCGTATCGAGTTGCAAGTTCAACCCCAAGTTGAATATGAGTTCCTTCTTGAGTTTGGTCAACAGCTTTTCCTATATCGTGTAATAAGCCAGCTCTTTTTGCAATTTTTTCATTCGCTCCAAGTTCGGCCGCTAACATTCCTGCAATATGACCAACTTCTAAAGAGTGTTTTAGAACATTTTGACCATAGCTGGTTCTGTAATAAAGTCTTCCTAGTGTTTTGATAAGCTCTTTGTTTAGTCCCATAACTCCCATTTCAAGGGCTGCATTTTCACCTTCAGACCAAATCTTTTTGTCGATTTCTTCTCTAGCTTTTTCAACCATTTCTTCAATTCTTACAGGGTGAATACGTCCATCAACAATCAATTTTTCTAATGCAAGTTTTGCAATTTCTCTTCTAACTGGGTCAAAGCTAGATAGTACAACTGCTTCTGGCGTATCATCAATGATTAAATCAACGCCTGTTAAAGTTTCTAAAGCTCTGATGTTACGTCCTTCTCTTCCGATAATACGACCTTTCATTTCATCATTTGGAAGGGCTACAACTGAAACAGTTGTTTCTACAACTTGTTCAATCATACATCTTTGCATTGTGGTTGATAATATTTCTTTCGATTTTTCAAGAGAAATTTCTTTTATTTTTGCTTCATTTTCTTTAATTAACTGCATTTGCTCTTGAGCTAAATCGTTTTTTAATTGTTCTAAAAGAGTTCTTTTTGCTTCTTCGCAAGACATTCCCGAAATTCTTTCAAGTTCTTCTGTTTGTTTTTGAACCAATTCAGCTAAGTAATCTTCTTTTTCTAATAATTGATCCATTTTTCTTTGAGCTTGAAGGTCTTTTTCTGTGTATTCTTGAATTTTATCTTCAAGTACATCTTCTCTTTTTGCTAGTTTTTGTTCTTGTCTAGCGATTTCTTGTCTGCGTTCTCTTTCTTCTTCATTAAGTTGTTCTCTATCTTCTTGAAGTTCTTCTACGGCTTTAATTTTAGCTTCTTTGTAGAGAATTTTTTCCTTGTCTTCAAGAGCTTTCTTGTCTTTTTCCAAGGATTCTAGAGCACTTTTAACTTTGTTTTTTTGAATAATTAGCACCGCAATTAAAACTATTACCGTAATAATAGCAATGACTAATAACAAGGTTTTTGCTTCCATAAAGTAATACCTTATCCTTTTCTATTTTTTTATAATACATGCAATTTCGGGTACATATATCCTACCCGAATGCTTCTATTTAGTTGTTTTTAAATAAAAATTATTGCATATACGTTAAAAAATATTTCCTACTACATCTGCCAACATGATACCACGTAATTGAATTTTTGTATAGTATGTTGAGAGGAGATTTTTAATAAGTTTTTTATTGTTTTCTAAGTCCTGGGTCTGCGTATGAACCAGTTATAAGTTTGTTAAATTCGTACTGCAATTTTGGCAAAACTCCAGCAAGTAAGAAACTAGAAATCCCAACATTTGCTAAAATGTTTGCACATTTTATCCATTTTGCTTTTTGTGCAAATTTTTCGATGCTTTTTGAAATTTTAGCTGTTTCAATAAATTTCACTACTTCTGTTCTGAAATTTGCTAAGTCATTAATATCTACGTATTTTCTAGGATCTCTATATCCAGATTCTAGATATGAAACTTTTTTCATTTCTTGTGCCATTTGAGAAAATAAACTCGTTGGTTTAGAATCTATAAATTCAAATAAATCTTTTGCGGAATTTGATTTCGGAAGTTCAAATTTGTTCTCTTTTATTGCTGAAATAAAGTCTTTATTTGATAAAATTTTTGGATCTAAGTTTACATTTATTTTGAATAATTTATTAGAGGCCTTATCAAGTCCTTTTGCAATGTATGCAGGAGTTACAAAATTCAAAATCATAGAACCTATCATTCTGAAAGCATTAACATATCCTTCATCTTTATTTCTTGAAGTTGAAACTCTTCCTACTGTTAATCCTCCATCGGAAATAGCCATCTTATCAACAGTTCTAAGGTTTGCAATTGTTGAGGTAATGTTTCCTGTAAAGTTGATATTCTTATTTGATAATAAGTTTGGGACTTGTGGTTGAGGTGAGCTTTTTTGTTCGCTCTTATTTTTTCTGAGCTTTGCTGTAAGTGCAAAATTTAATTTTGGAAGGATAAACCCCATTATAACTGTTGGGATGATAGTTGCCGCAAAGAATTTTTTTGTTAAAAGTCCTTCAAACAATGGTTTATTGTTTTTAACCTTGACTAAATCTGCAATTGCTTCTTGAACATCTTTTTCTTGAATGTTTTTAAATTTGTTTATATTGTATTCAATTCCTTGGAAAATATTGTTGGCATTTTTATTTTGTTCTTCTTTGAATAGCTTAATATTAACATTAGGGTTATATCCTTTTTTTGAGATAAATTTGTCGGCGATACATTCAACCGCAGGAATTCCACCCAACCAAATTGCGGATGTCGCATATTCGTCAATTATTTTTTCTCTTGTTGCATCATTGGCGAGTTCTTTAGATTCTTTCTTGTTCTCATTTCTAGCAATGAGAATTTTGGAAGGTGCTTCAATTCCGCAATCTCTCACAATTAATGGGTAAATGCTACTGTTATTGCCAATGGCAGATATTATGTTTGTTAATGTCATTATTATTTCCTCAATTCTTAATACTAAAAAACAACTTCGCTTTGGGGTATCCTGAAGAAGTTGTTTTATAAGAATTGAATTATTTTTACAAGCGTACCACCAATTCTACAACCTCTTCAGGTTGATATGAATGTGATGATGATGTATTTGTAAAAATTTTTGTTTCATCTGTCTAATTGTTCCTTTGTTATTATTATATTACAAAAGTAATATTTGTAAAGCTATGCATTTGTGTTTAATTTTTCAGCTTTTTCATCTGCTTTATAAGCACGTATTTTGTTTGTCTTTTTGTCTATCCAGTGCCCAATACCTATCATTATTCCTGCATCTATAATAACAGCTAATACCCCTAATGATTTCCATAATCCCGCTTCTTTTTTGTTTATTTTAAGCGGAGGAAGACCAAATTCACCTTTTATTTCTTTTGAACACATTTCGGACTCGTTTCTTAGGTAATCAATTCCACCTACTGCAATTCCTACTGTTCCTAATATTGCACCTATTTTATTTGTTGCCTTATATTTATTTCCTTTCTCTGTTGTTGCCTCGTATCCGAAAGGATTTAGTCTTGAAATTTGCATTTATCCCCCTATGTTTTTATTTTTTAAATATCCTAAAAATAAATTTTGCTATTTTATAATGTTTCTTTAAGTTTTTGTAATTTTTCTTCGTCTTTCGTTTCAAAAAGTACAGTTTTTTCTTTGGATGTTTCACCCTTTAAAATTTTTATAGATGTTTTTGGTATTTTGAAATTTTTAGATAAAAATTCAATCAGGGCTTTATTCGCCTTTCCATCAATTGGCTGGGCTGTAATTTTAATTTTAGTAAAATCTCCTTCATTAATAATTTCGTTTTTTTTAGAATTGGGGGAGATTTTTATATGTGCAATTAGTCCATCTTTGGTTTCTTTCAACATATTTAGATTTTATCATAAAATTTTCTCTAAACTCTTTATATGAAATTTTTCAATTTCCCTTGCGATTTATAATTATAATCTGTATCATAAATCTATTATGTCAGACGTAGAATTATTTAAAGAATTAAAAGAATTACTAATCTCTCAACAGCATTCACCAGAGGATATTGCACAGGTTGAGAAGGCTTATAAATTCGCAAAAAAAACACACGAAGGTCAATTTAGGGTATCAGGTGAACCGTATATTATACACCCTGTTGAGGTTGCAAAAATACTTGCAGGGTTAGAAGTTGACACTCATACTCTTATTGCGGCGTTTTTGCACGATATTTTGGAAGATACCGATACCAAGCCAGAGGTTATAAAAGAACTTTTTGGAGAAGATGTTTTAACTCTTGTACAAGGAGTTACAAAGCTTGGCAAGCTCCAATTTAAGTCAAAAGAAGAAAGACAAGCTGAAAACTTTCGACGATTATTTATTGCAATGGCAAATGATATTCGTGTAATTTTCTTGAAACTTGCAGATAGACTTCATAATATGCGTACTCTTAATTTTATGGAACCTGCGAAGCAGAAGAAAATCGCAAGAGAAACGTTAGATATTTTTGCACCTTTAGCAAATCGTTTAGGTATTTATAAAATTAAAGCTGAATTAGAAGATTTGTCGTTGAGGTATTTAGAGCCAGAAAAGTATTATGAAATTGCTCAGCTTGTTGCTCAAACAAAAGCTGATAGAGAAGAAACCGTTAATGCTTTAATTGAAAAGATTTCTCAAGATGTTAAAAAAAGTGGTATAAATGCACAAATTACTGGAAGGGCAAAACATTATTATAGTATTTATGCAAAAATGAAACGTCAAAATATTGCGTTCCATGATTTGTATGATATTACTGCTGTTCGTGTAATTGTGGATACAGTGAAAGAATGTTATGAGGTTTTGGGTTTAATTCATTCCCAATTTAAACCAATTCCAGGAAGATTCAAGGACTATATTGCAATGCCAAAGGGCAACATGTATCAGTCTTTGCACACTTCAGTAATTGGTCCTCGTTCAAAACCTTTGGAAGTTCAGATTAGAACTTGGCAAATGCATCAAGTTGCAGAATATGGTATTGCTGCTCATTGGAGATATAAAGAAAAAGGTTCTCAAAAAGCAGACAATGCTTCTGATATGAAATTTTCTTGGATGCATAAACTTGTTGAATACGATAAGGAAATGAAAAATGCAGAAGATTATGTTAAGAGTGTAAAAATTGATTTATTCTCTGACCAAGTTTTTGCATTTACTCCAAATGGAGATGTTATAGATTTACCAAAAGATGCAACTCCTGTTGATTTTTCATATCGAATTCACTCAGACGTTGGTCACAGAACTGTTGGAGCTTTGATTAATGGACGAATTGTTCCTTTAAATACAAAACTAAATAACGGTGATATTGTGGAGGTTTTAACTTCAAAAACTCCTGCACCTCGATTAGATTGGCTAACGTTTGTTGTTACAAAACAAGCTTCTCAAAAAATTAGACAATGGTTCAAGAAGAATAATAGAGAAGAACATGTTAACCTTGGGAAAACTAATCTTGAACATGAACTTACAAAGGCAGTGTTTGATGATTATGTAAAATCTGGAGAATTTGATAAAGTCGCAAAAACTATGAATTATCAATCTGCTGAAGATTTATTTGCGGCTCTGGGCTATGGTGAAACAACTATAACAAAGGTTCTAAATAAACTTAAAAAACCAGTTGAAAAGAAACCAGAAGAAACATTTCACGCTTCTGGTAGAAAAGGCTCACATAAAGATATTATTGGGTTGGAAGGATTATTGTATTCTTTTGCTCATTGCTGTTCTCCAATTCCAGGAGAGCCAATTGTTGGTGTTGTAACAAGAGCCAAGGGAGTTACTGTTCACAGAGTAGATTGTAAAACTCTTGAAACAATTCCTCACGAACGACTGATGGATATTCATTGGGCTGGTGTTAATACAAATAAAACATATACAACAACCATTAGAATTGAAACAGCTGAAAAACTAGGTCTTTTGAAAGATGTAATTGCTGCTGTTTCAGATAATAATGCAAATATTGTCAATGCAAATATTAAGACAAAAAACCATGTCGGTATTATTGAAATGGGGCTTGAACTTGATAATATTGATACTTTGAAGAAAGTTATTACTTGTGTTCAAAACTTGCCAGATGTTTTCAGTGTAAAACGAATTCAAACATCTTCAAGTATGATTAAAAAATCTTCTGCAAGCAAAACATCGAGAGGTTTTAGACAAAAAAGACGTCCTAAAAAGACTGAAGGTTAGAGAATATAGATAGGAGTTTTATATATGATTAGTAACATAAATAATTTATTAGCAGAAGCGGCTGCAAATCCGTGGAAAGTCTATTATTATATTGCAATATTTTCAACAATATTGTTTATTTTTAAATTGATATTGTTTTCATTTACTGGTGGTGGAGAAAGTGAAGTAATGGCTGATTTTAATACTGAAACTGATACGGATCCATCTTTTGGTTTTTTCTCTTTTCAATCAATAACCGCATTTTTTATGGGTTTTGGTTGGATGGGTTATGCTGCATTAACTCAATTTTCGTTTGGACATAAGATGTCTTTTCTTTTAGCGTTTGCGGTTGGTTTTATGTTTATGTTCATGAGTGCAACATTAATGTTTTTGGCAAAAAAATTAGAAAAGAAGGTTACTAACGATAAGGCTGATGCTTTAAATAAAATTGGAAAAGCTTATACAAGTTTTCATCCAGATTCAAATGGTCAGATTGAAATTGAAATAAATGGCAAGTTGCAAGTAGCAAACGCTGTCAATAAGACTAAAGAATCTATAAACTCTTTTGATTTGGTAAGGGTTGTGAAGGTTCAAAATGATCTTTTATATATTGAGAAAGTAAAAAAATAATTTGTATTACATAAAAAGGAGAAAAATATGTTCGGATTGACGATTACAGGAGCATTGATTTTATTAGCAGTATTTATCTTTATTGCTAATCAGTACAAAAGATGCCCTTCAAACAAGATTATTGTAGTTTATGGTAAAACTTCAGGTGAAAAAACTGCAAAATGTGTACACGGTGGCGGTACATTCATTATTCCATTGATTCAAGATTTTGGAGTTCTGTCTCTAGAACCTATGACAACAGACATCGACCTTAAAGGTGCATTGTCAAAAGGTAATATTCGTGTTGCAGTTCCATCAACATTCACTTTTGGTATTTCAACTGATCCAAAAATTATGATAAATGCTGCGGAACGTTTATTAGGTTTAACAAAACCAGATGTAATTACTCAAGCAAGTGATATTATTCTTGGTCAATTACGTCTAGCAATTGCAACTTTAACAATTGAAGAAATTAACCAAGATAGAGAAAAATTCTTGGAACAAATTAACGCAAACGTAAATACTGAGTTAAATAAAATTGGTTTAGAAATTATCAACGTAAACATCAAAGATATTACAGATGAATCTGGATATATTGATGCTATTGGTAAAAAAGCTGCAGCAGAAGCAATTAACAAAGCGAAAGTAGAAGTTGCACAACAAGAAAAATTAGGTGCAGTTGGTGAAGCTTCTGCAAATAAAGAAAAAGAAGTTCAAGTAGCAGAACAAACAGCTCAAACTTTCATTGGTAAAACTAATGCAGAAAGAGAACAACGTATCAAAACTGCTGAACTTGAAGCACAAGCTGTTGAAGGTGAAAATATTTCAAAGGCTAATATTGCGGATTACAATGCTACTCTTGCGGTAAAACAAGCAGACGCATTTAGAGAAGGTGAAGTTGCAAAAGCAAATGCTCAAAGAGATGTATTACTTGCTCAAAAAGAACAAGAAGAAGCAAAATTGAAGAAAGAAGAACTTGCAAGACAAGAAGTAGAGAAATTGAAGGTTCAAGTAGAAGCAGATGCTGAAGCTGAAAAACTAAGACGTATTGCAGCTGGTCAAGCTGATGCAATCAAAGCTAAATACTTCGCTGAAGCTGAAGGTGTTAAAGCTGTGTTGGAAGCTAAAGCAAAAGGTTATCAAGATTTAGTTAAAATTTCTAACAACCGTCCAGAAATTGCTACAAGCTTCTTGATGATTGAAAAAATTGAAAAAATTGTTGAAAAACAAGTTGACGCAATCAAGAATATTAAATTTGATAAAATCACTGTTTGGGATGGTGGAACTGGTTCAGATAAAGGTTCTACAACTGCAAACTTTATGAAAGATTTAATCAAATCACTTCCTGCAATGCACGATTTGGCTGGACAAGCAGGAATCGAACTTCCTCAAATTTTAGGAAAAGTTGATAATGGTGAAACTCCTGTAAAAGAAGTTTCAGTAAAAGAAACTGAAAAATAATTTTGTTATTTTCTGTTTGATTTATAAAGACCTCGAAAGAGGTCTTTTTTTTATTATAAAATATCTAATCAAAATTTTTATGGTAAAATATCCTTGCACAAGTACATAAAATGAAGGGATATTAAATATGACAAATAGAGTTGTTATTGGTGCTCAATGGGGTGATGAAGGGAAAGCTAAAATTACTGATTTGTTAGCTCAAGATGCGGATTTGATTATTCGTTATCAAGGGGGATGTAATGCTGGTCATACAGTTGTTGCACATGGTAAGACTTTTAAATTTCATTTAATTCCTTCTGGTATTTTGTATAAGGATAAAATTTGTTTAATTGGTAATGGTACAGTTGTTCTTCCTGAATATTTTCAAGAAGAAATTGTCGGCTTGAAAAAAGAAAATATTGATTTATCAGGATTAAAAGTTAGTCCTCTTGCCTCAATTACTATGCCTTGGCATACAGAAGTTGATGGGTATTCAGAAGATAATGCTTCTAAAAAAGGAAAAATTGGAACAACCAAAAAAGGTATTGGACCTACTTATACCGATAAAATGAATAGAATTGGTTTAAAAATAGGAGATTTATATTCTCCTGAATCTCTATCTGAAAAGTTAGATATTATTTTGCCATTGAAAAATAAACAGTTAAAAGAAGTTTATGGCTTGAAAACATATTCAAAAGAAGAAGTTTTGGATTTGTGTAAAAAATATGCAGAAATTTTCAAGCCATACGTGTGTTTTGATTGGCAAGAAATGTTGAGAGATGCAAAAAGAAGCGGAAAGAAAATTCTTTTTGAAGGAGCTCAAGGTGTTATGTTAGATGTTGATTTCGGAACATATCCATTTGTAACAAGTTCAAATCCTGTTGGCGGTGGAGCTGCAACTGGTTCTGGTTATGGAGCGGGAGAATCCTGTGAAGAAGCTGTGTGAAGCATCTCTCAGAGTGGATACACGTTTACTGAAAATGCTTGCAATGGCGGATATTCAGGGACGTATCTGCAAAGATAAGCCTGCATTGATGGAAGCTTCCGAGTTATTCGAGAGGCTTTGCCGTGAACAGGATTGCTGGGGAAAGGCACGAAGCTTTGCAACGGGTCATGCCCGCTTTCAGTACTTTCAAGCGGAGGATGGGTATATAGATTACATTCCGCATGATAATTTCCGGTGTGAAGTTATCTTATTATCCGGTTTGCCGGGGATGGGGAAAGATCATTATATCCGTACATTGCCGCAGGATATTCCTGTGATAAGCCTCGATGCTATCCGGCGAAAGTACAAAGTTAGCCCTACGGATAAGGCTCCCAAGCGCATGCTGTCGATCAATACGCCATTGCGCTCCATGACAAAGAGCACGTTTTGTGTTGGCAACTCCACTGTTTCATAGATCGCTTTAAGGCCCGCATCAGCATTAACTTTATCGCGAAGCGCGACGTAAAGGTCTGCTACCGCTGAGGCGTTTTTAGCGGCAAACTGAGAAGCCGCTTCAATAGCAATCAGCTTGGCAGGCATGGCCTTGACACCTTTACCTGCGACATCTTCCAAAACGGGAACGTCGCGCTTTAACCAACGAAGCGCCAAATTAGAAACCGTATGCTTCATGTGCGCTTCATAGACGTAGCTCAATAACGTCACGTCATCCGTGTGGGTAGCCAGATCAATGCCGATATTCGCTAAGGCATGACGGGCAAACTTCACTTCAGCACTGACCTTAGGAGCCTTCGAGACAAACCAGTCACCGAGCTCTCGTGCAAAGGCGTCTTTTTGTGCTTTATCAACAATCGGCACATATTGCGCAATTTCATGAATGTCTGGTACTTGTCGGTTTCTTCCTTTGTTCGCTCACTTCTCTGAGACTCCAA
>ENA-UEQL01002363-UEQL01002363.1-human-gut-metagenome-genome-assembly--contig:-NODE-2363-length-12569-cov-5.684758_pt1 | contig 12569 bp, 10 predicted proteins | sample MGYA00242905_ERZ507926 | MGnify/ENA primary metagenome ERZ507926 (study PRJEB26167, sample SAMN06115531) | human gut metagenome | host: Homo sapiens | place: China:Henan | collected 2015-09-09...
TTCTACTGATAACAGGACTATAAGAATTAAAATTGAAGACACTAAATATCCGCAAAAAATTATTATTGATAATAATGTTAACATAACCACATCTGATTTCTTTAATGGTTATGAAAACCTTATTGAGGCAGAGATAGGTATTACAGACATACCTAAGAATTTTTTCCTAAATTGTTACAACCTACGCTATTTAACTTTGCGGGATGGTGTAAAGACCATCGGAAGTTATGCATTTTTTAATACATCAATAACAAATCTGATTATTCCAGACTCGGTTGTTTCAATAGCTGATAGGGCGGCTTTTAATACAAAAGCCGCCTACCTTGAAAATGTCACAATCGGATGCAATGTTAAAGAAATAGGAGAACTGGCATTTATGAACTATACAAATGTTAAAATACCTGAAAACAACAAATTGGAAAAAATAGGGCCACAAGCATTTTTCTCGAACGAGGGAGGTGGCGTGTTGTATTTGCCTAACATTCAATATATTGGCAGTGTGGCTTTTTATCATGCTACCGATTATTCTATAATTAGAATTGGACATAATATTGAAACAATTGGAGATAATGCTTTTGCCTCTCATCAAGGGATAGTATATATTGAAAAAGAAAAGTCTCAGGTAAACATCGGTAATAATGCATTTGGAAAGGGGGCCTCTGTAATTTTTGAAAATTAAATGCAAACAATGTTTATTTTATAAAATAATACATATGTAATCGAATATTATGAAAATCTGTTTTATAACTACGATTCACCAATCTATAGAGTGGTTTGTAGCAGATGCTGCAAAGTACTTTTATAAAAATGGACACGAAGTATCCTACATATGCAATATGGATGAAGCTTTTATCAATGAACACGGAAACTATGCTAGATGTTTTGATGTTAAGATGGAGAGAGGGTTTGCCCCTATTAATATGCTGCGTTCATTGATAAAAATGTATAAAATCTTTAAACGCGAAAAGTTTGATTGTATTCAATACGCAACACCAAATGCATCATTCATTGCCTCAATTGCAGCTAAGATTGCCGGTATAAGATATAGGATATATGGTTTCTGGGGGATGCGTTACGAAGGTGCAAAGGGTTTGAGTCGGAGACTGCTGATGACATTTGAAAAGATAACATGTGATCTGTCCACTCATGTTAGAATCGTAAGCCAAAAGAATATGGATATTGTAATACACGATGGCGTGTGTTCAAGCGAAAAGATTGGCGTAATTGGCTTGGGTGGAACCATTGGTGTAAATACAAAAGTGTATGATATATCAAGAAAGAATGAATTTAGAGTTGAGATCAGAAATAAAATTGGACTTAAGGATACTGATTTCCTATTTACATTCGTTGGAAGAATTAATGCAGATAAGGGCATTAACGAATTAATAGAAGCTTTTAAAATTGTAGAAAAAAAGTATACAAATGTAAAGCTACTTTTACTTGGAATGATTGATTCAGTAAATCCTATTCAAGAAGATAATATGGAATGGGCTATGAGTTCAAACAATGTTATTATTCCTGGACCTGTACATAAAGATCTTGTCTGCAAATATCTTGCTGCGTCAGACATCCTCGTTCATCCAACATATCGAGAAGGATTTGGAAAAATAATTCAGGAAGCTATGGCAATGAAGGTACCCGTGATTACAACTGATATCCCGGGACCATCCGAAGTAATCGAAGAAAATATTTCTGGTCTTCTTGTCCCCAAAGCCGACAGTATGGCACTCTCAGAGGCCATGTGCAGATTATACGATGACAAATCATTGGCTGAGAAATTAGCGGAAGCAGGTTATAAAAGATTATCCGAGAATTTTACTATGGATAAGATGGTTAAGAATATTTATAAAGAATATAGTAGAATTACTGGCTTATGTTAATTGAGTCATTATTTTTTGAACTTATTCAAATCAGTATAGGAGAACGGTCTGTATTCTCCCATATCCCAAATTCAAATGACTGGATATCATTATATTCCATTAGTCATAAGCAATCATTAGTAGGAGTATGCTTTGAAGGAATCAAGATATTGTTTCAACGACATCCAGAACAAGTCAAATACCTTCAATCTGAGTTAAAATTGAAATGGTTAGCACAATCGTTGATGCTTCAAAAGGAAAACGAAATAATGGATGAAGCTACATCCGATGCTTTGGCTTATTTCCGAGGGAAAGGCTTTCCATGTATAGTATTGAAGGGTCAGGGTGTTGCTCAATTATATGGTCCTCTCGCGACTGCCAGACAGAGTGGAGATATTGATGTATGGCTAAGTGGCGGGAGAAAGAAAGTGTATGCGTTAAGTAAGCAAGAGTTCGGGAAAATAATGGGTGCTAACTATCACCATATCCATTTCCCAATCCTTGACAATGTAGAAATTGAAGCACATATATATCCTTCATTTTTATCTAATCCAATTCGAAATTATCATTTACATCGTTTTTGTAAACTATATGAGCCTTATGATGGGTGTGGTGATTACCCTTCAAGCGATTTCAATAGGATTTTTATCTTGTTACACTGTTACCGCCACCTATGCGGACATGGTGTTGGATTACGCCAATTGATGGACTATTATTATGTATTAAAACAAGGATTTACAGAAAGTGAAGGCAAAGACACCCTGTATTGGTGTAATAAACTTGGTATGAACAGATTTGTTCGGGCTACAATGTGGGTTATGAAAACTATTTTCAATCTGGATGACAAATTTATATTATGTGAGCCAGACGAGAAAGAAGGCAGATTTCTTATAAATGAAATTTTACAAACAGGTAATATGGGACATAGTGATGAGCGTTTTAAATGGGGTCAACAAAGAGCTTTGTTCCGGTTTATTGAGAGTCAGAAAAGAAATATCCATCTCATCACACATTATCCTAAAGAAGTATGCTGGAGTCCTCTATTTAACATAGTTCGTTTTTGTTGGATAAAAATAAATGGACTAAATAGTTAGGCCTATTTCGATAATACATTCATTTCAAAGGCATTGCCAAAAGGCAGGTGCCGTTTTTATTGTAATACAATTTAATCAAAAAACAAAAATGAAGCATTTGCAGTTAATGATACTTGCCTCCGATCCAAAGTCTGCAAGCGATGCACAGAAAGCAGGAATAGACAGAGTCTTCTATGATTTGGAATGGATTGGGAAGAACGAGAGACAACATGGAAGGAATACTGTAAAATCAAATAATAAAATTGATGATATTCCAGCTGTGCGTAATGTTTTAGATAAAACATCACTGCTTGTTCGTACCAATCCAATTCATGCGTATTCAAAAACAGAAATTAATAAGGCAATACAATATGGCGCAGAAATCTTAATGCTTCCTATGGTTATGGACCATCATGATGTTGAACAATTTGTTGATATGGTAGATGGTCGAGCGAAAGTATGCATAATGATTGAAACCGCTGCATCAATGGCACGTTTGGATAATATCCTTTCTGTCAAAGGGGTAAATGAAATATTTATTGGTTTAAATGATTTGCATATTTCAATGGGCCTCTCTTTTATGTTTGAACTTTTAAGTGGAGGTTTAGTGGAATATATAGCAAATAAGTGCAATGCTGCAGGAGTCCCTTTTGGTTTTGGAGGAATTGCTCGAATAGGAGAAGGTGATTTACCATCAGATAGCATTCTTGGTGAACATATAAGATTAGGTTCAACTTCTGTAATTTTAAGTAGGACATTTAAAGGTGTAGATGGCGTTGATAAAAATGCGAGAGACATCAACTTATCGGAGGAAGTACAGAAAGTACGTAATCGCATTGAGCACATTAATCTTTGGAGCGAAGAACAGTATGCAGAAAACAGGAGAAAGATATCTTCCGCAGTAGAAACAATTGTAGGCAGGATTCATAAAAATGAAATATGAGGCAATGGGAAAGAAAGCCCACATTTGGCGTCTGCCAAAAGGACTGATGAACGGCATCGACAAACTTGGCGGTTGGCTCCACCTCCCCCTCAAGCCGCTCCGCATGCAGAAACTCACTGAAAACTATGTCGTCAGCAACGCAAAGATAAAAGCCGCCCTCGGCATTACCCAAATGCCGGTAAGGGCAAAGGATGGGCTGATGGAAACGATAAAGAGTTTTGAAAAGTAGAAAACTGATTATGAGTACTAGATTTTATGTCAAGCGTACATTCCATCCAGTAGGACAAGGTGCTTTCTTTACAGAGCAGTTCTATAACGATGATGCAACGACTTTACTGTACAATGTTGTGTATGATTGCGGCTCAAGGAGCAAAGGCATCAAGACACAAATGGAACGCAGTATTAGAAATGTCTTCCACGACAAAAAGGAGATAGATGTTTTGTTTTTGTCTCACTTTGATGATGACCACATAAACTTTGTGAAAACCCTTAAAGACAAGGGGCACTTGTCTGGAACCAAGATTTTTATTCCAATGCTTGCTGCGGAGGAATGGCTTAGAATTACGCCTTATTTTTTAAACTATAATTATGTTTTGTCGCTTGATGATATCTCGCGAGGTGGTACAACAAGGGTAATAAGGGTAAAATTTGATGGGGAAGAGGTTGGAGAACTGACTCATAACAACGACCCTATCATTATTGATAAAATTGAAAGTGATACCATTTCCAGCGGTTCGCTTCTGCAGCTGAATTTGCCGGTTCAGGATGTGGGTTGGTATTATGCTCCATTTAACGTGCAGTTCAATGAACTAATAGCGGAATTTAGGGAAAAGCTAAAAAACGAGGGCTTGGAATATGAAAAACTGACAGATAAAGATTATGTACTTGGTAACATAAGCATACTAAAACAGATATACGGTAATTTTGGAAAGAAACCATCCGTTGGAACAGCCATCAATCTGAATTCCCTGTTGGTAATGTCTTATCCGAAAGATGCTGATAAGTGCTATGAATTGGGCGCTAGGAGTATGATTAGTTGTCGTGGTGGACTTTGGCGGTATCTTTATCATGGGTGCTATTCAGGATCTTGCCTGTATACTGGTGACACTTCTGCAAATGAAGATTTTGTGTGGAAAAGAATTGAGCAAATGATAAACCAATGTCTTGGACAAGATTCCAAACTTTGGCTCCTCCAGATTCCTCATCATGGGAGCAAGAATAGTTATGATGATAAACTGTTGACCTCCCCAAGATTCTTTGCTGGATTCACGAATTTCGACCCTTATTACCGCCAGCGCATCTTTGATGATAACCTGGCAATGAAGTTCGCGATAAATCATCATCCCCTAGTCCATGTCACAAAGGACTATTGCTCAAAGTATGAAGAGTACTGGGGAATACTCTGAGTTGCTACTGCATTAATCAGACAGGTAATCCGTCTATACAAGGACGGGATGTCAAATAGGGCGGACTCGCAGAAGTGGATCCCCCTGAGTCTTGATGAACTACTGAAACTTGAAGTTCCGGTGCTGGAGAAGCGCCTTTGTCACCAAGGAATCAACCGTACAGTACCAAGCAAGCTCTTCATTCGTCAGGCAGCTTGGTCTTAACTAAGAACAACACTGTACCTGTTTAAATAACGGTAGTATTGTCGAGTATAATACTCCTGGGTTTTAATACAGGTTCTTAAGTTAAAAAACAATAACTTCGCACTATGAAGCAGACAAGGAAAAAGTACGACGCCAAGTTCAAGACAAAAGTGGCCATTTTGAGATAGGAGTTATTCCGTGTTTGTATGACAAAGATTATCATTGAGTGTTTTAGTTTCGTTATTATAGTTCATAAAACGTGAGATTGTTGAACGTTCATATGCTTATTAAGCAACGTCCTAAAAAACCGGCACTATCAGTTCCGGATGCACATCCTTTGTCTCCTTGTATTATACATCCATGTGTGGAAAATGCAGATGTTAAAGAAGAGAATAAGGGTTATGTGCCGGTGTCTCTTTTAATGCGGGCGATAGATGATGAGAGGATGCTCAACATTGCAGTGGCAGGCAACTACGGCGTAGGAAAAAGCTCCGTAATTAATTCAGCAGAGAAAGAACTTGATAAATGGCAGCGGTTCTGGAAACGACATCATTTTATTCGAATATCGTTGGCTTCACTGCTAACGAAGGAGAATAAGGCTGCAAAAGAAGAGCATAAGCCGCTCTCTGAGATAAATGTGGATGCGGTTACGGACAATCAGATAGAATACAGTATCCTGCAGCAGATCTTGTATCACGATAAGCCACAGGCTACGCCTAAGAGCAGGTTCCGTAGGATTCACAAGACAAGATGGTATAAGCCATTGGTTGTTGCACTATTGAGTCTTGTGATATTGGTCTCTGTAGTCTTTGTTTTTAAGCCGTCGTGGGCGTCTGATTACATCACTTTTGATAATGTAAGTGAGTGTGTCCAAGTTCTCTTGAAATGGGGACCGCTGGTTGTTATAGGTATTGTCTTCTGTATCCTTTTCCGATATCTTGGTCGGCATTATTCTTTCACTGTGGACAAGGTAGGGTACAAGGATGTAGAGATGAAACTTAAGGAGGAGATATCTGTCTTCAACGCTTATCTGGATGAGATTGTGTATTTCTTTGAGAGCACAAAGTATGATGTTGTTGTATTTGAAGACTTGGATCGTTTTGCCAACAAGGAGATTATCTTTTATAAACTGCGGGAGCTGAATACAATACTCAACAATGCCAGGAGCATCAAGCAAAGGGTCAATTTTGTATATGCTGTTTCGGATGACTTGTTTGATGCTACGGAGCGGGTGAAGTTTTTTGATTATATCGTAACGGTTATCCCGGTCATCAATTCTCTAAATTCTTATGAGAAGCTGAAGGAGTTAATTCGACCGACAGAAATGTTTGAAAAACTGGGCCGTACGGAGCTATGGAACCTTTGCGACTATCTGCAAGATATGCGTCTGTTGTTGAATATTGTGAATGAGTTCAACCAGTTTATCCCCCTTCTTGATTCCAAGGTGTTGTCTGAGAAGGTTCTCTTTGGCCTAATGGTTTATAAGAATTATGTTCCGGAGGACTTTGCCAAGATGTATAACAAGGCGGGAATTGTGGCGGATATTCTGGAAGATGCTGATGAGCAGCGGAAGAATATCTTGGCTGGCTATGATGAGGAAATCTCAAGACTGCAAGTTGAAATTGGGGAAGCGAAGGACAATCTGACTAAGAAACAGATTGCTCTTCGAAAACGTTATTTGGATAAGGCTAAAGAACTCACCAACTATTCCTCTTATAATATGCGAATTTGGTATAGTGGAATTGACTATCAATTTGACACGGTAGCCGCAGATCCGTCTCTATTTCAGAAAGTGAAGGATGGAAGCGTTAATGTGTTTAGGCTTAATAATTCTAACACAATACCAATTCCATCATTTGAGGAAGTTGACAAGAATCTTGTTGGTATAAATGGTTTTGACGCCACTATGGCTCAGTATGAAGATGAGACTAAACAAAGGATTGGTGAGTTGGAGAGTGAAATACATTTGTTCTCTCAAAGAAAGGCAGAATTGCCAATTACAGTAGAAGGAATTTACCAGGTCGATACAACTATCCTGAATGATAAGCTAAAAGCACTTGGAAGTGTGGAGAAGGTGCAGTTGGTGAAGTTCCTTATTCTTAATGGCTATCTAGACCGATATTATCAGTATTATTTATCATATTTCTATCCTAATGCGCTTACTAGGGACGACCGCAATTTCGTCATGCGAGCGGCACGTAGGGAAGGGATTCAGTTTGAAGTTAACCTTGAGCGATTGGATGAGGTCATCAAACGTTTCTCGGTTGATGATTTCTCATCCAATGAATCCCTCCTGAATGTTGACCTTGTACGCGAGATATTCGGCAAGGGTAGTCAATACCAGCCTTATCGAGCGCCAATATGTAATTTGGTTACGAGGTATAAACGCCTAGATTTCATAATCTTGGCATATAAAGCGCAACCGGCAGTGCCTGGCTCTTTCTTCTTCTCTTTGCTTAGGGAGTACGATTATTGGGATGAGATTGAACATGATGCTATCTCTCCAGAGAAGCAAAATGCTCTTCGTGAGATCTATGTCAAGTTTTGCGATTTAAGAGAAGGACATATCAATCCTAGGTTTCGCACTTGGTTGTCGGAGAATTATGCATTTTTTGAGAAACGTTGGGACATCATTACTTCTAAGCGTGCGCAGAATGTCTTTGCGGTTTGTACCCCGGTATTCACAACCCTGTCCTTAAAGAATACACCCGAATTTGTTCTTGACGACATTATTGATAATTATCGTTATGAGTTCTCTCGAAAGAATGTGAATGCGATTATACGGAGGTTAGGTTTCAATGACAAATACAAAATTGCTGCCTTTTCTGCTATTCGGGATGCGAATGTTGCGGCCTTAACCCAAGCTGTTAAGTCTAATTGGTCGTTGGCTCTCAAGTCGGTCTTCCCGGACACAAGTATTCAAGAAAGAGTGGATATCCAATGTGCTCTCTTGAACGCATCTGATACTCCCAAGGCAGATGTCTGCCGTTATCTTTCTAAGCAAAGGAGCAGGATTACCAATGCTGAACTCCTTCAGGATGGAGTTCTTGAACGGGTATTCGAGAATTCTTTGGTGGCACCCAACTGGAAAAATGTTTACCACTTTGCTATAGCAAAAGGGAAGGGCCTGCCGCTCACATTCCTGTATAACAATACTTTTAAGGACAAGGTTGGTGACACATTGTCTCCTGAAGAAGAATTACACTTGGCCCGGTTACTTGTCTTTAGTGACAGTATAAAGGTTTCCAAATATGCGGAATTGGTTCCGCTCTTCACGACGCCTTTTCCCAGCATTCCTTTCCCAGTCCAGCCACAAAGAATGAAGGTACTTGTAGAAAAGAAATTACTTGGGTTCAATCCGGACAACTATAAGATTGTCATCAACCATTATCCTTCACTTTGTTCGCCGTTTCTTCTCAATAACCTGGATGTCTTTGTCCAGCATCCGGAGAATTATCCAATTAATAAGTCGGACGCTATGGCCGCTATCCATTCGTTGTCGACGAAGAAAGACAAACTTAATTTTATCCGCGCTATCAAGGTTCAGGATATTGTCTTTGACTCTGCGTTCGTCTCTATTGTTCGTTCATTCATAGAGGACGGTGATTTGAAGGTGACAGAAATCGGCCACCAACTTCTGCTTTCCGTTATCGCCGACGCGCCAGACTCCTCTCGAGTAATAATAGGAAGAAGGGCTATTTTATCATTGGATTATGACGAGAGAGTTATTTCTAATTTGCTCTATGCTATGGGTGGGGAGTATCGGCGGTTTATAACAGATACGGCAACATCAACTATTAGCTATAACCTTGATGCTATTAAAATCTGTAATTACTTGGTTACAAAGGGATTTATTGCTGGGTGTGAAAAGAAGAATGGGATAATAATTATACGTAAACAATGAAGATACTTGTAACTGGCGCGAAAGGGTTCGTAGGAAAGAACCTGTGTGCTCTTGACTATGAGATAGACAAGACGCTGTCCGAGATTCAAAAGATTCTCGGCATAGATATAAAATGATGTAACTTATAATTGTGAAGTCATATGAAAGATTTGACAATCTCAAACATAGAAAGACAGAATGTACTTAACAATCGTTTCGCGGTCAGTAAGGTACAGGAGCATCTTGATATAGAAGGAATGCTCTTTGAGGGAGAATACCGCTTTACAAAAAAAATGGTCGCTGATTTCTATCAAGTTGATACGTCTACAATAGATCGTTATTTGCAATCAAATTCTGATGAGCTGAAGCATAATGGATATATTTTATGTAAGGGTAAACAGCTGAAAGAGTTTAAGTTGGAATTTGCTCACCTTATTAATGAGGCGAGCAAAACAACGCAGCTCGGATTATTTAATTTCCGCTCTTTCTTGAATATAGGTATGCTGCTTACAGAGAGTGAGAAAGCTAAAAAAATCCGTAGTCTTATTTTGGATTATGTGATTACGACCATTAATGAAAAGACAGGTGGAGGAACAAAATATATTAATCGTAGAGATGTGAATTATCTTCCTGCCGCAATCACAGAGGAAAACTATCGTAAAAATCTCACTTCTGCCATCAATCAATATGTGGACGGACATCCCACATACAAATATTCTCAAATTACAGATGCCATATACAAGGCTGTATTCAAGGAGAATGCCAAGGAGTACCGGGAAGTATTGAAATTAGACACAAAGGATAATGTTAGGCATACGCTGTATTCAGAGGTGCTATTGGTAATTTCTTCATTTGAAAACGGTATAGGGGCAGCTATCAATGAACGATTCAAGGAAAACGGTGGCAGGAAACTTACTATTGACGAAGTGGAGCGTATTGTAAATGATCTTGCAGAACATCCCATGCAGAAACCTTATCTGAATGATGCCAGAACAAAAATGGCTTCACGGGATTTCAGTTTCCGGGATGCGTATCATGGTAACATTGCAGACTACCTGCAAGCTGTTACTCCTGAGGAGTTTGAACGGTTTATAGGCGACCAGTCTATTGATTTTGACCGTATTTTAGCGGATAATAAAGATGTACTGAAACGCTTAAAACAGGCAGAGGATGAGTGAGGAAATTATTTACATAGATTACGATGAAGTCTTAAATATCTATAGCAAAATGATTGTTGCCAGTAATGGGGGCTTTGAGGGAGTGCGTGATGAAGGCGGTATTCGTGCTGCATTGGATTTTGTGCAAAACGATTTATATTATCCTACCTTTGCCGACAAATTAACTTATCTGATGTATAGATTCTGTTCCGGACATTTCTTCAATGATGGGAATAAACGTATTGCGCTGACTTTGGGTGCGTACTTCTTACATAAAAACAAATACTATTGGCACGCTTGTATCTGTATGCGAACATTGGAATCTATTATTTATCACGTGGCAGCATCGAACATCGACCAAGATTTGCTGCTACGCATCGTCAATAGCTTTTTGACAAGTAAAGATTATGACGAAGAACTGAAAATAGATATTGCCAATGCTATGAGCAAAGGAGAGTTAGGAATACAAGGCGAAGATTACTAATAATTTGATTATATTATGGCTAATATACTTGAAATAATTAAAAACGAAATTGCACAAGACTATTATAAAAACAATTATCCTAATGATGGTCAACGTTTTGTCGCATGGTATATGCGTAATATACATCTTTTAGATCAAAGACAAGCTAAAGATGCGATTACAGATGGAGCAAATGACAAGCAAATAGATGCTGTATATATTGATGAAGACGAGCAAAAAATATATATTGTGCAAGGAAAATACTATCTAGGTGAATCTGTTGATGCAACTTCTGTGAGAGAAGTTATATCTGCTTGGAGCCAGTTTAGCAACTTAGCCCAATTACAGGAAAATGCTAATCCTAAATTAAAAACCAAAATATCAGAAATAGCAACAGCATTAGAAGATGACTCTTACTGTGTATGTTTTGAATTAATAACAACCTCTATCTTTACGGATTCGGCTATGGATGATATACATTCATTTCAAACCAAATTATCAGAGGAAGATGATGCTGAATTGAATTATAGTACCCAATTCTCTGTGGTTGATAAAAAAGGCTTAGAAGATGCTTATAGCTGCGTTATTGAAAAAACGAATCCAACTTTAAACCATACTATCAAGCTTGAAGCTGGTAAATATATGACGACAGAATTAGGAGGGACAAGCGTGATAGTTGCAGCCATGCCTTTAAAAGAATGTATAAAACTCCCTGGTATAAAAGATGGATCATTGTTCCAGAAAAATGTTCGACAAAGTTTAGGTATTAACAATACTGTAAATAAAAAGATCAAAAAAACCATAAACGATCCGAATAAATGTGGTGACTTCTTCTTCTTTCATAATGGAATAACCGCAATTTGTAACAAAATTGAAGGATGTGGTAATGGCGAGTTTAAACTTTATGGATTGAATGTTGTAAATGGATGTCAATCATTGAATACTATTTTAAGTTGTAGTGAAAATGTGCGAAAGCGTAATGATGCTTATGTCCTATTCAGATTTTATGAAATTCCACAAAGAGATAGAGCAGATTCTATTAGCATTAACACAAACACACAAAGTGCAGTAAAGGCAAGAGATTTACGTAGTAATAGTAAGCAGGTATTGAAACTCAAAAAAGCATATGAAGTAAAATATTCTAATGGATTCTTTGCGACCAAAAGAGGGGAAGCCATACCAGCAGACAAGGACAAGCAGTACTGCATAGAGTTATCATATCTAGGTAAGAATCTTACAGCATGGTACATGCAAAGACCGAATTTATCTTATGGTGAAACTAAGATTTTTGACAAGTATTTCAATACATTGTTCAAGAACGATTATTTGCCAGAAGATGCTTATGCACTGTCATTTTGGATGAGAAAAATAATGGATTCTTGGACTCAGGAGAACCCATTAGGATTGGAAGAGGAACTGCTAACCATGAAGGCTTATGCTCCATATCATCTTCTTTTTGCCATATCAATGGTTTTTGCAAAGTGTAACAATCAAACAAATGTACCATCACCAAGTGAGTGCTTAAAAGTTGCACCATTCAAACAATCTTCTACCCAAATTTTTGAAATATTATCACCTTCATATTCAGCAGTATAATGCCTA
>ENA-UEQL01002364-UEQL01002364.1-human-gut-metagenome-genome-assembly--contig:-NODE-2364-length-12568-cov-11.075895_pt1 | contig 12568 bp, 10 predicted proteins | sample MGYA00242905_ERZ507926 | MGnify/ENA primary metagenome ERZ507926 (study PRJEB26167, sample SAMN06115531) | human gut metagenome | host: Homo sapiens | place: China:Henan | collected 2015-09-09...
GCACCTGTCCGTCCGCGTACCGGCCCGGTATACGGCCGTATATACGTTAATACGAACGGCATGGATTGACAAATACATGTTCGTAATTTCCTTAATATTAAAAAATACACTAAATCCCATCCAATGGAAGAGCTAATGGCGTGGGTGATCCTCATCATCGCCAGCTGTATTGAACCGATATGGGTCACCTGCTTGGATAAATCAGAGAGTTTTAAGCACAAGGGATGGGGCATCGCCGCAGTAGTCCTCGTATTGCTCTGCCTGTATCTGCTCGCATATGCGGTCGGTATGACGGACAGCAACGGAGAGAACTACATCGGACCCGGAGTCGCATATGCGGTTCTCGCAGGTATCGGTGCCACCGGGATCGTAGCAGTAGGACGTGTACTCTATAGAGAGAAGCTTACCCCGAGGAGACTGTTCTTCGTGGCGCTTATCGTCATAGGTATAATCGGAACCAGACTTGCAGGAGGTCTCTGACATGAAGTTCCTTGAGGGGAAGAGCGAACTGACCATCGCATGGATAGTACTCATACTGGGAGGAGTGTTCCAGATCGGATGGTCCATCGGGGTAGACTACACCGAGAAATTCACCGTGTGGACATGGGACATCGTGACGATAGTGTTCCTGGCGCTCAGCATGGTGTGCATGGAATGGCCCATGAGACACGGGATCGCATTCACCACCGCATACGCCGTATGGATAGGGGTCGGTGTCAGCCTGACCGTCATAGTATCGGCCATACTCGGCCTCGATGACTTCAACTGGCTGATGGCCGTGTTCTTGATCGTCGTGATCGCAGGGGTCGTAGGACTCAAGGCCACGCCGGTCGAGTATCTCGATCCCAAACCGGAAGAGGAAAAGAAGGAGTGACCCCTTTCCGCCTTTAAAGCCGGGGGTCGTCCCCCGGCGATGTTTTTTTCAAAGACCCAGATCAGTTGCTTTCGTCCTTGAGGAGCATCTTGTACCCGACGGGCATCACCTTCACGAACCTCTTGCAGCTCTCCTCCCAATCCGACAGGAGGGATGCGGCCAGAGGACTTCCGGTATACCTGACGTGCTTCTCCAGGATCTGTTTGAGCTCCTCGCAGTCCGAGGGGTCCTCCATGAGCTCCAGCTCCACCATGTCCATGTTGCAGCGGCGGTCGAAATCGCCGGAGTCGTCGAGTACATAGGCCACCCCTGCGGACATCCCGGCCGCGAAATTCCTTCCGCAACGGCCGAGTATGACGACGCGCCCGCCGGTCATGTATTCGCAGCAATGGTCTCCGGCCCCTTCGGCGACGGCGGTCGCCCCGCTGTTACGGACACAGAACCTCTCCCCTACACGGCCTGCCACGTAGAGTTCTCCCGCGGTCGCCCCGTACATGACGGTGTTCCCTGCCAGGACGTTGCATCTGGGACTGTGGCCGGAACGGAATATGGATATCCTGCCTCCGGACAGACCCTTCCCGACGAAGTCGTTGGCCTGCCCGTCCAGGGAGAACGAGACCCCCTTGACGAGGAATGCACCGAAACTCTGACCGGCGGTACCGGTGAATCCGACCTCCACCGTGCCGTCCCTGAGATCCATTCCGCGCCTCTGGATCTCCCCGGAGAGCATGGCTCCCACGGAACGGTCCGTGTTGTCCAGACTATAGGTTGCCGATACGTGCCTGCCGGCCTCCGCATCGGACATGACGTCCTCCACCATCCTCCTGTCCAGTATGCCTTCCAGCATATCCGGCTGACCTTCGGAGAACGTCCTCTGGCCAGGAGCCACGGAGGTGATGGGCCAGATGTCGAGGGAGGAAGCCTTCCCCGACACGCTCCTGGTCTCGATGAGGTCCGCCCTGCCGATTATCTCCTGCAGAGAGCGGAACCCCATGGCCGCCAGACGTTCCCTGACGTCCCGGGCTATGGCCATAAGGTAATTGGATACGTTCTCCGGCGTACCCTTGAACCTGGCCCTCTTCTCCGGGTCCTGTGTGGCGATCCCTACGGGACATGTGTTGGTCTGGCACTTGCGACACATGACGCATCCCATGGACACGAGCACCGATGCGGCGAAACCGTATTCCTCCGCCCCGAGGAGGGCGGCCATCACGACGTCGCGACCCGTCTTCATCTGACCGTCCACCTGCAGGACCACACGGCCCCTGAGACCGTTGGATACCAGGGTCTGCTGGGCCTCGGCCATCCCGAGCTCCCATGGCAGACCGGCATACCTCATGGAGGACATGGGTGCGGCCCCGGTGCCTCCGTCCGCCCCGGATATGAGGATCTTGTCCGCACCGGCCTTGGCCACTCCGGATGCGACCGTGCCTACCCCCGCCTCGGACACGAGTTTGACGCTTATCCTGGCCTTCGGGTTGACGCATCTCAGGTCCAGTATCAGCTGCTTCAGGTCCTCTATGGAGTAGATGTCGTGGTGGGGAGGAGGCGATATGAGGGTGACCCCGGGGAGGGTGTGACGGGTGGCCGCTATTATCTTGTCGACCTTGAATCCCATGAGCTGTCCGCCCTCGCCGGGCTTGGCCCCCTGGGCGCACTTGATCTGCAGCTCCTCCGCGTTGACGAGATACTCCGTATTGACCCCGAACCTTCCCGAAGCGACCTGCCTGACGGCGGAACGGATATTCCTTCCACCTACTGGCACATTGCGGGACGGGTCTTCTCCGCCCTCACCGCAGTTGCTCTTCGCACCCAGACGGTTCGCGGCCTCCGTCATGGTCTCGTGGGCCTCCCTGCTGATGGCCCCGAACGACATGGCCTCGATGACGAACCTCTTCACGATCTCCGACTCGGGTTCCACCTCTTCCAAGGGAACCGGTCTGCCCTTCTTCGCCTCCATGAGGTCGCGGATGAAGAACAGACCGTCGCCCAGATCGGCCTTCTCGGCGAATGCCTTGTACTCCGAGGGGTCGGCGGCGGCCGCATGCAGGAGTCTGACCGTTTCCGGGGACCATGTATGCCTTTCCCCTCCGGCGCGATATGTGTAGATTCCGAGGTCGGGCAGTTCCTCCGGCTCCCCGGAAAACACGGACACATGACGGGAGATTATCTCCTTGCCGAGTTCCGCCATCCCTATGCCGCCCATGTGGGACACTGTGCCTGAAAGATACTTCTGGCACATCCCCCTGTCCAAGCCTACGGCCTCGAACAGGCACGAACCGCGGTAGGACCTGATCGTGGATATGCCCATCTTGGACATTATCTTCATGAGACCCTTCTCGAGGACGCGGATGTACCTGTACTCGGCGGTATCGGGATCGTACTGTATCCGCCCGGAGCGGCAGAGCTCCTCTATCTGCTCGTATGCTAGGTAGGGGTTCACCAGATTGGCACCGTAGGAGAACAGCAGGGCGATATGCTCCACCTCCCTGGGCTCTCCCGACTCGACGATGATCCCCGCCTGGAGCCTCTTCTTCTTTCCGACGAGATACTGGTGGACGGCGGACACCGCCAACAGCGACGGTATGGCCGCATGGTCCTTATCTACAGGCCGGTCCGAGAGGATGATGTACGATTCGCCGTCGTCCACGGAACGTTCTGCCTTCCTGCAGATCTCCTGCACGGCCTTCTCCAGACCGTTCGGACCGTCGGAGATGCGGAACGTCATGGGGATGACCTCCGTGGAGAAACCGCGATACTTCAGATTCTTCAGGAGGTCGATCTCACGGTTGGTGATGATCGGATGCCTCACCTTCACTATGCGGCAGTTGTCGGGGGTGGGGGACAGGATGTCGTTGTGCACCGACCCGACGTATCCGGTGACCGACATGACCAGCTCCTCCCTGATGGGATCGATGGCAGGGTTCGTCACCTGGGCGAAGGACTGCCTGAAGTAGTTGAAGAACAGCTGGGGGACGTCGGAGAGGATGGGCAGGGGGATGTCGCACCCCGCGGACGATACCGGCTCCTTGAACTGCTGGACCGTGGGGATGAGGATCCTGTCTATGTCCTCCTTGGAATAGAGGAATATCCTCTTCAGCCTCTCCGCATCCTTGACGGAGCGGTCGACGGTGCGTCCCGACGACACGTCCATGAGGTCTATGCGGTTCTTCTCCAGCCAATCCCTGTAGGGGTATGCGGATGCGAGGGCCCCCTTGATCTCCTTGTCGTAGAGGATCCTGCCCTCCTGGGTATCGATGAGCATCATCTTGCCCGGCATCAGACGGCCGACCTCGGCCGTCTCCCCTTCCGGCACCGGGATGACCCCCGCCTCGGAGGCCAGTATGAAAAGCCCGTCGGCGGTGACCGTATATCTGGCAGGACGGAGTCCGTTCCTGTCGAGAAGACCCCCGGCGAACCTGCCGTCCGTGAACAGGACCGCGGCGGGACCGTCCCAGGGTTCCATGAGTATCGAATTGTATTCGTAATACGCCTTCAGCGAATCCGGGATCGGATTCTTGCTGTTCCAAGACTCCGGGATCATGGCGGATATGGCGTTGGACATGGATAATCCGCTCAGGGTGAGGAACTCGAACACGTTGTCCAAGGAGGCGCTGTCGCTCATCCCGGGCTGGACTATGGGCGAGACCGCACTTATGTCGGGGAACACCGGGCTGCGGAGAATGCTCTCCCTGGCCTCCATCCAGGAGCGGTTCCCCTTGATCGTGTTTATCTCCCCGTTGTGGCACAGCATCCTGAACGGCTGTGCCAGCTTCCACATGGGGACGGTATTGGTACTGAATCTGGAGTGGACCATCGCTATGGCGGATACGAAGTCCGGGTCGGAGAGGTCCAGATAGTAATGGCGGATCTGTTCGGGGGTCAGCATGCCCTTGTAGACGATCGTGCGGGTGGAGAGGCTGCATACGTAGAACTCGGGGTCAGATACGTCCCTCTCCACCATCTTCCTGAGCTGGAACAGCTTACGCTCCAAGGTCTCCTGGCCATCGTAACTGCTGATGAAGACCTGGACGATGGTGGGCTCGGTCTCCAGGGCGAGAGGGCCGGGGACGGAATGGTCCACCGGGACCTCGCGCTCCCCTATGACCGAAAGACCCAGAATGCCGCAGTCCTCGCGGAGGACGCACATGTCGGCCTCGGCCTTCCTCTTCCCGTGGGGAAGGAATACAATCCCCGTACCGTAACGTCCGGCCTCCGGGACCTTGATCCCGCACTTGAGTATGTACTCGTGGGGGATCTGCAGGGTTATCCCGGAACCGTCGCCGGTACGTCCGTCCGCATTCTCGGCACCGCGATGTGCCAGGTTCTCGAGTATACGGAGCCCGTACTCCACTATCCGGTGGTCTTTGGCTCCGCCTATGTTCACGACCATCCCGACCCCGCACGAGTCCTTCTCATCCGCGGGGTCGTAAAGGCCACACTTCCCGTTCATTCGCACAGCTTCCGTTACGGTTCAATGGATGAACAGCAGTTCCCTGTACTTGGGAAGAGGCCACATCTGGTCGTCGACCATCATCTCGAGGGAGTCCACATGGGACCTTATCTCTTCGAGCATCGGCGCCATCTTGTCATGATACAGTATGGCGGCGGCACGGCCCTCCTCCTCGTTGGACAGCTTGGCATCGAGGGCGTCGAGTTCGTCCACCAGGCTCTCGGCGGCCGAGATGTCCTCGGAGATGCACTTGATGAGGTCCATCTGGGATGCGGCCATCTTCCTGAAGTCCTTGTCCCCGTAGATGTCCTTGAGGTTCCTGACGTTGTCCAGGAGGATGTTCTGGTACCTGATCGCCACGGGGATGACGTGGTTGGTGGTGAGGTCGCTGAGGACCTTGCCCTCGATGGCCATCTTCTTGCAGTAGATCTCCCAGAAGACCTCCTTCCTGGAATCGAGCTCGACCTCGGTCATCACCTTGGTCTCCTCGAACACCTTGAGGGTCTGCTTGGACGTGAATGCGTCGTATGTCAGGGGGACGGAGCTCTCGCAGTCGAGACCGCGCTTCTGGGCCTCCGCCTTCCACTCGTCGGAGTACCCGTTCCCGTCGAAGCATATGTTCTGACATGCCCTGAAGGTATCACGGGTCTCGTCGAGGACCGCCTGCATGACGGGGGTACCGGACTTGATCTTCCTGTCCACAGCCTTCTTGAACTGCTCGAGCTGGTATGCGAGGATGGTGTTGAGGACGGTGATAGGTCCGGAACAGTTGGCGCTGGATCCGACGGCCCTGAATTCGAACCTGTTGCCGGTGAATGCGAACGGGGACGTCCTGTTCCTGTCGGTGTTGTCCACGAGCAGCTCGGGGATCTGCGGTATACCGAGACTGTATCCCTTCTTCCCGGTGATCTTCACCATGTCCTTGCTGGCGAGGAGCTGGGCGAACGCATCGCTCACCTGCTTACCGAGGAAGGAGGATATGATCGCGGGAGGGGCCTCGTTGGCACCGAGCCTGTGGGCATTGGTGGCGTTGAGGACCGTAGCCTTCAGGAGGGCGTTGTTGTCGTAGACCGCCTTGAGGGTGTTGGCCATGAAACAGAGGAACCTGAGGTTCTCCTCGTCGGTCTTACCGGGGGACATCAGTCCGATGCCGCTCTCGGTGCCGAGGGACCAGTTGCAATGCTTCCCGGACCCGTTGATGCCTGCGAAGGGCTTCTCGTGGAGGAGGACCTCGAATCCGTGCTTCTCCGCAACGTTCTTCATGATGGACATGAGCAGAAGGTTGTGGTCGATGGCCAGGTTGGCCGCCTCGTAGACGGGGGCTATCTCGAACTGGTTCGGAGCGACCTCGTTGTGCCTGGTCTTCACCGGGATCCCGAGCTTGTATGCCTCGAACTCGAGGTCCTTCATGAATTCCAGAACGCGCGGGGGTATGGCCGCGAAGTAATGGTCGTCCAACTGCTGGTTCCTGGCACTGTCGTGGCCGATGAGGGTGCGGTCCGTGAGGACGAGGTCGGGACGCTGCATATACAGGTCCTTGTCGACGAGGAAGTACTCCTGCTCCCACCCGAGATAGGAGTGGATGACCTCGTCCCCCTCGCCGAAGTACTCCAGGACCTCCCTGGCGGCCTTGGTGACGGCGGAATCCGACTTCAGGAGAGGGGTCTTGTAGTCGAGAGCCTCCCCGGTGTAGGATACGAAGACCGTGGGGATGCACAGGGTGTCGCCGATGACGAAGGCGGGCGACGACGGGTCCCATGCGGTATATCCTCTGGCCTCGAAAGTGTTCCTGAGCCCTCCGCTCGGGAACGAGGACGCGTCCGGCTCCTGCTGGAAAAGCAGCTTGCCCTCGAACTTCTCGAGGGACTCGCCGTGACCGCGGGGATCCGCGAAGGAATCGTGCTTCTCGGCCGTACCGCCGGTAAGGGGCTGGAACCAGTGCGTGTAGTGGGTCGCCCCCAGGTCCATGGCCCATCTCTTCATACCCTCGGCGACGTGGTTGGCGACGTTCCTGTCGAGGGTCGCCCCCCTCTCGACGGTCTCGTAGATCGACCTTCTGGTCTCCTCCGAAAGATATCTTCTCATCGCCGCCCTGTTGAAGACGTTGCGTCCGTAATAGGCGGAGGTCTCGCTCTCGGGGGCCACCGCGACGACGGGCTCCTTTGCGTTGGCATTCTCAACTGCAGTGAACCTGAAAGTCTGCATGGAGAGGTGTTAATCCCATACTCTTAATATAATTTTCCCATGGCTGAGGAGCATTTTGATAATAAACTGTGGTAAAATATCTATTTTTGCAAATTATTTATTCAAATAATTAGACATCTGTCTAATACTTCAATGATTAAAAGAAACGTTAATAGTCATATGTTTTGATTAACGGCACTAAATATTATGCCTGCTGCAAACCGTGTCCGGAAGCACATCCCGCCGATGCACACATACACATCCGACCGCGGTTTGAAAAATATGACCGGGCCCTGTGCCATATGGGATTTTTCAGACTTCCCCGGGGACCTGCGATCATTCGACGTCGGAACCTCATCCTGACATTCTGGCACATACATAAACGGTGTCGAAGAGATTATTTCTAATAGTGAATAGCAATATAATCTTCGATTACAACCGAAGCGGGGGAGGAGCATGGGATTCAAGTTATTCAAGAGCGGCGACCAACTGTACGACGAGGGTATCGACCTCATCAACAGGAAGGAATACGGGAACGCCAAAGGGAAATTCAACGACGCCCTGTCCAAAGACACCAGCAAAGCGGCCATGGCCAGGATGTATATCGCCCTCATAGACCTCAACAACAACCGCGGAAATGTGAGCAGCTACGAGGCCTTCATAAACGCCCTGGACGCGTGCGGACAGAGCCAGTTCAAGTTCGGACTGACGGAGATCGACGCCGAGGCCATCAAGACGGAATGCACCCTCGGCATCGAGGAGATCAGAGCCTCGTCCATGGTCGATTACGACTACATGGCCAAGGGACAGGCGATGATCGATCTGGCCGCCAAATACGCCAGCATGATCGGGGATGCTCCCCTCAAGTTGGACGAGATCGCAAAGGGGAACACGCAGGCCACCGGCACCAGGGAATCCCTCATCCTGCAGGCCATGGCGTACGAATGTATGGGCACCGGCGTGGTCATGAAGGACCCCAAACAGGGATCGGAATACATGCAGTTGGCCTACAACTTCCGCAGACAGATCGGGGATTCCGGGGACAGGGACCTGGAACTGATGAAATGCTATGCCAAATCCGGAAAGTGCTGGCTATGCGGAAGGCCGGCCAACGGAGAGGGTGTCCATTTCATGGCGGTCAGAAGCAACATATCCCAGATGTTCAGGGACAGGGAGAGGGACAACCTCATAAAAACGGCGGACAGCGGATTCGGATCGATCTACGTCTGCATGCCGTGCTACTCCGCCATATCCAACAGGGCCGACGACATATCGAGAGGATACTACAATCAGGCGGTATCGGAGATGAGGGCCATGGAGGCCAGACTGCAGGCCGAGATAGCCGCAGTCCGCAGCGAGATGCTGATGAGGTCGAGGTGATCGCATGGAGAACATGATCGCACTGAGATGCAAGTACTGCGGAGCCCCGCTGGATGCGAAAGAAGTGGCGGGGGACAGCCCCTACGTCACATGTTCCAGCTGCGGAACTACGCAGCAGAGGGTCGATGCACAGGCCTACCTCGACCAGCTCATGGGACAGGTCCGCTCGTGGATCAACAAGGCCGTCCCCGGCGGCATGGTCATGGCACAGTCCGAGAGCGTTGACAGCGTTGCGAGGCACAGCATATTCATGAACAGCGTCAAGCCGAGGGTCGACGTGGAATTCGGAGAATACAAATTCGCTCTGACCTCCCTGCTCGCCAACCCGATGCTCGTCATGCCGTTCACCGTCGATACCAAGATAAAGGCCCAGCATACGCCTGCACAGGCTTTCGAATTCAGCGAAAAGATGACCGGGGTCTCTCCGCTCGCCGTGGATGTGGAGAGCAAGGAACTCGTAACCTCGGCGAAGAACATCTCGGATGCATACGCACTGCTCATAAACAACACCCACCTCCTGAGGGAGGACAAGGACGGCAGGTACATCCTGATGGCCAACAACTTCAACACCGCCGCGGAGGACTTCAAGGGACTGAAAGGCTACGAGCCGGCAAGCCTGCGCTTCTCCGGACTGAGTCTGGCATGTCAGGGGTGCGAGAAACTACTGAACGGCGACGTCGCATCCGCACTGCTCCTCTTCGACCAAGGAAAGGGGAAACTCGCGGAGGCGAAGACCCAGCTGATCGGGAACATGAAGGTCGCCATAATGGGACAGCCCATCACGACCGAGATCAAGCAGATAGAGGCCTTGGAGGGGACCGCCAAATCCGTGAACTCGATAGGAGGGGACCCCTTGAAGGCGTTGGACAGCGTCAGGCGCATCTTCTCATACCAGTTCCCGACCGGCGGCAACTGGGGATTCATGCTGAACAACAAAGACAGACTCACGGAGATCTTCTCCAACATGTCGGAGGCCGTTAAGGCCAAGGAAGGAGGGGCGATAAACATAGCCAGCGGGGACGGGGACATCCTTGTGCCGTTCTGGCACGTGGATCTGAAATACAGTTTCCAGACCGGATCCTTGTGGAAGAAGAAGGCCGTGGAGGTCCACGAGGATGCCCTGATCCCCGCCGACTTCGTGATAGACGAGGCCTGCCTCAACAACCCCCGTTCCGCGGTGACGGACATCTTCAGCGTAAGGAACAAGGACGGGACGTTCGCAGGCATCCTGGGCAACGAGACCTCCATCAGCAACGGGTCCGGGATATCCAAGATAGTGTCGTCCGCAAGCCCCAACTCCGCCGGAAGCAGGGCCGTGGTAGTGCCGTTGAGCACGGAGAGGGAGGCGGAGCGCTTGGCGGAACAGTACGTCAACGCCGTGGCCTCGGCCGAATCAAAACTCAAACTCAGCAACCCCGACGTGGACCGCCTGATATACATCCCGTGCAGGAAGGACGGGAATAGGATAACGGCACCGTCAAGCTTCGGGAGCCTGGTACCATCCAGGATAGGGAGGACCGACCTGGACAACCTGGTCATCCTCTGACGACAACTCACGCTTACTAAAAAGAAGGGATAGATATGGTAGAGAACCAAGGAAACGCATACAGGACCCGCGGCGTCATAATGGCGGCCGTGGCGCTGATGGGCATAGCCCTGGGCGCCATCCTCTACGGGGTAGCCGGAGTCGGCATAACCGCCGTGATCGGAGTGGTCCTCATAGTACTGGGTATAGACATATTCGTCGTGGGTGCGACATACAGTTCCGAACCCGATAAGTTCGGACCTTCGGAACAGATGTACAGGACGGCCCTCGGCCTCGTGATCGCACTGATCGGTGTGATCCTGGTCATCGTCGGATACGACGTCAGCATATGGGTCGCCGTAGCGGTGCTCATAATCGGAATCGCACTGATCGGCCTCTCCACGGGGCTCATAAACAGCAAGAAGTCCAAGTTCTGAGAAGGGGAAGGAAATGGCAGACACACTAGAGAACAAAGTAGAAGGCCAGATGGCGAAGAACAGGTCCCTCGTAGAGAGGATCGCGATGTACGTCCCCTTCTACAGGGGATACAAGCAGAAGAACCTCCGCAGGGACGAGGACAGGGCCATCAGGGACGTCGTGGCGAAAGAACTCTTCGACGTCAAGAACGACCTATCGAACGCATCCCGTGCGGCGATAGGCGACCTCGACGCCATGAGGGACTCCGAGAGGATCAAGGCCAAGGTGGACAAGTACTATGTGGACGTGAAGAAGGCGGCCGCAGGATACAGCGCGTTCCACGACTCGGTCAAGATCATGGAGACCGAGCTCGACAACATCATCTCGTGGGACGCCCAGCTTATCGACGGGGTCCAGAACCTCAAGACGGTCAGCGCACAGCTCGTCCAATACGCGGACACCGGCGAGAACATCAGACCGGCCCTCCGTGCGGTGGAGAAGGAGATCGATGCGATGATCGAGGCCTACAACCAGAGAGAGAACATAATGAAGGGCTTCGTAGACGGGAAGGAGTGAGATAAATGGCAGAGAAGAAACAGAATGTTGTGTTCTGGAAAGACCAGGGACCGGACGACATAATCTACGTGTCCCCCGACGACGACCTGAGGACCATAACCTCCGTGACCGTTCCCGAGCACTCCGTGGCCCTGTTCATCAGGGACGGTCAGCTCCAGGGAGTCCTGGAACCCGGAAGACATGTGACGACCAGCTCCAACATCCCCTGGCTCACCGCCCTGTACAACAAGGCACTCGGATTCAGGGAGACCCCCTTCAAATGCTCTGTGGTCTTCATCTCGCTGAAGATCTTCAACGGGAAGTGGGGACTCAGGTCCATGATCAAGGCGGCCAAGGAATACGAGGTCCCCATCACCCTGATGGCGAACGGAGACTTCCAGTTCCGCATACAGGACGTCAACGTGTTCTACACCCAGGTCCTGGGCGGAATGAAGAGCTACTCCACCGGCGACGTGAACCAGTTCATGAAGAGCTTCATCACGGAACAGCTGACCCAGCAGCTCAACAGCCAGTACTACATGGACGTCATGAGCAACCTGGAGAAGGCATCCACCTCCACCAAGATCCTGATCGACCCCTATTTCCAGCAGAGGGGTATCGAACTCCTGGCACTGAAGATCAACGAGGTATCCACCACCGAGGCGGAGAAGACCAAGGTGTTCGAGTACCTGCAGTTCAGCAGCGCCAACGGAGAGGCGTTCAAGAGATACGAGGTCATGGACCGCATGGCGGATGCCATCGGAGACTCCCAGGGAGGCGCGGCCATGGGTGCAGGGATGCTCCTGTTCCCCCAGATGTACCAACAGCTCAGCCAGCAGTCCGTCCAGGGAGTCCAGCAGCAGGCCGCCGCACCGCAGGCCCAGAAGGTCATGTGCCCGTACTGCGGCGGACTGAACGACTACCCGTACAAGTTCTGCGGGAACTGCGGAAAGCCGTCCCCCATGATGCAGAACCAGCAGCAGGCCGCGGCCCCCGTACAGTCCGCTCCCGCGGCAGCGCCTGCGGCGGCCCCGGCCGGCGGTGCGGCGTTCAAGATCTGCCCGTACTGCGGACAGGACCTCAGCGGTCTGAAGAAGACCCCCAGATTCTGCCCGTATTGCTCCGAGCAACTTGTGTAAACCTTGAGCCGGGCTCCGGCCCGGCCTGTTTTTTTACAATA
>ENA-UEQL01002366-UEQL01002366.1-human-gut-metagenome-genome-assembly--contig:-NODE-2366-length-12565-cov-4.979180_pt1 | contig 12565 bp, 10 predicted proteins | sample MGYA00242905_ERZ507926 | MGnify/ENA primary metagenome ERZ507926 (study PRJEB26167, sample SAMN06115531) | human gut metagenome | host: Homo sapiens | place: China:Henan | collected 2015-09-09...
AGCATTTATCATTGGTGGTTGTAATTGCATGTTGATATGAACGAAAGTATCAGAAATTTCGCAAAGAGAAACATAGATACTCTGGGTATCTTTGTCTTGATGTTAAGCATTTTCTCATATATAATGTTCGTAATAAAATGGGAAAGTGACTTATGTGCCCATGTGCATATTGCACAGCAAATGCTTGAGGAGCATCGATTGTTTTCCACTAACTTCCTAATGTATTTTCTAATCAACCTGCTCACCCTATTTACCGGCTACAAATATCCGATGCGGGTTGCCTTAGTGCTCCTCTTAGCACTGGCTAATACAGCCAAATATACGATTGTCCGTAATGCTTTTTATGAATGGACTTCTTCCAAGATTGCCAAGTGGGCAGCCTTCTCTATGCTGTTCGTTTATGTGATACCTATCATGTATTTTCTCAAACCATTGGGCATTTTCCTATCTGCAGCTAACATGTACACAGGATATTATGTCCCCAATGTTTGGCACAACTCTACCATATTATGTATGATGCCTTTTGCTGTAGCCTGTTATTTGTTATCAGTAAAGCAATTCCGGCAATACACCGACAGACGCAATTGGCAGATATTGCTGCTCCTCACATTGAGCGTTCTTGTTAAACCAAGTTTTTTCTTCGTTTATATCATTGCATTCCCGATTATAATGCTCAGCCGATACGGACTAAAGCAAGAATTTTTCAAGTCATTGCTGCCATTATTAGCCGGAGGGCTATGCCTTGCTTATGAATACATAACCATATATTATAATGGTGGTAGCGACGGAAGTGGTGTCGTCATCGACATTGCACAACTATTTACTCTTTCCTTTTGGCAATCTCATACCTTGTATTTAGTGGTGTCTCTCGCACTTCCGCTATTGTTCCTTTGTTTGTATGGTCGTGCTGTCATTCGAAACCCAGAGTTTTGGTTTGTCTTAATTATGACTGTGTGTGGCATAGGAATGATGTGGTGTTGCAAAGAAACAGGACCGCGAGCCACCCATGGTAATTTCAATTGGCAAGCAATCGCAGCAATGTGGTTTGTGTATTTCTATATACTCAAAACCGCCCTCTCAAATAGCGAAGAAATACCATTGCCCCATAGGGGGGGGTATTCGCAAATCACGATACTTCTTGCGTTTGGAATACATGTGGTAATGGGATTTGTTTATTTGGCTAAGTTCCTTATTACGCATAATTTTGGATGATACGAAATGACAAAAGTTGCTACATATAGTTCACTTGTGGCAGTAAACCTGCTGTACGCGTGTGTTACTATTTTCACAAAGTACGCATCGCAGCATACTTTTATGTCTGCCAAGTACTTGCTGGGGTTGTGTGGTGCAGTCGGTGTGATGGGTATATATGCCGTGTGTTGGCAACAGATACTCCGGCACATAGAACTCAGCACCGCCTATATGTTCAAAGGCACAAGCCTTATATTTGTGATGTTGTTTGCCTTTGCTCTTTTTGGCGAGCAAATCACGCTCAATAACATCATCGGGGCGTGCGTCATCATTGTGGGAATTGTCCTGTATGCTGGGAAATAATATGTACATCGTTTTAGTCATATTATCCGTTTTTGCCGCAGCCTGCGCACAGATGCTTCTCAAGCAGGGAGCACGGCAAAACTATACCCCGTGGTGGCGACAATACTTGAATATATGGGTCATCAGCGGCTATATGGTTATGGCAGGCTGTTTGGTGCTGAACATCTTTTGCATGAGCCATAGTGTTCAAGCAAAAGAAGTAAGTTCCATCGAATCACTGAGTTACCTTTTCGTGCCATGCTTGGCTTTCTTTTTGTTCAAAGAACCTATCACTCACCGCAAAATCGCAGCGATAGCAATAATAATCATTGGTGTAATACTATTCTTTGTATAAAATATGAACACAAAATTAGTTAAAGGTATCTTCTACGGATTATCCGCTTCGTTCATAGGAGTTCTGGCATTCTTTATTATATACAATGCAGGCTGGATAATTGGCGATGACGCCATTGTTGTTTCGCATACGGGTTGGAGACATTTCTTTAATCCGAAGGGCACTACCATACCTGCAGCAGGGCGATTCTATCCACTTGCTTATATCATTTACAACATATTGCCGATATGCAACTTATGTTCCGTCAATGCACATTTTGCCTTACACACATTCGTATTTGTGATTTTCTGTATAGTCTCATTATGGGCTTGTTACAAGGCTGTTGATGCAAAACAATTAACTTGGCAAGACGGCATCTTGGTGTTGTCTGCTGCTGTAATATGCATTGCACGCGCCTACAACAATTTTTTGGATGCATATTCCACAATATGGATAGATTATACGTTGGTTATGATTTGGGCATTATGCTGCTATTATGTACATATACATCAATCCAAACCGGCTCTAATCATCGGTTTATTAAGTGTTACATACCTCACATATTGTTTGGAAACAAATTTTGTTTTTCCGCTTGGTTATGGCATCATTGGTTTGCTTTTTACATGGAAAAGAACCACAAAATTAGAGAAAGCGTATCTGTGGAGTTTAGTAGGTATCGGCATTACCTTCTTAGTACTCTACTTTTTTATTTGCTTTTTGCATATAGAAACGGCTTATGATGGTGCACATGGTCAAGAAATCACTCTATTCAGCAATGCAATCAGAATGTTTATTGCTCAGAAAGTGTTATGGCTTGTCCTGATTCTTGTTTGTTGGAGAGCATACCGCATCCTTGTTAAAAAGGACAAATTTGAATTTTGGGATACTATTTTGCTTACAGGATGTGCATATTGTTGCGGATGTGCAGTTATGAAACTCAATTGGGTTTTGTACTACTCACTTGCATCCATATTTACAATTCCGGCAGTGGTTCACTACTTGCACAAATACATCGGTTCCAAATGGGCATGGCTTATTATGCTGGCATTGGCATTGTTCATGTTTCGCAAGGTTCCGGGATATATAAAGACCACCCAGAATAATAGAAAAGGGACTGCGGAAGTTGTAGAACTATTGGCAAATCAATACAAGGCGGGAGATAATCTGTATTGGTATGCACCGGACGATGATAAACAAACAGGAAACTTTGATTTAGTACAACGAGACTGGTTACACCATTCTTTGGAAACAATTTTTGCATGGCAAATAGGCAAAGAAAATTATGAATTGCAAATAGTTAACCGTTTTGAAAGACAAGTAGGAACATATATTCTGCCTTGTGAGAACAACAGGCTCATCCCTAACGCCAACAATATAATCATCTCCACAGGAAATGTTCTTATAAACAATGGCGCATGTGGTTTCACAATCGTAAAAGTACAATAAATAGACTATGAATATCCCTTTTAATAAACCGCATCTTACGGGCAAAGAAGCCCATTATATGTATCAGGCTGTGTTCGATGGCAAGTTGTCGGGCAACGGTGAGTTTACCAAACGCTGTCAGCACTTTATGGAGCAAAAATATGGTTTCCGTAAGTGCTTGCTTACCACCTCCTGCACCGACGCACTCGAGATGGCGGCATTGCTGTGCGAATTGCACCCCGGTGACGAAGTCATCGTTCCGAGTTACACCTTTGTTTCATCGGCTCTGGCATTTGTACGCGAAGGCGCAAAGATTGTCTTTGCTGACTCTATGAAGCGCAACCCAAATATCGATGCAGAACAATTGGAATCCCTTATTACCCCGCGTACAAAAGTCATCGTACCCGTCCATTATGCAGGTGTAGCGTGCGATATGGATGCTATTATGGATATTGCCAATCGCCACAATCTCATTGTGGTAGAAGATGCGGCACAGGCGATTGATAGTTACTATATTTCGCCCCGTACAGGGGAGAAACGTGCATTGGGTACCATCGGTCATTTGTCAGCATTCTCGTTCCACGAGACAAAGAATATCATCTCCGGCGAGGGTGGTATGCTGGGTATCAATGACGAACGTTTTATCCGCCGTGCAGAAATCATCTGGGAGAAAGGAACTAATCGTGCAGAGTTTTTCCGCGGTGAAGTCAACAAATATGGTTGGGTGGATACCGGTTCATCCTTCCTGCCAAGCGAAGTGGTGTCTGCTTTCTTATGGGCACAGTTGGAAGACATGGACGAGATACAAGCCAAACGCAAGAGATTGTGGAATCTCTACTATTCGCTACTCTCCGCTGCCCCCGACGCGCAATCGCACTATACTCTCCCCTGATCCGCGCATCTCAGGAAGCGTACAGTAACTTCACACAGGAGCAGGTGGATGCCATCTGCGAAAAGACAGCCATGGCTGTGTCCAAGATGAGAATTCCTCTGGCCAAGATGGCCTGCGAGGAGACCGGCTACGGCATCGTTGTGGATAAGGTCACCAAGAATCAGTATGCCTCTGAGCACATCTGGAACTACATGCGCAATAAAAAGACCTGCGGCATCATTTCGGAGGACAGAGCCTTCGGTGTAAAGAAGATCGCATCCCCCAAGGGTGTGATCGCCGCCATTACCCCCACCACGAACCCCACTTCCACCACGATCTACAAGATCATGCTGGCGCTGAAGACCCGGAACGCCATCATCCTCTCCCCTCACCCCCATGCGGTAAACTGCTCCATCGCCGCAGCGAAGATCATGCGGGATGCCGCCATTGAGGCGGGTCTGCCTGAGCATGTCATCAGCTGGATCTCCGTCCCCTCTCTGGAGATCTCCGATGTACTGATGAAGAGCGTGGATCTCATTATAGCAACCGGCGGCTCCGGCATGGTGAAGGCGGCCTATTCCTCCGGCACCCCCGCTATCGGCGTGGGCCCCGGCAACTGCAACGTGGTCATCGATGAGACTGCTGACCTGCGGATGGCTGTGGAATCCATCATTCACTCCAAGACCTTCGATAACGGCATGATCTGCGCCTCCGAGCAGCATATCACCGTTCTGGCCAGCGTATATGACGAGGTCAAGCGTCTGCTGAAGGAGGCCCGCTGTTATTTCCTCAATGACGAAGAGGCTGCCAAGGTGGCCGATGTGTTCTTCAACGCCAAGACCCACGGCGTCAAGCCCGCCGCTGTCGGCCAGACCGCCTGCCATCTCGCTGAAATGGCCGGGATCGAGGTTCCCTATGACACCAAGGTTCTGATCCACGAGACGGACGACACCTCTCACGACTGCCCCTGGGCCAACGAGAAGCTGACCACCCTGCTGGGCATGTACAAGGCTGAGACGCTGGACGAGGCCTTCGATATTTGCTACAAGCTGGTGCTGGAGGGCGGCGCCGGCCACTCCGCGGCACTGTACATCGACCCCACCGAGGAGGAAAAGATCACCAGGTTCGGTCTGCGGATGAAGGCCGGACGCATCCTCATCAACCAGCCCACCTCCTTCGGCGGCATCGGCGACCTGTATAACTTCGGTCTGGCTCCCTCCCTGACGCTGGGCCCCGGCTCCGTGGGCCACTCCGCCTTCATGGGCAACACCCACTATGAGCAGCTTCTGGATATCAAGACCGTCACTCTCCGCAAGGAGAATATGCTGTGGCTCCAGCTCCCCAAGAAGGTCTACTACAAGACAGGCTGCACCCCCGTGGCCCTGCGGGAGATGAAGGAGGTCTATAACTTCAAGCGGGCCTTTATCATCACCGACTCCACGCTGTATCAGCTGGGCGCCTGCGACGCCATCATCAACCAGCTGCGTGACATGGGCATTGAGACCGCCGAGTTCTTCGACATCCGTGTGGATCCCCAGATTCAGGACGCCATGAAGGGCCTGCCCAAGATGCACGAGTTCGAGCCTGACGTTATCATCGCCGTAGGCGGCGGCTCCGCCATCGACACCGCCAAGATCATGTGGATCATGTACGAGCATCCCGAGGAGGGCTTCCTGGACATGGCCACCACCTTCCTAGATATCCGCAAGAGGATCCGTTTCTTCCCCCAGATGGGCAAGAAGGCCAAGCTGGTCTGTATCCCCACCACAGCAGGTACCGGCTCTGAGTGTACGCCCTTCACCATTATTTCCGATGCCAATACCGGCATGAAGTGGCCGCTGATCGGCTATGAGATGATGCCTGAAATGGCCATCGTGGACGCGGACAACATGATGAAGCTGCCGCCCAGAGCCACGCAGGCCTCCGGCTACGATGTGCTGACCCACGCGGTAGAGGCCTATGTCTCCACCTTCGCCACCGAGTACACCAACGGCATGTGCCGCGATGCCACCAAGATGGTCTTCGACTATCTGCCCAGAGCCTACTATTCCGCCTTCCGGGACGCCAAGCCCGACCCCGTGGCCCGCGAGAAGATGGCCAACGCCTCCGCTCTGGCCGGTATCGCCTTCGCCAATGCCTTCCTTGGCATCAACCACTCCCTGTCTCATAAACTGGGCGGCTGGTTCCACATCCCTCACGGCACCGCCAACGCCCTGCTGTTCCCCTTCGTCTGCCGCTTCAATGCCCAGCGTCATCCCTACAAGATGGGCACCTTCTCCCAGTACAAGTATCCGCAGGCCTTCGAGCGCTACGTGGAGCTGGGCGAGCTGATCGGCGTGAAGGGCAAAACCGATGAGCAGACCTTTGAGAATTGGATCAAGGCCTGTGAGCAGCTGAAGAAGGACATCGACATCCCCGAGACCATTCTGGACTGGCTGCTGGAGGCGCATCCCGAAAAGACCGCCGAGGAGTGGGAGACCGAGTTCCTCGCCGCCGTGGATCAGATGTCCGAGTGGGCGTTCCACGACGCCTGCACCGGCTGCAACCCCGTCTATCCCACCATCGCCGAGCTGAAGGGCTGCTACCTGAAGGCATTCTACGGCGAGAAGAAGTATGCTGAAAAGTACGGCGACATCTGGGAGGTCCCCGTCACGCTGCCCACCGACACCCACGCCGCATATCCCATGGGTCTCTGCGCCGATCTGGGCGTGGAAAAAACCGGCGGCTTCAACTAAGCGAAGTACCTGAATCTCCGATCTCCAGATACGAACAATCAGCTCACGCAAGGGGCCGGTGTTTCGGCATCGGCCCCGGAAACGCAAGAAAATGAGGTGAGTGATGTTACAGGCACTGAACCTTCCCAAGAAAGTTTATTTCAAACCCGGCTGTATGCCGGTGGCCCTGCGGGAGTTGGGTGACATCTACCGCTGTCAGCGTGCTCTGCTAGTGACAGATCCGGAACTGTACCGTGCCGGGATCGCCGCGCCGGTGGCAGACCGGCTCAGAAAGCAGGAGATCCGGGTGGCGGAGTTTTTCACCATCGGAAAGCGGGTATCCTTTGGGGACCTCCGCAGCGCACTGCCTAAGTTGAGCGAATTCCAGCCGGACGTTATCGTGGGCGTGGGCGGCAACAATGCCATGAGCGCCGCCAAGGCACTGCTGGCGCTGTATCAGGAACCGGAATTGGATCTGGCCGCCGCAGTCGCAGATCCGGAGCGCGTCCCGGCGTGTACCAAGGCCAAATTGGTGCTGGTCGCCACCAATTTTTCCAGCGGCGCCCAGAACTCCCCCTTTGCCATGCTGGAAAACGATAGCGGACAGAACTGCTCCCTGAAAAGCATCCATCTGCTGCCGGAAATCTCCGTGACGGACGCTGACTTCACCGCAACCCTGACGGCAGATCAAGTTCGCACCTGCGCCTTGGAGATTCTCTCCCACGCCGCCAGAGCCTATCTGGATCCCCGGTGCACCGAATTTACCGCCGGGATGCTGACAGAGGCCATCGCAGCGGTACTGGGCTACACGCGCTACGCCGCGAAAGGCTGTCCCCCCGCACGGAAAAAGCTCCACAACGCGGCAGCCCTGGCCGGTGCCTCCTACGGAAATATCGTGGATGCGGTGACACCCCATCTCCCCTATTTTCCAACGGAGCAGGAGGTTTCCATCAATGACAACGACTTGCGCTGCGCCGAACTGGCGGAGCGTCTGGGGTTTGATGATTGCCGGGCTATGTTTACAGCCTGTCAGGCACTTTAGAATGTGCCGCAGGTCTGTTTTTTTCGCATATGCCCGAGAATACGTCTGGTAGGCGTCAATACGCTTGGCGAATAAAACACAGGACACGGCGCGCTGCCGTGTCCTGTGTTTTTTCGGAAAGTCCGTCAGTCGGAGGTGCGAACGGGATCGTCCCCCGTTTCATTGGGAATGTCGCCGCCGGCATTCTCTACAGCCTTTTTCTCCATGCGGTTCATGAAAATGGGAGAGCAGACGCCGAACACGCACAGGGCGATCAGCACCCAGCAGAGAGGCGTGGAGAACAGGATGGCCGGGCTGCCGCCGGACAGCCGCAGGGAGCGGCGCAGACCGTTTTCACCGATGGGGCCCAGAATCAGGGCCAGCACAATGGCCGCCGGGTTCAGATCGAACTTGCGGACCAGATAGCCCAGCACGCCGAAGATCATCATAATGACCACATCGAAAAAGTTCTTATGGATGGCGAAGGAGCCCACCACACACAGGACGGCCACGCTGGGGATCAGGATGGCGTCGGAAAGGCGGGAGATCTGCGCAAAGCCCCGGCAGCCCAGAAGGCCGATGCCCAGCATAAAGAACTGGACCAGCACAAAGCCCGCGAAGAAGGTGTAGGTCATGGGCGCGTAGCGGGTAAACAGCTCCGGCCCCGGCTGGAGGCCCTGAATGATCAATCCGCCCATGAGCACGGCGGTCACGGACTCGCCGGGGATGCCCAGCGTCAGCATGGGGATCAGGGAGCCGCCGGTCACGGCGTTGTTGGCTGCCTCGGAGCCTGCTACGCCCTCGATGGAGCCTTTTCCGAACTCCTCTTTGTGATGGGAGAACTGCCGTGAGGTATTATAGCCCAGGAAGCAGGCGATGGATGCGCCCGCGCCGGGAAGAATGCCGATCAGGTTGCCGATGATCCAGGAGCGGAGGATGGTGGGGGTGATCCGCTTGATCTCCTTACCGCTCAGGGTGATCTTGTCGCTGAACTTGGCTGCCTTTGCCCGCTGCTTGATTTTCTTCTCCGCCAGAATCAGCACCTGAGACATGGAGAACAGACCGATCAGGGCGCAGGTGGTGTTGATGCCCTCATACAAAGAGGCCTGTCCGAACATGAACCGCTGAGCGCCCTCCATGGGGTCCATGCCGATGGTGGACAGCAGCAGGCCCAGCGCACCGGAGATCAGGCCCTTCAGCAGGGACTTGGACGCCACGCCCGCGATAATGGTCAGGCCGAAGATCGAAAGCCAGAAATATTCCGGAGATCCGAATTTCATGGCCAGCTGCGCCAGCAGCGGAGCGAAAAAGTACAAAGAGACGCAGGAGAGCAGGCCGCCGCAGAAGGATGAGAAGCAGGCCACGGCCAGTGCCTTGCCCGCCTTCCCCTGCAAGGTGAGCTGGTAGCCCTCAATGGCGGTGGCGGCAGAGGCGGGGGTGCCCGGCGTGTGGATCAGAATGGCGGAGATGGAGCCGCCGAAGATCGCACCGCAGTAGATAGCGCCCAGCACGATCAGTCCCGTTTCCGGGGCCATGGTAAATGTCATGGGCAGCAGCAGCGCAACGCCCATGGCGGCGGACAGGCCTGGCAGACAGCCGATGATGATGCCGATGGCGGTGCCGCCGGCCATAAACAGCAGATTGCTGAGGGACATCGCGTTTACGAAGCCGTGTCCCATCAAGGCTAAAGTTTCAAGCATAACTCATGCCCCCCTTTATTTGAACAGCAGGCCCACAGGCAGCTTTACACCCAGGAACATGGTAAACGCGCCATAGACCAATCCGATGATCACAATGGTAGAGATCAGGATCTGCCACTTGGGGACCCTGAGATACAGCAGGCTTGCCGCCATCAGCACGATGGTCGCCAGATAGAAGCCGACAAAGTACATACCGATTAGATATGCGATGAGCATTCCCAGAACGATAAAAAATTGCTTAGGCTGAAACCCTTCGAAGATTTCCGGAATACCGCTGGTCACCCCGTTCTTTTTGGCGGCAAACAGCATTTCAACCACATAACCGGTGGTAAGCAGAAACAGGATCGCAATGATGCACAGAGGATAGATCCGAGCTCCCTTTTTCAGATCTCTGGACATCAGGAAGAAAAAGGCGCAGACCGCATACATGAAGCCTACAACGCCAATATCAGTTTTTTTCATAGTGCCCTCCAGTTCGCACTGCATTGATGCGGAAAAATAAGGCGGGAGCAACCACCGGCTGCTCCCGCACAAAATGGGGATCAGTCGCCCCAAACGTCGGCCAGACTTTCAGTGAAGTCCTGCTGCTGCTTGATCAGAGCGGCGGTGTCTGCGCTGTTCTTATAGTCAGTCTCCATTCCAGCGGCCTCGGCAGCCTTGAGATAGTCGGCGTCCTCCATCAGCTTCTGGAAGGCGTCCTCATAGAACTTGATCACATTCTCGGGGGTGCCGGCAGGCGCCACGATGCAGCGGGAGGAACCCAGCCACTGGTCATAGTAACCCAGTTCGCCCATGGTAGGCACGTCGGGATAGCCCTCCAGACGCTCCTGATTGTAGACGGCCAGAACCTTGACCTCAGAGGTGAAGGAAGCGAAGTCCGCTACCTTGGCCACGGAGAAGTCCACCTCGCCCTGACGGAGCGCCAGCAGCTGGTCGGCGGTGCCGCCGTAAGGAATGTCGGTATATTCAAAGCCGGCAGAAGTAGCCAGAACCTGCGCACCGATGTGGTTGGATGCCCGGTTGCCATTGGTGGAAGCCTTCAGCTTGCCGGGGTTGTCCTTTGCGAACTTCACCAGATCCTCCAGCGTGTTGAACTGGGAGTCCGCCTTCACCAGAACCACGGAGGTCTCCGTCACATGGTTGCAGATGGGAGCGAAGCTGTCCACGGTATACGTTGCCAGACCCTCGGAGATGGTGGCGTTGAAGTTGGGCAGGTTGATGAAGCCCAGCGTGTAGCCATCCGGGGCCGCCTGAGAGAGGGCCGTCCAGCCAATGGAGCCGGAGCCGCCTTCCAGGTTTTCAATGATGACCGGCTTGCCGATGTACTTTTCAGCATAGGCGGCCAGCACACGGGCGGTGTTATCGGTTCCGGAACCCGCTTTATAGGATACGATCATGGTAACATTTTCCTTGGGGGCCCAGTTCTCATCTGAAGTGGAGGGCTGATCGGAAGTGCCCGGATCAGTCTTGGCGCTGCCGCCGCAGGCGGTGAGGGCCAGTGCGAGCGTACCGGCCAGCAGAAGGCTCAAATAACGTTTCATCTTCATAGCAAAACTTCCTCTTTTCCTTTCTTAACTCCTCTGAAATTCGATTGACATTCGTTTTTCCCAGGGGTCCGGATCATATGCCGTTCAATAGCAGGTGCACCTATCGGATTGGGCATATTGCCTATATTCAGTCAAGCATACCGGGTAAAAAAAGTAAAGTTTGAATAATTGTGAAGGTTTCAAAGTACGCTTTTTGAACTTTTTCCTCCCACGCCGCCGTCTGTAAAACCGTCGCAGACGGCCCGATATCCTGCCAATTCTCCGCAAGCGGCCCCTGTCCGGGAAACGGAGCGGCTCTTGCGGGGCAGACGGTCCGCACCAGTAAACAAGCCGCACGGAAAATCCGTGCGGCATACTGCTCATTTTTCGGATAAATTGCCAAACGGCCCGGCTTCAACGCAGGATGGGACAGGCCGGATTTTAGCGAGACAGGTAGTCCCGCACCAGCGCGGCGGCCTCCCGGGCGGCTTTTTCCTCGTCCAGATTCACCAGCTTTCCGCTGCGGACCGTGACCTTGCCGTTGACCACGGTGTAATCCACCGGGCCTTTCCAGCCCACGGTCCCCAACAGGGATTTGGGGTCCAGATCCGCCCCCACCAGCTCCAGACGCCGGGTGTCGATAGCGAACAGGTCTCCGGCCTTCCCCACTTCCAGAGAGCCGATGTCGTCCCGGCCCAGGATCTTCGCGCTGCCCACGGTGGCGATCTTCAGAACATCGTAGCCGCTGGGAGCCTTTTCACTGGATTGGAGACGGTGGAGCAGATAGGCCACCCGCAGCTCCTCTAACAGATTGGAGCCGTCATTGCTGGCGCTGCCGTCCACCGCAAGGCCCACGGGAACGCCCAATTCCAGCATTTCCGGCACTCGGCACACGCCGGAGCTGAGCTTCATGTTGGAGATGGGACAGTGGGCAACGCCGGTGCCGGTCTCCGCCAGACGGCGCAGTTCCTCCCCGTTGAAATGGATGCCGTGGGCATACCAGACATCCGGGCCGATCCAACCAAGGGATTCCATGTATTCCAGGGGCCGCATCCCGCACCGCTCCCGGACGAAGCGCTCCTCGTCCTTCGTCTCGCAGAGGTGGGTATGGAGCCGCACGCCCAGATCTCTGGCCAGAAGCGCAGACTGCCGCAGCAGCTCCTCGGAAACGCTGAAGGGCGAGCAGGGAGCCAGCGCCACCATCCGCATGGAGAATCGGGACGGATCATGGTAGGTCTCCACCGCACGCTGACAATCCCGCAGGATCTCGTCCACGGCCTGCACAACGCTGTCCGGCGGCAAGCCGCCGTCCTTCTTGCTCAGGTCCATGCTGCCCCGGGAGGCGTACATCCGGATGCCCAGATCCTCCGCGGCGGCGAACTGTGCGTCCAGCAGCCCCTCCGCCTGCCCCTGCGGGAAAACGTAATGGTGGTCGAAGCAG
>ENA-UEQL01002367-UEQL01002367.1-human-gut-metagenome-genome-assembly--contig:-NODE-2367-length-12561-cov-4.354694_pt1 | contig 12561 bp, 7 predicted proteins | sample MGYA00242905_ERZ507926 | MGnify/ENA primary metagenome ERZ507926 (study PRJEB26167, sample SAMN06115531) | human gut metagenome | host: Homo sapiens | place: China:Henan | collected 2015-09-09 | study...
CCTGTCGTCAGGTCGTGCCTGCGGAGCTACAAATGCTCATCCTATGGAAAGTTTCGCACATGGCGGGTATTCTCTATGGAGCCCTGACCGATGACGGCTATGGTGTCGGAACGCCGTTCAAGTCGAGTCGTATCGGAAAGGATATCGGCTATAAGGCCTTCAAAAGTATTACGGGATGTCGAAAGACAAACTGAAAGAACCGGGAGCGCTCGACCAACGGCGTAGGTTTTTCCCACGGTCGTCTTCACTTCATCTTCGGTGGGAATGGTAATATTCACTTCCGGCTCGTTGAAGTCGGGGGCCTGTTCAAATTCATCGTCTTTGCACGATACAAAGCCGAATGCCATCATTCCTGCCAATAACAGGGAGAGGGCTTTGATGGATAGGTTTGTCTCCATATCGTTTATTATTATGGATTATTTATCTTCGTTTCTTAGGTTCGATAATATTCTTGCTTCCGCAGCGGGCGCAAGCGAGATGATACTTAAAAGCAATACTTCACGCCTACCTGCAGGGCGAATGTGGTGTTGTATTGCGGTTGTTTGGTATGCTTCATATAATCCTTGGTGATGGCGGTCAGCGCGTAGTAGCAACGACCTTCCGCTTCCACCTCGATATGGGGGCGGATGCGGTAGCACACACCTACACCGCCCACCAGTCCAGCATCGAAACGGTTATCGCGCGTGGAGTTGAACTCGTATTTATGGTCGTAAGCGACGAAAACCGTCGGGTCTTTACCTGCTATCAAGTCATCCAGTATGGAGCTGTTGCTCATCTCCATACCTTGCACCTGGCTTTTCGCCCAGTAGCCCATGTAGCCTCCGGCATGGAGGAATCCGCACACCTTTTCACCGCCGAAGGAGAAGCGTGCCATCACGGGCAGTGAAAGATAATGATCGCGGCGGTCGCGGTAGGTTGGGTCGTAGACGCGGGACATGGTGTGTCCTTTTTGCAGGTAAGTGAGGTCGGCACGTACCGCCAGCCAATCCAGAATGCCGTATTCCACAGGGATACCCACAGTCAGACCGGACATATTTTGCCCGAAATCATAGATGTATGTTTTCTCGTCCACTTTGCGGAAAGAGACGGCGGGGAAAATCTTTACATTACGGATGGGATGTACTTGCTGGGCAGTGACATTGGAAGAAGGTACACTCCGATAGGCTACTCCGCGCCACTTGGAATCATCGAATTCCGGAGTGCTCCATCCTTTCTGTTCCAGACGTGCATCGTAGTGCTCGCCAGTATAGATACTATTAAAAGTGATTGCACCCGACGCTGTCCGCCAACTGAGATCGGTGGGAATAGTCTCCACGCTTCCATCGGTGTAAGTAATGCGCAAGTCCAGACAGAAAGCGGGACGGTTGCGCCAAGGGGCACGGTCGAAGTCCCACACTGCTTTGGATTGATGGTTATACCAGCCGTTACCCAAAAGTACGCCAATAGCGTTGTCACCATTCTGTAATTGTGAAGTCACATCATAAGCCACATACAAGTTGCGACGATCAAAGCGGGTATAGAGAGGGGCAAGGCAGTGGTCTCCTATCTTCTCGCCATTGATGTAAAGCTCATATAGTCCAGCAGCGGCAATATAAGCACGCGCTGACTTTACCTTTTTGCCGGTCTTGAACTCTTTTCGGAAGTAAGGGGCAGGCCCATAATGAATATCCTTGCCATCGCCAATCCAAGCACCTTGCCAATGTTGCATCCCCATCATGCCCGTTTCAAAGTAAGAGACAGGAGAAGCAGTCTCCTTATATTCCATGTCGCTGCAGATTACTTTCCAATAATATCTAGTGAAAGGCTGCAGTTTTTTGCCCGCATAGGCCACAAGCTGATTACGGGAATCGTTCTTTCCACTATCCCACATCCTGCCACAGCCATTGACCACATTCAACGAGTCTTCGTCTACCACAATCCGCCAGGAAGTCTGCACAGCTCCCTGCCTACCATCTTCCATCCGCCAAGAAAGGCGTGGAACGGGATTATCCAAACCTATAGGTCTGTCAAGATGTTCGCTCCTCAGATCAACCAAACGAACCGGAGTCTGCCCTTGTACAGTAATGCAAGCAAAGAATGTGAATAGAAGCAGTATATTTCTTTTCATAACTCCATTGTTTATCTATTCCGTAGTAATCACCAGTTCCTTGCCCTCCCTCAGTTGGTCATGGGTGATAAAGTAACCGTCAATCTTTTTACCGTCATAAGTAATGTCAATAATCTTCTTGCCGCTTCCTTTCTTCACAATCGTAAAGGGACGACCATTCAGATTGAACGTCACTTTATCGAACAAGGGAACAGTAACAATATATTCAGGATCGGCAGGCGAATAAGTGTAAAGTCCAATAGCATTGAGCACATACCACGAAGACATCTCGCCGGCATCATCCATCCCTGCATAAGCCAGCTTGTCGGCACCCATGTCATAGTAGTGGTTCATCAGGCTGTCGAGAATGCATTGGGCTTTCTCTTGTTTGTCTATGAAATAATAGGTGTAAGGAATGCTGTGTCCCGGCTGGTTTCCGTGGCAATAGTTTCCGATGAATCCGGTCAGGTTGTGGGCCTCGTAACCTCTCCACGGTTCGCTGAATAAGGAATCCAGTTTAGCCTCCACCGCCTCTTTACTGGGATAGAGCTTAATCATGCCTTCGGGGTCGTGGGGGGCGAAGAAGAGGGCGTTCCATGCATTGGCCTCACGGTACATGTACTGGTAATAGGGATAATACGGATCGAAATCCTGAATCCAGCTACCATCGTCAATCTTACCTCTCCAAAAGCCGGTAGAGGGGTCGAATAGCGTCTTGTAGTTGTTGGAGCGTTCCATCATCAGTTTGTAGTTGGCTTCATCTCCCAGCTCCTTGGCTACCAAGGCTACGGCATAGTCATCGTAAGCATATTCCTGGGTCTTGGTCACAGCCCCTTTGTATTCGTCCCATGTGGGTACATTCACTGTGTCTTTTTCAGCAATCCAACCTCGCTCCATATACTCATCCAAATAGCGACGTCCTCCTTTACCGGGCACCGTAGCATTTTTCAGAATCAACTTATAAGCACGCTCCAGATCGAAATCATGCAAACCACGCAACCAAGAACCAGAAATAAAAGTGGAAGCGTGATCACCATGGAAGAAGGTGGGCATGTAGCCGTCACGCTTCTCACCTTTGTCAATAATAGACCTAATGATGTCAGTAGTCACATCGGGAGAAATCATACCTATGAGTACCAGTTTGTTGCGATAATCGTCCCAAAAAGAAGGGTCAGTGTAATAGTGGAAGCCGTTATTCACTACTTCGCCACGGACATCAGTATATTCATGATTCACATCGCTACGCAAAGCCGGCCATTTAAAAGCATGGAAGAAAGTAGAATAAAACAATCTCTTTTCACGTTCCGTGCCACCTGCAACTTGAATCTTGGAGAGGAGTGCTTCCCAAGCCGCATCGGCTTCTTCTGCCACTTGTGCAAAACTTTTGTTCAACATTTCGGCCTTCAAATTCATTTGAGCATTCTCTATACTCACAAACGAGAAACCAGCCTTCACTTCCAAAGGTTCAACACCTTTGCTGTCGATAAAACGCAGCACAGCCACCTCATGTTTGTCGTCTTTTACCATTTCCACTTGGCCTATTTTATAGTTGGTCTTAGCGTAAAAGTAGATTTTACCATCGCCATCTTGATAACCCGTGAACGTATTATCGTCAACCTTCTCAATCTTCCAATCACGGACATCATTATTAGAACGGCGGATGTCTACCAATAATGACTTATCGTCGCCCTTGCCGAAAGTATATTTATGGTAGGCACAACGCAAGGTACTGGTCAACTCGGCGTTCACTTTATAGCGTTCCAGATAAACTTGGTAATACCCCGGATGCGCAGATTCCTTCTCGTGACTAAACCCGGAGCAATAATTACCCGGAGCGATAGTTCCCACCACTGGCAACATGGGGACATGCAACAAGTTCCAATGCCCTTTAGCTGTATGTGAAAAACCATAAATCACAGTGTCCTCATATTGATAGCCCGCACCGCTACGAAACTGTGTAACGGGGCTGAGCTGCACCATTGCGTTGGGCAAGGTAGCACCCGGATAAGTTTCCGCACCCCATGTACGTGACTTTATTTTGCGCGTATACCCTAAGTCCTCAGGCTCCCACAAAGTAGCCGTACCCAAGAAAGGATTGACATATTCGGTTAATTTCTTCTGCGTACCGCCACAGCCCGTCAGAACAATCAGGGCGAACAGTAGAAATAAATATTGATTCTGTTTCATCTTTTGTATTTATTTTATATAAAAAACTGTTGTCTCTAAAAACATTATTTCCAAAATAACTGCCAATTAAAACTGGCTCTAAAAAAAAATGTGCCGAAACCCAATAACCAGATTGAGTTTCGACACACTTTTAATTGCTAACTTATTTCAGGCTCTTTTCAAAGAGAGCTTTGGCTTCAATCAAAGTACAACCACTTGTCTGCGTAGTCAGATGGTTGTTGCCGCTATTGTTCATTGCCCAGTTAGTATTATACAGCAAATCAAGTTTATTGATTCCCTTTCGCCACAAGATTTCAGCATTATTGTTAAAGAAAGTGATGAATTTCTTCTTATATATGGGGTCCAAATTCGGTTCCATAATCAGCTGCACATAATAACGCATGAAAATACCCTTAAACAAACCTCCGTCCCCATCGCCTTCATCACGAAGTAAATTATTTCCAGTATCTATCATGCTGCTATTACTGATAGCGAAATTGGCAGCCTTACGAGCATCTTTCAAATAGGACTCTTCTCCTGTGATCTTATACAGTTCGTAAGCAGCACCCAAGAATGTACCTTGGTTATAAGAAAGAGAAAGTGTACTCAACTCACCCGTCTCACCGTTCACATTATCATAGATGGCGCCGGTAGCAGGGTTAAATAAATTTTCACGCTCCCATTTATAAATATTGACAGCCCAATCCAAATCCTCCTGATTCCCGTTAATACGGTAAAGACGAGCAGCAATCAAAGCAGCAGGGCCGTTGGAACAAGCATTTTTGCTCCATAGCTGGTCGTGAGTCCAAGCAATGCCACCACCTGCGTAATCGTTCCAACCGGTCTTGATTTCATTCCACATCTCTTGAGAAGTTTCCAGATACTTGTTTTCATCAGTAACTTCGTACAAGCGAATCATGGTGAGAGCAATCCACTCCATATCATCATAAAAGTTGTTCCAATAACTGCCACCGTTCTTTGCCTTGATACCGACATACCATTTGTCGAACAAGTCGCTGTACTTGCTATCTCCGGTACGATTGTAAGCATCTATCATCACATCCATAGCATGAGCCTGCGGCCAATAATGGAAATCCTTGATTGAACCGTCATTCCCGTAGTTGAAATAATTCTCTTCCGTATTCCAGAAACGATCTATCAGGGTCACAGAACTGCTATCGGCAGCCGCATCCCAATCTATGGTGTAAAGCCCCTTATCATACATATACTCATCTTCTATCTCGCACGATTGAAGTGCCAAAAGAAGCAGGGGCAGACAAAATAATATTTTTTTCATAATCTCTCCTTAAATTAGTTGGCCAATTCCACTTTATGAGTATAGTTCTCCACATTGAATATCACACTAATCTTGGTGATGGCACCCGGATTGTGGCCATCGGCCGCACCATCGAATTCATCGTTCAGTTTCCACTTCTGATCCCATTGGTTATCAGGAGTCTCCATAATATAGAAATAAGGATCTTCGGGAGTAGCCGCACCAGGATTAGAGTCTGTAGTATTCTTGGTTCCCCAATACTGTATACTACCATCAGCATAAGTCATCAAGAACTTATAGCGTTGGTCGCGCCCCCATCCTTCTTGCTTGAACTCAATTTTATCCTGACCGCAGAACACACCGTTTCCAACATAAGGCAATTCAAAAGTTGCGGCACCACTCGGACAGAAGTAGAATTCCATCTTACTTACTTCCCTGACGGTTACAGATGCAATGGAGAAATCCATCTCAATGCGGTAAACTCCCGTCTTTTCTACGGTTGTCTCGCCTTCGCCTTCCATAATCTTATTGCCATTGATATAAAACACCTTGGCACCTTCGGCTGCTCTATCTACCAGTTTGTAAGTCTTTCCGCCTTCCAACTTCGTAAAGACTTCGAACTTATCCTTTTCGGGTGAAGCACACGCCACAGCCTTAGAAGCATCCATACCACCTTCAGTAGCACTTCCGGTCAAGTAAAGCTGTGCCGGAATCTCTTCAAATCCCACCAAGCGAGTGATGGTGAGCTTCTTGCTTTCCTTTGCCATTACAGAATTCAAACCTCTGGAAGCCATTACTGTCCAAACAAGTGTACCCGTCTCACCACTGTTCAATCCGGCAGCCGCACCAACCTTGTTCAATGTCTTGTGGCTGATGGTAGCATAGCTCAAAGAACCGCCATTGTCAGAAAGCACTTTGTAAATAGGCTTAGAAAAATCTCCACCTTCTTTATCGAATACCACTTCATAAAGAGGGGCACCGCTATCTTCAGCCTTGGCCGACTCCCATTCAAAGAACAGGCTGGCGCTGGCCGACGATTGCAAGACTACTTCCTTGCCGTCAGTGGGTTCATACAACTGATTTACTGAGGAAACTTTGGAATCCTTGTATTCCATGTCTTCCGTACAAGACGTAGCAAAGAGGACTGCCGAAAAAAGAGCTATTGTTGAGAATATTGTTTTCATTGTTCTATTGTTTTTAATGAGTTTAGATACACGTTAATTTCCATATCCCGGATTGTTAGGCGCCAGATTGGGATTCAAATTGATTTCACTGATAGGAACTGCCCAAAGATAATCTCTTGCCTCTTCGAACTTGCGAGTGTCAAGCTTGTTCTCGTCCACGAAGCTTGCACCGCGCACCTTGCCCGACAAGTATTCGTTACCAGCCTTCCAACGCTTAATATCATACCAGCGCAAACCTTCCATCGCCATTTCTACACGACGTTCGTCGCGAATAATCTGCCTCATCTCTTCCTTGCTCTTTCCGGCAGGAAAGTTCAAGGCTGCATCGGCAGTAAATCCGGCACGTTCGCGGATGGGACGGATGGTCTTGTTCCATACCTCTTCAGTCATACCGCTTGTTTCGTGAACAGCCTCAGCATACATCAGCAAGATGTCAGCATAGCGCATAGTGATGATATTCATACCGGAATTCTGGTCACCGGGAGCCTGCGGATTATAATACTTACGGGTGAAATAACCGGTAGAAGTGCCGTTTCCACCACCATCGTAGGCATCGGTTCCCGAACCCGGACGAATGTTGATGACTACGTCTTTACTGCCATCGTCCACATTGCCACTCCAGTCATAGCCATCATAAATGATAGTAGCGGTGAGACGTGGGTCACGGTTGTCGTAAGGATAAGCAGGGTTATAATCTGTCCCGGCTTCACTGATAGTCTTTCCACTAAGCATCAGATAAGTGTCTACCAACGATTGCTGCGGCACACGGTTCACGGCACGTCCGCCTCTTGACAAAGGAATCATGTCTACCATCTCACCCCAAGTAATCAAATTGGGTACATAAGAACGGTCCATGATAATCTCTTCATTATACTCATTGGCTTCATCAAAAAGCCCGGCATAATCAGGAAATAAGGCATAAGTACCATATTCGCCCTGTTTGTTCATCAGATTGTCGCAATAAAGCATCACATTGTTCCAGTCGCTATCCATCAAGTAGACACGAGCCTGCAAAGCACAAACGGCACCTTTAGTAATTTTGCCCTTGTCTTCTTCGGGCAATTGGTCGCGAGTGGGAAGCGCATCCTTGATGTCTTCCAATTCTTGGTGAATGAAGCTGATAATGGTTTCGCGGTCTGTACGACTTACACTCCGCGATTCTTCCAGCGTGATGTCCTCCGTAAAGAAAGGTACTGCACCATAAAGGTTAGTCAGACGGAAGTAGAGGCTTGCACGGATATAGCGTATCTCGGCAATCATACGTGCTTTAACAGATGCGTCCATGTTGGGTACCAGATCCACCTTTTCAAGGAACACGTGGCAGGTCTTTATGCCTCCGTAAAGGTCTTTCCATTCATTCTTGAAGATGTCGAGCGAGGGAGTAGCCATACCTTTGCGAATGGCACGTTGGTCGTCCACACTGCGACCGTCGTAAGCATTGTCACTCAAACTTTCATCGCTCCACATACGGCCTGCATTGTACATCTGGCTGTAAGCCATGTTCACCACATACTGGGCTTTGGTGGTGGAAGTCCAATAAGAGTTATCCGTAAATTTGTTTGTCGGTGCGTTCTCCATCTCGTTGCAACTGCAAAGCATCAGAACAGCCATTCCGGCAAAAGCTATATATTTTCTTAGTCTCATAGTTATCTGTTGTTTTTAGAATTCAATGTCTATACCGAAACCATAGTAACGGAGCGTCGGGTAGTTTCTACCAGAATTGGCGCCACTATTACCCATCTTAGAGTCGAACTCAGAAGATTCAGGGTCAATAAACGAGTTATTACTGAAAGTCAGCAAGTTTTGTCCGTTGACATAGATACGTGCCTTTTCCATACCCACCTTGCGGCTCCATGTTTTAGGGAATGTGTAACCAATCTGCAAGTTCTTCAGACGCAGGTATTTTCCATCCATCAAGAATAGGTCGGAACCTTGTCCGTTTCCGTAGTTGTTTCTGTTGGAAGTAGAACCCGGAGCAGTAAGTCTCGGCCAACGTGCATCGGTGTTGGTAGGAGTCCAGAAATCCAGTTGATGCTTATAGATATTATAAGAGTAATTGGCGTGGAACGGTTCAATCAATTCACCACGAAGCATCATGTCACGCTTGCCCACACCCTGCCAGAACATACCGAAATCGAATCCTTTCCATTCTACATTGTAGTTGAAACCGAAAGTAAGACGAGGGAAGGCATTACCCAAGATAAACTTATCCTTCGAGTCGATGACACCATCTTCGTTACGGTCTACAAACTTCACGTCACCCGGCTGTACCTTTCCACCTACAGGAATAGCCGATGCCTCAATCTCCTCGTAGCTTTGGAAAAAGCCGTCCATCTTGTAACCGTAGTAAGACTCCAACGGACATCCTTCACGGGTGATACGGCTCAACTCCTCTATTTGTGAGATTCTTTCGTGACCAGGGTACTTCAGCACTTCATTCCAAGAGTCACCAAGATTGAAGTTGAAGTTATGATTTGCGGCTCCCGTTTTCAAACGATAGTTGATAGAGAGGTCCCAACCTTGATTCTGCATCTCACCAATGTTGTCCATCGCCATATCCGTACCGAATACCGAAGGCACAAGGGGCTTCATTAAAATGTCGCTCGTACGCTTGTAGAAATAGTCGAACGTCACATTCAAAGCGTTATTGAAGAACGAAGCGTCTACACCCACGTTGAAGGTTTTGGTCTTTTCCCAAGTCAAATTATCCTTACCTAACTTAAAACCTGCGCCTGATACTGTCTGGTTATTATATGCGTAAGAGTTGTTGTACAGTTCGTAAACAGTAAAACGGTCATAAGTACCAATAGACTGGTTACCCAAGATACCAAAAGAAGTACGCAGTTTCAAGTCACCCACACGTTCCTTGTAAGCCTGCATAAAGTTCTCCTCGCTCAAACGCCAGCCTAATGAAACAGAGGGGAAGAAACCCCATCGGTAGTCTTTATGAAACTTGGAAGAAGCGTCATAACGGAAGCTGAATTCTGTATAATATCTGTCAGCGTAAGAATACCCCACACGTCCCAACAGAGAAGTCAGACTGGTACGGTTGGATTCATCTACAAATGTTTTTCCTGTGATGTTTCCCACAGTACTATTGGTAATGTCTGTACCGATACCCAAGTCGGGATCTACCCCCTTCTTCTCAATCTCATTGCTAGACGAAGTAAACGATTCATTGGTTACTCCAAAAAGCCCGCTGACATTGTGTTTACCGAATGTCTTGTTGTAATCCAACAAAAGTTGGCTATTAATAAGGTAAGCCGTATGATTCCAGTTACTGGTCCGATAGTCAGTATCTTTCACTGGACGTGGTTCGGTAGCCTCTTCATTCAAGTAATAGGATACGCCCAAATTGCGGGTAGAACGCATGTCGTTTATCACATCCGCACCCAACACTCCACGCAACTTCAATCCGTCAATAAGCCGGAATTCAGCATTGACATTAGCGTTCAGATAATTGTTACGATACTTGTTACGGCCACCAGCTTCCAATGCTCCCAATGGGTTAAATTCAGTCAATACATCATTTAACAAATATCTTCCATCTTCCGATTTCATTTTGTAATAATAATAAGTAGGTACACGGGCGGCATCCACTTCCAAACTCCCACCGGTGGTACTTACACTATTATTACGTGTATAAGCCAAAATAGCATTCAGTTTCAAACGTCCCACTTCCGTGCTAACATTGGTACGAAAATTATAACGCTGCACGCCAAAATCACTGTTGCCCACATAATTACTTTCCTGGTCATAATAACCCATGGACACCATGTAAGTAGTTTTATCACTACCTCCAGATACGCTTAGATTGTAATTCTGCTGTAAGGCTGTGCGGACTATCTGATCAAAAAACCAGCTTTCTTCATTTTGATGGGCAGCCAGGTCACGGATTTGATCGGGTGTATACAAAGGAGCCTCTCCAGCATTGGTGGCAGCTAAATTGCGCAAAGTAGCGTTCTGATAGCCTTTCACCGGAGAAAACAAGATATCCGGATTCTGCCATCCCATCATACCACTTAACCGAACTGTCGCACGCTGGTTCTTCTTACCTTTCTTAGTAGTAACCAAAACTACACCATTGGAAGAACGTGAACCATAAATAGCAGCTGTACCGGCATCTTTCAAGATGGAAATGTTCTCAATATCATTGGGATTCAATTTATCGAAACTACCGCCATCAGCTACCAATCCGTCTATGACAAAAAGCGGACTATTGTCATTCACAGTGCTGATACCACGGATATTAAAGTTAGTCTTACGATCATTAGGATTGCTACTGCGCTGCTGGATAACCACGTTGGGCGCAGCCCCTTGCAAAGCATCTGTCATGTTAGCCACGGGACGGTCTTCGATCATGGAAGCCTTTACCTGGTCTACAGCACCTACGGCACTCTTGCGGGTAGTAGTACCATAACCGATGACAATAACTTCATCCAGCACCTTGGTATCCTCCTTTAAGACAACATTCAATTGTTTTTGATTTTTCACAGCAATTTCCTGAGTGGCATATCCCACATAGGAAAAGACGAGAACATCTTGGGCACTACAAACAATGGAATAGTTTCCATCCACATCTGTAATGGTACCCACACCTTCTTTACCCTTAACAGTAACACTCACTCCAATCAGGCTTTCACCTGTGGCATCCTTAACGGAACCTCTCACCGTGGCATTGTTTTGCTGCACCACAGTAATAGTCTCCGCATGTGCATAAACCGCAGGAGCCTGCGCCAGCATAGTCACAGCAGGCAAGGCAATAAGCCAGAACTTATAGTTCCCACCTATCCGAGCCAGCAATGAATTTACTGTGTACACTCGATTCTTTTTCATATTCTTTAAGATTAAACATTATAATAAATCACGATAAAAAAAGGAAAAGAACACAAATAATACCAACGAACAACCAATTCATGCAATTTGTATCCTAATCCTCCTTCCAGCGCACTTTATTGATTTTAAATAATTCCTGTTTTTACAAGCTGTTCAGCAAATCCACTTTACCCTCGTTCACTAATTTCAAAATCAATTCTCCAAACAGCGTATTCTGCCAAGCAAACCATGCACGGGTAAAGTTAGTGGGGTCATCCTTGTGGAAAGACTCGTGCATGAATCCCGTACCGGCATCCGTATCCATCAGCATTTTGATACAAATCTTTATCTCCTCATCATTCTGGCTGGTGAATGCCTTCATCATGATACTCATAGGCCATACCATATCATAACCAATGTGCGGACCTCCGATACCTTCACCGGCTTTACCTTTAAAAAAGTAAGGGTTGCTGCCACTCCACACAAAGCGGCGTGTATTCTGATAGATAGGATCGTTTACGTCCACATCACCCAAATAAGGCATAGCAAGAAGGCTGGGTACATTGGCATCGTCCATTAACAGATGATTGCCGAATCCATCTACTTCAAATGCATAGATTGTCCCAAACTCAGGATGATTGTAAGTGGCATATTTCTTCAGGGCTGCCTCCACTTCGGCTGCCAAATCGGTGCATTCTTTGGCCAAGGATGTTTCCTTGTTTACTTCCGTCAGAATTTCAGCAGCCTTTCTCAGAGAAGAGACAGCGAAAAAGTTGGAAGGGACCAGGTACTGAAGCGTAGTGGCATCGTCCGATGGGGATTTTCGTGTGGTACTCCGGCAGTGTGCGGGGGGCGATGTTCGCCGCCCGGGGAAGCGTTTCGGACACCATTCCACAATCTGCGACTACCCCTACCGACGCTTCGGAAACGCAGGCGCGTATTGACGCGGACTGGATCGACGAACGAGGACAACGATTTGCACGTGACCAAGGCGGCGCTATCCTTCTCCCCTCAGTACGAGTACAGTCTGCGGG
>ENA-UEQL01002368-UEQL01002368.1-human-gut-metagenome-genome-assembly--contig:-NODE-2368-length-12560-cov-5.122727_pt1 | contig 12560 bp, 8 predicted proteins | sample MGYA00242905_ERZ507926 | MGnify/ENA primary metagenome ERZ507926 (study PRJEB26167, sample SAMN06115531) | human gut metagenome | host: Homo sapiens | place: China:Henan | collected 2015-09-09 | study...
CCTACGACGAATACAACCGCTACATAGCCAAGCAGAAGTCGCTCGTGCGCCGCTTCCAGCGCATCGACGTGGGGGAACCCAATGCCGAGGATTGCTTTGCCATCCTCAGCGGCTTGCAGTCCCATTACGCGGGCCATCACCGCGTGCGCTACAGCGAGACCGTGCTGCGCAGCATCGTGGACCTTTCCAACCGTTATGTCCGTGACCGTCTGCAGCCTGACAAGGCCATCGACGTGATGGACGAAGTGGGGGCCGCCGTGGACCTGCGCCGCAAGGATGAAAAGCGGACGGCCGCCGTCACGGTGTCCGACGTGGAACGCATCGTGGCCCGTATGGCCGGCGTGCCCGTGAGGACGGTCTCGGGGCAGGAGCGGAACCGCCTGGCCAATCTGGAAAAGAACCTCAAGCAGATCGTCTTTGGGCAGGAAGAAGCCGTGGAGCAGACCGTGCGCGCCATCCTGCGTTCGCGTGCGGGCCTGGGGCAGCGTCAGCGGCCCACGGGCGCCTTCCTTTTCTATGGCCCCACCGGCGTGGGCAAGACGGAGCTGGCCCGCGGGCTGGCCCAGACCATGGGCGTGGAGTTCCTGCGCTATGACATGAGCGAATACATGGAACCGCACACGGTCTCGCGCCTCATCGGTTCGCCGCCAGGCTATGTGGGCTTCGACCAGGGCGGCCTGCTGACCGAGGCCGTGCGCAAGGCCCCGTATTCCGTGGTCCTGCTGGACGAGATAGAAAAGGCCCATCCCGACATCTTCAACATTCTGCTGCAGGTCATGGACTACGGTACCCTGACGGACAATTCCGGCCGCAAGACGGACTTTTCCCACACGGTGCTCATCATGACTTCCAATGCCGGGACGTTCGAGATGTCCAAGGCCAGCATAGGCTTTGGCAAGGCCGCGCCCGAAGATGCGGCCCGCAAGGCCTTGGGGGCTGTGGAACGGTTGTTCACGCCCGAATTCCGCAACCGTCTCGATGCCATGATCCCGTTCCGGGCCCTCACGCCTGCCATGATGCAGCGTATCGTGGACAAGTTCCTGCGTGAGATCGGGAACAGCCTTGCGGAACAGCAGGTCACGCTGGCCTCTACGCCCCGTGCCCGTGCCTGGCTGGCGGAAAAGGGCTATGATCCCGCCATGGGCGCGCGTCCGCTGCGGCGTTTGCTGCGCAGCCGGGTGGAAGACGCCCTGGCCGGTGAGCTGCTCTTTGGCCGTCTGCGCCACGGCGGGCTCGTCCGCTTGGGGGTCAAGGACAATGAACTCGTACTCCAGTTCCCTGACGCGGCCCCTGCACAGGGCGCGGAAGCGGAGGAGGGGGATGACGGCCGCAACGATGCGTAAGCAGATAGCCCTGTATGCGGCGCAGTTCCCCTCGCCGGGATGCTGCACCGCGGAAGGGATATTGTGTGCCGGTGGCGATCTGCTGCCGGCACGTCTGCTGGCAGCCTACAGCCGGGGCATCTTTCCCTGGTACGGTGAGGACATGCCCCTGCTGTGGTGGTGTCCTGATCCCCGTTGTGTATTGCCGCCGGATGCCTTCCATCTGCCGCGCCGCAGTGCCCGGGCCTTGCGCAACCATCCGTTCGAGCTGCGCATGGATACGGCCTTTTCCCGCGTCATCCGGGCCTGCGCGGCGCCCCGTCGCGACAGTGAAGGGACATGGATACTGCCCGAGATGATAGCGGCCTATGAGCGCCTGCACGCCCTGGGCTATGCCCATTCCGTGGAAGCCTGGCGGGATGGGGAGCTGCTGGGCGGCCTGTACGGTGTGGCCCTGGGGCGGGCCTTTTTCGGGGAATCCATGTTCCACCTCTGTCCCGAAGCTTCGCGGGCGGCCCTTGCGGGCCTGGTGGCGTTCCTGCGCGAACGGGATTTCCTCCTGCTGGATTGTCAGCAGGCCACGCCCCACATGCTGGCCATGGGCGCGCGGGAGATCCCCCGCAAGGAATTCCTGGCGCTCCTGCGGCAGGCTGTGCCCGTCCCTGATCCTGAACCTGTCTCCCAGCTGCCGTGGCAGCCGTGGCGGATGTCTTTTCGCCATGATGCTGCCCTGGGCTGGCTTCCCGACGAGCGATGATGAACCAGTCTCCTTTCAAGCTCCATAGCGCCTATGTCCCCACAGGTGACCAGCCGGAGGCCATCGATTCCCTGGTGGTCAATCTGGAAGCCGGCGTGCCGGAACAGATCCTGCTGGGCGTGACCGGCTCCGGCAAGACCTTCACCATGGCCAATGTCATTGCCCGCTGCGGACGTCCGGCGCTGGTGCTGGCCCCCAACAAGACGCTGGCCGCCCAGCTCTACAACGAGTTCCGCGAATTTTTCCCGCAGAACGCTGTGGAGTATTTCGTCAGTTATTACGACTACTACCAGCCGGAAGCCTATGTGCCCGCCTCGGACACCTACATCGAGAAAGATTCGTCCATCAACGACAATATCGACAAATTGCGCCATGCCGCGACCCATGCCCTGCTGACACGGCGCGATGTGATCATCGTGGCTTCGGTTTCCTGCATCTACGGCCTGGGCTCCCCCGAATTCTACGCCCGCATGATCATCCCGGTGGAAGTGGGGCAGCATATGTCCATGGATGCCCTCATCACCCGCCTGGTGGAAGTCCAGTATGAACGTAACGACTATGACTTCCATCGCGGGACCTTCCGTGTGCGCGGGGACGTGCTGGAAATCATCCCCGCTTACCATCACGAACGGGCCCTGCGCATCGAATTTTTTGGAGACGACATCGACTCCATGCGCGAGGTGGATCCCCTGACCGGGGACGTGCTGGCGGAAGTGGGCAAGACCGTCATCTATCCGGCCAGCCACTTCGTTTCCGCCCAGGACAACCTTAAGCGGACCACGGCCGACATCCGGCAGGAGCTGCTGGAACGGCTGACGGCCTTCAAGGCCAGCGGGCGCCAGGTGGAGGCGCAGCGTCTGGAGCAGCGGACCCAGCTTGATCTGGAGATGATCGAGGAGCTTGGCTACTGCAACGGCATCGAAAATTATTCCCGCCATCTGGACGGCCGCAAGGCCGGGGAACCGCCTTCCTGCCTGCTCAACTATTTCCCCGAGGATTTCATCCTGTTCGTGGACGAGTCCCACATCACCGTGCCGCAGGTGGGCGGCATGTTCAAAGGCGATCGCTCGCGTAAGCAGACCCTTGTGGACTACGGCTTCCGCCTGCCCTCGGCCCTGGACAACCGTCCCCTGCAGTTCGACGAGTTCCGTTCCCTGCTGCATCAGGTGGTCTACGTTTCGGCCACACCGGGCAAATACGAGATGGACCAGTCCCAAGGCATCATTTCTGAGCAGATCATCCGGCCCACGGGGCTGGTGGATCCGGAAGTGGAGGTGCGCCCCACCAAGGGACAGATGGAAGACCTGCTGGGAGAATGCCGGGAACGCATCCGGCGCGGGGAGCGGGTGCTGGTGACCACCCTTACCAAGCGCATGGCCGAGGACCTGACCGAGTATTGCTGCAATATGGGCGTCAATGCCCGCTATCTGCATTCGGATATCGACACCCTGGAGCGTTTGCAGATCATCAGGGCCCTGCGGCAAGGGGAGTTCGACGTGCTGGTGGGTATCAACCTGCTGCGCGAAGGTCTGGACATCCCCGAGGTCTCGCTGGTGTGCATCCTCGATGCCGACAAGGAAGGCTTTCTGCGTTCCACCGGATCGCTCATCCAGACCTTTGGCCGTGCGGCGCGCAACGTCCACGGGCATGTCATCCTGTATGCCGATACGGTCACGGCCTCCATGCGTGCTGCCATGGACGAGACCGAACGGCGCCGGGCCAAGCAGACGGCCTATAACACGGAGCACGGCATCACGCCGCGGAGTACCCGAAAAAGTCTTGAATCTCCGCTGGATGCCCTGTATGTGGATACCAGTTCTTCATCCCGGGGCAAGAGCAGGGGGCGTGCGTCCCGTCAGGACAATGCCGTGCCCCTGACTGCCGAAGATACCGCGGCGCTGGTCCAGCGTCTGGAAAAAGAGATGCGCGAGGCGGCCCGGGAACTGGAGTTCGAACGTGCCGCCGCCCTGCGGGACCGTATCCGGGCCCTGCGTGAACGCCTTATCGCCCTGCCGGAGTGATCATGAGTCCAGAACAGCTTTCCCTTTTCGGTGCCCCTGCCGCGCCCGCCCCCCAAAAGCGGGCCGAGAAAAAGGCTGCGGAAAAAATCGTCGCGCCTTCCGCCGCAGCCGCAGCCCCGGCGCCTGTGGATCCTTTGAGCCTGCCCGAACCGCCAAAGGACAGGCCCCAGGAGCGGATGGCCTGGCTGACGACCATCCTGGAGCACCACAATTATCTGTATCATACGCTGGACAAGCCGATCATTAGCGACGACCAGTACGATGCCCTGTTCCGGGAGCTGAAGGTACTGGAGGAAGACCATCCGCAATGGCGCAGTCCCCATTCGCCCACGCTGCGCGTGGGAGGCGGTTTGCTGGGCGGTTTGCCCAAACAGCGCCACCGTCAGCGCATGTACGGTCTGGACAACGTCTTTTCCGCCGAGGAGTGGCAGGAATTCGTGGCCCGCATGCAGCGCGCCCTGCCCGAAGCGCCGCTGGCCTTCTGGTGTGACCCCAAACTGGATGGTCTTGCCCTGGAGATTATCTATGAGGATGGCGTCCTGCAACAGGCGCTGACCCGCGGCGACGGGGAAGAGGGTGAAGTGGTTACCGAGGCCGTGCGTACCATCCGTACGGTCCCCCTGCGGCTGCGCGGGGCCGGTCCCTTCCCGGAACGGCTGGAGGTGCGCGGCGAGGTGGTCATCTACAAAAAGGATTTTGCCGCCATCAACGAGCGCCGGGAATCCCTGGGCCAAAAGCTTTTGGCCAATCCGCGCAATGCCGCTGCCGGGGCCCTGCGCCAGCTGGATGTGGCCAACACCCAGCAGATGCCCCTGCGATTCCTGGCTTACAGTCTGGGCGAGGCCCGCTGGGGACAGGCGGAACCCTGTCATTTCCAGCACGAGCTGGCGACCCGGCTGCGCGATTACGGCTTTTTGACGCCGCCCGACGGCAAACTCTGCGCCGATCCGGCCGCTGTGGAAGCCTATGTGGAAAGCGTGCGTCAGGGCAGGGCGGATTTTCCCATGGAGATCGACGGTGCCGTGGCCAAGCAGGATGATCTTGAAGCGCAGGAGGCCTTGGGCTTCACGGCCCGCGCGCCGCGCTTCGCTATCGCTTTCAAGTTCCCGGCCATGCAGGTGCATACCCGTCTGACCGGTATCGAGATCCAGGTGGGACGTACCGGTGTCCTGACCCCTGTGGCCCAGCTGGAGCCGGTGGCCGTAGGCGGGGTCATGGTCACCCGCGCCACTCTGCATAATGAAGACGAGATCCTGGCCAAGGACGTGCGGGTAGGGGATACGGTCATCGTGCAGCGGGCAGGTGATGTCATCCCCGAAGTGGTGGGCCCGGTGCTGGAGGAACGCCCCTCGGGGGCAAGGCCGTTCGAATTTCCGCATATCTGTCCCGTCTGCGGCGAGCCGGCCCACCGCGAACCCGGTGAAGCGGCCTGGCGTTGCGGCAATATCTCCTGTCCGGCGGTGCGCTTGCGCTCCATCTGTCACTTCGTGTCCAAGGCTGGTCTGGATGTGCAGGGCGTGGGACAGAAATGGATAGAGCAGCTGGTCAGCAGCGGGCATGTCACCAGCCCGGAACAGCTGTTCCGGCTCACCGTGCAGGATCTGCTGCCCTTCGACCGTATGGGCGACGTGCTGGCCCGCAAGATCGTAGACGCTTTTGATGATGCCCGCCACAATGCCACTCTGGCCCGCCTCATCAGTGCCCTGGGCATCCGCCATGTGGGCGAGCAGACCGCCCGCATGCTGGCGGCGCATTTTCACGATATGGATGCCCTGGCGGCTGCCGATACCCAGCGCCTGCTGGAGCTGCCGGATGTGGGGCCCGAGGTGGCCAGCTCCATCCGCAGTTTTTTTGAAAGCCCGGCCAACCAGCATATGCTGGCCGGATTGCGTGAGGCAGGCCTGTGGCCCGTGGCTGCGGCAGAGCCTGTCGAGGCAGCCGGGGAGGGTGGTCCCTTGCAGGGGAAGAACATCCTCTTCACCGGCACCCTTTCCATGGCGCGGGGCAAGGCCAAACAGCTGGCCGAGACGGCCGGCGCCGTAGTGCTGGGCAGCGTGAGCAAAAAACTGGATATCCTTGTGGTGGGCGAAAATCCGGGCAGCAAACTGGAAAAAGCCCAAAGCCTGGGGATCACCGTCCTTGATGAAGCAGCTTTCTTGAATTTGCTCGCTGACAGGATGGACGCATAACTTTCAACAGAACAGGACAGGTGAAGCAATGAGCACGCCGATCATCGTCATGGGTGCCAATGGCCGTATGGGCCGGACCATCTGCACGCTGGTGCAGGAAGACCCCGCCTTCACGCTTGCGGGCGTGGTGGAACGCAGCGAATTTGCTGCCGGTCTGGCCGCGTTGTCGTGCCCGGTGAGCCAGAATGTGGAAGAGCTGCTGCAAAGTCTGGACGGCAAAGCTGTCGTCGTCGATTTCACCGCTCCCGAGGTCAGTCTGGCCACGGCCCGCAGTGTGGCCAAGTTCGGTGCCGCTCATGTGATCGGCACCACCGGCTTCACCAATGAACAAAAGCAGGAACTGGCGAAGCTGGCCGAAAGCTGCCGCATGTTCTGGGCGCCCAATATGAGCATCGGCGTCAATGTGCTGCTCAAGGTCCTGCCCGAACTGACCCGCGCCCTCGGGGAAAAGTACGATATCGAGATGGTGGAGCTGCACCATAACCGTAAAAAGGACTCCCCCAGCGGTACGGCCCTGCGTCTGGGCGAATGCCTGGCCGAAGCCCGGGGCTGGGATCTGGACGACGTCCGCTGTTCCGCCCGTGACGGCATCATCGGTGAGCGTCCCAAGGCGCAGATCGGCATCCAGGCCATTCGCGGCGGGGATGTGGTCGGTGTTCACACGGTCTACTTCATGGGCCCCGGCGAGCGCATCGAAGTGACGCATCAGGCCCACTCGCGCGAGACCTTCGCTCAGGGAGCCCTGCGGGCCGCTGCCTGGCTGTGCGGACAGCAGCCGGGACGCCTGTACGGAATGCAAGACATTTTCTAGAAAATGTCTTGAACTTTGGCGGGGCCTGCGGTAGGCTTCCTGTAAACAACGCAGGAAAATGGCGTCGCAGACGCCTACGGGGGCCCCATGCCACAGGTAGCAGCACGCATCAACGACGAGCAGGAACGCTGGCTCAAGGATTACTTTCGTACCAAGAGCGCCGGAGCTGAATTCATCCTGCCCTGGGCCGTGGATACGTTTTTCCGCGCCATGGCCAACATCAAGCAGATGTTTACCGCAGGCGAACTGAAGACCATCGTGGAAGCGCACAAGGATACGCGCCTGCTGCCTGACCACACGCGTTTGTCCTATCTGCTGCTGCGGGTCAGTGATGCCTGTGAGCTGAACAACCTGCATACCCGGCATGGTGCCAGCTGCTCCAGCCTGGAAAGCAAGCTTAAAAGTCTGGACGACACCCAGGCGACGGCCCTTATGGTCTGGGCATCCGCTTTCTGGGTGAGCCGGAACTGTTCCGCCGGCAGCCTGGACGAATACATCAGCGCTTACTAACGAGGACGCCCTGCGCAAGCAGGGCGTTTCTTTTACGTTTTTTCTTCATTACCGGGCCTTCACAGGCCTTTTTTTCGGCCTTATAACTGAAAAAGCCCCGCCGCATGGCGGTCATTTTTTCTCCACTGCCGTATCCGGCATCAAACCGGCCTTCATCTCATGCGCGTACTTCATACATCGGACTGGCATCTTGGCCGCTCGCTTTTCGGCCAGAAACGCTACGAGGAATTTTCGGCTTTCCTGGACTGGCTTGCCCGTACTTTGCAGGAAAAGGGTGCCCGCAACGTGCTGGTGAGCATGGCCGGGGACGGTGCCCTGCTGCTGGACGAGGAAGGCCAGACCCACCGCATCGGCTGCCCCAAGGGGCTTCGCGCGAGATCCTGCAGGTGCTGGATGTCCATGTGGTAGGCAACCTGCCCGAAGATCCCGCGGAAGAGATCAAAGTCCTGCGCGATGCCCAGGGCAAGGTCGCGCTCATCGTCTGTGCCGTTCCCTTCCTGCGCGATGCCGACATGCGTCTGGTGGAAGAAGGGGAGAGCAGCGGCGACAAGGAAAGCAAGATGCAGGAAGCCATCCGCCGGCACTACGCGCAGGTTCTGGAAGAGGCGGCGGCGCTGCGGGACCGCCTGGCACCTGACGTCCCCCTGCTCTGTATGGGCCATCTGTTCACTGCCGGAGGCCAGACCGTTGATGGCGATGGCGTGCGTGACCTCTATGTGGGCTCGCTGGCGCATGTCCCGGCGTCCATCTTCCCGCCGTGCATCGATTATCTGGCTCTGGGCCATCTGCATGTGCCGCAGCGGGTAGGAGGCATGGAGCATATGCGCTACAGCGGCTCGCCCCTGCCCATGGGCTTTGGTGAGGCCTCGCAGCCCAAAAGCGTCTGCCTGGTAGATTTTACCGGGCGCTCGGCCCGTGTGGAGCTGCTGCCTGTGCCGGAATTTCAGAAGCTGGAGCGCGTGAGCGGCTCCATGTGCGAGATACTCGGCCGCCTGGCAACACTGCGGGACAGCGACAGTTCCGCCTGGCTGGAAGTTGTCTATACCGGTGATGATCTCGAGGGCAGCCTGCGCCAGCAGGTAGAGACGGCTGTGGCCGGGAGCGGACTGCGCGTCCTGAAGATCCGCAATGCACGTCTGCTGGACAGCCAGCCAAGCCTGGACGATACGGGCAGGAACCTTGAAGAGCTGAGCGAGACGGAAGTTTTTTCGCGCTGCCTTGCAGCCCGGAAGATAGAAGGCGCCCAGGCCGACTTGCTCATGCGCCTGTACGGCGAGATCCTCACCGCCATGCACGAAACCGACAGTAACGTCGAATAGGGGCCGCCATGCGTATCCAGAACATACGTTTCCAGAACCTCAATTCCCTGACCGGCATCTGGGAGATAGACCTCACCAGGCCGGATTTTATATCCGCCGGTATCTTTGCCATCACCGGCCCCACGGGTGCCGGCAAAACGACCATCCTGGACGCCATCTGTCTGGCCCTGTACGGGCGGACGCCGCGGCTCAAGACCCTGAGCGACAGCGAGAACGAGATCATGTCCCGCCAGACCGGGGAATGCATGGCGGAGGTGGTCTTCCAGATCGCCTCCGGGCGTCGTTACCGTTGCCACTGGAGCCAGCGGCGGGCCAGGAAATCCCCGGAAGGCAGGCTCCAGGCGGCACGGCACGAGATCGCGGATGCGGACAGCGGCCAGATCATCTGTGCCCAGAAAAGGGATATGGCCAGAGTGGTCACCGAGATCACCGGCCTGGACTTCGACCGTTTCACCCGTTCCATGATGCTGGCGCAGGGCGGTTTTTCGGCCTTTCTGGATGCTTCGGCCGACAGCCGGGCGCCCATCCTTGAAAGCATCACCGGCACGGAAAAATACAGCCGTATCTCCATGCTGGTGCATGAACGGCACCGGCAGGAAAAGCTCCTGCTGGAGGACATGCGCAAGGAACTGGCCGGCAAGCCCCTGCTGCCTGCGGACGAAGAGCAGGCTCTGCGGCAGCAGCTGTCCCGGCTGGAAGAGCAGGGCCGTCAGTCCAGGAGCCAGGCGCAGCAGCTGCAGCAAGCCTCGCAGTGGTTGCAGGGGCTCGATACGGCCCGGAGCCAGCTGGCCCAGGTAGAAGCGGAAGAAGAAAAACTGTCCCTCCGGGAACAGGCATTCCGCCCACAGGCTTTGCGGCTGGAGCAGGCCCAGCGGGCTGCCCGGCTGGAAGGCAGCTATTCTGCCTTGCTGCAGTTGCGCCACCAGCAAAGTCTGCTGACAGAGCAGCGGCAGAACCACGCTACGGAGCTGCCCCGTTTGCAGGAAAAATTGCAGGAAGCCCGGCACAAGCAGGAGGAGTACGCCCGTCAGCTTGAACAGGCCAAAGCGGAGCAGACCCGCCAGACGCCGTTGCTGCATCAGGTCCGGGCCCTCGACATCCAGCTGGAAAGCTCGGAAAAGGAAGTGCGCCGCGTCCTGCTGGAAGTGCGCCAGCAGGAGCAGGCCCTTGCCTCCTTGAAGGCCCGTCGCGACAGTCGGCGGCAGGCTCTCGACGACCTCCTCCGGGAGCAGGTCGCCGTGGAGAACTGGCTGGGGAGCCATGCGGCAGATGCCGGACTGGTAGAGCAGCTGAGCGGCATCGAGGCCGGTATCCAGCGGGTGCATGACCTTGAGCAGAAGCAGCAGCAACGGAATATGGCCCTGCAACAGATCAGCCAGCAGCTGGAGAATGGAAAAGCCCGGCTGGCGGAACGTCTCCGTCGTCAGGAAGTCGCCGCTGCCGAACTGGCGCAGCTAGAGAGCCGGCGGCAGCAATTGCTTGAAGAAAAAGAAAAACTTCTGGAGGGCCGTTCCCTGCTCCAGTGGCAGGAGGAATACAACGGTATCCAGAAAAAGATCCTGCTGTTACAAGCTGTTGAAAAAGCTCTGAATGATGTTTCCCTGTACCATACCGAGGTGCGGCGCTGGCGGCAGAAGTTGCAGCAGTGGCAGGAACAGCACCAGCAAAGCAAGGCTCTTCTGGAACAGCAGCAAGCTTTGCGGGATGCATTGGAGATCTCGCTGGCGAGCCTGGAACGTGAACGCATGCTGGCCCTGCGTATCGCCAGCCTGGAACAGCATCGTGCTTCTCTTGAGGAAGGACATGCCTGCCCACTGTGCGGCTCTCTGGAACATCCCTACCTCCTGCAGGGCCTGCCGGCTTCCGACAACTGGCAACAGGTGGAAGATGTTCGCCGGCGCTTCACGGTGACGGATCAGCAGTGTGCCGCCTTGCGGGAACGGCTGACGGGCCTGGAGCAAAGTCTGCTCGTTGGAATGGAGAATGCCCGGTCGCTTCAAGATAAGCTGCAGAAATCTCAGAAGTATCTGGCACAACTGGCGGAGGAGGCCGGACTGCCTTCCCTGCTGCGGGAATCCTTGGAAAGCGCCACGACCTTCGTGCGGGAACAGCAGAGCAGGATGGAAGAATTCCTTCGGGAGCTCTATCAGCGGATCTCCACAGTAGACAAGCTCGAAAAGGCCTGCCAGATGCTGGAGAGCAATCTTCCCCGTCTGCAGGAACAAAAGACGATGCTGGATCAGACCGTCGAACGGCTCAAGCATGAGCTGGACATGGTCACTGCCGAACAGCAGCGAGTACGGCAGGAAGCCGGGCAATTGCAACAAGAGGAAGAGCAGGGGAAACAGACGCTTGATACGATGCTGGCTGCCTACGGTCTCGGCACAACCGATACCGAACTCTTGTCCATCTTGTCTGTCTTGAAGGCCCGCCGTGCGGAATGGGAACGCCGGACGGCAGAGATGACGCGCCTGACCGCTTCGCGGCAGGAGCTCGAGCTGTCGGCAGGCCAGCATGATCAGGAAGTAAAATCACAACAGGCTCATCTGGAGTCACAGCAACGGGAAGCCCGTGAGAGGGAAGGGCAGTGGAAAAAGCTGCACGAGCAGCGTCTGGCGCTGTTTGCTGAAAAAGATGTCCAGGAAGTCGAAGCCGATCTGGCCCAGGCCGTGTCACGGGATGAACAGCGGCTTGCCGATCAGACCGCCGCAGTCAGCAGGATGTCGGATGTCGTCACCATGACGGAATCCGCCATCAGAGAAAAAGATGCCTTGCTGGCCAGCATAGCCGAACAGAGCGTGCATGCCGGGCAGGCCTTTGCACAGGGCCTGGAGCAAGAAGCCTTCGCCGATGAGCGGAGCTTTTTGCAAGCCTGCCTGCCCGCAGAGGAACGGGAAAGCCTGGAGCGTCTGTCACAGGAACTGCACGCAGCCCGCATGGAACTGGCAGGGCGGGGCAGGGCGGCCAGGGAACATCTGGCCACCGAGACCGCGAAGGCCCTGACGACAAAGAACAGGGAAGAGCTGGGGCAGGAGCTGGCAGTACTGGAGCAGCATCAGGCAGCGTTGCAGCAGGAACAGGGCTCCTGCCTGCAACGACTGGCGGACAATGAGCGTTTGCGGCAGGAGCAGCGCGTACTCGTGGAGCGCATCGAGCAGCAGGAACGTGTGTTCGAACAGTGGTCCGCGTTGCAGGAGCTGATAGGTTCCGCTGACGGGAAAAAATTCCGGAACATCGTCCAGCAGATGAATCTTGAGTTGATGGTCGCCCATGCCAACCGCCAACTGGTCAAAATGACTGACCGTTATTTGCTGGAAGTGGGCAACGGGACGCTGGAGCTCAATATTCGAGACAATTACCAGGCCGGGGAGCTGCGCAGTACCAAGAATCTTTCCGGTGGAGAAAGCTTCCTTGTCAGCCTGGCCCTAGCCTTGGGGCTCTCCCAGATGGCCAGCCGTACTACCCGGGTCGATTCACTGTTCCTTGATGAAGGTTTCGGCACGCTGGATGAGGATGCCCTGGATACGGCACTGAGTACCCTGGCCAGCCTGCAGCAGCGAGGAAAACTCATCGGCATCATTTCCCATGTGCAGGGATTGAAGGAGCGGGTCCCCACCCAGATAGAAGTCCT